>Ga0105249_10003530_pt1 | contig 13520 bp, 9 predicted proteins | sample KBSS44metaG_FD_81522 | JGI IMG/M metagenome (GOLD analysis project Ga0105249, IMG submission 81522) | Switchgrass rhizosphere microbial communities from Kellogg Biological Station, Michigan, USA - KBS S4-4 metaG | ecosystem: Host-associated > Plants > Roots > Rhizosphere > Soil | place... | reverse complement strand
GGAGCGCGCAGCGCGGAGGCGAGGAATCGCACTCGTCCCGGCCGGGAGGCCCGTCTACCGGGAGGAGTGCGATTCCTCGCCTCCGCCGCTGACGCGGCTCCGCTCGGAATGACACGGTCCGGCGATTCCCCGCCTCCGCGCCTCCGGCGCTCCCCTCGGAATGACCACGCGTGGTTGACGCCGCCGTGCCTCGGGGTGGAAGCTTGTGCCACGTGTAGTCTCAGCCCTTTCGCGGAGGTCCTATGCGGAGTTGGCTCGCCGGGTGCGTCGCGGTTTCCCTCCTCACCGTCGCGGCGGCCGCCACGACTGTGCAGGCACAGGTCGGCACCATCCGAGGCAAGGTGGTGGACTCCACTGGTGCGCCCATCTCCGGCGCGCTCCTCGCTGTCGATCGCACCGCCGTTCGGGCGCAGGCCACGTCCACGGGTTCGTACACGCTGCTCGGCGTCCCCGCCGGCGCGCGGACCATTCGCGCGCAGATCATCGGCTTCAACCCCCGCAGCATCGACGTCACCGTGCCCGCGAACGGGACCATCACGCAGGACATCACGCTCATTCGGTCCGCCGTGCAGCTCGGCGCCGTGAACGTCGTCGTCGGCTCGCGCGCGGCGCACCAGGCGGCCGACGAGATCGCGGTGCCCGTCGACATCATCCCGGCCGAGGTCATCGCGCAGCAGGGCACGTCCGAGCTCTCGGCCATCCTCCAGAACGTCTCGCCGTCGGTGAACTTCCCGCGACAGAGCGTGACCGATGCGGATGACATCGTGCGTCCATTCACGATGCGTGGGCTGTCGCCCGACCACACGCTCGTGCTCGTGAATGGGCTTCGACGGCATCGCAGCGCACTCGTGCACACGTTCGCGTTCGGTGAGCCGGCAGGTGCCACGGGCGTCGATCTGAACGCGTTGCCCGCGAGCGCCATCGAGCGGATGGAGGTGCTGCGTGACGGCGCCTCCGCGCAATACGGCTCGGAGGCGATCGCCGGCGTGCTCAATCTCGTCATCAAGGACGGTGAGTTCGCGCCGTTCGTGAACGCTGATTTCGGCCGCTATCTCGTGAGCGACTACCCGGACGATGGCGAGACCTTCAACGTGAACGGCGGATGGGGCTTCAAGCTGGGTCGGGGTTCGTTAGGCCTGTTCGCGGAGTATCGGAACCGGCAGCCGACGAATCGCGCGTGGCCGGAGGCCGCCGACCAGATCACCGAGGGCGATGCCGATGAGGTCGACGAAAACGGAAATATCATTGCGAAGAACAACCCGGTCGAGCAGCCGAACCATCACCTCGGCGACGGGCTGGCGAACGACGTGCTGACGTTCGCGAACCTGCGCCTTCCGCTCAACGCCGCCGGGACGAGCGAGCTGTATGGCTTCGGCGGCTACACCTATCGCATCGGCACGGGGAACGGGTTCTATCGACAGGGGCTGTCCGAGCGGAACTGGCCCGAGATCTACCCGCTCGGCTTTCTTCCCGAGTTTCGGCCGACGGTCGTCGACTGGTCGAGCGCAGCCGGCGTCCGCGGCGCCGCGAGCGGGTGGAACTACGACGCCGCGCTCACGTTCGGGCGCAACGTCTTCGACTATCAGCTGCGGAACACCCTGAATGCCTCGCTGGGGCCCTGTCTCACCACGGCGTGCGCGCCGGGCCTCGACGGCATTCTCGGCAACGCGGACGATCCCGGCATCCCGAACAGCACACACTTCTTCGCCGGCGGGCTTCGCGCGAACGAGCTCGGCGTGAATGTCACCGTCACGAAACCGCTCGCCATCGGTCTACCTAACGACCTGAACTTCGCGGCCGGCGCATCCTACCGGCAAGAGACGTTCGAGCTCGTGCCGGGCGAGAAGGGCTCGTGGATTCAGGGTGGTCACCTCGACCGCAACGGAGATCCCGCGCCGCCGGGATCCCAGGTGTTCAGCGGCTTCCTGCCCACCACCGCCGCCGACGAGTCGCGCGGCAACACCGGCGTCTACGTCGACCTCGAGACCGACTTGACGAAGCAGCTCCTCGTGAACGCGGCGGCGCGCTTCGAGGACTACTCCGACTTCGGCTCGAAGCTGAGCACGAAGCTCGCACTGCGGTTTCAGCCGGCGGAGCAGCTGGTGCTGCGCGGTTCGTTCAGCACCGGATTCCGCGCCCCGTCGCTCGCGCAGAGCTTCTACGGCAGCCGCATCACGAACTTCCGGCTCGACCCCAACACGGGCCGGCAGACGCCGTTCGAGAGCGGGATCTTCCCCGTGCAGGACCCGGTGGCTGTCGCGTTAGGTGCCCGCCCCCTCAAGGCGGAGACGTCGATCAACTACAGTGCCGGCTTCGCGTGGAGCCCGACGGAACAGCTCAACCTCACGGTCGACGGGTACCTCACCGATCTGAACGACCGTATCCTGCTCACCGGCTTCATCGGCGGCGACAGCGTGGAGAAGATCCTCGCCTCGAAGAACCTGCCGCTGACGTCGGCGCAGTACTTCACGAACATCATCGACACGCGGACGAAGGGCATCGACCTGACGGGGAACTACCGCACGATCGTCGGGGGTGCCGGCACGCTGACGCTCACGGCGGGGATGAATTACACGACGAACCGTATCGCCGACCAGCGCCCGCTCCCGGCGGAGCTCGAGGGCACGGGCGCGGAGCTCGTCGACCAGTTCGCGACGATCCAGATCGAGCGGGAGCGGCCGGATTGGCGCGGCACCGTGACGGCGGACTACGCGCGGGGCCAGAGCAACGCACTGCTCCGGACCTCGTATTACGGCAAGTTCCACTCGGCGCCGGGACTCTGCGACACGTGCGAGCAGGAGTTCGGCGGCAAGACGCTGTTCGACGTCGAGGTGGGCCGCCGGTTCGGCGGAGTGCGCTGGGCGTTAGGCGCGCGGAACCTCTTCGACACGTATCCCGACCAGAACTCGCTCGACAACGGGTACGGCATCTTCCCGTGGGCGGGTGCGTCGCCGTTCGGGTACAACGGGCGGTTCGTTTACACGCGCGCGGAGTTCGTACTCAGCCGATAGGGATGGTGGAGTGATTTTACCGCAGAGGGCGCGGAGGGCGCAGAGAGAGCGCTCCGTAGGCAAGACGGGCACGCGAATAGGGAACTTTGTAAACGACCTCGGGCTGCTTCGTTCATAGGAGCATCCCAAGGTCGTCACTTCAGTCACGGGCCCGTGGCGGATTGCCGCGTTCGCAACAATTGAACAACGAGACAGGATGGACAGGATGTTCTCGGGAAGGGACCATGTCGGCGGGTTCGTGAAACGCCGTGCCGACGTCTTCATCCTGGCCAATCCTGTCATCCTGTCCTGCTGTTCGGTCGCGATCGAAGGCGCCGCACTCGCCGCCACGATCGCTCTGCGCTCTCCGCACCCTCTGCGGTGACCCTGCTGTTAGGCCTGTCAGCCCGACATCGATGCGTCCCAGACGCTCGGATCTCCGATGTCCTGATACATCACCGCACTGTCGAGTCGGTCGTGGCCCGAGCCAAGCGTGTATCCCGGAATGATACCGGCCTCCCGATAGCCGAGGTCCTCGTAGAATCGCTGCGCCCGGCCGTTGGGCCTTGTGTTGAGCAGCACCAGTGACCGTCCGTGGCGCCGCGCGGTGCCGTGCAGCGCCGCCATGAGCGACCGCCCGACTCCCTGCCCCTGCAGCGCGGCATCGACGAACAGCTTCTGCACCTCCGCTCGGTGCACCGCATTCGGCAGCGGCGGCAGCGCGAGTTGGCCGGACCCGACGATCCGATCGCCGTGGAAGGCACCGAGCAGGACCCGTTGTCCGGCGTCGATCTCGGTGCAGAGCGATTCCCAGTAGGCACGACAGTCGTCGGATCGTATCGGCGGTACGAATCCGAGTGAGGCCCCGCGATTCACCGTGTCGCTGAGCAGCGCGGCCAGATCGGGAACGACGCGGACGAGCGCCGCAGACGACAGCGATTGGATACAGAGGTGTACAGTGGGTCGCATGGCGCCTAACGCTCGCTGCGGAACGAGCCGTCCCACCGGGCCATGAGCACCGTCGCGAGACAGTTGCCCAGGAGGTTGAGGGACGTGCGCGCCATGTCCATGATCGCGTCCACGCCCAGGATGACCGCGACGCCCTGGAGCGGCAGGCCGAACTGCGCCAGCGCGCCCGACAACACCACCAGCGACGTCCGCGGCACGGCCGCGACGCCTTTGCTCGTCAACATCAGCGTCACCATCATGAGCATCTGCTGCGGCACCGGCATCGCGATGCCCGCCGCCTGTGCCACGAAGACCGCCGCGAGCCCGAGGTAGACCGACGTCCCATCCATGTTGAACGCGTAGCCCGCGGGCAGCACGAATGACACGATGCGCCGCGGCACACCGAACCGCTCCATGTTCTTGAGCGCGAGCGGAAACGCTGCCTCGGAAGACGAGGTCGAGAACGCAACGAGCAACGGCTCCCTGGTTGCGCCGAGAAACCCGCGGATCGGCACCCGGGCCGCGAGCGCAATCGGCAACAGCACGACGACCGCGAAGACCCCCAATGCACCATACAGGGTGAGGACAAGTGCGCCCAGGTTCCCGAGCACGCCAATCCCACTCTTGCCCACCGTCTCCGCGATCGCCGCGCCGATGCCGATCGGCGCCAGCTTCATCACGATCGTGACGAACCGGAACATCACTTCGGACAGGCTCTCGCACGCCTGCAGCATGAACGCCTTCGCCGGCCCCTGTACCTGCGCGAGCGCGACCGCGAACACGATGGCGAAGATCGTGATCTGCAGCGCCTCGTTCCGCGCCGCCGCCTCGAAGAAGCTCTGAGGAACCGCATGCTCGAGCACACCGGCGAGCGACGGCTTCGTCGTCGCCAGCGCGGCTCCGGTATCCGACGTCGCGCCGGCGAGATTCACGCCGAGTCCCGGCTTCACGACGTTGACCGCCACGAGCCCGATGACCAGCGCCAGCGTGGTCACGACTTCGAAGTACAGGAGCGACCTGAGCGCGAGGACCCCGACGCGCTTGATGTCGTCCCCATGGCTCGCCACGCCGACCACCAGCGTCCCGAACAGCAGCGGCGCGATCAGCGCCTTGATCAGCCGCAGAAATACGGCCGACAGCACGTGCAGATCCGTCGCGCGAAACCCCGTCGCACCGGCAGAATCCGGAAAGAGCCAGCCGATCGCGACGCCCACCACCATCGCGATACCGACCCACTGCCCCTGCGAGATGCGGCGCGCCCCTGGTCGTGGCGGGGCGCCCTCTACCGCTATGGCCTTCACGGATCGGCGCTTACCTGGCGGAGCGAGCCGCGCCGGGAATGCCGGCGCCTAACGTCGCTTCGGCCGGCGGACACGCGTTCGCTGTTCCTTTGGTCGGCGCGGTCGTGACGACGATGGCCGCCGTCAGCACGCCGGGGCAGAGGCCGAGCGTCGTCGTGGGCTGCGCGGTCCAGAACGCCACGTCCACCAGCACCCCGAACCGACTGAAGAGCTGAAGCAGGTCCGCCGCGTCGACTCCGAACGGCAACGATGCCTCCTCGATGACGAGCAGGCCGCCGGCGGGAATCACAGTGCCGGCGGGGAACACGAACGTCGGCCCGAAGAAGCTCGCGTCGGCGAGCGTCCACTGCGTCACGTCGACCGCGACGGGCGTCGGGTTGAAGAACTCGATCCATCCCGTCGCGGCGTCCCCGCGCGGCTGAATCTCGTTGATGCGGATGGCCGGCGCTCTCGCGACCGAGACCGTACGCTCGCCAACCTTCCCATCCACCGTTGCGGTAATGCGTGTCGTGCCCGGAGCGATCGCGAAGATCGCTCCCGTCGTCGGGTTGATGCCCGCGACCGTCGGTATCTCGGACGCCCACGTCACGGGAGGGATGGCGACCGGCGCGCCATCCTGATCGAGCCCCACGGCGGTTGCGGTCGTCGACTGGCCGACTTCGATCGAGGCAGCGGCCACCGAAACGTTCACGCTCGTGAGAATGCGTGGTGTCGGCGCGGCCGGGCTATCGTCGTTGCAGGCGGCGACGCCGGCGAGCGTGAGCAAAAGCGCGAGCGCGCTCGTACGACGGTGCTGCATTGACCGATGTCCTCTCAGGCGGGTGTGTCTGACTTGGGGATCGCTCCCTGAGAACGTCATTCACCCCGCAAAGGGGTCATCCCGATCGGTCGTTCTGAGCCGGGCGCTCGCCGCGAGAATTGGGGTCAGACAATTGGGGTCAGATTCGAATTACACCCGTTGATCTCTCCGCTGAGACACCACGATGTAATTCGAGTCTGACCCCAATTTCCTGACCCCAATTTCTCCGCCTAACGGCTCGGAATCACAGACGCCGTCAATGGGGCCGCACGAACGTGAGCGAACGCGAGCCGCCTTTCAGCCGCGTCAGTGCCGCGTGCGATTCGCGCACGTACGGTTGAAGTTCCATGTCGGCCGTCCGCCATGCATCGGCGACCAGAGCGTAGTTCTCCGCGGCCTCCGCACGGCGCCCGAGTCGCTCGAAGACCCGCGCCCGCTCCATCGCCCACAGGACGTCGTCGACACCGTTGCTGCACCCGCTCGTGCCCGGCCAGCGGCGTTCCAGCCGAGAGGCGGCCTCGCGATACCGCCCAGCCGCAACGAGGAGCTGCACGAGCGTGAGCCGAGTCTCGTACCAGCACTCGTGCAGCGTGTCCGGCGTCGTCACCAATTGGTTGAGCGCGGAGGCCGTGTCACGTTTCGCGAGGGCGAGGTACGCGCGCCCCGATGCGATGCTCGCACGCAGCATCGCTTCCGCCGAGGGCGTGCGAAACACCTTCTGTGCCGACGTGAATCCGTCGATATACGTCTGGATCGGCGCCGTATCGCCGTCCGTCGCCCACCAACCGTACAGCCTCGTCAGCCGGACGCGAAGCGCCAGGATACGCTTGAACTCCGCCCGAGTCGTCTCGGGCGGTACCATGTGGAAGCGTGACATGTTGTACCGCACGACGAACCGAGCGCCGTGCTGGTCCAGCGATGCCAGCCGCTCGGCGTCGCGCAGATGACCGCGGAACTGCAGCCCGTTCACGACCTGCGCCACCGCGCACGTGGGACGTCGCGCAGCCAGCAGCGTGTCGGCATAACGGCTCAGGAGCGCGTGCCCGATCCGGACCACCGTTTCCGCCGAGTCGGGAATGTGGCGCAGCAACGTCGTCGCCTCGCAGAGGTCATCCGCCGACAGCGTATCGACCAGCCCGCGAGCGTCGACGGGTGATGCGCGCCGGGCGGCGAGCAGGGCATCGGCGAGCCGGATGATCGCGGAGTGTGGGCCCGACGGCGCGAGTGCGAGGTACGCCCGACTGTAGCGTCGTGCGCTCTCGGCCCCATCCAGAAAGCCGGCGAGCGAGATCGGCGTCACGTACGCGGGCGCGAAGCTCGAGTCGAGCGCGATCGCGCGGTCGTACAGCTCGAGCGTTCCGCGATCGTCCACCTCGCCCGCGACGGCATCGACCTCCCATCGCGATCGCGCCTCCGCGAGGAGATACCAGAGCTCGGCGTCTTTCGGGTATCGGAGCACCGCATCGCCGAGCAGCGCGTACAGACGCTCGACCAGCACCTGCTCGTCGTCGTAGTTGCCGTCGTTAATCCCTCGCCGCCACGCGAAGTACGTCTCGGCGGAGAGCGAGTCGACGGTCGCCAAGAGGCGTTCCCGCGGACCGAGTCCGCGCGGGAAGCGGCTCGGCCGTCGCATCAGCTCGTAGGCGACCGAATCGGGCACGTCTCGCACATCGCGCCAGCGGCGGACCGCCGCGAGCCGATGGTACGCCATGGCGAAGCTCGTGTCGAGCGTCACCGCGCGTTCGAAGTGCGACTGGGCCGAGTCCCACAGCGCGGCACGATAGAACTGCTCTCCCTGCAGGTACGCCTTGAGCGCCGGCAGCGACGGGGTCGGCGTGAACGGTGCGTGTGAGATGTCGATTCGGCGCGTGCGTCCGAGCTCGCGCAGCACAGCCAGCGTGAGCGAATCGGACAGGCGATCGATCCGCCCGACCACGTCGCGCTGCTCGAACTCGGCGAGTGTTCGCCCGGTCTTCACGTCGAGCAGGCTGGCCGAGGCGCGGACGGAGTCGCCGGCCGCGAGCAGACCGCCGAACAGCACGAGCCTCGCCCCGGTCGCGATGCCTAACGCTCGAGCCGACGTCACGTCGGCGCGGCCGCCCCACCGGTGCACCACCACCGACGCCGGCACCGAGCGAAGCGGCCCGGCACCGTCGAGGCTCCGCGACATCACGTCGACGAGCCCCTCCTTCCAGAGCGCCAGCGGCGCCTCGACGTCGAACGGGGCGACGGCCACGAGATCGGGGTCGAGCGCCGGAGCCTGCCACTCCCGCCACACGACGAACGACGCCAGCGCGATCGCGGCGCCGGCAGCCGCAACCGCCGCCCGACGCCAGCTCCGCCGCTTCGCCCTCGGCGCCGCCTCGCTCAGCGCGAACGCCAGATCGCCCGCGGTGCGGAATCGGTCCTCCTTCGACGGCGCGAGCGCCCGCAGGACTACGGCCGCGAGCTCGGGCGACACGTCACGCCGAAGCGCCAACGCGCCACGAGCGATCTGCGCCTCCGGTCCGGCGACTGCCTCCGCCGCCGACGATCGCGTGAACAGCCGCTCGCCCGTCAGCATCTCGAAGAGGACACAGCCGAGCGAGTACACGTCGCTCCGCCCATCCACTTCCGCCGGGCTGAGCGACTGCTCGGGACTCATGTACGACGGCGTGCCGAGGACGACCGATGGCGGCGTGAGCGCGTGGTCGCCGGCGCTGGACATGGCGCGCGCGATGCCAAAATCGGCGATCACGGCGTGCCCCTCGTGCAGCAGGATGTTGCCCGGCTTGATGTCCAGATGCACGACGCCGCGACGATGCGCGTAATCGAGCGCGAGCGCGATCTCGCCACCGAGCCGGACGACGTCGTCGATCGTTAGGCGCGGCTCGCGCATGAGCCGGTCCCGCAACGACTCGCCCGCGGCGAACGGCGTCGTGAAATACAGGAGCGACGGCTCCTCGCTCTCGTCCGACATGACCTCGCCGGAGTCGTGCAGCGGGAGGATGTGCGGATGCGAGAGACCCGCCGCGATCTCGATCTCGCGGGCGAATCGCTCGCGCCCGATGACCTGTGCAACCTCCGCGTGCAGCGCCTTGAGCGCGACCTGCCGACCGTGCTTCGGGTCATCCGCCAGATACACGGTCGCCATTCCTCCGCGGCCGATCTCCCGCACGATGCGATACCGACCGCCAACGAGCGTCGGCGCCGACTGCGTCGCCTCGTTGAGCAACGGCGCATAGGCGATCGCGGCGGGCTCGGACAGGATCCCGTCGTCCCGTTCGCACGCCGCGAGCAGGTTCTCTACCTCCGCGCGCAGCGCGCGGTCGCCCGCGCACGCACGATCCAGAAACTCAGGTCGCCTCGCAGGCTCCAGCTCGAGCGCCGCGTCGAGCAGTGGCTCGATCACGCTCCATCGTTCGCGTGACAGCAACCCGGTCGACATCACGCGCCGCGCTTTTGCGGCGCGGGGGCGGTGTCACGTGATCCATCAGAGCCGAGTGCCTGATAGAGAAGGCCACGCGCCTTGATCCAGTCGCGTCGGACCGTCCGGACGGCGACGTGCAGCGCTTCAGCCGTCTCCTGCTCGGTCATCCCGCCGAAGAAGCGACATTCGACGACGCGCGCGAGTCGTTCGTCGAGCTTCGCGAGCTGGTCGAGCGCCTCGTGGAGCTCGAGCAGCGAATCGGCGCGACTGTCGGCCGCCGCGATCAGGGCGTCATCGAGCGTGACGTGGGCGTTCGATCCGCCACGCTTTTCCGCTCGGCGCCGCCTCGCCCGATCCACCAGCATGTGCCGCATCGCCACCGACGCGACGCTGAGGAAGTGGGCGCGGTTGTGCCAGTCGGTGCGGCCGGCGCGCGAGAACTTGAGATAGAGCTCGTGCACGAGCGCGGTCGTGGACAACGAATCGCTCGGCCGAATGGCGAGCTCGCGCCGTGCAGCACGCCGAAGCTCGTGATACACAAGCGGCAGAATCTGATCGAACGCCTCGCGCCTACCACCCCGAAGATCAGCGAGCAGTTCCGTGATGCTCGTTGTGTGGGCGGTGAACGAAGCCGAGCGATCGACCGCGGATTGCTGATCTAGCATCGCTGGCAAGTACCATACGTCCGCCGGCGTGGCCGGATCGCGCCGAACCAGATCGTCGCGTCTGGTTTGCGCGCGCGCCACTTTGCCGATTGAACTGTCGCGAATGATTACCTGCGGCCGGGTGTGCCGCAACGATGACGGTCGACTCACCTGTGCACTCCGATGTAGCTCGAGCGGTGTCGAGCTTGATAGATGCGATGCTCGGCGCCTGGCGCCGAGGCGGCGGTTGCGCGTGGAAGAGTGCATGGGATGCCGATCCTCGGCGTCGAGGTGAAGGTCGACTCAGCCCTGCCTTCCAACTGGGTCCAAAGGTTCGTGGTGTTCCGCATCGCACGCCTTGGCGATGCCTGCTCTGTTACGAATTCGGCTCGCGAAACCGGTCATCCAAGGCATGACTTTGCATCATTTTGCTTGACGGGAGGCGCGTCTGGTTGTATTTAACCGTTCGGCTACTTAACCAATGAGTTAAATGCAAACCGTCGTTGATCCTCTTTCCGCCACGTTCGCCGCGCTCGCCGATCCGACTCGCCGGGCGATTCTCTCGCGACTCGCGTCGGGCGAGGCCACCGTTACGCAGCTCGCGGAGCCTTTTCGGATGAGCCTCCCGGCCATCTCCAAGCATCTCAAGGTGTTGGAGCGTGCCGGTCTCGTGGCGCAGGGTCGGGAAGCGCAGTGGCGTCCGCGGCGGCTGGCGCCGGCTCCGCTCAAGGAGGTTTCGGACTGGGTCGAGAGCTACCGGGAACTCTGGGAGGCGCGGCTCGACCGTCTCGACTCGTACCTGAAGGCTTTACAAGCCGGGCAGGATTCGTTGAATGAGTAGATGTCGATTTGCGCGAAGTTGCTTCGACGTAGCTGTGGGGCCAGACACGTAGACCAGAACAGGACGGACAGGGACCACCATGCTCATTTCCGACATTCGCTACGCCGCACGCAGCCTCTCCCGCGCCCGCGGGTTCACCATCGCCGTCGTGCTCACGCTCGGCCTGGGCATCGGGGCGAACACCGCGATCTTCAGCGTCGTTCGGGGCGTGCTGCTGCGTCCCCTTCCCCACAAGGACGGCGACCGCCTGGTCTACCTCCGTCATTCGATGAAGGGGGCCGGCGGCGACAACGTCAACTTCTCCGTTCCCGAGATCACGGACTTCCGTGAGAGCGCGAAAAGCCTGGCCGGAATCGCCGAATACTCGGGGATGATCTACACGCTTCAGGGGAAGCAGGACGCGGTGCGCATGACCGTCGGGCTCGTGACCGGCAACTACTTCAAGGTCATGGGACTGTCCCCGATCGCCGGCCGTCTGCTGAACGAAGGAGACGATGGTGTGAACGTGCCGCCGGTCATGGTGCTCACGCACGAGTACTGGATGAAGCGTTTCGGAGGGGACCGCGGCATCATCGGCCAGCACGTGCGGCTCGGCGGGAAGTCGGTGGAGGTCGTCGGCATCGTTCAGCCGGCGCCGTACTTCCCGCGGCCGATGGACGCGCTGCTCAACATGGTCATGAGCGAGCACCACACGAGCGCGCTGATGGTGCAGGGCCGCTCGCACCGCATGACGGAGATGATCGCCCGCCTCGCGCCGGGCGCGACGGTCGATCAGGCGAAGGTCGAAGCCGCGACGATCAATGCGCGCGTGGGGAAGGCGTATCCGCAGGACTACGATCCGGGATCGGAGTACAAGATCACGGTGCTTCCCTTCCAGGAAGTGCTCGGCGAGAAGGCCAGGCTCACGCTGTGGCTGCTCATGGGCGCAGCGGCGTTCGTCATGATCATCTCCGCCGCGAACGTCGCGAACCTCACGCTCATGCGATCCATTCGGCGCGAGCACGAGCTGGTCGTCCGCGCCGCGCTCGGCGCCGGAACCGCTCGGCTGCGTCAGCTGCTGCTGGTCGAGAATCTCGTGCTCGCACTCACCGGCGCCGCGTTAGGGCTGATCATCGCGATCGGTGGTGTTCGGCTGCTGGTGTCGCTGGCAGAGCGGTACTCGCCGCGCGCGAACGAGATCCGGCTGGACGGGATGGTGCTCGCCTTCACGCTGCTGCTGTCCGTCGTGGTCGCGATCATCCTGTCGTTCGCGCCCAAGCTCGCGAAGGAGGGCTCGCTCGCGGCGTGGGTGGCGGCGGGTGTGAACCGGATGAGCGGCGGGGTGCGTCGGCAGCGTCTGCAGCGCGGCCTCGTCGTCGCGCAGATCGCCGTCTCCGTGATTCTGCTGACTGGCGCCGGTCTCCTCACGCGGACGATGCTGCAGCTGTCCGAGGTGAGCACGGGGCTCACGACCGAGAACGTGCTCACGATGGAAGTGCCGTTCGACTTCGAGGCGCGGAAGGACGAGGATGCGAAGGCGCTGTTCGAGCGGATGCAGCTCGGGGTCGCGGCGATCCCCGGCGTGAGTGAGGTGGGCATCGGCTCGACGATGCCGTTGCGCGCAACCGAGGCGGTGCTCGAGGTGAAGGCCGATGGCCGGCCGCTCGCGTCCGGCGAGGCGATTCCGCGCGCGGATTACCGCACCGTGAGCCCAGGGTTTTTCCACGCGGCGGGCATTCCGCTGCTCAAGGGACGCGAGTTCGCGGAGACGGATGTGAAGCCGTCAGCGCTCGTCGTCATCCTGAACAAGACGCTGGCCGACCGACTGTTCGGCGACCGCGACCCGATCGGCCAGCGCGTCACCTGGACGGGCGAGGTGCTGAAGTTCATCGGGATGGCCGAAGAATGGCGCACGGTGGTTGGCGTCGTCGGCGACACGAAGGACGGCGGCCTCGACGCGGAGCCGCGCGGGGCGATGTTCCAGCCGATGAAACAGGCAGCGATGTTCGGCGGCGGGCTCGTGATCCGTGCGCAGCACGACCCCGCGGCGCTCGCCGGGGCAGCGACCCGGATCGTGCGGGGCATCGTGCCGAACGACCCGATCGAGAACGTGCTCACAATCGGCCAGATCAAGGATCAGAGCGTCGCTCCGCGTCGCCTGAACGCGATCCTCGTGTCGTCGTTCGGCGTGCTGGCGGTGATCATCGCGGCGGTCGGGATCGCGGGCGTGCTGGCGTTCTCGGTAAGCGCGCGGACGAACGAGATCGGCATCCGCATGAGCCTGGGCGCCGACAGCGCGCGCGTGCAGCGGATGGTGTTGGCCGAAGGCGGTACTCTGCTGGGGTACGGGCTGTTCCTGGGGGTGGCGGGGGCGCTGATCGGGACCCGGCTGATCCGCGGTCTGCTCTTCGGCGTCACGCCTAACGATCCGATGACGCTGGCGGCCGTGGCGGCGATGATGGTGCTGGTGGGCATCGCGGCGTGCTGGCTGCCGGCGCTGCGCGCGGCGAAGATCGATCCCGCTGTGGCGATTCGGCGACAGTAGTCAGCATCGGGTCCCTCCGAGCGCCCCAGGAATCGCGATCGTCCCGGCCGGGCTGGCCCTCGGC
>Ga0105249_10003527_pt1 | contig 13530 bp, 16 predicted proteins | sample KBSS44metaG_FD_81522 | JGI IMG/M metagenome (GOLD analysis project Ga0105249, IMG submission 81522) | Switchgrass rhizosphere microbial communities from Kellogg Biological Station, Michigan, USA - KBS S4-4 metaG | ecosystem: Host-associated > Plants > Roots > Rhizosphere > Soil | place... | reverse complement strand
GGGTAGCTGTTCGGTCCAACGTCATCTGTCTTAGAAAAAGAAAAAGCGGAAATCCAAACGAGACACCGACGACCAACGTTCCAAGCGTCGGCAACCAAAGAAGTCCGACCCGCAAACGTTTACTTTCGCTTTGAATGAACCAGATCAGCACGATTGCAGAAATAATCACATCCATCGCAAAAAAGGCGCTGATCCGGTTGGCGAACAGTTCACGAAAGAACAACGTAAGATTCAAGCCGTGCTCCAAAAACCATGGCACAAATTGCGAGTAAGGGAGGACCAATCCGAGCACACAGCAAACCAGGTAGAAGTGTCGCGCTTTCATAGATGCATCATGGCATGCCGCGCCAAAATTCGTCGAGCGCGTTCATTCCAACTCTGATATGATCGGCCGAATGGCAATTCTGCGAGTGCACGTCGTTCCAAATGCTAAGAGCGACTGCGTCGCAGGTGAGCACGGTGGCGCACTTAAGATCAAACTGCGCGCACCAGCGGTAGAAGGGAAGGCGAACGCGGCATTGGTGCGCTTTCTCGCCGATCAAATGAAACTTCCTCGGAATGCAATCGTGCTGCAATCTGGTCAGAGATCGCGCGATAAATTGGTTCGTATCGATGGCTTGAGTGAAGAAGAGATTCGCAGGCGCTGCCGCGCGGTTTCACTGGGGGGCGGAGCTCGGCGAGGCTCGACTCAAAGCCACGCTTCCGGCCGATAGAGGCTCGCGGAGCTCGCCCCTCCATTCCTCCCTTAACGGCTTTGAGCTCTTCGTGACGGTGTCGTTTGCGCGGCCGGCTTCGCCTGATTTCCTGCAGCGCTATCGCGATAAAACAATACGCCGTGTGCGCGAAGGTTGGTGATCAGTGCGTGCAGATCGTTGGCAAGTTGTTGGTCATTCAGCAGTGTCGCCACCAAACCCTTGCCTTGTGTGGCGCTGCGCAAGACTCTGCGCGTATCGGCAATTGCAGTCTGCAAACCGTCGGCGGCCTTTTTTGCGGAGACCATCGCCGAATCGGCCTGCTCGATCACGCCGTCCAATTTCTTGGACGATTCTGCCAACGCACTTGTGGCCTGGTTCAAGTGTTCCATGCTCGCCTTCAAATTTTCCATGTTCTGCGCTGAAAGAGTTTCCTCATTCAACTTTTTCACGGTCGTGCGAACATCACCGACGAGCTCGTTACCCTGCTTAGTGAGATCGTCGAAACCGGACTCGCGTGTACCATCGATAGATGAGTCTTTCGCAATGTAGCCGCTTGGTTGTCCTTTTGGCGGAGTGACCGTGACGAAGCGATCACCAAGAAGCCCAGAACTGCCCACTGTGAATTTGCTGCCGAGAGGAATTTTCACGTAATCATATATCCGGAGCGGTACGATTACTCCCGGACCGTCGCGAACAAGACGTGGGCCTCCGGAGACGCGACCGATTCTGGCGCCAGCGAGTAAGACGTCCGAGCCCTTTAGCAGTCCACTCGCGTCCTCGAACCGAACATCAAGCTGGTAATAAGTCTTAACCCCCTCGCCCAGGCGTCCGAACTTCATCACTAATCCAGCCAAAGCCACGCATCCGAGAAAAACAAATATGCCAACCTTGAATTCCAAGCCTCTTTCGTGCCGATTCATTTTGGGAGAGATACTGTCGATCTTGCGGCAGGTTTGGCAAGGTATAGCCGCCCACGTTACTCGCCGCGACCGACTCGCCGAAACTCAAAGGCAATCCACCCTGCCTTCAGACCGGCCGAGGAGAAAATCCTGAATTAGCCGATCAGGCGATTTTTGAAGCTCACCCGGGGTGCCATGGAAATAAACTCGCCCCTCGTGCAAGTACGCTATGCGATCCGCCACATCGAATGCGCTCTTCATATCGTGCGTCACAACGAGGCTGGTGATCCCAAAGTGTTTTTGCAATCTCCGGATCAATTGGTTGATGCTATCCGCAACCACTGGATCGAGCCCGGCCGTTGGCTCGTCGTACAACACGCATGAGGGCTGCCGAATAATGGCGCGGGCGAGGCCGACCCGCTTTTTCATTCCACCGCTCAAACTCTCTGGCATTTTTTCTTCCTGCCCCTGCATCTCCATCACCTCGAGCATTTGCGCGACTTTCGAGCGCAAAACTTCCGGATCGCGTTCACCGGCTTCGCGCAAGGGAAACGCAATGTTGTCCGCGACAGTCATCGAATCGAAAAGCGCGCCGCTCTGGAAAAGTATGCCAACCTTTTCGCGGATCGCCCCTAGTTGGCGTTCCTTCATTCCGATGATGTTTTGGCCGTGGATCAAAATTTCACCTGAGTCAGGTTCCATCAATCCGATCAAATGTTTCAACAAAACGGTTTTCCCGCCGCCGCTGCGGCCGATGAGCACGACAGTTTCGCCGGTCGGAATCTCGAGATCCACCCCGCGCAAAATTTCCTGCTGCCCGATTTTCTTCTTCAGCGAACGCACCGCAATCATCGGCGACGACGACTCTTCGGAAGTCGGACGCGACTTCGTCTGCGGCTTGGGAGATGGCGGCGCTTCAATCATCGCAACACCGACTCTCAGCTCTCAACCGGCAACACTCAACTGCTCACCATTACTGATGACCGGCAGGAAAAATGATGTTCAACCCCATCGTGAGAAAGAAATTCACAATCAAGACCGCCAGCGACGAATTCACAACCGCTTCTGTTGTTGCCCGGCCGACGCCCACCGCGCCCTCGCGAGCGGTAAGTCCTTTCTGGCAACTGATGAAGACAATTAACAACGCGAAAACGCACGCCTTCGTCATAGCCATAATGATGTCCCTAGGACGGGTCCAGCGCACCATGTTTGCGACGTAATAGGGGCCGTTTACGTCAAGCAGATACACTGCGACAAAGTATCCGGCCACGATGCCGAACGCGATACATTCCGCGACCAACAATGGCATCGAGACGATCATTGCCAGCGTCCGCGGCACAACCAGATAATCAATCGGATAAACGGCCAGCGCGCGGAGCGCATCGATCTGCTCGGTCACTTTCATTGTGCCAATCTCAGCCGACATCGCCGCGCCGACACGCCCCGCGACCATCAATGCGGTTAGCACCGGCGCCAGCTCGCGGCACAGCGACACTGAAACGACCGCGCCCACAGCGGATCCCATTCCCAATTTGTTGAATTGAAAGAATGCCTGGGCTGAAAACACCGCGCCAGTAAATCCTCCCGTAATGATAACCAGCACCTGAGAAAGCAAGCCGATCTCGACGACCTGATTGAGAAACAATTTCCAGCGGAGTCTATGCGTAAAGATGGACCTGAACGTATCGCCGGCTAACAGGATAAGTTCCCCAAGATATTGGAATAATGCGAGCAGCGGCGCGCCGAGGGCGCTAAAAAAGCGGACCATTATGGAAAAAGCGATAGGAGATGAGCGAACAGTGAACGGCTAAAGGGAGTGTTGCGCAACGTTTTGTTCTGATCACCAACTCCGATTTACGAGGCTACACGTTCAGCCGCTCAGTCTTTGTTCGCGACTGCAGTTCGGGCGGAATTGCACCGATGATAAGCGGTTCAAGGCCGAGCTTGAGGAAAATCGCGCGAATTTCCCGAATGCTCAAAGTCGGTTCATCGAACTCCAGGTAAACGATATCGTGATTTGTATCCACTTTGTAACGCAGGCCGGCGATCTCCACGAGCTGCCTGTCCAGTTCCAAGACGTTCCCCATTTCGCGCAAGCCACGCGCATAAATCTCAACTTCGAACATGATGCGCGGAATTTTAGCAACCGAGCTCCGGTATTGCAATTCATCTCGTACGAGAAAATTGATTCTTGTCCGTGCGAGCTTGCAATTGCGTCAGACGGAAAGCTGCGTAAATGATGCCCGTTCAAGCGATGAGACGCGCCGCTCAGTATTTGTTGGCCACGAATGTGGTGCTCGGCGCACTGTTCGTCGCCGGTTGCGAAACCGTTCCGCAAGGAATCCAGCAGGCGAGAGTCGAGATGGTGCAGCAGATCGCTGCTGAACCGACGGGCGATTATTACATCGGGCGGCGTTATTACAAACCCGATTACAAATTTTGGGGCTACGTTCGCAAGCCAGGGCAGCCATGGAGCACGGCGGAGTTGGTTATGCTCAATGAGAAACAGAAACTTGCGCCGGACCGTGAACGCCTCGAATTCGGAAGCGATAACAATTACGAATACAAGCTCTATGGCTACTTCAGTGGCGACAAAGTGTATGAGCCTGCGAGCAACGGGATTTATCCGGAGTTCGTTTTGAAGGGGTACGAACTCATTTCTACCACTCCGACGCCAATCTTCAGAAGCCAGATTAGCGGCCGCTCTAGTCCAACCGACCTGCGATACGTCGTGGAAAAACCGGAATGAGGCGTCGCCTCGTGAATCGTTAAATCGTTGAATCGGTCCTTTGTGACGATGTAACATCCCGACGGATCACATTATGAGGGATGTCACGAGCGCTTCCGACAGACGCGATCCTCTCGCGGAGGAATTCCTCCGTTATCTTGCCGATGAGCGAAACGCCTCACCTCGCACATTAAAGGCATATCGCCATGCCTTAAGCAGCTTCCGCGCTGAAAACAAAACGTCGTGGAAAAAATGCACAGCGGACGATTTTCGCGATTACCTTTTTGCGGTCATGAAACGCGGGCACGCGCGTTCGTACGTGCGACTGCAATTCTCAGCGTTACGCACTTTCTATCAGTTTCTCGCCGCCCGGAAACGGCTGCGAAATAATCCTGTCCGGGAAGTGCAACTGCCAAAGATGGAGAAAAAGCTGCCGCTCGTCCTAACGCGCCAACAGGTGGACGAGCTTCTCACGGCGCCAACGCGCGAGCCAAAGAGCCGATCTGCACCATCATGGATGCCCCTGCGCGACGTCGCGATCATGGAATTGTTTTACAGCAGCGGTTTGCGCTTGAGCGAACTGGCTGCGCTCGATGTGGCGGACGTTGATCCTTACACAGAGTCGGTACGCGTATTGGGCAAAGGCCGCAAGGAACGAGTCTGCCCGGTAGGCTTTCCAGCACTGGAAGCGATCCAAAAATATCGGGCTGCGGCGAATGTGCACGCGGGTGCGCTCTTCATCAACAAAGCGCGAAGACGAATGTCCGTGCGCTCAGTTTGGATGGTGATGAAACGGTATGTTCGGCGCACATCCATTCCGATTTCCATGAGCCCACACAAGTTGCGCCACAGCTTTGCGACGCACATGCTCGATCGCGGCGCGGACTTGCGCAGCGTGCAGGCGTTACTCGGACACGCGAGCCTTTCCACGACACAGATCTACACACACGTCACTGTCGAACGGCTCAAGAAAGCGTACGCGGATGCACATCCGCGAGCTTGATCAATTAATCACGTTTATACCGCGGAGTCCGAAATGCGAAGCAGCCGCTAAAAGGTTTCTGTCATTGGAATAAAGTTGCCGAAATCCGTTTTCGCTCGCGATTGCAAGGTGTAGTGCATCGGATGCGCGAAGAAAATTCCTGATTGGTAAGCTTTCAAATTTGACGCGAACGCGTTCGAGAATGTGTGGGGACAACGGCAGCCATCTAAAGGCATCGGCCCGGATATCATCAGCGAATTGCCGTAAGACCGATCGATAAACCGTGAATGTTAAACTGCCTTCGCGATACTTACGATAAAAGGCCGCAATTACTTCTGCTTGGCCGTGTTGAGCACAGGCGAGGTTGTCCGTGCTGGCCAAGTGGCGGACTTCTTCGAACCCGCGGTCGCTGTAATACAGCCGAACGAGATAACTTGCATCGAAGTAGATCATTCGATCGGCCGATCTCGATCTTCTGAAATGATTTGAGTACTGTCGGTGCCGCCCCGAAGGCGGTGCATGATTCTGCGAAACTGCGGACTGAGCTTTCGGCGAGCAAAATACGGGACTGCGGGTTTGGAGGTTTGGGGTACGATTTTAGCGATCGTCTTACCTCGCTCGCTGACGTGAATCTCACCGAACTTGGCGGCCTTTCGGACCCATTCACCAGTATTGTGGTGAAGTTCGCGGATCGTTATTGTCTTCATGTGACACAGCGTGTCACATAGCTGGATCTTGTCAACTGGCGGCGCCGTTTGCCCGCCTCAGCTCGCTGCCGGAGCCGCCGGTGTGCTGCTTTGTATCTGTGATTCCGGGACCTGAAACGACAGCTTGCCGTCAGCCGCAGCAACCTCGACGCGGTCGCCGGGTTTGACGTTGCCGCGGAGCAATTCTTCCGCGAGCGGATCTTCAAGGAAACGTTCGACAGCGCGACGCATCGGTCGGGCGCCGTATTGCGGATCATACCCTTTATCGATAAGAAATTCCTTCGCGCTTTGATGAAGCTCGATGTGAACTTCCTTGGCCTTGATGCGCGTGAGCACTTTGTCGACCTCCAGATCCACGATGCGCAACAGCTCTGGTTTGCCGAGGGAATGAAACACGATCATCTCGTCCAGCCGGTTGAGAAACTCGGGTTTAAAGACGCGTTTCGACTCATCGAGAATCTTGTCGCGCATGGAATTGTAATCGTGACCTTCGCTCGGTGCGCCGAAACCCATTACCGTCTGCTTCTTGAGCAAATCGGCGCCGACGTTCGACGTCATTATGATGATCGTGTTCCGAAAATCGATCTTCCGGCCTAACGAGTCTGTAATCTTGCCGTCTTCCAAAATCTGCAAAAGAAGATGCATCACGTCCGGGTGCGCTTTTTCAATTTCATCGAAGAGCACTACTGAGTACGGCCGGCGCCGCACGGCCTCGGAAAGTTGTCCGCCTTCCTCGTAACCGACATAGCCCGGTGGTGACCCGATCAAGCGGGACGCCGTGAACTTCTCCATGTACTCCGACATATCGATTTGGATCAACGCGTCGGCATCGCCAAACATGAACTCTGCAAGCGTGCGCGCGAGATAGGTTTTACCGACACCGGTCGGACCGAAGAACACGAACGAACCGATCGGGCGCTTGGGATCTTTCAAATCCGCTCGGGACCGCCGTAACGCCTTGCTGATCGCTGTGACTGCTTCGTCCTGCCCGATGACGCGCTCTTTGAGCTCTGCCTCCATCCTGAGCAGCTTCTGAGTCTCCTGTTCTTCCATTCGCTGGAGCGGAACGCCCGTGACTTTCGAGATGATGTGCATCATGTCGTCGCCTGTCACGACGACTTCTTTCTCTTCGCGTTCTTCGCGCCACTTGTTCAAAATGGCATCGAGTTTCTCTTTGGTTTGCTTCTCCTTGTCGCGAAGCGAAGCGGCTTTTTCAAAATCCTGGGCCTTAATCGCTCCTTCTTTTTCTATACGGATGGCTTCGATTTCTTTCTCGATATCCTTCACGTCCGGCGGCCGCGTCATTGAGTTGATGCGAGCGCGCGCACCTGCCTCGTCCATGACATCGATCGCTTTATCGGGAAGGAAGCGGCCGGTGATGTAACGATCGGAAAATCTAACGGCAGTCTCGAGTGCTTCGTCAGTGAGCTTGGCTTTGTGATGCGCCTCGTACTTCGGGCGCAGACCTTTCAAGATTTGAATGGCTTCATCTACAGTCGGCGCATCGACCTTTATCGTCTGAAACCGCCGTTCCAGCGCGGCATCCTTCTCGATGTACTTGCGGTATTCGTTCATCGTCGTCGCGCCAACGCATTGCAATTCGCCACGGCTCAGGGCCGGTTTAATGATGTTGGATGCGTCCATCGCGCCTTCGGCTGAACCTGCGCCGACGATCGTGTGCAGTTCATCGATAAATAGGATCACATTCTTGGAACGACGGATCTCGTCCATCACCGCTTTGATTCGTTCCTCGAACTGGCCGCGATATTTTGTTCCCGCGACCATTAACGCCAGGTCGAGCGTGATCACACGCTTGTCCCGCAACAATTCCGGCACGTTGCCGTTTGAGATTTCCTGCGCCAGTCCCTCGGCGATGGCTGTTTTGCCCACGCCCGCTTCACCGATCAACACGGGATTGTTTTTCGTGCGTCGGCACAGCACTTGAATGACGCGCTCGATTTCGTTGCGCCGGCCAATCACCGGATCGAGTTCGCCTTTACGCGCTAACTCGGTTAGATCGCGGCCAAATGCACGGAGCGCCGGGGTCTTGACGTCTTTCTTTGCTGGCTCGCCTTCCTGTTCCGATTCGGACGGCGTGAAATTCGGATCGAGTTCTTTCAGGATTTCGTTGCGCGTACGTTCGATATCAAGCTCCAGAGTTTTCAACACTCTGGCAGCAACCCCCTCGCCTTCGCGCAACAGCCCGAGTAAAATGTGTTCCGTGCCGACATAGGAATGATTGAGCGCCTTGGCCTCTTTGCCAGCAAGCGCCAGCACTTTTTTGACGCGAGGCGTGTATGGGACATTGCCCACCATCTTTGTCTCAGGTCCGGAACCGACTTGTTTCTCCACTTCCATTCGCACCGTCTCGAGATCGAGCCCCATCTTTTGCAAGACGTTTACTGCCACGCCCTGGCCGAGCTTGATCAGCCCAAGAAGCAAGTGCTCGGTGCCCACGTAGTTGTGGTTAAACCGGTCGGCTTCCTTGCGAGCAAGCGCCAAAACCTGTTGAGCTCGCGGTGTAAAATTATTCATTCGTTGATGGTCCGTCCGTCAAGCCATTGCCTGATTCTCGCACCATCTTACTAATATCAGGTTTGGGGAAAATTTTCAACCGGTCGCGGATAATCTGGGCCCGCAGATAGTCACGCTCTTCAGCATTCAACTTTTGTTGCGAGTTCTTTTGCAGATGCGCGGGCTGTGTTTCGATGAACAATTCGTCGATTTGCAGGCGGTGATGTTCTGGGAACGCGCCGAGATCCATTCCAAGCTTGATAACCGACAGCAGATTAAGCGCTTCCTTGGAAGGCATGGCATGTGCATAAGTTAAAACGCCATAGGCACGACCGATCTGGTCGCAAAGCGTACTCGGTTTCCTTTGCAGCAAAGTCTGACGCGCGTCGTGTTCCTTATCAATAATCGTCTCGATCACTTTGGTTAGACGATTGATAATTTCTTCTTCTTTTTCACCGAGCGTAGTTTGATTGGAAATCTGAAAAAGATTGCCCATGGCTTCGGTGCCTTCGCCGTAAAGGCCGCGCACCGCGAGCCCGATTTTGCTGACCGCCTGGATGACTTGGTTGATCAGCTCGCTCAGGACAAGCCCCGGCAGATGCAGCATCGCAGAAGCACGCATCCCGGTTCCGACGTTCGTCGGGCAAGCGGTCAAATATCCAAGTCGCGGATCGAAGGCGAAGTCGAGTTTGCTTTCAAGCGCGGTGTCTACCTTATCGACCAGCTTGAATGCCTGTTTCAACTGAAGACCGGACCGAATGGATTGCATGCGGAGATGATCTTCTTCGTTGATCATGACACTGAGCGTTTGCCGCCGATTCACCACCACGGCGCTGCCCGCGCCCTTCGCGGCATGCTCGCGACTGATCAAGTGCCGCTCGACCAGCACCTGTTTGTCCAATGCCGCCAAATCCTGCAAGCCTTCGGAAAACGCGTCCTGCATCTCCGGAAGCTCTTCGACGCGCGCCCGGATCTGTTCGAGGATTGACGTTCGTTCCGCTTTCTTCGCCCATCCGGGAAAAGCACGATTACGCAAATTCCGCGCGAGGCGAACGCGGCTGCTGATTACAACCTGGTGGTGCGGCCCTTCACCGCGCAGCCATTCCCCTGCAGTGGAAAGCATGCTTGAAAATTTCATGCTGAACTCGAAAGGTCGGTTTCCAGCTGTTTAATTTGATCCCGCAGAGAGGCAGCGCTCTCGTAGTTCTCGTCAGCCACGGCTTTCTGCAGATTTTCAGTAAGCGCGCGCATTCGCTGGTTCAGTGCCATGGTGCGTTGCGCGCGTTCCGGCAATTTCCCGACGTGTTCGGTCCCTTTATGCATTGCTTTTAAGAGCGAACCCAGACCCTCGGCGAAGGTCTCATAGCATTCGCTGCAACCAAGGCGACCTGTTTTTTTGAAGTCTGCCTGACTAAAACCACATACGGAGCATTTTTTCGCTGGGGCTCCTTTTTCAATTTCTTCGGCTGCCCCGATGCCGAGCAGCAAATCAGCAAGCGCAAAACTGGTCGGATCCTGGACACCTTTTTCCTTCGAGCAAGCTTCGCACAGGTTTACCTTGTGCATCTTTCCCTCCAGGATCTGTGTCAGGAAAACAGTCGCATCATTACATTTGCAAACGTCGCACAACATCTGTGTTAATTAGACCGTGATCTGCTGCAAACATTCAACCCGATACACATTGTCCTGACATCGTCCCGTTCGGCGATTTGCCGTTTAATCGAAAATCGGTGTGCCAGTCTTGTGTGTCATTTCGCGGAACCGTGCGATGATGCGCGTTGTGATCGGGCCGGGCTTCCCGTCTCCGATAGTGCGGCCATCAGCCTTAACCACGGGAACGATCTCGGCGGCGGTTCCCGTGAGGAAGCATTCGTCAGCCACGAAAATGTCGTGTCGCGTGAAATCTGCCTCGATGACTTTGATGCCGAACTCGCCAGCAATATCAAACACGACCGATCGCGTGATTCCTTGCAACGCTCCGGCCGTGATCGGTGGCGTGAAGATCTGGCCGTGCTTGATGATGAAGACGTTGTCGGCAGTGCATTCGGCGACGTTTCCTGCGTCGTTCAACATTAACGCTTCATCCGCGCTGGCAAGGTTGGCTTCGATCCGAGCCATTACGTTGTTCAAGTAGTTCAATGATTTAACCGCCGGATTGAGTGATGCGGGATTGCTGCGGCGCGTCGCCACAGTAACAATGCTCAGCCCTTTGCGGTAAAAATCCTCATGATAAAGAGCGATCGTTGCCACAATGATTATCACGCTCGGATTTTTGCACTGCTCCGGATTCAAACCCAGGTTACCAACTCCGCGTGTGACGACCAGACGAATGTAACCGTCACGCAAATGATTTTGCCGGATCGTTTCAAGCAACGCCTCTGTCATTTCCTTCCGGGTCATGGGAATCTCGAGACAAATCGAGCGCGCCGAATTCCAAAGGCGCTCCAAGTGTTGCTCCAGGCGAAAAACGCGGCCGTTATAAAAACGTATGCCCTCGAAAATTCCGTCGCCGTAGAGCAAACCATGATCGAACACCGAAACCTTTGCGTTTGCTTCCGAATAGAACTTCCCGTCGATGTAAATCTTCGCTTCCCTGACGCCCGTTGTGGGACGCGGCCGACTTTCTATTGCAGGTTCAATTGTTTCCTTGGTCGCACGCACGTGAGTCTTTGGTTCTTCCAACACCGTCGCATCAGGGGTTTTCATGTTACCAACAAAACCTTAAATGTTTATGCGCGCAATCCAAACCGCAAAATCGGCCGCGGCAGCGAAGTCACTGCAGTACTCCATCCATGATGTGCAACTGCCGATCGCCGCGCGTCGCCAGACGGGTGTCGTGGGTAACGACCAGAAGAGTTTTACTGCGATCGCGCGCCAGGTTTAGCAGCAGATCCATGATCGCGTCTCCGGTTTTAGAATCGAGATTTCCCGTCGGCTCATCGGCAAAAATAATGTCGGGATTATTTGTTAATGCCCGCGCAATCGCAACGCGTTGCTGCTCTCCGCCCGACAATTCTGAGGGCAAATGCTGCATACGATCAGCCAGCCCAACTGCGGCTAAACTTTCCTCGGCTTCACCTTTGGTTGTGCGACCTCCAATCATTGCCGGCAACAGCACATTTTCCAAGGCGGTCAGTTCTGGCAGCAAAAAATAGCCCTGAAAAACGAAACCCATTTTTTCGTTCCGGAACCGCGCTTCCACGGACGAGCTGCCGCTGTAAAGCTCGCGTCCTTCGAATTTCACCGTTCCTGATTCCGGACGTTCCAGCCCCGCCAAAGTGTAGAGCAGCGTCGTCTTTCCCGCGCCGGATGCACCGGAAAGAAAAACCGTCTCGTTGTGGGCGATGTCCATTGAGATCCCGCGTAGGACTTCAATTCGCCGGGCGCCCATTCGAAACGATTTGTAAATATCGCGGGCAATCAGTTGCGGCTGCTGCACGGGCAAGTATCTGCCGCTAATCCGTTCTGGTGCAAGAGCGCGATGGCGAATGTTTCGGGCGAACCGGCTCCTTCATTCGGATACTCCCATCCAGCAATGAATATTCGGTGCGCGGGCAACTGACCTGTCATTCCGAGCCCCGCCTCAGAGGCGGGATCGAGGAACCCCGCTGCATTACTATGAGTTCATTCCGTGGGATCTTTCGACTGCTCCCGCCTCTGCGGGATCCGCTCAAGATGACGCGCACGATTCCAGAACAAAAAGCCGCCGTCGAAATCATTCGCGGCGGCATTTTGACGCAAATCGCGCGTTCGTTCGCTATGCCATACCTAGCGATTGAAGTGTTGGCTGATCTATCGTGGATGTGACGTATAGCCCGTGATCGCGCTGGTAATCTGCGATCGCACCACGCGTGAGCGGTCCAATGAGACCATCCACGTCTCCGTGGTAATAACCTTGTTGCTGAAGCGCTGACTGCGCATTCGCAATTACCTGGTCGGGTGGCATGCGATTGTGACCGTAGATAGGTCCATCCCATGCATAATACGCATTGGGATTATAACCCCAGGCGGGAAACCAATACCCGGCGTTCCAAAAGTAGGGAGCACCGAACACGAACACGAAGTTGTTCCCATGATAGTGGTTATGCCACCAATTTTGGTCGTGCCATTCTGATTTGTAATTGCGAAACACTGCGTATTTCTGGCCTTGCCAGTTTTGGCTCCCCTCGATGCGTCTCCCTTGCTGGAATTTTACCGGCGGCGCCTTCGCAGTATTCGGCTGTTTTGCAAGATTGAAGTGCTGCGGCTTAACTGGCTTGTTCTTCGCGAACTTCCCTTTCTCTGTGTTCTGGTTCGCTATAGCCGCATGCTTCGCCTGGCCGGGCTTACCTGCTTCCTTAAGGTGGGCATTCGCTGCTTTAGTTGCTTGTCTTTCATTCGCCGGTTGAGCTGTTTGTCTCTCAACTTGGGCTCGGTTCTTCTTACCCTTCTGAGCTTGATCAGCACTGGAAGTCTGAGCCTTCTTCCCCTTTTGTCCCTGATTTACTGCGGTTGAGGTTTGGTCTCTCTTGGCATTTTGTGCGTTACTAGTTGCTGCAGCAGCGGAACGCGGGTTGCGATTGCTTTGGACCTGGTGAGTTGCCGTCGAAGTCTTCTTGCCAGAAGCTCCCCCACCTGCTGCATGCGTGGGCTGAGCGGCGCGTTGAGCGGTTTGCGCCTGCTTTTTCGGCTGCGATTTCTTTTCTTGTTGTTGCGCACCGACTGCGGCGCTGACGAGCGCAAGACTGCAAAGTAAAACAATTAGTATTCTCATAACATTCTTTCCTTTGGATTTTTAGACCCTTTGAGGTTTGCACTTATTCAACGTGGCAGCGTCTTTTTCTGGATGCATGCGTGCCCCAAAAATGGAAAGACATTCAATTGCTGCCGACGGCAGCAAAAATATCTGCAGGGAAAGAAAGGAGCCGCGCAGCGCATTGCTGTGCGGCTCCGCAATCCTCAGTGCATCGTTTAGGTGATCACAACTGTTGTTGACGCACAGCCTCAAACAACACAATTGCTACCG
>Ga0105249_10003525_pt1 | contig 13532 bp, 11 predicted proteins | sample KBSS44metaG_FD_81522 | JGI IMG/M metagenome (GOLD analysis project Ga0105249, IMG submission 81522) | Switchgrass rhizosphere microbial communities from Kellogg Biological Station, Michigan, USA - KBS S4-4 metaG | ecosystem: Host-associated > Plants > Roots > Rhizosphere > Soil | place... | reverse complement strand
CGAGACCTGCGACGAGTCGGTCAGGTGCTCGCGGATGCTCTTGACGTCCCGGGCGAGGTCGCGCGTCGAGGCGTACCGCTCTTCGGGATCCTTCTGGAGACACCGCTCCAGGATCCAGCGGAAGGGCGCGGGAATGGCCGGATTGAGGGCCGCCGGAGACTCGGGCTCTTCGCGGATGATGGCGGTCAGGGTCTCCGGAGCGGTTCCCCGCTGGAAGGCACGACTTCCGGTAGCCATCTCGTAGAAGATCGCGCCCAGCGAAAACTGGTCGGAGCGGAAATCCAGAGGCCTCCCGCTCGCCTGTTCCGGCGACATGTAACCGACGGTTCCGAGGACAGTGCCGGCCTTGGTCTGATTGGTCGTCGTGGGCACGTGGGAGCCGTCGTCGGAGACGGGCTTGATCAGCTTCGCGAGCCCGAAGTCGAGGATCTTCACGACGCCGTCCCGCGAGACCATCACGTTCTCGGGTTTCAAGTCGCGGTGAACGATCCCGGCGGAGTGGGCCTTCGCCAGGCCGTCGGCGATCTGGAACGCCAGGTCGAGAAGCCTTCTCGTGGGTAGCGGCCCCGAATGAAGGACCTCGCGCAGCGTCCGCCCATCGACGAGCTCCATCGCGATGTACGTCGTGGAATCCGCCGTTCCGATCTCGTGGATCGTGACGATGTTCGGGTGATTCAGAGCGGACGCCGAGCGCGCCTCCTGCTCGAATCGTTTGCGACGGTCGGGATCGGTCGAGAATTCGTCCGAAAGGACCTTGACCGCGACCTCACGCCCCAGCCGCTGATCCCGGGCGCGGTACACCTCTCCCATGCCGCCGGAGCCCAGGGCGACGAGGATTTCGTAGGGTCCCAGGCGCGAACCGGGTGCGAATGTCATCGAGGTCGGGGCATCTTATCCGGGGTCAGGGCGGGCTCGCGGCGACAACGCCGACGTTGGCGATCGTGTCTCCCTTCTTCATCGACGGGACCGCGCAGATGTAGAGCACGATCCCGGACGCCGGGGCGCGCGCCTCGAAGAGGCGGCGGCCGACGAAGTCCGTGACGTAGCCGATCTTCATTCCCTCGGTGACATAGGTGCCGCGCCGGACCAGCGGGAAGAAGAGCCCGGTTTGTTCACTCGTCGCGGTCTTGATCGCGTCGATCCACACCGGGTGCTCGACCAAGGTCGGAGATCCCGGGAGCATCTTCAGGTAGCGCATCACGGAGAGGCAGCCGTCGACGAGCGCACCGACGTCCTCCGGCTCGACCGTGCCGGCGCGCCCGGCTTCCACCGTGATGGACGGCTTGCCCCGAACCGTCGCGGTGTTCTCGAGGTATCGAGACGCCTGCGGATCCTTCGGCCGGTCCGTCGACACGATGACGTGGTCGAGGCCGAATGCCAGCACCATCTCGCGGGAGATCGCGTCCTGGGCGGCGTTCCCGGTCTTCGTCCAGTAGCTGTACGGCCGAAGGTCCTCGTCGAGGTCGCCGCCGTGCAAATCGATCAGATGGTCGCACTTCTCGACGACCTCGCGCGTGATCGCGAAGGAAGCCCGCTCCGTCTGCGTGCCGTCGGCCTTCCCCGGATAGAAACGGTTCATGCTCTTCCCGTCGACCGGGTTGACGTGCGGGACCTTTCCCTCGAACGAGGCGACGTTGACGAGCGGCACCAGGATCACGGTCCCGGAGAGGACGGCCGGGTCGATCGCGGAGACGAGCCTCGAGACCGCGACGACCGACGCGTACTCGGTGCCATGCGCGCCGGACACCAGCGCCAGGACCGGGCCCGGCTTCGTCCCGCGGATCACGGCCACGTCGATTCGAGTCGCAGCGTCCGCGCCGGCCGGGACCTCGATGGCCCCGTAGACGCGGGCGCCGGGGACGGCCGTCGCGGTCCCGACCGAAAGAAGTTTGCTCTCTGGCACCGCCGCGAGCCCGACCGCCGCCACCGCCACTCCGAGAATCGGCCCCACCCACTTCGACTTCATGCGCGAACTCCGATTTTTCGCAAGGATACAGGCAAGAAAAAGGCCCCGGGGTCGCCGGGGCCTTTTCGAAAGACGGGATTCGGAGTCGCTACTGGCCGGTCTTCACGCAGCCGGAGACGGCATTGGACCATTCCCACTGGTAGCCGAAGCCGCCAGTCCCGAGAAAGGGAGCCGGCGACCACGCGCACTTGTCGTCCGCCTCGTAGCCGCGGCGGTCGTACCAGGCGTTTCCGTCCGGGTCGGTCACGGCCTCGCGGGTCTCATGACACGCGAAGTGCTCGAAGTTCTGAGCCACGGTGAAGCCCGTCCACTGGCAGCCGCCGCAGCCGGGATACGGCAGCGAGGCGTACTTGACGTTCGTGCCGTTGTAGTTGAAGTTGCTGTGGTACGCGCAGTACTGGAGGTTCGGTCCGCCGCAGGACGTCGAGCTCCCGTACGAGGAGTACGAGCCCGAAGGCAGGAAGACCGAGTAGACGGTGCTCGCGTCGGGTGACCCGCCGCCGTTCGTGAAGTACTTGATGACCTCGTTCCGGACCGCGGTGTCCGAAACGTTCGTCGGGGGGGCCGACGAGTCCCACCAGAACGTATTCGTGAGGTTCGTCGCCTGGATCCCGGAGTACTGCTTGATCACCTTGTACTCGCCGCTCGTTCCGAACTGGGCGAAGAACCCGAGCATCTCGGACGCGACGGGGTTCAGGTTGCCGCTGCCGTCGGCCCAGGACGGACCCCAGAAGATCGAGACGTGCTTCGCGCTCACGATTACCGGGCCGCCGTGGTAACTGATGTTCTGGGCTCCCCCGCCGCCGGGCCTCGCCCAACCGATCGCCTTGTCCTTCGTGGGATAGAGCTGCGCGTGATTTCCCTTCACGTCCTGGACTCGTTGAGCGAGCGCGAACGAGGCCATGCCGAGCAGGGCAAATGCAACAAGCGTTTTTCTCATGGCTCTCCTCTGTCAGAAATGTATTTTTTGAGCGCGGACGAGTGTAGACGCGACGGCCCCGACCGACAACCGAATTCGTGTCTTGTGACGGATGAACAATGTGAACGGTCGGTGAACGACGCCAGCGTGACAGACTCCCAGACGCGGAGGCGACATGGACCTCAAAGCATTGCAGAGACCGCTCAAGGAGCGATACCGCGCGGAGCCCGGCAGCTCGCGCATCCTTCTCACCGCGCGCGGCAGCCAGACCGGAGCCCCGATCGGGTGCTCGGTCGACATCGGCCGCGCCGTCTACGAGGCCCAGGCCCATGCCGGCGTGGGCGGGGCGGGAACCGCCGCGTGCTCCGGAGACCTCCTCCTCGGAGCGCTCGCGGCGTGCGCTCAGATCACCTGCCAGATGGTGGCGACCGCGATGGGCGTGCCGGCGAAGCGGATCGAGGTGACGGCCGAAGGCGAACTCGACCTCGCGGGAACGCTCGGTGTCTCGCGGGAGGTGCCGGTCGGCTTCGAGACGATCCGTCTCCGCTTCGACGTGGAGGCGCCGGACGCGACGCCGGATCAGCTGCGGGCGTTGAAGGAAAAGACGGAGCAGTACTGCGTCGTCTTCCAGACGCTGTCGAAGCCGCCGAAGCTCGAGACGGGTTGGTCCGGGGACTGAGCCCTACTCGTACCGGAGCGCCTCGATCGGATCCAGTCGCGAGGCCTTCACGGCGGGATAGAGCCCGAAAAAGATACCCACCGAAATCGACACCAGCAGCCCCACGACGACCGCCCAGAGAGGCGTCTCGGCGGGGAGTGCGTCGAAGACCTTCTTGACCGCGGCGGGCACGGCGATCCCGACGACGACCCCGATCGCTCCACCGATCACCGACAGCGTCGTCGCCTCCGTCAGGAACTGCAGAATGATGTCCCGGCGAAATGCACCTACGGCTTTCCGGACGCCGATCTCGCGGGTCCTTTCGGTCACCGACACCAGCATGATGTTCATGACTCCCACGCCGCCGATCAGGAGCGAGACGAACGCGATGAACACCATCGCCAGCGTGATCCCGCTGGTAATTCCCTGGAAGCTCTCGATCATCTTGTCGGGGGTCACGATGCCGAAGTCGTTGGGCTTGTCGAAGCGCACGTGGCGCCGGGTCCGGAGAATCGAGGTCGCCTTCTCGATGATCACGGGGACCTGCTCGGGGGTGTAGGGCACGGTTGCGATGCGCAGCGCGTCGCCGTCGCTCTGTCCGGCCTTCACCCACGGGAACCGGTGGTCGAAGGTCGTGAGCGGGATGACGACGAAGTTGTCCTGGGAGTCCCCGAACATCTTCCCCTTCTTCTCGAAAATCCCGATGACGATGTAGCCGTCGTGGCCCAGCGTGACCTTCTTTCCGATGGCTTCCTCGCGCGGAAAGAGCTTTTCGCGGATGTCCTCCCCGATGACCATCACGTCGGCGGCGTGATCGACTTCCGTGGGCGTGATGAAACGTCCGGTCGTGACGATCCGGTTGGTGGCGACGGGATACTCCTCCATGACTCCGAACACACGCGGGGATCTCGCCTCGGCGTCCCGGAACTTGAGGTGATAGTCGCTGTTGTTCCAGAGGTACCGCTGCGGGGACACGGCGCGCATCTCCGGGATCTCCCGCAGCGCCTGAGCGTCTTCGAGGGTGAGCTCTTTGCGGCGCATCTCCCCCTCGGGGGTCGGCCCGCCCGGTCCGAATCGCGGCTCGTACTTCTGGAACATTACGAGCGAGGCGCCGAAGCTCTGGAAGTTGCGGACCATGTTGTTGTTGAAGCCGGTCACGATCGACACCATCGCGATGACCGTCGCGACGCCGACGACGATGCCGAGCACCGTGAGCGACGCGCGGAGCTTGTGCGCGCGCACGGCGAGCAGCGCGAAGCGCGTGTTCTCGCCGAAACCGCGTCGAAGGCGACCGAAGAGTTTGGGCAAAGTGCTGGTTCTCTGCTCTCAGTTCATGGTTCTCAGCGGAGCACCGAGAACCGGCGACTGAGAACTACTCGTACCGCAAGGCCTCGATCGGATCCAGCCGCGAGGCCTTGACCGCCGGGTAGAGGCCGAAGAAGATCCCGACCGACATCGAGACGAGAAGCCCGACGAGCACCGCCCAGAGCGGGGTTTCCGCCGGCAGCGCCGCGAACGCCTTCTTGATTCCCGCCGGCACGGCGACCCCGACCACGACGCCGATCGCGCCGCCCAGAAGCGACAGCGTCGTCGCCTCCGTCAGGAACTGAAGAACGATGTCGCGCCGGAAGGCTCCGACGGCCTTCCGGACCCCGATCTCCCGCGTCCGCTCGGTCACCGAGACGAGCATGATGTTCATCACGCCGACGCCACCGATCAGGAGCGAGACGAACGCGATGAAAACCATCGCGAGGGTGACACCGCGCGTGATGCCCTGGAAGCTCTCGATCATCTTGTCAGGGGTGAAGATCGCGAAGTCGTTCGGCTTGTCGAAAGGGACGTGTCGCCGGGCGCGGAGCACCGCGACCCCCTTCTCCGTGATGATCGGGACCTGCTCCGGAGTGTAGGGAACCGTGGCGATGTGGATCGTGTCCCCCCCGCTGTTCTTGATCTGCGGGAACTTTCGGTCGAAGGTCGTGAACGGGATCAGGAAGAAGTTGTCGTTGGACCCGCCGAACATCGTGCCCTTCTTCTCGAGAACTCCGATGATGACGAACTCCTCGCCGTTGAAGTTGACGACCTTTTCCAGCGGATCCTCTCGAGGAAAGAGGATGTTTCGGACGTCCTCGCCGATGACCGCGACGTTGGCGGTGTGACGGAAATCGCTCTCGGTGATGAAGCGGCCATATCCCACGAAGTGGTTGTTCGCCACGGAATAGTCGGGCGACACCCCGGCGACGACGGGTGTCGTGGTTTCGTTGTCGCGGTACTTGACGCTGATGTCCTGGTTCCAGAGATAGCGCTCGGGCGAGACCGCGCGCATTTCGGGGATCGACTCCTTCAGCGCGACGGCATCCTCGTACGTCAGATCCTTGCGGCGCCGCTCGTCGGCCGGCCGTCCGCCGTGGCCAAAGCGGGACTCGAACTTCTGGAACTGGACGAGCGTCGCGCCGAAGCTCTGGAAGTTGCGGATCATGTTGTTGTTGAAGCCGGTCACGATCGACACCATCGCGATGACGGTGGCAACGCCAACGACGATGCCGAGCACCGTCAGGAAGGCCCGCAGCTTGTGCGTGCGGACCGCCAGAAGAGCGAAGCGGGTGTTTTCGCCGAATCCGCGGCGGAGGTGGTTGAAGAGGCGGGACATCGGTCGTGCTCCCGGCTACCGGCTACCGGCTCCCGTCACTCGTACCGCAGCGCTTCCACCGGCGCGAGCTTGCTCGCCTGGTTCGATGGAATGAATCCGGCGATCAGGCCCGTCACGGTCGCGACCCCGATCCCGATCACGATGAAGGAGAGCTTCACTTGCGCCGGGAAGACCTGCTTGACGGCGAGCGCGATGAGCGCCCCCAGCAAAACGCCAATGACCCCGCCGACCGCCGAGAGCAGCGCCGCCTCGAGGAGGAACTGCCGGCGGATGTCCCGCCGCCGCGCTCCGAGCGCCCGTCGCACGCCGATCTCCTTGGTGCGCTCGACGACCGACACGAACATGATGTTCGCGATGACGATCGCGCCGACGACCAGCGAGATCCCGGAGATCAGGATCATGAGCAGGAAAGCCCCCGCCGAGATGTTCTTCCACAGGGCCTGGAGCATTTCGGCGGTGACGAGCCCGAAGGGGTCGTCCTTGTCGAACTTGGTCTTGCGGAGGGAGCGGAGGATCGAGCGCACCTCGTCCGTCGCCTGCCCGACCATCGCGACGCCCCCCTTGGGCTTGATGAAGACGCCGATGTCCTCGCTCGGCGCGACGTGCTTCTTGAAGAGTGTGAGCGGCAGGTAGATCACGTTGTCCTGGCTCTGGCCCATCACGTTGCCCTGCTTGGCGAGCGTGCCGATGACCTTGACCGGATAGCCGTCGATCTTGAGGACGCGGCCGACCGGATCCACGTGGGGAAAGAGCTGGTCCTGCACGTCCCAACCGATGACCCCGACGGACGCGGCGTGGTCGTACTCCGCGCTCGTGAAGTAGCGCCCCGTCGCGATGTCGAAACTCATCGCCTCGCCCATGTTCGCGGTGTGTCCCTGGATCTCGACATCCGCGAGCTTGCGGTCGAGGTATTTGACCGGACGGGTCCGGTCGCCCCGTCCGCCAACCTGCTCGCAGAGGCGGCACTCGCGGCGGATGATCTCCATGTCGGTCAGAGTGATGTCCCGCCGCTTGCGGGCGATCAACCACTCTTCACGGCTCGTGATGATTCCGTACTTGGTGAAGATCACGATGTCGGGGTTCAGTCCGATGACCTTGTCGTTGACGTAGGAGTTGAGCCCCGAGATCACCGAGACGACGCCGACCACGGTCGCGACGCCGATGATGACGCCGAGGAGCGTCAGGAAGGCGCGCATCTTGTGGCGCGTGAGCGCCGACGCCGAGACGCGGAGGAGCTCGGAGGACTTCATGCCTTCTCCGGAGCTTTCCCCTTGCCCTTCTTGTCCCCTTCCTTCTCCACGATCACCTTGTCCCCCTCCTTGACCTGGCGCAGCACCTTGAAGGGACCGGTCACGATCTCCTCGCCCACCTTGGGTCCGTTCTTCACCTCGATCATCAGCTCGCCGGCGAGACCGGTCTCGACCTTCTCGAACGCGAGCTTCTGGTTCTTGACGAGGTACACGCCCTCTTCGGTCTGGGGGCGGCCCGTCGCGGAGGCGCCGGCCGCCGGCTTTCCGTCCTTCTTCGGGACGTCGCGTACGACGAGCGCCTGGATCGGGATCGCGGTCGCGCCCTCCTTGCGTCCGGTCAGGATGTCGGCGGTCACCGAGAACCCGGGCCGGATCGTCTCCGGCGGGTTGGTCACGCGGATCTTCACCTTGAAGTTGATGGCCTCCGAGCCCTGCGTCAGCGAGAGGAGGTCCGGGTCGTTCTTCGCGATCGGCGAAGATCCAACCTCGGTCACGACCCCTTCGAAGGTCCGGTTCGGGTAGGCGTCGATGTTCAGGTTGGCCTTCTGTCCGACCTTGACTTCCGGGACCGACGTCTCGTCGACCATCATCACGGCCTCGACCTCCGACATGTCCGAGATCGTCAAGAGCTGCGTGCCCGGATTGTTCATCGTGCCGATGACGGTGACCTCTCCCTCCTTCACCGGAAGGTAGGTCACGACACCGGCGATCGGGGCGCTGACCGTCGTCTTCGAGAGCGAGTCCCGGCTGGCCGCCAGGTTCGCTCCGGACTCCTGGAGTCGCTGCCGCGCTGCGGACAGGTTCGCCTGCGCCGTGTCATAGGTCGACTTCGTCTTCTGGAGCTCGGCCTCCGACAGAATCTTCGCCTCCCAGTTGCGGCGGGCGCGCTCGTAATCGTAGCGAGCCTGGTCGGCGGCGGACTGCGCCGCCACGAGGTCCGACCGCATCGCGCCGAGCGCCGACTCCCGCCCGGCGGTCTGCGCCGCGAGCTGGGCCCGGTCGATCTGGAGGAGGAGCTGTCCCTTCTGGACCCGGTCCCCCTCCTTCGCCGCCAGATTGACGATCTGTCCCATGACGAGCGCCGAGAGGTCCACCTTCCGGCGCGCCTGGATCTTGCCGTTCGCCGTGACTTTGGAGACGAGGTCGATCTTCTCGACCTTGGCCGTGGTCACCCGCGCGATGTCCTTGTCCTTGCGCTTGATGAAGCCCATGGCCACGAAGCCGAGTACGACGGCTCCGAGGATGGCCAGGACGATTTTGGTCTTCTTCGACATCTTCTCCTCCGATGGCAATCGAAACGTCTATTTTCTTACGTTGGGCAGGGTGGAAAGTTCGGATCGGACCCGGCCCGCGGGGTGGACTGCGGCGGGGGCAGGCCTGCCCGCAGGACCTGTCCGCGCGACGTTTACAGTTGGTGCGCCCAGGAGGACTTGAACCCCCAACCTCCTGATCCGTAGTCAGACGCTCTATCCAGTTGAGCTATGGGCGCAGGAGCGGCGTAGGCTACTGAAAACAGCCTCTCGTTTCAACCAATTCCGCCCGCCGGGCGGGCTCGAAGCGGCCCTGGGATAGCCTCCGCCCGTGCCGTTTTCTGCCGACGACGAGACGTTCCTCCGCGAGGCAATCGCCTTCGCGAAGATCGCGTTTTCGGAGCGGGAGGTCCCGGTCGGGGCCGTGGTCGTCCGGGAGGGGCACATGATCGGGCGCGGGCGCAACCGGCGGGAGGCGCTTGGCGACCCGACCCACCACGCGGAGATCGAGGCGATTCGCGAGGCCGCGCTCGCCGCCGGCACGTGGCGGCTGGACGGCGCGACCCTTTACACCACGGTCGAGCCGTGCCCGATGTGCGCCGGGGCCGCCGTCAACGCCCGGCTCGCGAGGATTGTCTACGGCTGCGCGGACCCGAAGGCGGGGTACTGCGGGACCCTCGGAAACATCCCGCAGGACCCGCGACTGAACCACCGCGCGACGGTCGAAGGCGGCCTTCTCGCCGAGGAATGCGCCGAGCTCATGCGGCTGTTCTTCCAGGCCCGGCGCTAGATGTTAGGTTTCGACTCGCATGGAGAGAGGTGGATTGGGCAGCGGGCGACGCACCGAGCCCTCGCGGAGCGAGGGCGACAAGCCGCGGCTCGGCCGCGGCTAACCGACGGCGTCGAGCCGTCGCTAACCCGGTAAGCCCTAACAGGACAGGCCGTCGAGCCGTCGCTAATCTCGACCTCGGATGTTAGTTTTCCCAACGCACGGAGAGGTGCTGGAGTGGTTGATCAGGCCGGTCTCGAAAACCGGTAAGCCCTAACGGGCTTCGGGGGTTCGAATCCCCCCCTCTCCGCCAGATCAGCGATGTATCCCGAGAATTGAAAAGCGAAGAAGGTGACGAGTGAAGACCCGCAAGGCTGGACACCGAGCGCGGGGGTTCGCACCGAGCCGCTCGGACGCGCAGCGGCCGAGGGGCGACAAGCACCGGCTTTGCCGGTGCTAATCCCCCCCTCTCCGCCATGAACCTTCCATTTCCCGGGACGTAAACCAGAAGGCACCCAAATGACCACCCCCGCGATCGAGCTCGAGAACGTCTCGAAGGTCTTCGGCCGCTTTCCGGCCGTCGACTCGCTCTCGTTCCGCGTTCCCCGCGGCGTGGTCTTCGGGCTCCTGGGTCCCAACGGCGCCGGTAAGACGACGACGATCCGCATGATCATGAACATCACGGCGGCGGACTCCGGAGAGATCCACGTCCTCGGCACCCCGATGACCCGGGAGACTCAGAATCGGATTGGCTATCTGCCCGAGGAGCGCGGGCTCTACCGGAAGATGAACGTGCTCGACCACCTCCTCTTTCTGGCGGCGATCAAGGAAGTTTCCCGCGAAGACGCGAGGAAGCGGATCGCCGACTGGGCCGAGAAACTCGAGCTGAAGCCGTGGCTCAAGAAGAAGGTGGACGAGCTCTCGAAGGGGATGCAGCAGAAGGTCCAGTTCATCGCAACCGTCATCCACGATCCGGAGATCCTGATCCTGGACGAGCCGTTCTCGGGACTCGACCCGATCAACACCGCGATCATCAAGGAATACCTGAGCGAGTTTCGGAAGCAGGGAAAGACGATCGTCTTCTCGACGCACGTCCTCGAGCAGGCCGAGAAGCTCTGCGACGAGATCTGCCTGATGGCGCGCTCGAAGAAGATCCTGGAGGGGCCGCTCCGCGACCTGAAGCGCCGCTTCTCGCGGAACCTGCTCCACATCTCGGTGGACGCGAAGCCCGAGGAGATCGCGGCGCTGCCCGGGGTCGCGTCGGCGCAGCCGGTCAACGGCGGGTACCTCGTCGCCCTCGCTCCCGGCGCCGCGCAACGCGAGTTCCTCCGGCGCGCGATCGATCGCCACGACCTCACGGGGTTCTCGGCGAAGGAGCCGGAACTCGAAGAGATCTACCTCGATGCCGTCCGCGCGGCCGGGATCGAAGAAACCCGGCCGATCGAGTAGGGAGGAAGGGTGAGCTGGAAGAAAGTTTTCGCCGTCATCCGCCGGGAGTACCTCGAGCGCGTTCGCACCAAGGCGTTCTGGTTCGCGACACTGCTCGTTCCCGTCTTTTTCCTGGGGTACATGGCGATCCAGGTCGCGGCGATGCGCAAGACGAGCGGGGAACGCAGGATCGCGGTCATCGACGTGACCGGCCGCCTGGCGACGCCGCTCGCCCGCGACCTGGCCCAGAATGAGGAGGCGCGGCGCCAGAAGTCCGGCGGGACCCGCGGTCTCCACTGGATCCTGGAACCGCGGCCGATCGTCGGAGACATCGAGCGCACGAAGGTCGGACTTCAAAAGGAAGTCCTGGAAAAGAAGATCTACGGCTACCTGGTCCTCGATCCGGCGTCGATCGAGAAGGAACGGGTGGAGTACTACTCGATCTCGGTCTCGGAGTTCGTCGCCCTGAGCCAGCTGAAGGACGCGGTCAATCGGACGATCCTTCACCAGAAGATCGCGGACCGGGGGCTACCGGCGTCGGTCGGCGCGGACCTCGAGAGGACCGTGGATTTGAAGACCTGGAAGGTCACGACGAAGGGGGTCACCGAGGAGAAGGGCGCCGGAATCATCGCGGCGCTCGTCTTCATGGTCATCATGTACATGACGTTTTTCATGTACGGCTTCCAGAACCTGCGCGGAGTCATCGAGGAGAAGACCAACCGGATCGTCGAGCTGGTGATTGCATCCGTCCGGCCGACCGAGCTCATGCTCGGCAAGATCGTCGGGATCGGGCTCGTGGGCCTGACGCAGTACACGATCTGGTCGCTCGTCGCGATGAACCTGTCGCTGCCGGGGATCGCGAGCATGATGGCGGGAGGAGCGGCGGGCGCGCCGACGATCCCGCTCTCGATGATCGGTTACTTCCTGCTTTTCTTCCTGCTCGGCTACTTCCTCTACGCCAGCGTTTACACGGCGATCGGCGCGCCCTTCAATACCGACCAGGAGGCGCAGCAGCTCTCGATGATCCCGTCGATGCTGATCGTCAGCGGCATGGCGGTTTATCCGGCCGTGATGAACAACCCGAACGGGCCGATCGCGGTGGCCGCGTCGCTCTTCCCCTTCACCGCGCCGCTCATCATGTACCTGCGCACGGCGATCGCGGAGCCCCCGGTCTACCAGATCGGGCTCTGCATCGTGATCCTGATCCTGTCGACGATCGGAATGGCCTGGCTCGCCGGAAGAATCTACCGCGTCGGAATCCTGATGTATGGCAAGAAGCCGACGATCCCCGAGATCCTGCGCTGGGTGCGGTACCGGCCGGGGAAGGTGCTTCAGCCTGCGGCGCCGCCCGCGAACTGATCAAGAAAAGGCCCGCGGTCTCCCGCGGGCCTCGTTTCCGTTTCCCGATTTCCGTTTCCCGTCTTAGAGCATCTCCGTCCGGGCCTGCTTCGCGCGCGCCGCGCCGATCGCGGTCTTGACGTCCTTCTCCTCTTCGGGAGGCGGCGTCACCGCGGGCATGCCGAGGAACTCGATCCAGAGCTCCCGGGCCCAGCCGGCCGTGTGGTACAGGTGCTCGTCCTCTTCCTCTTCGACTTCCTTCTGGGCCGCCTCGAGGACCCGCTTCTCGTCGCCCTTCGTCTTCTTGGCGACCTGACCCAGGAGCTCCCAGTTCTGGTGGTCCTTCGTCTCGGCGAGGACCACGCACTCGGCTGCGACCAGCTGGGCGGCCTCGGGCGGCGCGGACTCGAGGGCCATCTCCATGGCCTTCACGAGCGACCCGCCGATGTGGCGGACGACGTCGCGCCCGGGCGTGTCGGCCTCGGGGTCCAGACCCACCTGGTCGAAAATGCCCCGCACGACTTTGACGTGGTTCTTCGTCTGTTCGAGGTACTTCTTCCACTCCTTCTTGAGGTCGGCGTTCTGGGCGCAGCGGATCGCGGTCGTGTAGACCTGGACGCCACCCATTTCGGTCTCGAGCATCTGGTACAGAAGCTCGTTCAATGAATCCTTCTTCATGGTTCCTCCTCCGATTACGCGGTTTTGGGACGGACTTTCACGCAATCGAGACAATGCAAGCCCCGGGCCGCCGTGGGCTTGCCCGGAAAACGGCCGGCGTGCTACTTTTCCGGCCTCCGTCGGCCCATTCGTCTAACGGTCAGGACGCGGCCCTCTCAAGGCCGAAATACGGGTTCGATTCCCGTATGGGCTACCAAAACCGTCGCTTCCGTTCGCTCGGAACCTGCTCCGCACCGGCGAGCGGCTCGCCAAACTCGGCTCGACCGCTCGCCTGGTTCCTCGCTCACTCGATTGGACTTCTTCGGGAGACTTCTCGCGATGGCGACCGGGAAGCCTGCTTTACAGGAGACCGGGCCTCTTCGTGAACAGGTTCTTTGCGATCGCCGTGATCGCCATGGTTCCGAGGACCTTCACGAGCGTCGGGTGCTTCGCGTAGAAGCCCATCGCCTGGTCGAAGATCTCGGGCCGTTCCTGTTTCGCGTACCTGGCAACCCGGCCGACTTCTTCCGGAGTCGCCTGCTGCGGGTCGTCCGCCACCTGCGGCGAGACGCCGATCTGGTCCAGAACCGAACGGAGCCCTCCGCCGCCTCCCAGGCCTCCGAGGAGAGTCTGGAGGAACCCGCCCCGCT
>Ga0105249_10003522_pt1 | contig 13534 bp, 19 predicted proteins | sample KBSS44metaG_FD_81522 | JGI IMG/M metagenome (GOLD analysis project Ga0105249, IMG submission 81522) | Switchgrass rhizosphere microbial communities from Kellogg Biological Station, Michigan, USA - KBS S4-4 metaG | ecosystem: Host-associated > Plants > Roots > Rhizosphere > Soil | place... | reverse complement strand
GCAGGTAGAGACCGCAGGCCAGGAGTATGACGCCAGCGATGAGGATCCACAATATCGCCTGTTTCACGACCGGCCGACCCGATTAAGCTCGCGATAAGAGGCGGCCGTAGCCTCTGGCTTGTCCGCTTAATCCCAGCAGACGGACACTGGCCCATAAAGCGTGAGGTGCGCTGGAAACGACCGGGACTTTGCAGCGTTTCTCCAGGGGATCGAGCAGCCGGAGCGTGTTCAGCGCGCCGCAGGAGATGAGCAGCGTATCCGCTTTGGACATGGATTCATAGGTGGTCGCGCCGAAGGTGAACAACTCGTCCTGGGTGACGGGCGGCCTATCCTCGAAACGTTCGATGCCCATGCCTTTGACGCCCAGAACCTGGAATCCGGACTCTTCCAGAAAGACGCGCAAGCGGCCGTTGACGGTTTCGTTATAGGCGGTGGCGACGGCCACGCGCTTGGCGCCGACGGCTTTCAGTCCTTCGACGATGCCTCGGCTCATGGAGGTGGCGGGCAATCCGGTGGCCTTGGCGACTTGGGCGATCAGATCGTTATTGAACGCGGCCCCCTTATAGAACGTGAGCGAGGTACCCATGATGGAGATGGCGTTCGCGCCCTGCTTGGCCAGTTCCACCGCGGCGGGAAGAATCTTGGGGACCGCCTTGTCGTAGCCCTCGGGCGTCATCCGCTCCAGACCGACGCCTTTGGCGAGAAAACGGATTCCGGAGGGGTACATAAGCTTGGCTTCCGGAGGCACTTCGTAGTTGGCCGGCGGAAAAATCATGCCGAGAACCGGCTCGGCGGCCGACGCTATCGCGCCAGCGGCAACGCCAGCGGCGGAGACTTTCAGGAATTCGCGGCGACTGCTAGAAGTCATGGCGATTACCTCTGACATAGGCTATCATCAAAAACGCCATGTTCCGATGGATTCCAGTCGCGGCGCTAAGTATTTCCCTGCCCCTTCAATTGGCCGCGCAAGGAGGCATCGGCGGACGGCTGAACGACGTTCCGCGGGCGCAAGCCGCTAATCCCAAGCCGACGCCCCGGCTGGCGGACGGCAAACCGGATCTGGGGAATGGCAAGGGCGCCTGGAATCCCCGGACCATCGTGAATCTGTCGGGAACCGGCACGGGGGGACCCAACCGGTCGCCTGTGGAGAAGCTGATCGAAGTCCCGTTCAAGCCGGCGGCGAAGGCGGAATACGACCGGCGGCTGGCGACTCTTTCGAAGGACGATCCCGAAGCGCTGTGCCTGCCTCCTGGTATCCCGCGGATGTATGCGACGCCGTTTCCATTTCAGATTTTCCAGCAGGCCGATCGGGTGATTTTCACCTTTGAAGGCGCGGCGCACGTATGGCGCGTCATCTACACGGATGGCCGGCAGCACTCCAAAGACCCGAATCCGACGTACCTGGGCGAGGCGATCGGCCACTGGGAAGGCGATACGCTGGTGACGGATGTGATCGGGTTCAATAACCGGACATGGCTCGACCAGGACGGCCATCCGCATGGCGAAGCTTTGCACATCATGGAGAAGTTCACGCGGCTGAATGAACTGTCGATGCGTTACGAGGTGACCATCGACGATCCCGAGATGTACGAGAAGCCGTGGACCACCAGTTATCTGATTCCGTTCGTCCCCGGCGGAGAATTGTATGAGTACATCTGCCAGGAAAACAACGTGGACGTCCGGCATCTGGTCGGCAAGTAAGACTTATTCTTTGAGGAGAACGAACATGAACATACTTGGTTATGCCTTCACGCTGGCTGCGGCATGCGCGCCTGTATTCGCGGCGCTGCCCGTAGTCCCGGGCAAGGATCAGGCCGCGATGCTCAAGAGCAGCGATCCGAAGCTCGCGGCGAACAAGAAGCTGGTATACGACTTTTTCCGCATCGTGCTGCGCGGATTCCGCGTGGATGAAGCGGACAAGTACATGGCCGTCGACTACATGCAGCACAATCCCAATGCCGAAACCGGAATCGCCGGCTTCAAGGCGTACTTCAACGCGATCAAGCCGAAACAGCTTCCGCCGATTCCCGCGACGCTCGACGATCTGGTGGCGATCCAGGCCGAGGGCGACTACGTGACGCTATCGTTCGTGAAGGAGTACGACGATCCGTCGGCTCCGGGCAAGAAGTACACGACTACCTGGTTCGACATGCTGCGGGTCGTAAACGGGAAGCTGGTCGAGCACTGGGATTCGGCGACTAAGGGCGCAGTGGGTCCCGCGGCGGCGAGCGTGACGAAGAAGTAGGAAAGTCTACGAGTAGACCAGACGAACTCGTCCGGCGAAGCCGGCGAGCCCTTGGATTTTGTAGCCTCGCCGTGTACGGCTTTCTGTTGAGCGGGTGTGGTCTTTGCAAAGATACTCAACGGCAGGAAGTAGCCTCCCCAAGTGGGAAATTCGTAGCCACGGTCTTCGAACGTGACTGCGGCGCTACGACCTCGGTGTACACCCATGTGGTTCTTCGGCCGTCCGGACGGCATCTTTTGAGGCCGAGCGATGACGATTTTATCTTTACGGTCAAAAACGACCCCATCGTGGAAGTGCGATGGCAGGACGACTCGCACTTGACGATTTCTTACTCATCCGACCCGCATAACGTTCTTCTTGGGGCGAAGCAATGGCAAGGAATCGGCATTAGCGATCTAGAAACCAAAGAATAGTATCAACTAGCTGGGCTTAAAAGCCCAGTTGCAGGCTGAAGCCCGCTCCACGCCGAATGTCACTTGGCTGGAACGGCAGGAGCTTCGGGGCTGTTGATATCCTGCACGATCTTCCAGGAGCCGTCGGCCTGCTTCTTGTAGACCTCGACGTACCGGCCCGTTTCGGCCACGACTTTTTTGGTCTTCGGGTCGGTGAACATAACGGAATAGGTGCCTTGCGAATAGGCCAAGTCGCCGGAGACTTCGACCTTGGCGGTTTTCAATTCCAGGGAGAACTTGGGGTCCGTTATGGTGTCTTTCATGCCGGATTGAATGGCAGCCTTCCCGACCATGGTGGGCGCGTTGGCTAGCAGAACCATCCCGTCGTCGGCATAATGGGCCACGATCTTGTCCATATCCTTCGCGGCGAATTCCTTCACCCATGCGGTTTCGGAATCGCGGATTGCCTTCTCGTCGGCGGCGCGGGTGTCGGGAGGCGGGGGCGGCGGCGCCTGAGCGCAGCCGAAAAGCAACACTGCAAGCGCGAGGGGCGCAGTGCGAACAGCCAAGGGTTTCATTGTTTTGTGTCCTCGGCGATGCAGCATATCACATTGGGATTCAATCGGGTCAGCGCCCCCGGTCCCGTACCAGATTTGCCATCTCATGGCTGGCATGCGAATCGAGCGTTTCGAGTCCGGCCACTACGCCTTGCTGATCCGCAGTCGAGCGGTTCTGGCTGACCTTCCACTTGCCCTCCAGCCGATCCACCGAGATCTCGATGCCCACAATGGCCTTGGCCATTCCTTCGATAAACTCCGGGGGGGCGTCAGCCACCGACCATCGCTCCGCGAAGGGAGCCTCCTGGAAATCGGTAAGCTCGTTGAGATGCCGCAACAGGGAAGCTGCATCTTCAAAGGAACGGGCGACCCCAGCCGCATGGACAGCGACGTAATTCCAGGTGGGAACTACCTTGGCATGCTCTCGCTTGGCCGGATACCAGTTCGGAGTAATGTAGTGCTCCGGTCCAACGAAAGTCACCAGCACGCGTTCGCTTGACTGCAGCTGACGCCATTGCGGATTGGCCCTCGCCATGTGGCAGCGCAGTAATCCGGATGGGGCGTCCAAGAAGAACGGCAGATGGGTGGCTTCCGGACCGTGCGGGCCGTTTGTGATCAGCGTCCCCAGCGGATGAGCTCGTATGAACGCATGCAGCACGTCCACGCGGTTTTCCGCAAAAACGGCCAAATTATACATGGGGTTGATTATGCCACGATAGCGTCGGTTAAACCTACAAATTACGCCGGTAAGCGCTTGTTGTTGGAAGGAGGCGCGGGGCGCGCGGTCTTGCGTTTAGCGAGCGATTCGATCTCGGATGCGGCCACGATATGGTAGTCGCGCGTGTAGGTCTCGTGATTCTTTTCGAGATCGGCGAGGCGATAGAAGTAGTTCACCATGATGCCGGCGGAACGATGCATGCCCACCGAGGAGATATCGCCCAGCCAGTTGATCCGCTCCAGGCGCGCTCCATTGCGCAGATGAAAACGGGCGACCGGATCGAGCGGCTCGCGGCGATGCTTGGCTTGCAGCAGGTAGCGCGCGCACAAGGGCACCATTTCCTGGCGGAGTTCTTCAGAAAGCCGCTCGTTCTCCCACCAATTGGGTTGTGCCAGCTTGGCCTGCAGAGGGGCGAGCTCGGGATTCTGCGCCAACCACTCGCGAAAACCCGGAACCGGGGAAACCGTGGCGAATTTGCGGATGCGAGGGAATTCGCGGCCCAGGTCTTCCACTACCTGCTTGATGAGGAAGCTGCCGAAAGGCACGCCGCGCAGACCTTCCTGGCAATTGGTAATGGAATAGAACATCGCGCAATCCGCCGACTCCGGAGGCAGCACCGGCGAGCCGGGATCGAGCAACGGCTGGACTCGGTCGCTCATGCCGTGCGTGAGCGCCGCTTCGATGAAGATGATGGGCTCGTCCGGCAGCGCGGGATGAAAAAACGCGTAGCAGCGGCGATCGGCCTCCAGACGGCGGTGCAAATCGTTCCATCCCTGGATTTCGTGAACCGCCTCATAGCGAATTAGTTTCTCGAGCACTAGCGCTGAGGTGCGCCAGTCGATCCGGCGCAATTCCAGAAATCCACGATTGAACCAGGCAATCAGCAGACGTTCCAGATCCGCGACGATCGGTTCCCAAGACGGATTCAGATCCAGCTTGCGCAGCAGGCCGGCCCGCAATTCCACCAGAATTCGTGTGGCGCTGGGCGCGAGGTTTAGACGCCGGAAAAGTTCCTCGCGAGGCGATTCCACGGCGGCCTGCAACCGGGCCAGATTCGCGGAGGACGGATCGGCGCGATAGGCGTCGCCGGCGTCTGAGACGTGTTGGGGATCGGGAGAGAATTCCTCGACCAGCAAATCGAAGAACCCTGCGCGCGAGTTTTCGTCCAGTGACTGATAGGCGGCTAACGCTTCGGCAGCGAGAAGCGTGCCGGAAACCTCGCCGCGTTCCGACAGGAGATTGCGGCACAGCAGGATGGCCTTGCGCGCCGCACGCGATGGGGTGCGGGGTCCTGACCCGTTCAGCCGGGTCGGCCAGCCAAAAAAGCCCGCCAGATTCACAGAAGCTCCCTCACCTCTTATTGTGATCTACCTTGATGTCGGACGGGCTTCTATCGGATGAAATCCCGGTTTTGTACAGATTAGGATAGGCTGGTCGTCTGGAGGTGATGGATGGGACCCTTGGCATCCGCGATTCTCCTGTTTTCGAGCCTTCTGGCTCAAGCCCCGCAGCCGCTAAGACAAGCTCCGGAGGTACCCTATCTTCCCACCACTCAGGTGGCGGTGGAGGCGATGCTGAAGCTGGCGGGAGTCACCGGCAATGACGTGGTCTACGACCTGGGGTGCGGGGATGGCCGCATCGTGATCACCGCCGCCAAGCTGTACGGCGCGCACGGCGTGGGGATCGATATCGACCCGCAGCGTATCCGGGAAGCCAATGAAAACGCCAGGAAAGCCGGCGTGGAGCGACTGGTCCGGTTCGAGGAGAACGACCTCTTCAAGGCCAACATCCGGGACGCCAGCGTGGTGACGCTGTTTCTCCTAACCAGCGTGAACGCGAAGCTTCGCCCCAAGCTGTTACAGGAACTCCGGCCGGGTACTCGCGTGGTTTCGAATACTTTCGACATGGGCGACTGGAAACCGCAGAAAGAATTCACGGTGGATACGGGCGATGACGGCTTCTTCAGCCGGAAGTTGTATCTTTGGACGATTCCCCCGCGGGGCTTAAAGTGAGCAGCGGGAAGTAAGGAGATTTCGACATGCGGTATCGGAAACTGATGGCAGCAGGGATTGCGGGGGTCGGCGCTTTGACCGTACTGGCAGTGCGGGCACAACAAAAGCCGGCACTCACGGCGATGGATTACATCGAGATCCAGCAACTGGCGAACCGCTACGCCCAGGCTATCGATTCGTGTTCGAACAACGGCTACGATTACGCCGACCTGTACACACCGGACGGCGAGTTCGTCGACAACATCACCGAGGAAGGCTTCGCGAAACATGGTCTTGTTCGCGCCAAGGGCCGCGAACAACTGGCGGCTGCGGCGGGCGGCGGATCGCTAGGCTGCAAGAATGTCGGCTGGAAGGACTGGAGCCACCTGATGGTGAACCACGTGATCACGCCGACGCCGGAGGGAGCCAGCGGACGCGTCTACCTGGTGGCGATCGGCGAGAAGGGCCCGCGCGATGTCACGCGATACGGAGGATACGAGGACCACTACGTGAAGACCTCGGCGGGCTGGCGGATCAAGAAGCGCACGCATGTGCGGAATAAGGCATGGAGCAATCCGCTGCTGCAATCGGCGGATTTGAACTGATGAGACGCCTATCAGGCCGCTCGCTGGCGCTCGCGGTTCTGTTGCCAGCCATGGTAGGTGCGCAGGCGCCCGCGCCGAGGCCGTTCAAGGTCGTCAAGCTGGATCCGGCGCTGGATGCGATTATCTCGACGGACGCCAAGATCGAGATTCTGGGCGAACATTTTGGGCTTACCTGGGGATTCAAGACCCCGCCGGCGGCTATCTTCTGTTCAGCGACTGCGCCGCGAACGTGATCTACAAGTGGATGGCGGGCAAGCCGCTCTCCGTGTACCTCGAAAAAAGCGGTTACACACTGGAAAAAGACGGCAAGAGGACGGTCCTGGCGGATCGCTACGAAGGCAAGCGTTTGAGTGGACCCAACGATGTAGTGGTCAAGTCGGACGGCGCGGTGTACTTCACCGACAGCGTGAATGGTCTTCGTGGCGGCGCAACGGGTCCCTTGCGCGAGTTGCCGTTCAACGGAGTCTATCGAGTGAAGGACGGCTCGATCACGCTGCTGGATAGCGACAAGGACCGGCCGGGCGAGTTTCCGAATGGGATCGCGTTTTCACCCGACGAAAAGTATCTGTACGTGACCGCGGGGTTCGGGAAAACACTGCGCTGGGACGTGCAGCCCGACGGGAGCATCGCCAACGCCAAGACGTTTATTCCAGCGGGAAATGACGGCATGAAGGTCGACTCGAAAGGGAATGTTTATTCGGTGAACGCGGTGGGCCTGGGCGAGGTTTGGATCACGTCGCCGGAGGGCAAGCATCTGGGGACGCTGGAACTGCCACAAATCCCGGGCGAGCCTCGACCGCGAATCTGCGCGACTAATCTCGCATTCGGCGATGCGGACAACAAGGGTCTGTACATCACCGCCTGCACGCATCTGTTCAAAGTCCGGCTGAAGGCGGCGGCGCGCTAAGTCTCTACTGGTTCAGGAGCGGGATGTTTTTCGCGGGCGGCGGTTCGGGAATGGACGCGAGATACGCGCGGATATCGGCCAGCTCGGCATCGGAAACGACTTTCGCGGTATACGGCGGCATCTGACCTTTGGGCTGTCGCACGTACGCAACCAGCGCGGCCAGCGTAATCGGCTTCGGAGCCAGGCGAGCGCCGGCCGTGGTCCCCTGCCCCTGCGTGCCGTGGCATTGGTAGCATCCATATTTTGCAAAGAGGTTTTTGCCCTTGGCAGCATCCTGGCCTGGCAGCTGAGCGACGCATGCCAGACTCAAAGCCGCAGCCAAATATGGGATCCGCACCCTCCAATGTTACCCTGGAAAAATGCGTGCATTCCTGATCCTTTTTCCGGCCATCCTGATGGCGCAGACTCCGCCTCCGGCGGCGAAGGCCGCTCCCGCGGCGACGCCCGCCGCAAAGGCTGCGCCCGCGGCAAAGGGCGCGACTCCTTCGACCGCCGCGAAGTCCGCGAAAGCGAAGTCGGCGACGCCGGCCGGGGCTCCGGGAACCCTAACCACGGACGATCAGAAAACCATTTACGCGCTGGGGCTCAGCATGGCCCAGCAGCTTTCGCAGATGGGCATTACGCCCGCCGAGTACGCCATCATCAAGCAGGCTCTGAGCGACTCCGCGGCAGGCAAGCCGGCTCTGGAACTGAGCGCGTGGCAAGCGAAGTTCGGCCCCTTCGCGCAAACCCGGTCGGCGAAGATGGCGGCTGCGGAAAAAATAAAAGCCAAAGCGTTTCTGGATTTGGCTTCGGCTGAGCCTGGAGCCACCCGCGCGTCCAGCGGACTGGTATACCGCGAACTGGCCGCCGGCACAGGGTCTTCACCGAAATCAACGGACAGAGTCCGCGTGAACTACCGCGGCACGCTCACCAATGGCACCGAGTTCGACAGCTCCTACAAGCGAAATATGCCGGCCGAGTTCCCTCTGAACGGTGTGATCCCATGCTGGACCGAAGGCGTTCAGAAGATGAAGGTCGGGGGCAAATCGAAGCTGGTGTGCCCATCGGAGATCGCGTATGGAGATCAGGGCCGGCCGTCGATTCCTCCGGGAGCGACGCTGGTTTTTGAAATCGAACTGCTGGCGATTCTTCCGTAAGCTGATATTCTGAGCCAATGCGTCGCGTCCTGATCTGCTTATTGCCGGTGGTACTGACTTCGTGCTCGTCAGCACCGGATTCATCGTCTGCTACTGCGGAGAAAACACTCGTGAGTTCAAGTCCTGATTCGAAAGCTTTCCTCGATAAAGCCGCCGCGGAACCCGGGGCGCAAAGAACCGCCAGCGGTCTGGTATACCGCGTGATCACGGCCGGCACGGGGGCGTCGCCCAAAGCGACAGACACCGTGAAGGTCCACTACCGCGGGACGCTAACCAACGGCAAACAGTTCGATAGCTCCTATGGTGGACCGCCTGCCGAATTTCCGCTCAACATGGTGATTCCCTGCTGGACCGAGGGTGTCCAGATGATGAAGGTCGGCGGAAAATCGCATCTGGTTTGTCCTTCGAACATCGCTTATGGCGAGCGCGGCGCTCCCCCCGACATCCCCGGCGGGGCGACCTTGGTCTTCGAGATCGAGCTGCTGGGGATTTCCTAGTCGAACAAGCCATGCGAGCCGGGACGATCGCCTGTGTGCTGGCGGCCGGTCTCTCGCTGTCCGCGTGCGGGGAGAAGAAGATCGTGGTCCCGGAAGTCTTCCGGGTGAAGTTCGAAACCTCAAAAGGGGATGTCATCGTGGAAGCGACGCGTTCCTGGGCGCCGCACGGAGTGGACCGGTTCCATGAGCTGGTCCGCATGGGCTACTTCACGGAAAGCCGCTTTTTCCGCGTGGTTCCCCGATTCATCGTGCAGTTCGGCGTGCATCGCGATTACGACGTGCACACGGTCTGGCGGACTCTCTTTATCGTCGACGATCCGCCGCAGCAGAAGAATCTGGTGGGTACTCTGGCGTTTGCGCAATCCGGGCCGAACACGCGAGCCACGGAGATCTTCATCAACGTGAACAATAACGCCGTCCTGGACGATCAGCGCTTCGTGCCGTTCGCCAAAGTGGTCGAGGGCCTGGATGTCGTGGATAAATTCTACTCAGGCTATGGCGAACTGCGGCCGACAGGCAAGTTCATCGATCCGGGCGCGGTGGAAGAAGGCGCCAATGCGTACCTGATTCCACGATTTCCCAAGCTCGACTACATCAAGCGGGCGAGTATTTTGAAATAGATCGCTATTGCCGGAGCGCGCCTTTTTCCTTGGCTTTGCCGCCCACGCCTTCGGTGTAATGCACCAGATCCTGGTTGCCTTCCACGCAGGCGAACTCCATCAGCTCCATATTCTGATCGGGATGCCGCCCGAGCTGGCCGGCGATCTTCCAAGGTTGCGTGTAGATCGAGGAATCGTCCACCACGGCTTCGTAGTTGATGTTGTTGGTATCGACCGGAGTGATGCGCTCGACCACATGAATGCCCTGCGTGGTGAAGTTGCCCGCCATATCGAACCAGGTCTTGCCGTTCTGATTGGTGGTGTCGATCACCAGCGTCCCGCCTTCCCATTTGCCAACGGAATCTCCACGGAACAGCTTGACGTTCGAGGAGATGTGCGGACGGCTGTCCGTCGGAACGGCGCGATAGGTGTGCGCGTACTCGGTCAGGAACAGAACATATCCGGCGGGCTGAACGATCTGATAGCCGAACTGCTGGTAAGCCGCGTGCGGCACACCCGACACGTAACAATGCGCTTCGGGCTCCAGGTAGATTTGCTTCGAGAGCAGTTCCTTGGCCTTGGCCGCTGCCTCGGGTTTGTATGGAATGCGCCCGTCCGCCGGATCGACGATCGCGCCTTTGCCTGGGCCGATTCCAGGCTGCGCGGTGGGATGATCCTGAACCTCGAAGATCGCCTGATTGAAGCGAGGCGTCCAGAAACCCTGCATGTCGGGTTGCCCATCGGGAGTGCGCCCCACGGGATCGCCGGCCTTCGCGGGCGCCGCGTAATAAGGCCCGTACTGTTCGGCGCCGGGAGGACCGCCTTTGCCCTTACCGCCCTTTTGTTTGTCTTGGCTCTCGCCGGGAATGGGCGCAAACGTCATCAACGCAGCGGCGGTAACCGATGCCACAAGTAAATTCAGCGTGTTTAGTTTTTTCATCGGGCTTCCTTCTCAGCGTCTTCTAAATACGCGTTGCACTCGTATTCGAGCAGCTTGAAGTTGGGCTCTTTATGCCGGTACAGCAGCATCCGGATGGTCCAGGGCCGAGTGAACACCTGGGAATCCTCCAGCGTCGCTTCGTAGGTGAGGATATCGGGTTCGGTACGAGTGATGCGCTCGGTTATATGAAGCGCGTCACTATGGAAGTTTCCGGAGCGATCGAACCACGTATCGGGGAGGTGATTCGCCACGTCGACGACCAGCGTCTCGCCGTCCCAGTGCCCGCGTGAATCGCCGATCCAAAACAGGGCGACATCGGGATGCTTGGTGCCGTTCATATAAACGGTCCGCAGAGTATGGGCGAATTCCGAGGCCATCAGCACATATTTGGGAGTCTGCACGATCTGGATGGGGAACGGCAGGTACATCACGCGCGGAACGCCGGGGATGTAACAAATGTTCAGAGGATCGGCCTTGGCGCGGTTCTTAAAATTTTCTTTCTGCTTTTGCGCCGCCGCCGGCGTGTAGGGGATCTTGCCGTCCGCCGGATCGACGATGACGCTGCGGCCGGCGGGCATGCCGAGGACGGCGATGTGATCCTCCAGGTTCACCGCGGCGGTGTTCATCACCTGCCAGATGCCTTGCAGATCGGGGTTGCCTTCCGGGGTGCGGGGCGCCTTGTAGGACTGGGCCGCGAGAGGAAGGGCGACGATCAACGAAACTAGCAGTGAGCTGGGATATCGCATTGTTAGACGCCTTGCAGAACCTTAGCAGGCTTCAGAAATTTTAGCGCGTTGCCGCGGTAGATCTGCTCGCGCTGCGCCGCGGTGATATCCAGGGCGTCGATAATGCGGATGGTCTCGCGGATGTATAAACCGGGAGCAGGCTCGAAGGGCACGTCAGACGCGAACAGAACCTTATCGAAGCCGAAGAAGTCCAAGCCGCATTTCGTGGCCCCGTCCGCGCCAAACAGAGCGGTATCGGCATAAAACATGTGGAAGTAATCCACGGGACGCTTCTTCATCGATTTGAGCAAGGACACGTAGTCTTGATCAGACGTGCGCGTACCGAGCTGGTCCCAGCCATGGCCGACGCGACCCTCAAAATAGGGAATCATGCCGCCCAGGTGATGGGTCAAGATGCGAATTCCGGGGTTGCGGTCGAGCAGGCCGGAGAAGACCATCCGCGCCATGGCGGCGCTGGTTTCGTAAGGCCAACCCAGGGTCCACCAGATCTCGTATTTCGACTTTTTCTCGGTGACGTAATCCGGAAAGTTCGCACCGCGCGCCGGATGCATCCAGATGCCGATATCGCGCTTGGCCATCTCATCGAAGAACGGCTGGTACTTGGGTTCATCGAGCGGCTCGCCGGTGACGTTGGTGAAGATTTGGACGCCGCCCGCACCCAGGTCGGTCACGGCGCGGATGGCTTCCTTGGTGGCTTCATCGGGATTGTTCATAGCCAGCGAAGCGATGAAGGTCGGGAAACGTTTAGGGTGCTTGCGGCACAGCTCGGCCATTCCGTCGTTGGCGAACCGCGCGATGGCGGGAGTCTCGTTGGGACCGCCGAACGCCTCGATGGCGGGGGCCGGCAGGGAGATAACCTGGCAGTAATCGCCGAACTCGTCCATTACTTTAAAGCGGGCGTCGAGGTTCACGATGGTCGGCATGTTGCGCACGCGTTTGCCGATATCGGGGAGCGCTTTGGGGCCGGCGATGTACTCGTCGAAATAGTTCTGGGGGAAGATGTGATTGAAAATATCGATTTTCATGTTTGATGTACGGCGAACGTCCCATTATAAGTTACTTGGTCTCAATGACCAGCAACTCAAGGGACTGGCTGCCGAGGTTTTTCTCGGAGCGGGTGTCGGCGTAGATCCAGCGGGATTCCCCGGCTTGCATGTGGATGTCCTGGCTGCGTCCGCCGGGGCGGGTCAGCCTAAGATGACACTCCTTGATGCAGACGAACAGGGCGTCGCGATCGTCGTGGACCGGAGAAACCTCGTCGGCTTTTAGGGTGAGGCGCAAGACACGCATCTGGTCGTTTTCGAGTTCCAGTTTGTAGTGTTTGGGATCGGCGGCCAGGGCGTCTTTGCCTTTGAGGACTTCAGGAGGCACGATGTCAGGCGGGAATAATTCTCGACCGCGCCCTTGTGCATAGAGGGTCGTTGCCAAGGAGCAGATCATGATGAGCAACAGTGCGCTCATACACCAATGTTATATCGCCGAACGCACAGGCTGAAGGCCTGTGCCACACGTCAGTGGGAACCGGCGAGTTCCTTCACGATGCCGGCCACGAAATTCTTCGCATCGCCGAACAGCATGAGGGTGTTGTTCATGTAGTACAGCTCGTTGTCGATCCCGGCGAAACCCGGACTCATGCTGCGCTTGATCACCATGACCGTGCGGGCGCGATCGGCATCCAGGATCGGCGTGCCGTAGATGGGGCTGGTTTTATCGGTGCGTGCCAGCGGATTCACTACGTCATTCGCGCCGATGACCAGCGCGACGTCGGTATTGGGGAAATCGCCATTGATCTCATCCATCTCGAGCAGCTTGTCGTAGGGAATATCGGCTTCGGCCAGCAGCACGTTCATGTGGCCGGGCATGCGTCCCGCCACCGGATGGATGGCGAACTTCACCTCAATGCCGCGCTTGGTTAACGCATCGTAAAGCTCGCGGATCTTATGCTGCGCTTGCGCGACGGCCATACCGTAACCCGGAATCACGATCACGGAGCGCGCCGAGTCCAGAATCGACGCAGCTTCGTCAGGCGTCGCCGAGCGAACCGGACGTTGCGCTACTGTACCGGTCGCCGCAGCAGCCAACTGTCCGAATGCTCCGAACAGGACGTTGGTGAACGACCGGTTCATGGCCTTGCACATGATGATCGACAGGATCAAACCGGCCGAGCCGTTAAGCGCACCGGCGATGATCAGCAGGCG
>Ga0105249_10003520_pt1 | contig 13543 bp, 13 predicted proteins | sample KBSS44metaG_FD_81522 | JGI IMG/M metagenome (GOLD analysis project Ga0105249, IMG submission 81522) | Switchgrass rhizosphere microbial communities from Kellogg Biological Station, Michigan, USA - KBS S4-4 metaG | ecosystem: Host-associated > Plants > Roots > Rhizosphere > Soil | place... | reverse complement strand
AGGACTATGTAGAGGAGACGGATTCGTCCGAGTTTTTCGAGCATTCGTGGTTCTGGCGGTACAATCGACGGCAGGTCTGGGTGTGACCGAACGACGCTGTTCGGCGTCTGGTTATTATTGTCGAGCGGCTGTGGGAGTGTCAACGTGTTTTAACACTCCTTTGCGTCTTTGGGTCTTTGCAGGAAACATTTCTCCCGCAAAGACGCCAAGACGCAAAGGATTTCTCGACCTCTCACGCACTTAGGGCGTCTAAACGCTGAGCCATGGATACTTTGGCTACTGACGAGATCATCGTGGAGCGTGCCCTGACCGGCGATGCCGAGGCTTTTGGAGAGCTCGTGCGCCGCTGGGAGCGCCGCATCTTCGCGCTCGCTTACGGCATGCTCGGCCGTGAGGAAGACGCCCGCGACGCCACCCAGGAGACGTTTCTCGCCGCCTTCCGAAACCTCCGTGGTTTTCGCGGCGAAGCAAAAGTCTCCTCATGGCTGCACCGGATCGCCGTCAATCAATGCATCTCGCGACAGAGACGGTCGAAGGTCCGGAGCGAGTCGGCGCTCGAAGAGGAACACGAAATCAGCTTCACGACGCCGCGCAGCTATTCGCCCGCACACGTCGCTGAAGGTCGCCAGGAAACAGTTGCCGTGCGCCGCGCGATTAATAGCTTGCCAGTCGAACTGCGTCAGGTAGTCGTTATGAAGGAGTTTGAAGAGCTCACGTTTCGCGAAATCGCAGACGCGCTCGATCTACCGTTGAGCACTGTGAAGTCGCGGCTCTATACGGCGTTGAAGCAATTGCAGATGCGTCTACAGAAGTTTGAAAGCAGGAATTGAGATGAACGAAATACAAAACTCTCCCGGTTGTGAACGCGCATCGGATTTGATCGCGTTTCTCTACGGCGAAGCCGACGAGCACGAGGCACGCGACTTTCAACTCCACTTGCAGCAATGCAAAAGTTGTCGTGAGGAGGTTGCGTCGTTCGGCGACGTGCGCGAGTCGATCAGTGCATGGCGAGACGAAGTACTGGCAGGTTTCGTTTCAACGCCGGTGACGACGCAGCCGAAAACGAAATCCGCGCTTGCCGCCTTGCGTCAGTTTTTCGACTTATCGCCGCTGTGGCTGAAAGGCGCGACAGCATTAGCGGCGGTAACGTTCTGTGTGCTGGCTGGACTGGCTCTGTTTAGAAGCAACAACAATCAGGTCTCTTCAACAAAAGTTTATACCGAGCAGGACGTTAACCGGCTCGTGAAAGAAGCCGTCGCACAGCAGGCGCGTGTTCAGCCGCCAGTAGAAACTCCGTCGCCCGAAAACGACGCCGTAAATCCCTCGAAACCAAAACCAAAAAGCTCGCGAGCTGCTTCGTCAACTCAGTTTGCGCGAAGCCAGCGGCCTCTCTCGAAGGAAGAGCGTGAACAGCTCGCCGCCGAGCTAAGACTCCTTTCGAGCGACGATGACGCAACTCTCCATCTACTTGGAGATAGAATCAACCAGTAATCATGTTTGAGGGAAAAATGACATCACGAACGATCTTCTTAGCGGCGGTCTTAGTCATCACTTGTGCAGGTTTCAGCTACGCGCAGGAATACGCTCCGCCTCCCCCCGATCCGATCACACAACTTCAACTCACGCCCGATCAGCGTCAGCGCGTGCGAATGATCCTCGAGGAGAACAAAGGCGAGCGCCAGTCGATCAATCGCCGCGTCCGTGAGGCGAACGTCGCCCTCGATCAGGCGCTCGACGCTGACCGCACTGACGAGAACCTGATTGAGCAGCGAATAAACGATCTCGCCACAGCCCAGGCGGCTCAGACCCGCATGAGAATTCACACCGAGATGAAGATCCGTCGCGAACTGACCCCGGAACAGTTGGCCACTCTGCGACGATTGCGTTTACAGGTAAGAGATTTTGTTAACGGCCAGCGCCCGCTGAATCCGCCACGCCGCAACGTCCCTCGACAGCACTAGTTATCCACAAAAGTTATCCACGGATTACACAGATTCCCTAAATCAGTGTAATCTGTGGAAGCTTGACGCCCCGCATACAATTTGAGCATGATAGGCCGCTCTTCTAAACGCGCAGCCTAAAACTACTTAACGCTCAGGCGCAATCGAAAGAACGAGTCCGATAAGCTCTCCATGAACTTCGCCACGCGCTCCCTGCTCGAGCTGCAAGAGACCACGCTTTTGGCCGCTCGCGCTTTTCGGGGTATTTTCAAACGGCCTCGCTACATCCCGGAAACCATCGCACAGATGGATGCGATCGGTGTCGGCTCTTTGACTATCATCATTCTCACGGGCTTTTTCACCGGCGGCGTGCTAACCGTGCAAACGTTTCCCACGCTGAAAAGCTACGGCGCGCAATCGCAAACGGGTTACCTCGTCGCTGTTTCGCTCGTGCGTGAGCTGGGTCCCGTGCTGTGCGCGCTGATGGTTACTGGGCGAGTCGGTTCTGCGATCTCCGCCGAGCTCGGCTCGATGGTCGTGTCGCAACAGATCGACGCAATGCGCGCACTCGGCACTGACCCCATTCGAAAGCTCGTCGCTCCGCGCCTGTGGGCATTGCTCGTGAGTTTGCCTCTGTTGACTGTGCTGGCCGACGTGCTCGGCATCTTCGGCGGCTGGGTGACGGCAGTCCTGCTCTACTCGGTGTCATCCAGCGTTTTCATTTCGGCAGTGCGCGACGGTATCACCACCGACGACATGATTGGCGGTGTCGTCAAACCGCTCGTGTTTTCGCTGATCATCGGCGCTGTTGCTTGTCGACAAGGACTCAGCACCGAGGGAGGAACTGTCGGCGTCGGCCGCTCGACCACGCGGGCAGTAGTAAACGCGTCGATCATCGTAATTATTGCCGACTACTTTCTCGCGAAAGCGCTTCAGGTTATTCTAGGCACCTCGTAATTTCTAAATGTCAGCCGATATACACACATCTGCATCCACCATAAGCGAGAATGCTGCGGAGTCCACTTTCCATGAAGTTGACGATCGCGAGCGCGCTATACCGGCGATCGAATTTCGCAACGTCGTGCTGGCCTTCGACGAGCGCATCATCCTGAACAACCTGAGCTTCAAGGTGATGAAAGGTGAGACGAAGATCATCCTTGGCGGTTCGGGTGGTGGTAAGTCAACAATCATCAAGCTCGTGCTCGGGCTCCTCAAACCGGACGAGGGGCAAGTGCTGGTGGAGGGTGAAGACGTTACCAACTACAGCGAATACCAGATGATGAAAGTACGCAAGAATATCGGGATGGTCTTTCAGGAAGGCGCGCTCTTCGACTCGCTTTCGGTTTACGACAACGTCGCTTTTCGCCTGCACGAACAGGGCGTACCTGAAGATGAGGTCGAGCCTGAAGTTCGCCGCATGCTGCGGTTCGTGAATCTGGAAGATGCGATCGAGAAGATGCCGATCGAGCTCTCGGGCGGCATGCGCCGGCGCGTCGGTATCGCGCGCGCACTCGTAGGCGATCCGAAGATCGTTTTGTTTGACGAGCCGACAGCCGGTCTCGATCCGCCGACTGCTCGAACAATCTGCGAGCTGGCGATGAAACTCCGCGACCTCGAAGACGTGTCGTCGATCTTCGTGACTCACGAGATGAACAATCTCCAGTACATCTGTTCCGAGTACGCCGTGGTTGACGAAGATGGCAAAGTGGTTTTCGAGCGCGAGGGCGAGCGGCTTTGTCTTATCAACAGCAAAGTGATGATGATGAAAGAAGGCAAGGTCATCTTCAGCGGCACAGACGAAGCACTGCGACGCGCTGAGGATCCTTACATCCAGAAATTTCTGCGGGGACATTAAAGAGAAAGAGTGAGGACTACGCCATGCCTCGATCAAAAGCGAGTGTCAGCCTGAGCCAGGTACGAGTCGGTATATTCGTGCTGGTCGCGATCGCCGTGCTCATTTTCCTCGTACTCAACGCGTCGGGCGACATCAATCCCTTCAGCAGAAAGTTGCACTTGAAAGCTCGTTTCGTCGATGCGAATGGATTGCGTGAAGGTTCTGAAGTGCGACTCGCCGGTGTGCGCGTTGGCAAGGTGGAGAAGATCGTGTTGCTCGAGCCGTCGCCGGTTCCGGGCGCGCCGCGAGTGGAAGCGCAGTTGACTGTTGACTCGACGATCGACGGCCGTCCCGCAAATGAGCGCATTCGTTCCGACTCACAGGCGCAACAGGGATCGCCCAGCCTGCTCGGCAACGAAATGCTCATCAATATCACCCCTGGATCAGCGGTGGGCCAACCCGTCCAGGACGGCGCGCTTTTGCCATCGTCTTCGTCGAATACGGTCAACGACTTCGCCACCTCAGGAACCGATCTCGCCCAGCGTCTCAGTAAACTTTCCGATGAGATTAACGGCATCGTGAAAGACGTAAAAGAAGGAAAAGGCACGGTGGGACGCCTGTTCAGTGACGAAGCACTCTACAACAACCTGAACGCGACGATTCGTGAGACTCAAGACGTAATGACGGCGGTCAGGTCCGGCAATGGCTCCGCCGGACGCTTCATCAACGATCCTGCGCTTTACAACAATTTCAACGAGATTTCCATTTCAATGAAAGCCATTGCCGACGATCTACGCGCTGGTCGTGGTAGTGCCGGCAAGTTCCTAACTGACGACGAGTTCTACAATCGCATCAATCGCACCGCTGACCGTCTCGATCAATCAGTAGACCAGATCAATCTCGTGATCGCTGACATCAACGCCGGTAAAGGCACCCTTGGCAAACTCATCCGCGACGAACAGATCTACAACGACGCTCGCGCCGCCATCGCTCGCTTCAATACGACCGCCGAGCGCGTCGACAACCTCGTCGCCGCCGCCCAGCGCGGTGAAGGCACAGTGGGCAAACTCCTCAACGACGACACGCTCTACACCAACGTCAACCAACTCTCATCCGAAGGCGTAAAAATGATCTACGACTTCCGCCAAAACCCGAAGAAGTACCTGACGATCAAGTTCGAGCTGTTTTAGCCACAAAAAGGCACAAAAAGCACATAAAACAGAATTCAATTAAAGGGCTGCATGGCTCTCTTTATGTGCTTTTTGTGCCTTTTTGTGGCTACCGTGGCGACGTGGCGCGGGGCGAGCTGAGTTGTTTCAGGAGCTCGCGGACGGCGGCGTCGAGTTGGGAGTCGTGGTCTGTCAGGGTTTCGCCGATGGGGCGCGTGACCTCGATGTCGACGGGGCGTGGGTTGCGCTCCATGTTGGTCCCGTCGTTCGCTGTGATTTTCATGCGCGGCAGGCGGAATGTGGTGCCGTCTATTAGCGACTGGTTCCACGTGTAGATGATCCAGCCCGCGGTGGGCTCGCCGACGACCTGGCCCAGGCGCAACGTGCGATAACCCTCACTAAAATCTTCCGCGTCAGACAAAGAATGCTGGTTGGTGACGAGAATCGTCGGACGGTTGAGGGCGCGTTGGCCCAGGACCGTGCGAGCCGGTGTAGCGCTCGTGCCTCGCAGCGTCATTGTCAAATAGCCACGACGCGCGAGAATGTCGATCGCGTAGACGTTCACAAAGCCGCCGCTGTTGTTGCGAATGTCGATCACCACGCCGTCTTTCGCGTAGTTCTCGGCATCGAGATCGATGTGTAACTGGTTGAGCGAGTTCTGCGACATGTCGAACATGTGCGCGTAACCGAGCCGGCCATTGCTGATCTTCGCAACGTACTGGCGATTTCGTTCCACCCACTGCCTGTACATCAAACCGCGCTCAGTCGCTCCATTCACCGGACGCACGACGACTTCACGCTTCCCCGCACCGTCAGCGCTCGACGAAACAGTTAGACTAACTCGACGCGCGATCTTGTAGTTCAGAGTCTCATCGACGTTCGTAGCTGCTTCGATGGCGCGTCCATCGACGGCCAAAAGGTAGTCACCAGCTTTGATGTTTCCCGCGATTGCGGCGGGACTCAACGCGATCACTTCCGTCACACGCAAACGTCCGGAGGTCTCATACTCACCGCGATCAAAACGTAGACCGATGCGACCAGTCGTCGCAGGATTTCCGCCCGGAGGCGCTCCGGCGCCGAGATGCGACGCATTCAGCTCACCAACCATCAACTGCAACAGCCGGCGCATCTCGTCTGGCGTGCGCGAGCCTTCGATCAGCGGCTCATACTCAGCGCGCACGGCTTCCCAGTTTGCGCCGTGATAATCAGCGTCGTAGAAGAAGTCCCGCAGGTACGACCAACCCTGCCGGAACACTTCCATCTTCTCGCGCGAGAAATCGACATCCATCTCCGCCGTGACCGCGAGCGAACGGCTGCGACCCTCGAGATTCACGACTCCGATGCGACCATTCTCGATGAAGAAAATCTCCTTGTTGTCGGGCGAGAACTGCGCCCAGTTTTTGAAACCTGAAGTGGACGTTAACTGCTTCGCAACCGCGGGCTCGCGCGACAGCTCGTCGAGCGAGTAAATGTAAATGTTCGCCTGGTTCGCGGCATTCGCAACGAGGGCGACCCACTTTCCATCCGGACTGATCGTTTGATAACTGACGTCGAGACCGACCGGCACAAAACTCAAACGCCGCCGAATGTCATCGAAGACGACCTGAACAGGTTTCGTCGCAGGGCGCTTCTCTTCGGCGGGCGACGCGGACGGTAATGGCGAGGGGGCAGGGGCAGGCGTTTCAGTCGGGCGCGGCTCAGGACGATTCGCAGGCGTCACACTTCGCGGCGGCTCTTCGCGAAAGAGATCGCGAAACTGATCTTCACGAAAGCGCGGCGTGCGCGGAATAAGATCGATGCGAGCCAGTTGCGTGCTCTCCGTGCGCTGTCCCGAATCGAAGAGTATGTAAGCGCCGTCCGGACTCCACGAGATCGTGTTGTTGAAAACGTTTGCGAGATAGCTCGCCGATCCACTCGCGCCGCCATCGACTGCGACGACGTTGACGTTCTTGAACTGGTTCTCAGCAATGGGAACGTATGCGATCCACTTGCCGTCAGGCGACCAGACAAACGGACGATCCGAGCCCAGCGGTGGGCGTTCGAAGATCGTAGTCTTCACGACGCGATCCGTCTTCACGGCCACGTCCATTACGCGCAGCTCTTTCGCGCCGCGGATGAACGCGAGCGACTTGCCGTCAGGCGAGAAGCGCGGTGTCGAATCGTCTGCGGCGTCACGCGTGAGCTGCGTCTCGGAATTGCTCGTAAAGTCGTACAAGAACAGGTGCGGCACACCGTCACGATCAGACACGTAGACGAGGCGACGACTATCCGGCGCCCAAGCGATTTGATACTCCTCCGCTGAGCTGTTCGAAACACGCGCCGCATCGCCGCCATCGCTTGCTGACGCAGCAAACACCTCACCGCGAACTACAAACGCGACCTTCTTACCGTCAGGCGACAACTGCATCTCGCTGATCTGATCGTTGAGACGCTGACGCTCGACGGCCGGTCCCGCAGATGCTCCGCGACGCGTGATCCCGACTTCGCTGGCTTTGCCACTCGCGGTGTCGAGCTTCCAGATCGCAAAGTTGTGCTCAAACACGACCTCGCGACCGTCGTAGGAAATGCTGGGCCATAGCACGCGCCCATCAGTGAAGCTTGAAAGCCGTCGAGCGTTGGAGCCGCCCGGCGTCACAGTCCAAATATTCTGCGCGGCGTTTTTGTTACTGGAATCCAGGCGATCCGATACGTAGAACAACGTGCGCCCGTCAGCGCCCCACATCGGCCAAAGCTCTTTCGCACCGCCCGCAGCCGTGACGCGCTCATAAGTGGCGACACTTGAGGGGCCGCCATCGAACGATCGCAACAACCAGATTTCCGATTCATCTATGTGGCTGTGACCCTTGCGCCACCACTGGCCCGAAGCAATACCGCGCGCGGAAAACGCGAGCGTCTTTCCGTCAGGTGAAGGCGCGCAGAAGAATTCGTTCGTGTAGCGATCGGCGCTGACTGGCATCGGTGTGCCACCGTTCACGCTGACGCGATACAGATCGTTGAGACCACCGATGTCGCGACTCGTCGACGAGAAGTAGATCCAGCGACCGTCGCGCGACCAGCCGTCAAGTTGATCGAGACCGTCATCAAATGTCAGTCGTTTAAGATCTCCGGTCGCAAGCGTCAACAAATAAATGTCGCCACTGCCGGTGCGCGACGAGATGAACGCGAGCTGCCGCCCGTCAGGTGAATACAGCGGGCGCGCTTCATTCGCCGGATGCGACACGAGCAGCGACGCCACACCGCCAACGGCAGGCACGGTCCAAATATCGCCGCCCGAGACGAACGCGATCTCTTTGCGATCAGGTGAAAGCGACGGCTCAGTGAAGTAGGGCCGCGGCTCAGCTAGAACGCCGGTCACGCTGCCTGCCATCAAAACGACTACAAACAACAACTTCAACATGTCGGGGGCCTCCGAAAGAGAATCCGTACCCAATCCGCGTTAATCCACGATCCCAAACGCGCGAACAGGAAAGGTGCCAAACTGTCGCACCTTCACCGGCACAGCGAAGAACTTAAAACCGCGATCCGGCAGCTCTCCAAGTCCGCAAAGATGCTCCACGATTGGAATATCGTGTCCGAGCAGAACCGTATGCGCCGGACGATTACCGTCACGCGTCGCGTCGATGTTGAAAGAATCGATCCCGACGAGCGCCACGGCACTCTTCGCGAGATAAGTCGCCGCGCCCTCTGTGAGAAAAGGGTGATTGCCGCTCGAGTATTCGTCGGTGCGCCAGTGTTTGTCCCAGCCAGTGTGGACCAGCACCGCCTTGTCTTTCACATCAATGCCACGAAAATGCTGCTCGTCAATCGACGTCTGGCCGGGGCAACGCACGACAATCGCATCGAGATTCGCAACCGAATTCAGATCGAGCCCGGCGAGATCCTTGCCACGCGCATACCGGTGAAACGGACTGTCGAGATACGTACCCGTGTTGGCAACCATCTCGATCTTGCCGATGTGAAACTCGGTTCCCGGCGCGTAGCGCGTTCTGGAATCTTCACGACTGAGATAGTCGCTAATCACAGGCGCCGGCAGACCTTTATAGGTGATCATTCCGTGTTCGACTGTATGAGAAAGATCGATCAGCTTTGACATTACTAACTCCGTCTCTGTACGAGCACTTGAAAACTCGACGCCATTCCACCTGGCAAGATCATGTCGCGCGCACCGGTTGTTAAAGACACTCTCTCAGCTCCAGTCTGTGCACGGCTCAGTCGATACTGCAGTTGTTCCGGCAAACCAGCATTCAAAAGAAACTTGTACTGCATAGCAAACTCGATGACTTCCCATCCAAGCTTCTCGCTAACATTCTTGACCTGAGTCCAGTTGACGGTTGTCGTCAGATCGTACTCGCCCGGGCCTGCGAGTAGATTGTCGACAAAGCCGTGCCCTGAAAAACCGCGCAACGTTCCGTCAGGTCGGAGCGTTGGATCGTAAAGCTCAGCGGATTCAGCGCCGTAATCAACCGTGATCAGAAATCCCTTCTCGAATTTCTCACTGACTGCGCTCAGCCAACTCTCGATTCCGAAATTGATCTCGATGACCTGGCCCGGCGTCAACTCGATTGAATACTCATTAATAAACTCGACGAGCCGCGGCGTCGACAATGGACCAGTGGTCCAAACAAACTCACCGCTTGCATCGACAGCGACGTAAAACTCCGACAGCCCCTCATCGTTCATCACTACGCGATGAACCGGAAACGCATCAAGCAACTCGTTGGAAAAATAAATCCCGGAGTTAACAGAGAGCTGCTCCCAGTCGGAACAAAACTCCACGCACTCGCCAAACTCACTCAGTCGTTCCTGCGCACGCCGGCGTGCATCGTCACTCAACTCATAAACAACATATCGTGTTTCAGCAAAGTGCGAGGGAAACTGATCTCGCAACGTGCGCAGCACGCCGGCCGCGAAACTCCCATCACCCGCGCCGCTCTCCACGATCGTCAGATTTACTTCCGAAGCGAGCTTGACGAAGTAACGCGCGAACGTCGCAGCAAACAACTCGCTGCGCTCCGGACTTGTTCGGTAGTCACCTGCCCTGCCCCAACGTGGGCGATCCGCGCGCTGATAGTAGCCGTCGTCCGGATCGTACAGCGCAGCCTTCATCCAATCGTGAAAGGTAATACGGCCTTCACGTTGGATTAATTCCCTTAAACGTTCAGCTAATGAAACCGGCAAGCAGAAAATTCCTGGCAGAACTAGCGCTCGGTACGATCTTCTTTTTCGAGTAAGCGGGTCGTATTCTCAGTGACACTCGGTGGACTTACCAACTCCGCGGTATTAGGACGCGGCCTCCAACTCGGCTGCGGGCGTGCAGGCGGTGGTGGTAGCGCAGGGCTTGGCGCATGTTGAGCAAACTGCTGCGGCACGTGCATCGGCGCTGCTGGATACACGCGCACGGGCTTTGGCGCGCCTTCTTCAAACACTGCGGCGAACAACATTCGGAGCGGGCCGCCCATGAAACAGATGATGGCTGAGAGCGCCGTGAGGATCTCGAGAAAAGTCGAATCGCTGTAACTCGAAAAGATCCCCAGAACCGGAACAAGCACAGCCCCGGAAAGTAGTAACAGTCCACCCTGTTTGACGCCCTTGCGCCGCGCTGAAACGGGGACGGGCTCATCGGGCGTTCGATAGACGGGAAGGCTTCCGCCGTTGCTCAACAATTGCAATACGCCATCGAGGGGAAAACCGCAACGAGAGCAAAACCGGATGACACCTGCGACTTGCTGCTGACCGCACTGCGGACAAAACATGGGGACTGTTCCTCGCCAGACGGGCTGTTACGTCGGACTAGATAATAAAGCATTTTGCGAATTCAGTAACGGGCGGCCACGGAGGGCCGCCCCTACAGTTGTAGTCCACCGCGTTCAAATCAACTGTAGGGGCGGCCCTCCGTGGCCGCCCGTCCTCGCAAATCACTGGCTCTAACAAGTGTTTCGAGCAGCAAACTAATCAGCAACCGCTCATCACCTGACGGAACCGAGATGTACTTCGTCAACGCAGCATCGTCGATCGAGTTGAACGCACGCTCACGCGCAAGATCAACTTCCGACAGATACTCGACCACCCGATCGGCGTTTGAAAGAGTTTCAGGGAGCGTCCACTCGAACGGATCGTCCCAGAGGTTGGCCGTGAGTCCGCCGCACATTTGCTCGATGGCGGCAGCGCTGCGGAGGATATGTTGATAAGACGAACCCGAGCGGGCGAGATCTTTCAGGGTCTTGATCAGAGACGCGAACTCCTTATCAATGTGCTGAACGATCTCGCGGTCGGTATCTTTAGCCACAGCTTATCGTGAGCGGCGATCGGTTTCTTCCAACACAGTTCCAAAACTACGCCCGGCGAAATTGAACCCGTTGTGCACATAACCCTTCGCACCGACGCGCGAACCGCGTGACGGCACGCCGAGTTTCGTCGCCACCCAAATCCTGCCGGTGCCATCGTCAATTTCGTAAGCCCCGACGCCCAGCGCGCCGTAACTATCTGTAACTCGACCCGCGATCCCGACTTCCTTGCCGCGATACCGATCCGGATTAGAGTTGATCTTCGAGATGTTGGTCTGGCTGGGGCAGGCGGTGAATAGTAGCGTCGCAGCGATTAGAACGAAGAAAACGGCAGCCTTTTTCAAAACCATCATGGCTTCTCCTTAAATGTAAGTTCATCTCGGGAGAGACCATGATGATACCAAAGCCATCCACAGATTACACAGACCGAAATACAAATCTGCGTAATCTGTGGATTGGTCTTATTTCCCGAACCAGCCGATTGGACGCCCGGAAAGATCCACCCAAACGCTCTTCACCTGCGTGTAAAGATCGAGCGCGTGGCGGCCCATCTCGCGGCCATAGCCCGACTGTTTATAACCACCGAAGGGAGACGCTGCATTGAACATGTTGAAAGTATTGATCCAAATAACACCCGCCTTGATCTCTTTCGCAAAACGGTGCGCGCGCGTGATGTCCCTGGTCCAAATGCCAGCCGAGAGGCCGTAGATCGTGTCGTTGGCCTGCTTGAGCAGATCGTCTTCGTCTTTGAAACTGATCACTGACACGACCGGCCCAAAAATCTCTTCCTGCGCCACGCGCATACTGTTCTTCACTTCCGAAAAGATCGTCGGGCTGAAGAAGTAGCCCTTCTGAAACGCGCCTTCAAGCTGCGGCGACTCTCCACCGGCGACCACTGTCGCACCTTCTTCACGCGCAATATCGACGTAACCCTTGATGCGGTTGAGCTGCTCCTCGGAAACCTGCGGTCCCATCTGCGTCGATTTATCCATCGGATCGCCGACGGCGATCTTGCCCGCCCTCTCTGAAAGCTTATCGAGAAACTGATCTTTCACTGACTCTTCGACAAACAGACGCGAGCCGGCGCAGCACACTTGTCCCTGGTTGTAGAAGATTCCCATCATCGCGCCCGCTACGGCCTGTTCGATATCGGAATCAGCGAAGACGATGTTTGGCGCTTTGCCGCCGAGCTCCAAAGAAACCTTGGTCAAGTTATCAGCCGCAGTCCTGGCGATCAGTTTTCCGACCTCAGTCGAACCAGTGAACGCAATCTTATCGATGCCGGGATGGGCAGCGAGCGCCGCGCCGGCAGTTTCACCATAACCGGGAACGATATTGACGACGCCTTCCGGGAATCCTGCTTCCTGAATCAGCTTTGCAAGCTCCATCGCGCCCACAGGCGTCTGCTCCGCAGGCTTGAGAACGATCGTATTTCCAGCCGCGAGCGCGGGCGCGAGTTTCCACGCCGCCATCAAGAGTGGAAAATTCCACGGAATGATCTGACCGCAAACACCGATCGGCTCGCGCAAGGTGTAGTTGAACATCTTGCCCGGAACGGGAATCGTCTCGCCTTCGATCTTCGTGGCCCAGCCGGCGAAGTATTCAAAGTTCTCGACCACTTGCGGTATATCGACGTAGAGCGACTCCTTGATCGGTTTACCATTGTCAGCCGTCTCCACCGCCGCAAGCTCGGCCGCATGCTGCTCGATCAGTTGCGAAAGCTTGTAAAGCAAGCGTCCGCGATCGCGCGCGCTCATCTTTGACCACTTACCTTCAAAAGCGCGCCGTGCAGCTACGACTGCTTTGTCGATATCAGCCTTATCGGCCTCTGCGACTTCAGCGAGCGTCTCGCCCGTCGCCGGATTCGGCGTCTTAAACGTCTTCCCCGACTCCGCATCAACCCACTGTCCATCGATAAATAACTGGTACTTCTTTGAAGCTACTGAAGCTGATGACATACTTCTCCTTCTTGATATAAATCCGCGTTTTCAATCCGCGTTTATCCGCGTTCTAAAAATCCGTCGTTCCCAACAGCAGTTGCCGCAACACGTACGGCAAGATCCCACCGTGCTTGTAGTAATCAACCTCGATCGACGTATCGATCCTGAGCGTGATCGGAATCTCTTCGCTCTCGCCACTCGCACGATGAATCACAAGCGTCACATCCTGCCGCGGCTCGATGCCCGACTCAACCCCCAGCAGATCAAACGTCTCACTGCCATCGAGGTTCAATGAAACCGCACTCATATCGTCTTTGAACTGGCACGGCAACACACCCATTCCGACGAGGTTGCTGCGATGAATACGCTCGAAGCT
>Ga0105249_10003517_pt1 | contig 13554 bp, 6 predicted proteins | sample KBSS44metaG_FD_81522 | JGI IMG/M metagenome (GOLD analysis project Ga0105249, IMG submission 81522) | Switchgrass rhizosphere microbial communities from Kellogg Biological Station, Michigan, USA - KBS S4-4 metaG | ecosystem: Host-associated > Plants > Roots > Rhizosphere > Soil | place... | reverse complement strand
GGCCCTGGTGAAATCCTCTTTCTTTAAAAAAAGCAATGCGTGTAAATTCCTGTTTGTCCGGAGATCTCAGTACATTGATTTCAAACATGGGCGCATCATTTACCGCTATTTCTGCGATTATCTCCATAGCATTTCCCTTAATGTTTTTTAAAACGATCTCCTTATTGGCTGGAATTGGACGAGCATTAATATGCTGATGATTATACCGGAGGGATGCTATATCCCCGGCCGGATGAATGTTTAGCGTATCATTACCGGTAAGCGTCAATGTTCTTGGCAAAGTCATCACCTGGTTCCATCCATGGGTCGGTTTTCCGGGATTCATATTAAAGATGATAACAACGCTGTCGTTTCCATAAGTGGTAGCGGAAGGAGCGTGAACGCCAGAAGGTCCGGTTGCCCCAAAATTAAATTTGCCATGGCCTGTTGCTACAAACTCATCATGCAGTTTATCATAATCACCCAGGAAATATTGGCCACCGCTTCTATGGCTGAAAAATGGTAAAATATAATGGTTCCCTATTGGCAAAAAATAAGGGCAGGCGCCGTCATCGCCGGGTTGGGTAAACCGGTCTCCCTTTATAAACTCGTGCATGTATTCCCAGCTTATTAAATCCTTCGATCGAAAAAGATAATCAGCTCTTACTGTTTTCCCTCCGGGTCCACCGGTAGAACTCCCGGCTGAAAGTGCATAATAACAACTGTCCTTTTTCCAAAGGGTAGGATCAAAAACCGTGTAGGGTAATAAAAGCGTTGATTGGTGCAAAGGAATGACAGCATCACCCGTCAATTTCTTCCAGTTTAATAAAAACGGATCGGTCGCTATCGCAATCATATTTCCCAGGCGTGTGCCATGGTACATAGCTATCACACGATCTTTTTCGACCAGGGTGGACCCTGAATAACATTGATACTCGGGGCCCGGATAAATGGCATAGGGCAGGTCCCGCCAGTGAATCAGGTCTTTGCTTACGGCGTGGCCCCAATGCTGACGGGGATCTTCCGGAGGGTAAGCCTGGTAAAATAAATGCCAGTTGCCTTTCCAGAAGCAAAGGCCATTAGGATCATTGAGATTGCCTTCCGGGCTTACAAAATGATAAACAGGCCTGTATTTATCTGACTCACCGGCTTTGCGGGATTTCATAAATCTTTTCAGCAGAGGGTTCGAGCTTAACTGTTCCTGCTGTTTGCCTAAAGAATCAGAAAATACATATTTCTCCACCCTGGAAGTATAATCAGGCTGATTTTGTTGGGAATAGGACTTTGTTAATAAGCCGATCCCGTTGAAAAAGAAAAAGAGAGCAATACCTGAACTTTTCACACAGCGTTTTTTCGGTAATCGTTAAAACACTAATGTAAAATCAGTCGCATCATCCGTTTGTAACTATTGTAATTATTATTAGCAAAATCATATTACTCCATAATTATCACATATTAAATTGATTATGCATTATTGTTTTTTATTTATTATCATATTTGTACCTTCTCTTTATACATCCGGAGGGCCAGTTCGCTGTGACACGCCATTTTCCCTGAATTCAGAAGGGGTCACGGTAAATTTTGATTTGAACGCTGTTGAAAAATACGTTGCAGATGAGAAGCCGGTTCTAAATGCCACTTCAGAAATCGACAAATCTTCATGCTGAAGGTAATACCTCGCCTTTTGTAACCTGGCATTCATAATATATTCTGTGACCCTGCAATGCAGGAGCGATTTAACCTTCCGGTAAAGTTGTACATGTGAAATCTTCATTTCGCTGCAGATATCTTCAATCGAAAAATGTTCATTTGAAATATTATTTTCGACAATTAATGTGAGGTCATTGATAAATTTGCGGTCGGTTTTTTTAGCTACAACTGACCTGTTACCTGAAATGACTTCACCGGAATAATGTTCCTTTGATTTTTCCCTGTTGTTTAATAAGGTGAATATAGTCTGTTCAAGAAAAGGGAAATTAAATGGTTTGGTGATATATGCATCCGCCCCGGTCTTAATTCCTTCCAGCTTTTGATGTTCGTCACTGCGTGCCGTTAGCAGGATGACCGGGATGTGAGCGCTGCGGGCGTCTTCTTTAAGTATTTTGGTCAATTCAAGCCCGTTTTTGCCGGGGATAACAACATCGCAGATGATAAGATCCGGGGTGCTGTCAAAGGCCGCTTCCAGAGCAATATTCGCATCTCCCGCCTCTATGATATCATAAAAATTAAAAAGTTTGTTTTTCAGGTATTTCCTCAGGTCATTGTTGTCTTCTATAATAAGGATACTGTACTTTTTCTCTATAATGCTGTCAGGTTCCTGTACAGAGCCCTGGACCTGATCAATAAGTTCGGTTGTGTAGATCCTGGCATCTTCTGTGATAACTGCCGGGGATTCAGGAACTTCAACTTTTTCCTTTTCGGTAAGCTGGTAGTTATTTAATGGCAACCTGATTTCAAATGAAGTTCCCTTCCATTTTTCACTGCTGACCGATATGCTGCCATGATGAAGTTCTATCAGTTCTTTCGACAATGCAAGGCCGAGTCCGGTTCCTTTATAGTTTTCATATTCTCCCTGGAAAAAAGGTTCGAATACATGCTGGATCGACTCAACTGACATGCCAATGCCATTGTCTTCAATTTTTACAATAGCATCCTGTTCTGTTTTTTCAATCTTTACATAAATAAACCCATTTTCTTTTGTGAATTTAAAGGCGTTTGAAAGCAGGTTAAATATTACTTTATCAATCATTGTTATGTCGAACCATACATCCAGCCGTCTTTCCGTTGTTAAGAAATTAAGACTGATATTTTTTTGTTGTGACAGCACTTTATAAGAGTCAACAATTTCTTTGATAAAGTCAACAAGGTTGTTCATGGACGCTCTGACCCGCATTTTACTGAATTCAATTTTTCTGAAATCCATCAGTTGATTAACCAGCCTGTACAGGCGGATAACGTTTTTGTGTACCAGTTGAAGGGTTTGCCTGGTGGAGACCTGTACTTTTGGACTCAGGACCAGGTCCTCAAGAGGCGATAAGATCAGCGTCAACGGGGTACGGAATTCATGGGAAATATTTGTAAAGAAATTGAGCTTGGCAACATGGGCCGCTTCTGCTTTAGCTGATATTTCAATTAATTGATTTTTTTGTTCTGATATTTCATTGTTCTGTAACGCAAGCCGCCTGCTGATTTTTTTATTCTCGTTCAGGTAATAAAAAGAAAGACCTCCAAAAATCAGTGCAAGGCTTAAGGTGAGCGCTATGATTATTATAGCGGTCGACTGATTGCGTGTGATTAAAATTTGTTTATCAATGATTTTTTGCCTTTGTTCAATATCACTTTGCTGGTTCATTAATTTTTCACCCTGCATTTTCATCAGCATCACATTTGAAGAATCAATGACACTGGTAAATAATTGATTTTCCTTTTTGAACGGGTTACCTTCCAGAATATTGAGAGCAGTCGTTATTGCTTCCCTACCGCCCGTGGGATACAACACGGTAGCGGCTATATATTTATTGGCCACCATATCCAACCCCATGTTTTTCACAGGCAGGCCATCAATTCCAATGATTTTTACTTTACCAGCGATACCCAGTTCTTTACAAAAGTTATATACATCGAAGGCCATCATATCATTGTGCGCGAAAATCAGGTCAATGTGCCCGGATGACTGTATAGCCTGCTTTACTTTATTGTTCACAATGCTGCCATCAATTTTTCTGAGGTATTTCATATCGGGATAGCCATCGATGATATTTAAAAACCCATTATGCCTGTCAATAAAGGGGGAGGCATCGGGCTGGGCACTGACTTCCAGGATATTTCCCCTGCCTTTCAGGACTGACACTGCAAATCTTCCGGCATTTTGCCCCACTTCATAGTTTTCCGCACCTACGAATGCAGTATATTTTCTGGAATTTGTTCTCCTGTCAACCAGCACTACCGGTATACCCGCATCGTACACTTTTTGAATGGCGTCCGACAGGGGTTGCACCTCATTCGGTGATACTATCAGCAGGTCAATATGTTGTTTTGCCAGCTCCTCGATCTGTCGAACCTGCATGTTGCTGTTACTGTTGGCATCCCGGTATATAAACTGGACATTGTTGTGAAAAGCCAGTTCCCTTTTCATGTCGTCCAGCATGGTTTGTCTCCAGCTATCTGAACCCATACATTCAGAAAAGGCAATAATATACTTTTTCTCTTTTGCAGTTTGGCTACAGGAAGCGAAAAGCCAGGCAGCTAATACAAATAATAGGATGAGTTTTTTGTTCATATCAGGGCATTTTGTAAAGGGTGGCGCTATAAAAGTCAAGAATTTAATTGAATTCTTTGTAATATTTTTTAAACCGCTGTTTGGAAAATTGAAGGAAACGATAAAAGCGCTTTTAATGAGATTAATTTAATTGATTGACTTATAGTTAATTAAAAGCCTAATCAGGCAATGTTCAATTTTTTAAAGTGTTTGTATGTTTTTTTAAACGGCTGCGGAAGACCGATCAATACTTTTGGTACTCTAAAATTGCTTGTCGCATGCACCAAAGGAATGTATTTGTATGGTCAATCGTTATCGCCCTGGGTGGATTTTTATTCGGATTTGACACAGCGGTAATATCCGGAGCCGAGCAGGCTATACAACAATACTGGAACCTTAGTAATATCCAGCATGGCCTCACCGTATCCATTGCCCTGATTGGTACGATCATTGGTTCACTTTTTGGTGGCATCCCGGCCGATAAACTGGGCCGGAAAAGAACCCTCTATTTCATTGCTTTTTTATATCTCCTTTCTTCGCTGGGAACCGCCTTTTCAACAAATTGGTACTCATTTTTAATTTTCAGGTTTATAGGTGGTCTGGGCGTTGGGGCTTCATCTGTCACCGCTCCAATCTACATTTCTGAGATTTCTCCGGCCAGCAGAAGAGGACGCCTGGTAGGACTCTTTCAGTTTAATGTAGTGTTTGGAATAGTCATTTCTTACCTGTCCAACTATCTTATCGGAATGAACGGGGCGCATTCCTGGCGGTTAATGCTTGGCATCCAGGCAGTTCCATCCGCACTTTTTTTATATTTATTACAGTATGTACCTGAAAGTCCAAGATGGTTGATTTTAAAAAAAGGGAAAATTGATCAGGCCAGGAAGATTTTCGAAATGATTGATCCCAACACGGCTGTCGAATTAACCAGCCAAATTGAGGCCGCGGGTAAAAACAGTATCGGGGAACAAGGCGACAGACAATTGTTTTCCGGCAAATACAAAACGCCTGTTCTGCTGGCCATGTTTTTTGCCATTTTTAACCAGGTATCAGGTATTAATGCGATCATATATTATTCACCCCGGATATTTGAAATGACGAGGCTCGGGCGAAACTCCTCTTTGCTTTCAACTGCTGGCCTGGGCATGATAAATTTTACGTTTACATTACTGGCCATGAATTTCATTGATCGGATAGGCAGAAAAAGCCTGATGCTCATTGGTTCATTTGGATTAATTATAACGCTCGGTTTGGTATCATGGTCATTTTATGGGCAGCATTTTAACGGCTGGTCGGTCCCGGTAATATTGTTTGTATACATTGCTTTTTTTGCTTTTTCACAGGGTGCTGTCATTTGGGTTTTTATTGCCGAGATTTTCCCCAACCAGGTCAGGGCAAAAGGACAAACGCTCGGCAGCACCACCCACTGGATCATGGCCGCGGCAGTTGCTTTTTCATTTCCTTACCTGGCCGGGAAGGCCGGAGGAGGTAACACCTTTCTTTTCTTCACGGTAATGATGGTATTACAATTGTTTTTTGTTATAAAGTTTATGCCTGAAACCAAAGGCAAATCACTGGAACAAATCGGGCAGATACTGATTCTCCACTAATAATAAATAAATGGCCAATTGCATGTCAAAATCAAATCATCATCCGGTTGTTTGCTTTGGAGAAGTATTATGGGATATCCTTCCTGGCGGAAGGGTTCCCGGAGGCGCTCCTGTTAATGTCGCTTATCATTTAAAAAAATTAGGCAAAAACCCCTGTCTGATTACAAGAGTTGGTGATGATAAAGACGGCAGGGATCTTATGGAAGTATTTTCTTCACTTGAAGTGTGTACTGATTTTTTTCAAACAGACCACCAGTATGAAACCGGAAAAGTTTTTGGAAGGCCAAATGCGACAGGTGAAATGATGTATGATATTGTTTCACCTTCTGCCTGGGATTACATTGGCTGGGATGATACTTTGGAAGAGTTGGTAAGAAAAAGTAACTATTTCGTATTCGGAAGCCTTGCGTGCCGTAACCCAAATTCAAGGGATACACTTTTTCGTCTCCTGAAGGTAGCTGCCTGCCGTGTGCTGGATATTAATCTACGTGCACCTTTCTATGATATCCGGATTATTACTGAGCTCCTGCAACAATGCGACATCCTGAAAATAAATATGCATGAGCTTGAACTAATTACGGACTGGCTGTCGGGATGCAAAGATATCGAAGGAAGAATCAGGTTCTTAGAGGAAAGATTTAATATTCAGACGATCGTCCTGACGATGGGAGTAAACGGGGCATTGCTTCATGCAAAAGGAAAATCATATAGCCATCCCGGTTATACTGTTGAATTGGCTGATACAGTGGGTGCAGGGGATGCATTCCTGGCAGGATTTTTAAAAGAATTACTTAGTGGGCATTCTTATGATTCAGCTTTGGAATCCGCATCGGTTATGGGTGCATTTGTTGCATCCAAAACAGGTGCCTGCCCGTTGTACAATTTAAATGATATAAAAAACTTTACACATTCTCAAAATAGTCTCCATTCTATTATTTAGTAAATCAAAAAAAAACTGCTATGCCACGAATGATAACTTTTCTTGCCCTGCTGCTGGCACTGACCTCCTGGTCCCAGCAAAAAAAAATAACAGGTATTGTCACCAGCAGAATCACACAATCCCCCTTGGCCGGTGTAACCATAAAGGCCAGCAATCAAACAGTGATAACTGACAGTACCGGCCGGTTCTCAATTGCAATAACACAGGATGAAACACTTGTGTTTTCATATGTTGGTATGCAGTCAAAACAAATAAGGGCAGGCACTGCAGACAACTTATCGGTTCAGATGGAGCCAGGCAGTAACGACCTGAATGAAGTGGTGGTTACCGGGTACCAGACACAGAAAAAGGCTGATCTCACAGGTGCTGTGTCGGTTGTAAACGTTGCGGATCTGAAAAAGCAATCGGTCGCCAATCCCATTAAAGCATTGCAGGGCGGGGTAGCAGGAGTGTATATTACAAGCAATGGCTCCCCAAGTGCACCTGCTACGATTCGGATAAGGGGCGTGGGAACCCTGAACGATAATGATCCTTTGTTTATCATTGACGGCGTTCCTACCAAAGCCGGCATGCATGAATTAAACTCCAATGATATTGAAAGTATGCAGGTGCTCAAAGATGCATCAGCAGCCAGTATTTATGGATCAAGGGCGGCAAACGGCGTCATTATTATTACTACCAAACAGGGGAAGGCAGGCCGGATGCAGGTGACAGCAAATGCATATGGTTCGGTTCAATCATATATCACCAAACCGCAGCTATTAAATGCCGGCGGTTATGGCCAGGCTTACTGGCAGGCTGCAGTGAATACAGGCAGGGATCCCAATGTTAATAATATTGCTTACCGCTTCAACTGGCATGCCGATAACAATGGTGTTCCCGTTTTAGATAAAATATTGTTGCCAGCATATCTTGATGCAAGTGGCAAACTGAGGACTGCCAATACGAACTGGTTCGATGAAATATCAGGTACAGGTGTCATCCAGGGTTATGACATCGCCGTAGCCAATGGAACTGAAAGGGGTAATTATCTTTTTTCTGCCGGATATTTTGATAACAAGGGAATTCTGAAAACAACCGGGTTCAACAGGATATCCGCACGAATGAATGCTACCTACAAGATGCTCGCCGGAAAATTAATCATAGGCGAAAATTTTACCATTAACAGGACTGCGGAAGTCTCGGATCCGGGTGTACTCAATCTTTCCTTGCAGGCATTACCAATAGTACCTGTCCATACGGTCGACGGTATTGGATGGGGAGGACCGGTCGGGGGCATGAATGACCGGCAAAACCCCGTACGCCTGCTGGAAGATAATAAACAAAATAAATATCATTACCTGCGCATCTTTGGAAATGCCTTTGCAGAGCTGTCTGTTGCAAAAGGACTGAAACTCCGTTCCAGTATTGGACTCGATTATGGAAATTATGTTTTAAATAATTTTCAAAAAACATATCAGTCGGGTTATCTCGTCAATGATGTAAATAAGTTAACGATGACTTATTCCAATAATTCTAAAATAACCTGGACCAATACGCTTAACTATACCATTACTTCGGGCAGGCATTTGATTAATGCAGTGGCAGGTACGGAATTTTACAAGGAAAATGATCTCAGTTTTTTCGCCAGCCGTCAGAATTTTACCATTCAGACGCCTGATTATACCTACCTGGATGCCGGAACCGGTACAAAAGATAATGGAGGTGGGGCGGCAGAAAATGCTTTAATGTCCTTTTTTGCAAAAGCAAATTATACTTATGACAATCGTTATCTGGCCTCCTTTACTATCAGAAGAGATGGTTCATCCAGGTTCGGGAGTAATAACAGGTATGGCACATTTCCTGCATTTTCTTTGGGCTGGAGGCTGACAGAAGAATCATTTTACAGAAAATATATTCATGCTCCATTTATTACTGATTTAAAATTACGTTACGGATGGGGGCAAACTGGAAACCAGGAAATCAGTAATGTGGCGGCTTATAGTTTATATATTACTGATTATGCAGGTGGAAATCCGCTGAATGGTCCAACCAGCGGTACCGCCTATGATATTGTGGGTGCAAATTCCGGAACACTTCCTTCAGGATACAGAATTACGCAAAGGGGAAATGAAAATTTGAAATGGGAAGCAAGCACAATGAGCAATTACGGACTTGATTTCGGTTTATTTAATCAGAAGCTTTCAGGCAGTATTGAATACTATATAAAAAACACAAGCGATATCCTGGTGTTCCCTCCTTATATAGCTGTGCTGGGTGAAGGCGGCGGTCAGTATGTAAACGGCGCCTCAATGGAAAACAGGGGATGGGAACTGTCGCTGGCTTATAATAACAAGATAGGCAAGGTTGATTACAGGCTATCGGGAAATATTTCAACCTATAAAAATAAGATAACCTCCCTGCCGGAATCGGTAGTAAATAATTATGGTGGCAATGGCCTGAACGATAATATCCTGGGCAGGCCTGTCAACTCCTATTACGGATATGTTGCCGATGGGCTGTTCAGAACAAAAAAAGAGGTGGATGATGCTGCTACCCAGCAGGGTAAAGGGTTGGGAAGGATACGTTATAAAGATCTAAACCATGATGGTATAGTGGATAACAGGGATCGTACCTGGATTGGACGGCCGCACCCGGATTTTATTTATGGCTTTAACCTGTCTGCCCAATACAAAGATTTCGATTTGTCCCTGTTCTTCCAGGGCGTCCAGGGCATTGATGTTGTCAATGATGTAAAATATAATACTGATTTCTGGAGCGTAGCCCAAACAGGATCAAACAAGGGAAGCCGCCTGTTAAATGCATGGACACCACAAAATCCCAATTCAAACATCCCTGCACTGTCTGCAACAGATGATAATTTCGAGTCCAGATTCTCGAGTTATTTTATTGAAAAAGGTTCTTACCTGAAATTACGCAATGCACAGATAGGCTATACACTTTCCAGGAAGGTGCTTACGAAAATAAAAATGCAAAAGCTCCGTGTATTTGCCGGAGGTGACAACTTACTGTTGCTTTTTAAAAGTAAAAGTTTTACGGGGTTGGATCCTGAAAGCCCTTCTTATGGCTATCCCAATCCAATCGTCGTTACTGCAGGAATCAACATTTCACTTTGATTAGCTAATAATTTCAACAATCAGTTATGAAAAAAATATTCATATTTCTTACAGTGCTTGTTACCTTCCTTGGTTCATGTAGAAAGCAACTGGAAATTGAACCCAAGGCTGTTTTAAGTCCGAATCAGGTGGCTAACCCCGAAAACATTGACAAATTTGTCATTGCCGCCTATTCCCCGATGGGAAATGGTGATATAAATGTGTCATTCAGCCTCTGGCAATACGGCGATGTACGATCCGATGATGCATACAAAGGCGGTCGGGATGAAGGAGACGGACAAGAATTTCACTTTATGGAAACTTTCTCCAACATGCGGCCTGATTCATGGCCAATCGATGGATTGTGGTACCGGATATATGTCGCTATCTCAAGAGCCAATATTGCACTGGGGTATTTAAATAATATTGAGGCCGCAGCGTATCCCTTAAAAGCTGAAAGACAGGGCGAAATGCGTTTCCTGAGAGGGTATTATTATTTCATGTTAAAGGAACTGTTTCATAGCGTTCCCTATATCGATGAAACGGTACCACAGGACAAATATGCAACGATTTCCAATACTGCATTAACCAATGATTCGCTGTGGGAAAAAATTGCCGCAGATTTTCAGTTTGCGGCTGTAAACCTGGCTGCAAAGCAAAGCGATGTTGGGAGACCAACACAAGCGGCAGCATATGGTTTTCTGGCCAAAACAAGATTGTTTCAGGCCTATAAGCAGGATGATAAATACAATGTAACGGGTATAGATCTGTCCAAAATGCAGGAAGTGGTATCTGATGCGGATAAAGTAATAGCTTCTCCATTTCATCTTGAGCCAGATTATGCAAATAATTTTCTGCCGGGCAAATATGAAAACGGTCCCGAATCAATTTTCGCTATCCAGTTTTCACAAAATGACGGTACATTATACGGACGACTAAATTTTGGAGATGCCCTGAGCGTTCCCCAGGGATTGGGTTGTTGTGATTTTCATAAACCCAGTCAAAATTTTGTAAATGCATTCAGAACCGATGATAATGGCCTTCCGCTGCTGGATAATTTTAATACACAGAATGTCGACTTGTCGGTAAACAATATTGATCCGCGCCTTAATCATACAGTAGCCATACCTGAACACAACTGGAAATATGAACCTGCTCACGTGTATAAACAAAGCTGGAACCGCAATCCGGGATTATATGGCGTTTATGCATCAATGAAAGAAAATGTGTCACCGGATTGTGATTGTTTTGTTCAGACACCACCATTCTTTCCCAATTCAAAAAATAAAATCCTCCTGCGGTTTTCCGAAATACTATTAATGAAAGCAGAAGCTTTGATTGAACTGGGAAGGCAGGACGAGGCTGTTTCACTCATCAATCAGATCAGAACGAGAGCTGCACAAAGTACGGCATTACTAAAGGATGCCAATGGAAACGCTGATGCCCGGTACAAAATAGCCACCTACCAGCCGGGCGTAAATATTACCTGGACACAGGACATTGCAAGGAAGGCTTTGCGTTTTGAAAGGCGTCTTGAGCTTGGCCAGGAAGCACAACGTTTTTTTGATCTTGTCCGCTGGGGCGTAGCTGCCGAAACACTGAACAATTATTTCAGTATTGAAAAAACAAGATATTCTTTTCTGAATGCAGGAAACTTTACCAAAAACCGGAATGAATACCTGCCAATACCCCAGAATCAAATCAATTTCAGCAGGGGTATTTATAAACAAAATACCGGTTATTAATTACTTATATAAATACCATTCAAATAATTTAATTATGAAAAGAATTTCCATATTCATGTACATGCTGCCAATGCTGCTTATCAGTATTTTTTTCGCATGTAAGAAAAATGATGCCGGCGTTGCCCTTAACTTATCTGCTTCTGTAAACATCATCAGTTTCAAAGTTGATACTGCAAAGGGTATGGTAGACAGTAGCAAGGGTTTAGTTTTTATTAATCTGCCTTTTGGAACAGATTTTACAAAAGTAAAACCTGAAATTTTACTTCCGCAAGGGGCACAGGTTTCACCTGGCTCGGGTAGTGCTGTTAATCTGGTGAATCCTGTACAATACCAGGTAATCAACGGAAATATTTATAAAAATTTTATCGCAACAGCAAAAGAAACACCCGCCATCCTTTTGTTTAAAGCCGCTGGTGATACCGGAAAAATTGATGAGGCAGCGCGCACTATAAAAGTGATTGTGCCACCTGGCAGTGACATGACTAAAATTAAAGTGGAGATTACACTTGGTGCAGGGGCTACAATTAGCCCGGCATCGGGGAGCACTGTTGATTTTTCAAATCCTGTTGTTTTTACTGTTAAGACTGCCACTGCTTCTGTGAACTATACGGTAACCGCTGTTGATGCAAACGCTGATAAGCCGGTAGCTTTTCTTGGAACATCCGCTGACAAGACTTCGATTGCCAATCCTGATGAAGCAGCTGCGGCAGCGTGGTTGTTCGCTAATTATCCAAAAGCTGAATATATATCTTTCGCTGCTGTAAAGGCCGGTTCTGTCAGCCTTTCGAAATACAGTGTCATCTGGTGGCACGAAGATGCAACACAAAATCTTCCCGATATAGCCAGTGATGCAACGGTTGTAACAGCGTTTAAAAACTTCAGAAATGCGGGCGGTAATCTTTTACTGACCACTTTTGGCGCGAGGTGGATTGAAACATTGGGGATTGTACCGGCTGGCAAGGGTCCCAATAATGTTTTTGGTGATGCATTGGGCAGCCAGCGCCAGGATGGAACCAATAATTGGGGCATCTCTGTTAACAAAGATCATGCTTCCCATGCCATTTTTGCCGGGCTTCCCCTGGCGGCCGACAAATCCTATCCCGTTGTTTATCTGCTGGATAAACTGGCCTTTCGCCTTAATCACTGCAGTTGGTGGAAAGTAAATGAATGGGGCGGCTATGGTGACGCTGCGGGATGGCGCAGCCAAACGGGAGGTATTGATCTGGCAGGCCCGGACGGCAGTGACAACACCAACTCAAATGTAACGATTGCAGAATTTGCAAAATCTCCGTTAAATGGCGGTACGATTGTTATAACACCCGGAAGTTATGACTGGTATGCCGAGCCTAATCCCTCAACAAATACGCCCAGTCCGGCCAATTCTTATTTAAGCAATGTGCAGAAACTGACGCAAAATGCCATTGAGTATTTAAAAAAGAAATAGCAAGAACCAAAATTTTATCAGCCAGCCACTGGCTAAAAGAAAAAATATGAAAAGAATTATTTTCCTGCATTTTTTTGCAGCTGCTTTTGTATCCGTTGGTTGCAATAAGGATAATATAAGTAGTTTAATGCCCGCAGATGTAAACACCCCAGCGGATATTTATCCCGCCCCACCCGGTAAATGGTTTGGTGCAGACCACCCCATATATACACCTGCAGGGTATGTAGGTGATGTAATGCCGTACTATGAAAAAGATAGTTTTCATGTTTTTTACCTGCATGATGCCAGAAACGGTGCATCCGGATTTCATCCATGGAGCAAATTTACGACCAGCAATTTCACCAACTATATGTATAGTGGTGTTATGATTCCCTATGGATCAGCCAGTGACCATGATCTTGCGCTTGGAACCGGGTCGATAATAAAAGCAGGCAGCACCTATTATGCATATTACTCTGGTTATAATCCAAATTTTACAGGGGC
>Ga0105249_10003515_pt1 | contig 13559 bp, 15 predicted proteins | sample KBSS44metaG_FD_81522 | JGI IMG/M metagenome (GOLD analysis project Ga0105249, IMG submission 81522) | Switchgrass rhizosphere microbial communities from Kellogg Biological Station, Michigan, USA - KBS S4-4 metaG | ecosystem: Host-associated > Plants > Roots > Rhizosphere > Soil | place... | reverse complement strand
GCCTGCCATGCCCGCCTTCATCGCCTGGCCACCATCCGCGTCTGGATTCCGGAGCCGCTTGTTCCGCTCTGGGCCGAACAGCATCCCGGCATTCCTATCCAGGTGCAGCTGGCCATCAGATGAGTCCCGGCGAGCTGGTTCGGACTTCGCCCGATGGCTGGGACCAACTGAAAGCGCTGGTACTCGATAGCGTTTCTTCGCTGCATTCCAAGCGCGCCTACGCGAAAGCGCTCGAAGACTTTCGCCTTTGGGGGATTCGCACGGGAGCGCCGGGCTTTTCGAGGGCCGCGGTGCAGGCCTACCGGGTCTCGCTCGAGGAGGCAGGTCTGGCTGCCTCGACCATCAACGTCCGGCTCAGCGCCCTGCGCAAACTGGCCGGCGAAGCCGCCGAGAATGGGTTCCTGGCGGCCGAGGTGGCGTCGGCGGTTTCGCGAGTGAAAGGAGCCAAACGCCTGGGGGTCCGGGCAGGGAACTGGCTCACCCGCGACCAGGCCGAACAATTACTCGCTCTGCCCGATTCGTCGACGCCCAAAGGGAAACGCGATCGCGCTCTGCTCGCCCTGCTTATCGGCGCCGGACTGCGTCGTGAGGAACTGGCCGAGCTTCGCATCGAGGAGATCCAGCAACGTGACGGCCGTTGGTGCGTAGTCGATTTGCAGGGGAAGGGAAGCCGCGTCCGCACTGTTCCCATTCCTGCCTGGGCCAAAGCCGCCGTCGACGCCTGGCTGCAGGCGGCTGGCTTCCTCAGCGGCCCCTTGCTGGGACCGGTCAACAAGATTGGCCGCATCACCGCGCAGGGAATGAGTGCCCAAGCCATCTACGATACAGTCGAAGGCTACCGAACCCGCCTCGGCACTTCCATCGCTCCCCATGACCTCCGAAGGACATTTGCCAAGCTCGCCTACAAAGGCCACGCCCCCCTCGAACAGATCCAACTGTCTTTAGGTCATGCTTCCATCCAGACCACGGAGAGATACTTGGGCGTCGAACAGAACCTCACAGATGCGCCGTGCGATCATCTCGGCCTGAAGATCTGGTGAATTCGGATTCAAAGGCTGGGCTACAGTGAGCTGCTGGGCGCGGGTATTGCCGATCCGGCCCAGCAACATTACGGTTTTGGCCGCGCTACTGGATCTGCATCGTTTTGATTGCACAAGTCGTGGCAGAAGGGTGGCCACTAATTACCAGCGACCGGCAGATCGGAGCCTATCCGGTGCGCGTTGTCTGGTAAGGGGCTGTGATGTGTCGCCCGCCCCGGCAATCTGTTATATTTAAATATAACTGAGGAAAACGCCATGCACACAACCAATCTGCGCAAGGTCGGCGGCTCGATCATGCTGGCTGTCCCGCCCGTTCTGCTCAATATCTTGCATTTGCGGCCGGGAGCCAAGGTCAGCCTCATGGTCCAGAGCGGCCGGCTGGTCGTGGAACCACAGCAGCGGCCCCGCTATACGTTGGACGAACTTCTCGCCCAATGCGATCCCAAGGCTCTCCGTAGCAAGGAAGAGCGGGAATGGCTCGATGACAAGCCGGCTGGCGGCGAGCTCATCTGATGAAGCGCGGTGAAATCTGGCTGGTCGGGCTTGATCCCACCGAAGGACACGAGCAAAAGGGCCGCCGCCCGGTCCTGATCGTCTCTCCGGAGGCGTTCAACCGAGTAACGAAAGTGCCCGTGGTTCTCCCGATCACAAGCGGCGGGAAGTTCGCGCGGACAGCCGGTTTTGCCGTGGCGCTGACGGGTGCGGAAACCAAAACGACAGGCATTGTCCGCTGCGACCAGCCCCGTGCGCTCGATCTCAGCGCGCGCAAGGGCAAGAAGCTGGAAAGCGTTCCCGACGCGATCATGGACGACGTGCTGGCGAAGCTGACGCCGATCTTTGAGTAAACAGTTGTAGAACGGTGAGCGCGCGGTTGCTTGCAGCCTCCCGCCAGGCGCTGAAAGACAAGGCTGCGTGGCACATGGTCGTCATCCATAGTACTATTCTGCCGGGAACGAACTGCACAACATCGTAATTCCCACGCTGGAGGAATACTCCGGCAAGAAAGCCGGGGCTGACTTCGGTGTCTGTCACAATCCTGAGTTCCTGCGGGAAAGTTCCTCGGTGAAGGATTTCAATTCGCCCCCCCAAGACGGTGATCGGGGAACTGGACCAAAGGAGCGGCGACATGTTGGCTACCCTTTATCAAAAGCTCGAGGCGCCGTTAATCCGGACGGATTTGGAAACCGCCGAGATGGTCAAGTACGTGGTTGCCTTCGGCGGCTCCTGCTTACCCAAGGATCTCCGCGCACTAAGTTATTAGTTAGGGGAAAGATCCACGATGTCGAATTGCCCATTATCACCTCCATCCCGCTAAGCAACGAGCTGCAGGTGGTCGGCGGAGTGCAAATGATCGTGGACAAGGGAAACCGCAAGATCGGAATTCTTGGCTTCAGTTTCAAGGCGGGAATGGACGATTTGCGGAGAGCCCAGTTATTGAAGTGATTGAACGTGATCGGCAAAGGCTACGATCTGCGCATCTACGACAAGAACGTGAATATCGCCAGCCTCATTGGCGCCAATCGGGATTTCATTCTGAATCGTATTCCGCACATCCCGCGGCTGGGGTTGACAGCATGAACGCCGTTCTGTCTCACTCTGAAACCGTCGTAATCGGTAATAAGGACCCAGATTTTCAAGGCGTGCCGAAACGGCTGAACGATGATCAGTGTGCTCGTCAGTTTTCTACATCGAGATTCCAGTTACAGGAAGATGAACACGCTACTAGCCTTGCTGGCGGGTATCCGTAGCTGTCTCGGTCCGTCAGACTCCGACTGGTGGTTGAGCCGCATCGTTCATCCATTGATACTGGGTCCTTGTGATGCGCTCCCTGTTCGCCGCTCCGGCAGGCACCATAGCGCGCCTCAAGAGTTCCAGGAGACGTAGCTCCCCTGGCGTTGACGGCGCCGCCCGACGTAGCCCATAGAGGGAGAAACGCGGCGACACGAGTGAGCCTTCGAATCCACCCGGCGTTCACCCACTTCTCACCAACCACTCGTGTCCAAATTGGAGTTTCGGAAAGGTGGATGGAATCGCAGGTTTGGCAGAATGAAGACAGATGCGGAGGGAAGCAGTAGAATCCACGACGATGAAGTCGGTAGGCTACGAAAGCAAGAGGGTTCGGGAAGCTGAACAGGTGCGGGGCGGAACGGCGCAGCGAAGCAAGCGGAAGTTCCGGTTCAAGCACAAAAACGGGCGTCAGCTTGGCTCTCTCGTACCAGACCTCCCAGGGCGTCTGCCCACCCAAGGAGCCGGCGCACCAAACGAGTCCTCGGGTTGAAAGGTCTCCAGAATCTTCTCGATGGTAGGCCGCGAGACATCGAAGTCGTGTGATCGTTTTAGCTCGCTTTGAAATTCGCCGCGAGCCCAAACTGCGGTTCCGCAGCTCAAATCCAAGCCCGCTCTCGTTCGGAGATTCGAACCTTGGGCGAGTTCTTGGGTTTCTTATTTCTGCCGACGAGCCCATCTAGTCCGTGCTTACGATACCGTTCGGCCCACTTCCGCCGCGTCGGTCGAGAGACACCGCATTTCCGGCAAACCAACATGCTGTTCTTGAGCTCCTCGAACAGCTGTACCCAGCGAAGGCGTTTCCGAATTTCTGTGTCCATCCGACATAGGTAACTGGAAATGATGTCTATTAATCACACACTTCATGTCAGCCGGCGGCGCAATCCCCGAGGCAGGCCGTTCAAGACGTGCAGCGCAAGCTTCTCAAAAGATCGAGGCATGTACTTTCTTACCAACCCGTCAAAGCGGCTTCGATGACGAAACTGAATCTTCGTGTCTAGCAGACTTACTTGCTCAGGAGTCAGACGCCAGTCCGAAGCGCCGCAATTTTCCAGAATGTGTTCTTCGGAGTTTCCCCCTGGGATCACAATCACTCCGTCTCTGCAAAGGCACCAGTTGAGGACAATTTGGGCCGGAGACTTGCCAGTTTCCCGAACGAGTTCATTGATAGCTCCACTTGGGTCACAATCCATGATGCGGGTCAGGCCACGGCCCAGCGGACTATATGCAATTACTGTAATTCGATTGGTTTGGCAGTACTGCAGGAGATCCGTCTCGATCGTACGATCAATCAGATTGTAGCGAACCTGATTTGAAACGATGCGGTGCCGTTGCAAAGCCTTTTGCGCCGCTTTCAAATGAGCCACCGTAAAATTGCTAACGCCTACAAATTTCACCTTGCCGGAATCGACCGCCTCAGTCATGGCCTCCATCGTTTCCTGGATGGGCACAGACGTACTGGGCTGATGAAGCTGAAGAAGGTCGATGGTATCGATGCCGAGCCGCAAAAGGCTGGAGTCCACTGATTTCCGAAAATCGGCCCGGCGGAAATTTTGTGGAGAAACCTTTGTGGCGATAAACACATGGTCTCGCATTCCCTTGACCGTCTCGCGAATCACTTCTTCCGTGCCATAGGATTCGGCTGTGTCAAGGAATCGGGCTCCCGCTTCCAATCCACGACGTAATGGTTCCAGGCCGGCATGGTAATTCCAAGTGCCAATACCGATCTCAGGTAGAAAGACTCCTGTTCCGCCTAACTCTTTAACGAGCATGATGCCAACGATCCCATGGCTGAGTATCAACGCGCGAGAATGAGGAGACTATATCCACCGAACAACCGAACTGCCAAGTCTGGGCCGAGCTTGAAACATGCAGTTCTGATTGGCTTTGCCATCTTTGCCAACGGGCTAATCGCAAGATTCGGCGGATAGAAATAATCCACCACCTCATAACCTGCATACTCCAGTGTTCCGAGCGCAGTTTCCTTATTGAAATGGTGCAGATGGCTGTGCACGTTGCGTCGCTGCGAAAAGGCCCCGGCGCGGAAAGCGCTTTGTACTGAGATGTCCAACGAAAAGCTGAAGATCTTCCATTCAGCCCTGTTTTTTAGCATCCTCAAGAAGCCAAGGTAATCCTCAACATGGTCCACTACTTCCAACACCAGCATTAAGTCAAACCAGGGCGTATCTATCGCTCCGAAGTCGGCAAGCTGGAAATGAAGCTTCTCGTTCTCTCTCTCCTTGGCCATCTCTATCGCTGCTGGGGCAATATCATAACCCCGGAAATCGCAAGGCCGATTCATCTTAGTTTGCAGTTGCCGAAGGACCTCGCCAGCTCCGCATCCCACTTCGCAAATTGTTTCCGGAAGGAGATTCTTCCGTTGCATAAGAAGCCGAATGTTCTCTGCTTTCCATGGAGAGTACTCTATATGCCAAGTTGGGTTTTTCTTAAAATACTCGCCGTTTACATGGGGGTCCATTGTGGGATCCGCGACACTGACAAAGTGTGAACGCGCAACGGAGTCGGGACCAGAGGTATCACCGGGCATGTTTAGTCCTCCTGTTAAGTACACATGTTAATACTCTTCCGGCCGGATTCTCCACACTTTTCGCGTATCTCCTCATCCGGCCTGCGGGAAGTAGGATGTTAGGATGCCGAAGACGCGTGCCGGATGCACCATCACAGCCAGCCAGCGAAAGGGATTATTGTGCCTAGTTGCTCATTAGCACTCACCGGGCGACTCGTCCATATATGGCCTGTCCGTATTGAGCCTTCAAATGCTATGACCGAACAGCTCGAGTCAATCCTGGCGCCTGACGAGAAAGCACGCGCAGCGCGATTTCGTTTTGAACACCTTCGGCATTCGTTCATCCTTGCGCATGGCGCTCTACGAGTTCTGCTCGGATGCTACCTGGACGTTTCTCCGGTCAGTATCCAATTCCAATACGGCCCGAAAGGGAAACCTAGTCTTGGGGCGCCTGCATATGTTAATTTCAATGCTTCACATTCCGGTGGTCTCGTGGTATTCGCGTTTACGAGAGGCTGCGAATTAGGAGTTGACGTAGAACAGATTCGTCCCTTGCCGGACATGCAGGATATTGCCGCACGCTTCTTTTGTCCAGAGGAAGCGGAAGAATTGATGTCGCTTCCTACAGACCTGCGCAAACAAGCGTTTTTTCTCTGCTGGACTCGGAAGGAGGCATACGTTAAAGCCATTGGGGACGGCTTATCTGTCGCGCTTGACAGTTTTCAAGTAACATTGCGGCCAGGCGAACCGGCAAACTTTGTACATCTCGCCCGTGATGTGAATGCGGCCAAAGCCTGGGCACTACATGATCTCCAACTGAACTCAAACTATGCAGCCGCAGTCGCATACTGCGATATGCAGCGCCCGCTTCATGTCTTGCCACCTATTGGACCTGCAGATTTGCTAGCCCTCGGCAATCTCGGGACTTGAGTCCTAAAAAACAAGACGAGCGCCGACCTGGGCCCGCCGTGCATTTGTGCCATCCGGGAATCCAGCGGATTGCGTACCGAGGCCGAGTCCCGGCGTGGGTGTCAGAACCTTTCCCCTTTCCGTATAAGCCTGAGTGTTCAGTGCCGTATCTACAATTGTGTTAGAAATGTTGAACACCTCAAACATCAGGAACATTTTGCAGCGCTCCGAAAACGGAATGATCTTGCTGATACGGGCATCAGCGCGGTAGGTAGGCGGCGTGTAGAGGCTGTTCAAGGGCCAGAACGGCACACGGGTATTGCCCCCGAAGCCGTTCAGAGTAGTGTTGAAAGCCATGCCGGGGACTGGAGTATCCTGCACAAGAACAGTGGCTGTGACGGGCCGGCCGGCGGCGAGCGTGGTGATTCCGGCGAGCTGCCAGTTGTTCACAACATACTTGAAAAATGCGCCGTCCTTATGAACAAAAGTAGGCTCCTCTATAAAACTGAGCACAAAGCGATGCCGTTGATCTAGTGTGGCGCTGCCTTTGTCGAATTTATAGTTGCCGTTGAACGTGACCGGAGTATTGGTGCTGTAGAAGAGCGCGTTGTTGCCGCCGCCCACGTTGTAGTCAATGGCATGCGCCCAGGTGTATGAAGCGCTTGCCTGCAGACCTCCCGTGAAAGCCTTCCTCCATTGCACAGCCAGTGCATGGTAGTAGCTGTTCAGTCCGTTCTCGTCCTGGTAGACGTGCTGATAGCGGGGATCGATGACATTGCTCTGGAGGTAGACCGGCGTGGTGTAGTTACCTAATGTGTTGCCTCCGGTATCGTTGATTGCATAGGTCGCGCTTCCGGTGGGAAGGCCGAGATTTAAGTCCCTGACCCCCAGCAGTTGGAGGCCGCGGCTCCAGATATATGATACATTCAGATTCATGCCAGAGGGTAGTTGGCGCTCTACTCCGATAGATCCTTGCTCGCTGTACGGCGTTCTTGCGTGCGGATCGAGAAACTGAATGGTTGTGCTGCCCTTGACGTTAGGCGGCACCGCAGTGAAAGCGTTCGGATAAACAGGACCACTCGCCACATCCGTTGGCCTGTTCCCTTGCAGGTTGAGTAACCATTGATAAACGCCGTTGTTGGCGTAAAGATTGTTAATCAGCGCACCAGGGAATCGTGCGTGGAACATACCGTATCCGGCGCGCAGAACCATTCTGCCGTGATCGAAGCTGTACGCTAACCCGACACGTGGAGCGAAGTTTAGTTTAGAAGAATGAATCCGGCCCGTTTGCGGATAATCCGGATTGACCACCGTAGGCTGCGGCAACTGAGCGTATTCGTATCGCAAGCCATAGTTCAGGATGAGATTGTGTGTGACCCGAAACTGATCCTGCACATAAAAACCGTAGTCGCGAATAGTAGCATCCACTGACGGAATTCCGAAAGTCTGCTGGTAGCTCTGCCAATGCTTGGAGCCTGCTGTGTTACCGGAAAAGTCCAGTGCGAAGTCGGTGACGGTCTGATAGGTATAGGCGCCAAAGGCGTTCTGGATCGAATAAGTGTAGTCGCTGGTGTTGGCGATATCGGCGCCGAACTTCAAGGTGTGTTTGCCTCTGGTCCACGTAAGATTATCGGCGACTTGAAATCGTTCCTCATTCGGAGCTACACGGGGAAGGTAATTGGCACCCGGACCCAGGTTGGCCTGGTTTGCTACTGTAAGCGAGCCAAGTGCCATGCCGGGCCAAAACAGATCCTGGTTGAATGTGTCGGCTTGCCGGTCCGTAAACCAACTGAAGCGAAATTGATTCACTGACGTTGCTCCGGGAATGGAGGTCCAGTTCACGCTTGCATTTCGAACGCGCACCGCGTCATCGCCATTGCTTCCGACAGCGGAGCCATTGGTGGTGGCGATCGCGCTCTGAATCCCGTTCGGTGAAACGAAGTGCAGGAAGTTCATGCTGGCGCTGAACGAATTGCGCTCTGTGGGCCGCCAGTCAAGCTTTCCAAGACCTAACTCCTGGTTGGCTTGGCGGTTGATCAAGCCGAAGTGCCGCGGCAGTACATTATTGATCGCGCTGCATTGCTCTGCGGTCGCCGGTGCGCCACATCCCAGAAACCGCATTGTCGTGCCGTCAATAACGCCTGGCCGGTTGATGCTAGAGGAGATCGGGAAGTCTCGCCGCGTGATATCGAAATTGAGAAAATAGAACAGCTTGTCTTTGAGAAGCGCACCGCCGGCGCTGAAGCCAGCCTGGTGACGAACTTCAGGAGGATTGAAGCTTGCGTACCGGTCGCGTGCGTTCAGCGTGCGGTTGCGGAAGAACCAATAGAGCGTACCGTGGAAGTCATTGCTGCCGCTTCGGGTCACCGTGTTCACTACGCCGCCCGATGCACGGCCGTGTTCGGCTGAGAAGTTTGCCGATAACACCTGAAACTCCTGCACCGCATCCTGTGATACTTGCGATGCGATACGCGTCCTCCCGGCATTCTCATTAAAATACTGCTCGGTTGTGTCGCTGCCATCGAGCAGGAAGGAATTGCCGCCCGCGACGCCGCGAAAGGTCAACAAGCCAAAGGCGCCGTCGTTTGTAACGCCAGGGGTCAGCAGTACGAACGAGTCGACGCGCCGACCGTTGATCGGCAGGCTTCCAATCTCCCGCGTGCCGATCACCTGAGAAATACCGCTTTTCGTGTCTTCTATAATTCCCGCAGGGGACGTCAAATCGACATCAATGATGGTTCGCGTGATCGAGAGTATTACATTGAGGTTAAGGTTTGCGCCCACCTCCAACTGCAGGTCGTTGGCGTTATATGTGGCGAACCCGGATGCGTTGACTGAGACATTGTAACCACTGGCCGGCGGGAGCGCGGGTGCTGTGAATACGCCGACTTGATTGGTGGTGAGGTTGCGGACAATGCCTTTCGCTTCGTTGGAAACGACCACGGTAGCGTTCGGCACGACTGCGTCCGAACTATCTCTCACGACACCGGAAATACCCGCCAAGCCAGCCACGGATTGGGCAAAGGTGGTGGTGGATGCGAACAGGAATAAAGCCACGGCGATCCAAGTTCTGTTTTCTTGGATGCGCTTAAGCATGTTCAGCGAGGGATTCTGCATGATCGTGCTCCTTCTAATCGATAGTCAGGTCATTTTCTAAAACGGAAAGTCAGGACCATCCTGCTCGACACAGGCCGGCCATTTTCCCGGGCGGGTTGAAAGCGGCACAGCCGGGCTGCTTTGATCGCTTCCGCGGCAACCAATCGTGCGGCAGCGCCTTGCGCTGATGTTACTTGCGCGTCGGTTACCTTGCCGGCGGCATCGAGTTTAACCGTAACGTCTATTTGGGTTTCCCCTGTCATCAACGCCCGTACATCCAGCGGAACCGACGGATTCACGCGGTAGGTAATCTGGGGTCCGGCGAAGTTTGTTACTGAAGGCGCCGCAGGACTTGGCGCGGCCGGGGGAATTACGGGTTCAGAACGAGGCGGCAGTGCGGGGGGAGGCACAATTGCCGTCGGTGCAACAGGCACCTCAGTTATTCTCGCCTCACTGGGGAGAGAAGGAGACTCTTCGAGTTTGAGATCGGCTGCCGCAGCCGCCACCGGGGCTGGATTAGCTACAGCCGGCTGGAAAACTTTTGGTGGAGGAGTCTGTTGAGGAGGGCCACTGGGCTGAGCGACAGACCGTGTTTGCCTTTCTGGTTTTGGGACCTCCGGTGCTGTTTCAATTGATATCGGACCAGGTTGCAAACTACCTGACACTGGTTGAGCGACCTGAATGGGGTCTCTGACCACGGACCGGATTACCTGCCAGTAACCAAAGACGCCGAGTGACAGGATTATAGTCAACGCCATCAGATTGCGCTTGCGGCCGGGCCATACGTCGCGGGGTACTGAGGTAGTTGGGGTGTGTGTTATCAGTTCTTCGGAGATACCCAACCGGTTGGGGCAAAGAAGGTCGTCAATGGCTTCTGCCCCGGAGGGTCCGGGAGAGGGCGGCCGAATCGGAGCAAAAGGAACTTCAAGCGTAAATTCCGACTGGATGTTATCGTTATCCCAGCAGAAAAAACCGCCTGTGCAAGCCCTGATGGATAAGGGTTTAATCAGCAGAAAAACGTTGTCCGGCTCGGGGAAAGCGCGCCGTATGAGACTGAGGTCATCTGCTGATAAGTAGAGATCGTCGCGTTTGTGACTGCGGTAATACCCGATGATCGATAGGCCAGAAGGGTTCTTGGATTTATACTGCTCCAAAGCGTCTACGAATCGGGCTGCATTGGTGCCCGTTGCCCCATAGAACGGCCCATTGGAATAGGCGCTATGAACCTGCTCGAAATCCTCGATGACAGCGATTATCCGGCCTTCATCAAATTCGGACCGTCCAAGCAGGAAACCGCCAACTTCCACTCCGCCCTTGAAATCCAGGCCCCGCAGAACCTGTATCTGCAGCCGCTCGGCGGTCTCAAAGTTTATGTAGACTTGGCTTCCTCTATTTGGCCCTATCCATTGGTAATAGTCTGCCAGTTGAGATTGCAGATCTGTGGCGTCGTTATGATCCGTAGATCGGCCCAAGACAGCTCTCTCATTCGCCATTGTGCCGCAAGTCCTTCATCGGATTGGGGCAAGTCTTAAATTGCTACTGACCAGCCGCTTTTCTGGACCAAAGTCCACCTCTGACTTCGGGGCTTGCCCCGCTGACGACATCCTTTACCAAGTCCTGGGTGTCATAAATGTGTGGAGTGGAATTTCCCTCGAGTTTAGGCCCCAAAACAGGTTCGGAAACTGTATCGTCGCCCACGAACTCCAGGAAGATGTTCGCTAATTCAGGATCTGCGGCAATTCTCCGGATTTCCTGAAGCTTCTTGATCCGGTCATCAAGTTTTTGAATATTAATTCTCATAAACGTCAAGGCTCCTTTCTTTTCTATATCTAGTGTTTCTTGGATTCTCCTAATAATGGTGTGATCGCTGGAGTCCGCCTCGGGCTGACCTTATCTATCCATTGCGTCCACATCGAAACGGTCTCGCTCGGGTGGACGGCGGGTTCTGGCACTGAGTGGTCTTCTTCGGCAATTTTCGGGAGAGGGACTGCTCTCTGGATCAAACGCAGGTCCGCGGCTGCCTCCTGAACGTGTCGAGGTTCAACGAGGGAATGAGATCCTTCCGCGAACGCCAGAGTCAGGGCGTTTTCGCAAACCGAATTGATAAGGCGAGGGATTCCCCGAGAGATATCGGCGATATCAGCTATTGCATTCGCCGAAAACGGAGGGTGCGTTCCGCCTGCCCTCAGCCAGCGATGTCGAATATATTGACCTACTTCCGGCGGGGCGAGGGGTTTTATGGAAAGGCGCACGGCCACCCGCTGTTTCAACTGGCGAAGGTCTTCCCGATTCAGTATGTCATCGAGTTCCGGTTGCCCAACAAGGAGGATTTGCAACAACTTCTGATCGGCTTCTTCGTAGTTTCCCAGCAAGCGGATTTCTTCCAGAACTTCCGGGCTCAGCTTGTGGGCTTCGTCGACGATCAGGGCGGAAACTTTGCCTTCACTCTGGCCTTGCAGGAGTAGATTCTGTAGTTTCCAGAGGCGCTGAGCCTTGCTCGAAGGAATATCGCGCATTCCGAAATCGAGCAAAGCCATCTCCAGAAACTCAGAAGGCGTGAGTGTTGGATTGAGAATGAGGCTAAATTGAAGCCGCGTTGGAGGCAGGAACTGTAGGACTCTCGCAAGAAGCGTTGTCTTTCCGGTTCCCACCTCTCCGGTCAGAACGGCAAATCCTTTACGTTCTAAAATTGCGTATGTTAAACCGACGAGGCTCTCCCGGTGTTGTTCTGTCAGGAACAGAAACGCCGGGTCGGGCGTCATGCTGAACGGGTTCTTCGGCAATCCGAATGTCATGACTATTGGACTATTGGAGATTACGACCAAAGTCGTAAAGTGTCCCAGTACTGTTAAGAGCCGGAAGCAACGTGACGGCCAAACTTTTTGGGTCCAAACTAATGAAGATTCAGGTATTCTGGGAAGCGATAGTGTGCCACAGCGTTGGAAGTTATCCCAAAGTTTGGAAAGACGATAGCGTTATTAGTTCTTCTCTGTCGCGAGACCTAATTTGGTAACTTGGTAAGAGCAGTTGGAAGTGCAGTTGCTCGTAGGATTAGATAGATGGTTTTTAGCGACCCGAGTGGAACCAAATTGGCACAATGAGCCGTTTCTTTGAGTTTCTCGAGAAGATCAACGGCGAGTCGGCAGAAGTTCGGCCTAAGGCTGCCGTAACATCCGATGCTTTACACATATTGCCGGTCCTTCATCCGCCGCAAAATGGCGATCACTCACAACCTGTGGAGCAGGTTTTTCAACTGCGACATGTCCAAGTTGACGAAGTACAAATTAATTCCGAGACCAGATTAGTTTTTCACACCGATCCAAGCAGCCCGGCTGCAGACCGCTTCCGTTTTCTGCGGATGCGTCTTCGAACGCTCAAGGGGTTGGGAAAACTGAAGAGTTTGCTGATTACCAGTGCCTTGCCCCAGGACGGAAAATCAACAATGGCTCTAAACCTCGCCACGGCCATGGCCGAAGGCGGGAAGCATTCTGTTCTGGTGATAGAAGCTGACCTCTATCATCCCAGCCTGTCCCAGAGACTGGGTCTTTCGGCTCGTGCTGGATTGGCGGAATGCCTTGAAAGCGAAATTGATCCGCTATCGCTTCTGCGCCGCCTCGAACCCTTGCACTGGTTCGTGCTGCAGGCTGGAACGCCCAAAGGAAATCCTACTGAGTTACTGCACTCAGAATCGCTTCCTCGCCTATTGCAGAGGCTTGCTCCCTACTTTGACTGGATTTTGATCGACTCGCCTCCCGTGGCACCTCTTACCGATGCATTATTGATTTCGCAGCATATAGACGCCAGCCTGGTGGTAGTCCGAGCCGATTACACGCCTCGTGAATCCGTCGAGGAAGCACTGAAGCTGCTTGGGCCGAAGAAAGTGCTGGGAATACTGTTCAACGGGGTCGATGGGCTTAACCAAAAGTACTCTAAGTATTATGGGTATTACGGCAAGAAGCGGTCATAATCGTATTGGGACTCACTACTTAACGGCTATAGTCACTCCCGGTGGGCTGCGTACAGATCCAACCTGGATAGAAATCGGCACACCCAATGCCGGGAAAATATCATCGGGAATCCGGAAGTTGACCTGGAGCAAGCTAGATATTAGTCCGGGTGAGGCGCCGGCATAGAATAGCTCGGCTGCTGTGTCGTCAATTTGAATAGACACAGGCAATAGTGGCTTCCCAGCCCCAATTCCG
>Ga0105249_10003514_pt1 | contig 13559 bp, 10 predicted proteins | sample KBSS44metaG_FD_81522 | JGI IMG/M metagenome (GOLD analysis project Ga0105249, IMG submission 81522) | Switchgrass rhizosphere microbial communities from Kellogg Biological Station, Michigan, USA - KBS S4-4 metaG | ecosystem: Host-associated > Plants > Roots > Rhizosphere > Soil | place... | reverse complement strand
TGCCACCAGACGAGACCGGCGTGGCTCGAGAGCTTCTGCCCGTTCCACTCCTCGGCGAGCTCCGGCCGGTTCGGCGTTTGACTGCTCGAGAACAGGAGCTGGCCGGAGATCACATCCGCGTCGGAGAGGCTCAAGCGGAAGTCCGGCCCGAACACGCGGTTGTAACCGCCGCCGTCGCTGTCGTCGATCTCGCGGTCCGTCGCGAGGAAACTTACGAACGACTGACCGACCTCGTGGCGCACGCGTGCGATCGCCGCGATCGACCGGAACTCCTGGTCCGCCAGGTCCGAGGAGTTGGGCCCCGGCAGGATGACGCTTCCGCCCCCGCGGTCGTCCACGACCAGCGCCGTGTAGGCGGTGCGTCCCATCCGACCAGTGGCGCGGACGCCCCAGCGGGGCGACGTGATCGTGCGCGTGTAGACCGCCTGGATCGGCGTCGAGAAGAGCTCGATCCCCTCCAGGAAGAACGGCCGTTTCTCCGGGAAGAACAGAGCGAACCGCTCGTTGGCGCCGATCTGCGCGACGTCCGACTCGATCTGCGAGAAGTCGGGGTTGATCGTCGCGTCGATCGCGGTGTTCACGTTGGGCGTCCACTTCAGATCGAGCCCGCCGTCCGCCTGGACCGACTCGTTTTCGAGCGGCTCGCCGAGGACGTCGCCCTTCGGGGCCGCGTCCTGGCTCGCGGTCGCGTACGGCGCGACCACGAGGTGGCCGCCGGAAGGCAGACCGGTCAGGCCGGTCAGGGGGTTCGAGTGGCAGATGAAGCAGCTGCTGCCGCGCGGGATCTTCATCGAGAAGTACTGGTAGCGGAAGTCCCGCGGCCGGTTTCGGTAGAAGTTGATGTTCCACTGCTGCGGGTCGGACTTCCTGTAGCGCAGCGAGGAAAACGGGATCCGGAGCTCGAGCACCCAGCCGGTCGCGGTGATCCGCGCGGCGGAGTCCCAGTAGTAGTCGGGGGAACTGTCCTCGCCGGTCGCGTCGTCGGTGTTCGCGTCGTACTGGATGCCGCGGGGGTTCGCCAGGAAGAGGATTGCGCGCCGCGCCTCGCCCTGGGTGTCGAGGATGATTCCGCCGTAATCCGTGGTGCTCGGGACGTTGTCGCGGTCCCCGTAGGGCGCGCGGATTTTCCCGGGCTCCGGGTCGTCGAACTCGAACCCGGCGTAGAGGAACTTCTCGTCGTAAGTCAGGTAGCCGACGTTCTTGACCCTGGGCTCGGTGTTGTCGCCCGGGTTCGTTTCGTACCAGGTGGATACTTTTGTCGCACCCTGCCAGCCCGCGTCCGACAGGTTGCCGTCGATGGCGATCGGTCCCGCGGCCCGCGTGATGGGAATGGGAGCCGCCTGCTCGGCGCCGGCCGCGAGAATCGGCCCCGCGGCGAGCGACAGGCACAGCGCCAGGGAAGTACGAAGTCCTTCGTTGCGCGACACCGATTGCTTAGACGGACCGTTTTCGAAAAGGTTTGGGAGAAAGCGGATTTCGCCCGTTCTCCCGGGGTTTCCTGGGCTTTTCCGCCCGCCGCGCGGCGCTTTTTTGCGTTCATGCCGCATTCACCGACGGGTCATTACATTGCGTCTCGCAACGCTCGAATCTCTCGAGCGGCGCGAGGAGGTTGACATGAAGAAATCGTTCGTTCGGGCTCTTTCGCTCGTTTCGCTTCTGGCGGTTCCGGCGGGATTGATCGCTCAGGCGGCTGCGACGCCGCCGACCACCACGACGACGACCACCACCACCACCGAGAAGAAGCCGGCAGTCAAGAAGATGAAGGTGAAGAAGCATCACAAGAAGATGCATCACCACGCCAAGTCGACGGCTCCCGCGATGAGCCCGACGCCCGCCCCGAAGAAGTAGCCGTCTCGCCGTCTCGTGAAAAAGCCGGGGTGCATGCCCCGGCTTTTGCTTTTCCCCGAGCGATCGTCAGCGCATCGCCTCCATCGGCGAGAGGCGCGACGCCCGGATCGCGGGGTACATCCCGAACACGAGCGCGAGCGCCAGGGCGGTCGCCCAGGCGATCAGCAGTCCGACCGGGTTCACCACCAGGCCGTACGGGAACTTCGAGGACAGAGCGGTGCATACGAAGCCGCCGGCGATGGTGCCGACGAACGCGCCGACCGCCGCGAGCACCAGCGCCTCCAGGAGGAACTGGATGAGCACCTCGTGGTCGGACGCGCCCATGGCCTTGCGCAGGCCGATCTCGTACCGCCGATCGGAAAAAGAAATCAGCATGACGGAGAGGACGCCGACGCCGCCCACGAGCAGGACCGTCGCGGCGAGGCTCATGAGCACGATCGTCCAGCCGCGCATCTGGTCGAGGAAGTTCTGGTACGACCGCGCGAGCTCCGATTCGAGGTCGGTGATCTCGATGTCCTCGATGTTGTGATGGGCCTGCTTCGCGCGCCCGATCATCATCGCGGAAACCTCGTTCATCTCCCGCTTGGCGCGCAGTTTCACGGCGACGTGAACCAGCTTGTGGTCCGGGTCGATCCGGTCCATGAACGTCTCGATCGGGATCAGGATCCCATTGGCGTCGTAGTAGTTCTCGTCGCTGAAGATCTGGCCGGGCGCCTGCACGCCGACCACGCGGAAGCGGACTCCCTCGACCGTGATGTCGCGGCCGACCGGGTCGGATCCGCCGAACAGCTTCGCGCCGAGCGTCGCGCCGACAACCGCGACTGTCGACCGCCGCTTCTCGTCCCCTTCCGTCAGCCCGCGCCCCAACCCGACCGGCCGGTTCATCCAGCGGCCATAGTCGTGCGTCACGCCAACGATCCAGAGCCGCTCCGAGCCGCCCGGCACGCGGACCGCCGACCGCTTCTGCGCTCGCGGCAGGAAGGCGAGAACGCTCGGGTGCGGCGCGGTCAGGCGCGGCAGGTCCTCGAAGCGCAGCCCCGGGCTCATCGCGAAGCGCTTCTGCTCCTCGGTCGTCTGCGGGGCCTTGGGCGCGAGCATGATCGTTCCGTCCCAGCTCATGCCCGCAAAGCCGGTCGTGATGCGGTCCATGACCCCGTCGAGCACCGACGTCATGACAACCAGCGCGAAGACCCCGAGCATCAAGAGCGTCAGCGTCAGGAGCGAACGGAGCTTGTGCGCCCACAACTCGATCAGGCCGCCGCGGACGACCTCCCCGTACAGCGCGAGTCTCGCCCGGAAGGGAAGACCGGTGGGCCGGGAGACGGAAGACGGGAGACGGGAGACGAAGACCTCGCTACTCATACCGAAGAGCTTCCATCGGCGACAGGCGCGCGGCCTTGAATGCGGGATAGAGCGCGAAGAGGAAGCCGAACGCGATCGCGAGCAGGAACGCGAAGAGGAAGCTCTTGGGGCTCATGTAGAGCGGGATCCCGATCGCCGACGTGATGATCTTCGAGAAGCCGATGCCGGCCAGCAGGCCCAGGGTGCTTCCGAGCCCTGAGAGAAGGAGCGCCTCGGTCAGGAACTCTTTGAACACCTCGCGGCCGGACGCGCCGATCGCCATCTTCACGCCGACCTCGCGGATGCGCTCCTTCAGGGACGCCATCTGGATGTTGACGTTGACGATGCCGCCTCCCAGGATCGAGAGGAGCCCGGACAGCCAGAAGATGATGTTGTAGGCGTCCCCCTCCTTGCGGCGCTTGCGCACCCGGGCGGCGACGTCATCCAGCCGGAAGTCCTCCTGCTGGCGGTGGTTCGCCTTGAGGAGGTCCGAGAGGCTCTTCGAGAACGCGGAGAGTGCGTCGACGTCGTGCATCTTGAACGTCACGCGGTCGAGGCGCTGGTAGGCGTCCCCCTGGAAGCGGCGGGTGATGAGAGTCGACGGCAGCGCGACGATCCGGTTGCGCCAGGCGAAGATGTTTTCCTGGCCGTCGCGGAAGCGAAAGACGCGCTCCTCGAGCAGCCCGACGACCTGGACCGGCACGTCTCCGACGCGCATCGTCTGGCCGAGGGCGTCGCCGTAGGGGAAGAAAGTCCGCGCCGCTTCGCTGCCGAGGATGACCACCGGCGCGCCGAACGCCAGGTCCTCCGAGGAGAACCTTCGGCCCTGCATGATTTCGTAGCCCTCGGTTGCGAGGAACTCCCCCCCGATGCCCCAGATCTGCCGCTCCTGGTCGGCGTACGCCGATCGCACGCGCGCGCGCGCGTCCTTCCGGAGACTGACCCCCGCGACCATCTTCTTGTCGAGGTCGCCCCCCTCGTCCGCGTCCTGGCGCCGCAGTCCGAGGTTCGCGGTCTGAAGCGCGGAAGGAGTTCCGTCGATGACGAGGGGATTGGGCTGGACGTTCAGCTTGTCGAGGCCGCCCAGGCGGACGTACAGCTCGTCGGAGCGGCGGCGCTGGCTGTCCGAGATCGAGAAGCCGCCGAGCACCGACGCGACCCCGAGGATGACGCCGAGCGCCTGAAGGGCGGAGCGCGCGGGATTCTCGCGCATCTCGACCCACGAGTTCCGAAGCCGTTCCCGGAAAGCGCCGCTGAAGCGCAAGAGTCTCAACCCGTCTCCGGCCTCAGGCCACTTTTTCGGTCGAGCTCGCGATCCGGCCGTCGTGGATCTCTACCTGCCGGTTCGCGAGCGAAGCGATCTCGAGGTCGTGCGTCACGATCAGGATCGTGTTGCCCTGCCGGTGCAGCTCCGAGAAGAGCTCCAGCACTTCGTGGCCGGTCTTCGAGTCGAGCGCGCCGGTGGGCTCGTCGGCGAGGAGCATGACCGGCCGGTTCGCGAGCGCGCGAGCGACGGCGACCCGCTGGCGCTGCCCGCCGGAGAGCGTTCCCGGCAACTGCTTCCCCTTTTCGGGGATGCCGACGCGCTCGAGGAGCTCCGTGGCGCGCCGGCGCCGCTCCTTGCGGGGAACGCCGGCGTAGAGCATCGGCAGCTCGACGTTGCGCAGCACCGAAGCGCGCGGCAGGAGGTTGTACTGCTGGAAGACGAAACCGATCTTCTGATTCCGGATGCGTGCGAGCTCGGATCCCGAGAGACCGTCGACCCGCTCGCCATCGAACTCGTACGACCCCGAGGTCGGCGTGTCCAGGCAGCCCAGGATGGCCATCAGCGTCGACTTGCCCGAGCCGGACGGCCCGATCAGGCTCAAGAATTCGCCGCGGCCGACGCTGAAATCGATCCCGCGGAGCGCGTGGACCGCCACGCCGTTCGAGCCGAACGTCTTGGTGAGCCCTTTCGTTTCGATGATCGGCGTCATCGCGCCCGGCTCGCGCTAGTTGTTCTCATCGTCCTTCTCGACCTTCTTCTTCGTCGGGTCCTCGAGAGCGACCTGCTGGCCGGGCATCAGACCCGCCACGATTTCGACGCGCTCGAGCGTCGCGATTCCGGCCTTGACGGGCACCACGTCGAAGTAGTCCTTCCAGTGGTCGGAGAGCCAGATGTACTTGTTGCGCCCGGCCAGGCCCTCCCGCGCCGCTGAGACCTGCTGCGGCTTCAGGTTGGGCTTCAACCGGTACGAGATCGTTTCGCCCTCCCGGCGCTGAAGGGCCTCGAGCGGGATCGAGACCGCCTTGTTGCGTTTTTCCCCCAGGATCTCGACGTTCGCGCTCATGCCGGTCTTGAAGTGGTCGCCAAGCTCATCGAGCGCGATCTCGACCTTGAACACCTTGATCTTCTCGACGAGCTCCGCGGCGGGGGAGACGAACGTCACCTTGCCGGTGAAGACCTTCTGCGGGTATGCGTCGAGGGTTACTCGGACGGGCTGCCCGAGCGCGACCTTTGCGATGTCCACCTCGTTCAGGTTGACGCGGATGATGAGCGACTTGAGGTCCGCGACCGTGAAGAGCGCGGTGCCCTCGTTGAAAGAGGAGACGCCCGAGGTCACGGTCTGTCCGAGCTCGACCCCTTTCTTGATGATGACGCCGTTCATGGGGCTCGTGACCCGCGCCTTCTGCGACGAGGAGTTGCCGGAGATCGGGATGCCGCGATCCTGGACGATCTGGAAGCGCATCTCCGCGGCCTTGAGCGCCTGCGCCGCGAGGTCGCGCCGGTTCTGCACGATGCGCAACGCGTCCTTGCCGATCAGGCCGGAGTCGAAGAGCGCCTTCTGGTTGGCGAGGTCGCGCTCCGCGTCCTGGAGCCGGATCCGCGAGTCCGTGACGCCGGACTGGACGTCCGACAGGGACTGCGCCTGATTGACGTCCGGCTCGATCTCGGCCAGCACGTCGCCGACCTTCACGACCGCGCCCTCCCGGACCCTCAACCCGACGACCCGGCCGGACACCGGCGACTTGACGTCTACCTTGGTGACCGGATCGACCACCCCGACCTCGCGGACGGAGACCTGGAGGTCCTCGGCCTGGACCTTTCCCAGCCGGAAGGGGAGCTCTTCGGACCCCTTGGGCTTGTCCTTGCTGCGCATGGCGATGACGGCACCGCCGGCGACCAGCACTCCGAGCATTCCCAGCAGGATCCAGCGTTTCTTTCGTTTGGTCATAACTCCCTCATTCGAAGCCGGATGCCGCGAACGCCTGACGGTCCGCCCGCCCGGAACCTGCCACTGAGATACGCGACCGAGGATCGAATGTTCCCCATCGGTTACAGGTTGGCATCCGTAGAGTCCCTGGAACCCTGGAGGTAACCATCCCGCTCCGCCAGCGCACCCTCCTCCCGCTCCTCTTTGTTCTCGGCGCCTCCGCTTCGGGTCCGGCCTATCTCGTCCAGGACCTCAACCGGGGAACCAGCGACCCGCGGGCGTGGATCGACGCAATCGTCTCGGCAGGCGGCCGGCTCTTTCTCTCGGTGTCCGGCGACGGCGGCACGCATCTCTGGACGAGCGACGGCACCGCCGCAGGGACACTCCCGTTGGAATCGCGGGAAAGCAGCCCTGACTCGCTTACGCCGTTCGGTGGAGGCGTCGTGTTCGTCGCGACTGACCCCTCCCACGGGCGGGAGCTCTGGGCGAGCGACGGAACGGTCGTTGGCACGAATCTCGTTGAAGACATCAATCCCGGGCCGGCGGATTCGGGCATCTACGAGTTCACGGTCCTGGGAGACGCTCTCTACTTCACTGCCGACGACGGAGTGCACGGCTTCGAGCTGTGGAAGACCGACGGTACAGCGCAGGGGACGAGGCTCGTCGTGGACCTGGCGTCGGGCCCGGCCGGTGCGGGGATCTACGGACTGACCGCAATCGGCAACCGGCTTTTCTTCTTCGCGCATGCCGTAGATCCCGCGAAACCGTACGGGCTCTGGACGTCCGACGGCACGGCCGCAGGAACGGCGTTTGTCCAAGCCTTCGCTACGGAGCGCTACACGATCGGACGCTTTTCTTACGACGTCGGCCCCGGCTCGCTCGCCGACCTGAACGGCGTTGCCTACTTCTACGCGAGCGACGGCACGACGGGTCGCGAGCTGTGGCGAAGCGACGGGACCCGAGCGGGGACTTCGCTCGTGCGAGACATCCGTCCGGGACCAGCCAGCGGCTGTCTGATCTCCCGGGAATTGACCCAATTCGACGCAAAGCTGCTCTTTACTGCGGACGACGGCATGAACGGCCTGGAGCCCTGGGCGACCGACGGCACCGAGCATGGAACGTCCCTCGTTGCCGACATTGCTCCGGGACCAGCCAGCTCGAATGTCGACTTCCTGACTGCCACCCCCCGGACCGTCCTCTTCAGTGCCAGCGCCGGGGTGAACTCCGGCGCGGAGCTCTGGAGGACGGACGGCACTCCCGGCGGCACCTCTCTGCTTCTCGACATCTGGCCGGGAAGCGAGGGCTCGTATCCGACTGCCTTGACGGCCGTCGGGGACCTCGTCTACTTCATCGCCAGCGATCCAACACATGCGCAGGCCCTCTGGGTCAGCAACGGGACATATTTCGGAACTCGCATCGTGAAAGACGTCCAGCCGGGAACGACCTTCATTTCGTCCGGTCCGTTCGTGTACTTCCCGGCGAGGGACGCGTCCGGCTTCAGCCTCTGGAGAACCGATGGCACCGAAGCCGGCACCGTCCTCGTGCGGACGATCGGATCGCGAGCGGATTCGTCCGATCCCCAGCTGATCGCTGATCTTTCGGGAGAGTTGCTCTTCTTGGCGAAATCCGGCGACGGGGCAAGACGGCTCTGGCGCTCGGACGGCAGCGCGGAAGGTACGGCGCTGGTGTCCGATGCCGTGACGATCGACTTCTGGTGGCCGCCACGTCCCGGAGCATTCAACGGTGCTCTTTACTTCGCGGGGAGAGACGGAGCGCATGGATCCGAGCTCTGGAAAACCGATGGGATTCCAGGCGGAACTCTGCTGGTTGCGGACATCTCGCCGGGTCCGAGTAACCTCACGGTCGACTCGGAACCCGCGGAATTCGCGACAGTCGGCGATCGACTCTACTTCGCGGCCACCGACCTCGATCACGGCCGCGAGCTCTGGAAAACGGATGGCACCGCGGCGGGAACGACGCTCGCTAAGGACGTCCGGCCCGGGCCGGACGGATCGACTCCACAGGAGCTGACTGAATTCCGGCAACAGCTCTTCTTCGTCGCCCTCAATGGCTCGACCGGCGCTGAGCTCTGGAGGAGCGACGGCACCGACGCGGGAACCGTTCAGGTCAAGGACTTTCGGACCGGATCGGAGCGATGGAGCATCTGGAATCTCACGGTTTTCGGGGGACGGTTGTTCTTCGCGGCCGGTGCGACCGGCACCTACTCGGTCGAGTCTCCGGGGCTCTGGAGCACCGATGGAACCTCCGAAGGAACGGTGACGATCAGGACTTTTCGCCGCATGTCGCAAATCGTGTCCGCGGGCGGCCGTCTCTTCTTCATGGCCGACGACGGCGAACACGGAATGGAGCTCTGGACGACCGATGGAACCGACCTCGGAACCGTTCTCGTCAAGGACATCTTCCCCGGAGCGAACGACGGTGTCTCGCACGGACTGACGGGTGCGGGCTCTCTCGCGTTTTTCGCAGCGACCGACGGCGTCCACGGCGCGGAGCTCTGGAGGAGTGATGGCTCCGCAACCGGAACGTTCATGCTCCGCGATGCAAGTCCCGGCTCATTCGGGTCGGATCCATCGCAGCTCGCCAACGTCGCCGGGCTGCTCGTCTACGCTGCGAACGACGGGGTCAACGGAGTCGAACCGTGGGTGAGTAACGGCACGGAGGCGGGGACACGGATCCTGCAGAACATCGCGCCGGGTGCGACGTCCTCCAACCCGCGGTCCTTCACACAATCCGGCGACCGCGTGTATTTCGCGGCCGACGACGGCACATCGGGCGTCGAGCTCTGGGCTATGCCGACTTCGGCGATCCAGGCGGGCGCCGGCCTACCGATCCGCTCCCCTCGTTTCCTTCCTTTCCGTCCTTGACGCCCGCCGCGTCCCCGGAGTCCCTGGCGAGATAATCCGCCGGGTGAGCCGCGACCGCCGCGAGGCCCTGCTCCGGGCGCTCCGAGCCTACCGGGCGGAAGGGCCGGACGACGTGGAGCGCCTCGCGCGGCTCCGGGAGTTCCTGGCCCGCCCCGACCCCTTTTCCCGGGACGACCCGGACGGACACGTCACCGCGAGCGCTATCGTGACGCGGCCGTCGGGAGACGCCGTGCTCCTGGTTTCCCACCGCAAGCTCGGCGGCTGGCTGCAGCCCGGAGGCCACGTGGATCCGGACGACCGGTCGGTCTTCGACGCCGCTGTCCGGGAGGTGCGGGAGGAAACCGGGGTCGACCGGCCCGGGGCGCCGTGCGGCGACGCGATCCTCGACCTCGACGTCCACCCGATCCCGGCGTTCGGCGAAGAGCCGGCGCACGTCCACTACGACGCGCGGTTTCTGCTGATCTCCGCAGACGGTAGCCGGCCGGCCGGGGGCGCCGCGTGGTTCCCGGTCGACGCGATCCCGGGTCTCGATCGCGACGGATCGTTGGAGCGCGCCGTTCGCAAGGCGATCTCGCGGCTCTCGACGCGATGACCGCGACTTCGCCGCCCGCGCGTGTCGAGATCGTGAGCCCCTCGCGGTTCGGCCGCCGCGGGGTGATCTCGTTCCTCATCGGCGTCGCGATCACGTACCTGACGACGTTCGGAGTGCCGCTCGATTGGCGCCTGCGCGTCCTCGCGTACGGCGGCCTGGGCGGCTTCTTCATCAACGCGTGGTGTCACATCCTCGCCCGCGCATTCAGCGGCTGGCTGGAGCGCCACGCCTGGAGGGGACGGATCGTTTACGCCGCCGTCTACTTTGTGGGAGGCCTTCTCGGGCTTGCGACCGCGTCCGTGATTGCGGGCGTGACCGGTCTCATCCCGTTCGCGACGATCCGTTCGTTCTCGCCGCTGATCCTCCTGTCGTCGAGCGCCATCGCGGTCATCGTCGGGCTCATTTTCTACACATTCGGGCTGATGGAGAACCGCCTCCGCGAGAGTGTCGAGCGCGTGAAGGAGGGCGAGTTCGCCCAGAAGGAGCTGGAGCTCGCGCGCGACATCCAGCAGCGCCTTCTGCCACCGCCGGAGGTCGAGGGGGAGAACTGGCGCGTCGCCTCCCGAAACGTGCCGGCGTACTTCGTCGCCGGCGACTTCTACGACGTCTTCCAGCTGGCGGACGGCTCCGTCGGGGTCGTGGTGGCCGACGTCGCGGGGAAGGGAATGGGCGCGAGTCTCGTCATGGCGTCGGTCAAGGCGGTCCTTCCTCTGGTCGCCGCGAACCGATCGGTCGAAGAGACTCTCGCGGAGCTCAATCGAAAACTCGTCCTCGAGCTGGGACCGCGGGAGTTCGTGGCGCTCGCGTACCTGCGGTACGAGACGAACGGCGCCTTCACGCTCGGCAACGCCGGGCTGCCGGATCCTTACCAGCTCGTCCGCGGAAGACCTCCGCGGGAGCTGTCGGTGCCGGGAGAGCGGATGCCGCTCGGTGTGCGGCGCGAATCCCGTTACGGGGCGCTCTCCGGCCGCCTCGAGCCGGGCGAGAGGGTGCTGCTCCTGACCGACGGGCTTCCGGAGGCGCTGATGGCGACCGACGAGCCGATGGGCTACGCGGCGCTCGAAGCGCTCGTCGCGACGTCGAATTCGGCGTCGCCGTCCGGATTCCTGGAGGAGCTCTTCCGTCGCGTGCGCGAAGCGTCCGTGCCCACGATCCAGGACGACCTGACGGCGCTGGTGCTGGAGCGGCGTCCGTCGAATTGACCTGCGGGGTGCTGGAGCGGGGTCAACGCTGAATCGCTGCATTCAGGTCAACGCTGAATTCAGCCCTGGCAGGAATTCAGTGATTCAGCGTTGACCCCTAACGGAGCTACGCCGTCAGCGCCTGGCCGAGGTCTTCGATGAGCTCCTCCGTGGATTCGATCCCCACCGACATCCGGACGAGCCCGTCGCGGATGCCGAGGCGGTCCCGGTCTTCCCGCGACATCCCGGCGTGCGACGTCAGCGACGGCAGGGTCAGCAGCGTCTCGACGCTCCCGAGGCTCGGCGCCTTGATCGGGATCCGCGTCGCGGCCAGGAACCGTTTCGCCGCGTCGGCGCCTCCCTTCAGCTCGTACGACAGCATCCCGCCGAACCCCTCGAACAGCTTCTGCGCGCGGCCGTGCGCGGGATGGCTCTCGAGCCCCGGATAGTTCACCCGCGCGACCTCCGGCCGCCCCTCCAGAAATCGAGCGATCTCGAGCGCGCTCTGGTTCTGATAGCGCACCCTCAACGCGAGCGTCTTGACGCCGCGGTGCAGGAGGTAGGCGGCGTGCGGGTCGAGCGATCCCCCGAGGTGATCGAGCTTGTGCTTGATCCGGTCGACGAGGTCCCGACGTCCCAGGACCGCGCCGGCCACGATGTCGGAGTGGCCGTTCATGTACTTCGTGCAGCTGTGGAGCGAGAGGTCGAAGCCGTGCTCGATCGGGCGGAAGTTGACGGGCGTCGCGAACGTGTTGTCGATGATGGAGAGGATCCCGTGCTTTCGCGCGAAGCCCGCGACCGCCTCGAGGTCCGCCACCTGCATGAGCGGGTTGGTGATCGTCTCGACGTAGATCGCCTTCGTCTGCGGCCGAACCTTCGACTCCCAGCTCTTCGGGTCGTCGGCATTCACGAAGTCGAAGGAGATCCCGAACGACGCGAAGTCGCGGGTCAGGAAGTCGTGCGTGCCGCCGTACAGCGTGTCCTGAGAGATCAGGTGATCACCCGCCGAGAGAAAGGTGAGGAGCGTCGTCGAGATGGCGGCCATGCCGCTCGCGGTCACGAGCGCGGTCTCCGTCCCTTCGAGCGCGGCGAGCTTGGCGTGCAGGACGGTGGCATTCGGGGTGTTGTTCAACCGGATGTACTTCAGGTCGTGGTAGTCGGTCTCCCCGGAGTACTCGAACATCGCCGACTGGAAGATCGGCATCGCGACCGCGCCCTGGACGCGCGGCTGCGGCTCCCCCGCGTGAATGAGCTTCGTCTCGAGGCGTCGGAAGACGCGTTCCATGGTGGTTCTCCTCGCTCGGTGGTCGCCGGAGAGGGCGGCGAACGAGAGTATTACGAGCCGGTCGAGATGCGAGTTGCGGCCGAAGCCGGCGCGAGGAAGGACACCGCGCGCGCCACGACGTCCGGGTCGTGGACGATGCGGCGGTGGCCGAGACCCGACGTCGACACGAGCTCGGCGCCCGGCCACGCCGCCGCGATCGCCTGCCCGTCCGTCCACGCGACGTCGCGGTCCTCGCGGTCGTGGAACACGAGCAGGGGAGCGGTCATCTTCGCCGCGGCGGAGAGGACGTTGAATTCGTCCCAGGACTGGCCGAACCGGCGCTCGATCGATCGCTTCATCCGCGCGAGCACGTCCGGCTCGAGGCCGATCGCCTCCGCGAACCTCTCGCTGTAGCCGGCCGGGTCCGACGCCGGGGCCAGGAACACGATCCGGCCGGCCCGGAGCCCCCGGGACATCGCAAGCGTCGTGGCGGCGCCCCCCATCGAGTGGGCGACGATCCCCGCGACCGGGCCGACCTCGCGGGCGACCGTCTCGATCGCCGAAATGAACTGCGGAAGCGAGGAGAGGCGGCCCGCCGACGCGCCATGGCCGGGCGCGTCCAACGCGACGACGGAGTAACCCGCGTCGGTCAGCGGCGCGACGAAGGAGGCGAGACGGGAGCCGCGGCTGCCCCAGCCGTGGACGAGCAGGACCGTCGGGCCGATCCCCCAGCGCCACGCCGCGAGACGCCTCCCCTCCACGGAGAGATGAAGCCTCTCGGCTCGCCCGAGCGCGGCGCGCTCCCCGTCCGAGTCGCGGTGACGCGGCGGCTTCCGGAAGAGCGCCATCGCGACTGCGGCCGCGGCCGCCGGGGAGATCGCGGTTATCGCGCGAAAGAACGCCCGCAGAAGACGGAGTCTCAAGCGCCCGCTCCGATCTTTGCCGCCCGGGCGGCGGCGAGCAGGCGGCCGAACGCGGCTTGCGCCCGCGCCTCGGCGCGCGGATCGTGGAGGAGCCGCTTGGCGTGATGGAACCCCAGCATCACGGAGTAGAGGTCGTGCGCGAACTCCTCCGGGTCGAGGTCGGTCCGGAAGACCCCCTCGGTCACGCCGGTCCGGAAGACGATCGCGATCATCTCGAGCCACCCCTTCTGGAGGGCCACGAGACGGTCCCGCACCGGCCCCGGCCGGTCGTCGAGCTCGGCCGCGGCCGCGACGAAGAGACAACCGCCGGGCCCCGAGTTCGACCTCGCCC
>Ga0105249_10003503_pt1 | contig 13577 bp, 9 predicted proteins | sample KBSS44metaG_FD_81522 | JGI IMG/M metagenome (GOLD analysis project Ga0105249, IMG submission 81522) | Switchgrass rhizosphere microbial communities from Kellogg Biological Station, Michigan, USA - KBS S4-4 metaG | ecosystem: Host-associated > Plants > Roots > Rhizosphere > Soil | place... | reverse complement strand
ATCGGCACTGACTTCGAGGCCCAGCTTGCCGACGTAAAAGTCCAGCGCTTCGTCCTGGTCGAAGACGAAGACGTGCGAGATGGTGATGGCGTTCAGCATGTGAGTGACTCCCTCCGAATCTGGAGTCACTCTAGCGCGCCTGCGATGCCCGCGCTTCTCCAAAACTGCTCGGTCGCGTCCATGCCATGACGAAACACGTCGGCACGGCGGCCACGTGCCCACGTTTGCGAAAAGCCGTTGGTGATTCGTGCACGATTGCGTGGAACGTCCGGCTGAAGGTGCCGAGGCTGCTGAAGCCGACATCGAAGCAGACATCCGTCACGCTACGATCGGTCGAGCGGAGGAAGAACATCGCCCGTTCGACGCGGCGCCGCTGCAGATAACGATGCGGCGTTTCACCGAAGGTCGCGCGGAAGGTTCGATTGAAATGCGCCTCGGACACCTGCGCGATCCGCGCGAGATGCGGGATGTCCAGCGGCTGCGCGAAGGCGCGATCCATCGCGTCTCGCGCGCGGAGCATCCGGCGATTGCACTCTTCTACTTTGGTCACCGAGTTCTATGTTAGCGGGCCTTGACCCATGCGGCGAACGTCTTGGGCGCATCCATTGTCTTGAGCTCGTGCCAGGCCCTCACGGCATCGGCGTGCGACGAGTTCTTGTTCGCCCGCATGAAGTCGGAGATGAAATTGATGTAGCGGCCGTGCTCGATGCGCAGCGGCCCCTGCTTCGTTTGGTTGAGCCGGATAGCTTCCTTGACCAGATCGCCGTACGTAATCCGCCGGCCGCTGCTGATCTGCGCCTCGCGCCAGCGGTTGAGCAAGTAGCGGGTGCCCGAGGCGCGCTTGAAACCAGGTTGGATCCTCGAGGCCTCCCGCTGGATGAAATCCTTTGTCTCTTTGCTGCTCGTGTAGTGAACGATCGGTAGATCGAGCCGGAGGCCCTTATCGACGTCTCGCGGACCAGATTTCACGAGCCCGCGCTTGACCAGGTTCCTGGATTGACCTGTCCGGATGAAGTGTGTGATCGCCTTCTCGAGTTCGTCCTTCCGCAGCTTGCTGGCCGAAGGAATTCCGATCGTCGTCGCGAACGCTCTCAGCTCGGTCGCGTACCAATAACCGTTCTCGAACTCCGTCTCGGTCATGGTCCTCCTCAGCCTGGTCCGCTTCGCCATGGGTTCACGTCTCCACTCAGTCCTTTCTGAGCGTTGCAATCGGATCGATGCGGGCCGCGCGGAGGGCTGGAATCGACACGGCGATCAGGCATGCCGTAGCGATGATGAGGGCGCTCGCGGCATACGCGACGGGATCGAAGACGTCGACCGAGTCGCCGATCTCGGCGGCGAGAGGTGTCGCCCTCAGCACGATCGCCACCGCCGCGGCGAGGCCGCTGCCGGCAGCGAGTCCGATCGCGACCGGGCGAAACGACTGTGTCAGCACCAGCCGCACGATGTGTGTGGTGATGGCGCCAAGCGCCATCCGCACACCGAAGTCCCTGGCCTGCTGCTCGACGAGATACGACAGCACGCTGAACAGACCAGACACCGTCAACACGAGCGCCAGTGCGCCCAGGACGATTGTGAGCCCGAAGGCGATCTGCAGCACGTACGTCTGCACTCCTGACGCCGTTCGCAGAGTCATGACGCCAAACGCGGGATCGAGGCCGGTGAGGCGTTCGAGCAGCGCGAGTCGCGCCTGCTCGGGGGTGCCCCGGACGCGCAGCCATAGCCACGTCCCCGGGATCTCGGCGCCGGTCGGCAAGTAGACACCCCGAAACCCGTCCAGCCCTGGATCGCGCACGACGCCGACCACCGTCAAGGTGCGCGCCGCGAGCGGCCGTCCGGCTGGCGCCGCAGGTGCCGGCGCCTCGAGGCGCACTTCCTGCCCGACACCGTTGCCGTTTGGCCAGAGCTGGCGCGCAAGGCTCTGCGACACGATGACAACGCCAGCGTCCACCGTTCGTTCCGCCGGCGTGAAGCCCCGCCCGCTCACGAGATCGAGACCAAGCACAGTGAAGTAATCGGAAGACACGGCGAGCTGATCGACCGACATTCTGCTCGGCGACACCGACGTTTCGATCGCTCCGCGCGTCGGGCGCGACGAAGCCGCCACCAGCGCCACCAACGGATCGGTCCGCAGGTCCTGGAGGATCGCAGCGCGGCGTGCTTCGGCCTCGATCGAGACCCGCAGTGTGTCGCTGATCCGTACGCCCGGATCACGCGTTGCGGCGGCGAACGCACCTCGTAAGAAGATGACGGCACAGATCAGGAGGAGTGCCGATGCGCCGACCTGCACGGCGATCAGCATGTGCCGTGCGCGGCGCGGACGCGCATCTTGCGTGACTTCACCCCGCATGGTCCGCACCACGTCGAGGCGGGTGGCCTGCAGCGCTGGTGCGAGGCCGAAGAACACGGTGGATACTACGGCGCCAGCCACCAGGAATATCCGCACACGCCAGTCCGCGGCAGGGGCGGCCAGGTTCAGCAGGCTTACGAACTGCACGAACTCCGGCGGTATCGTCGTCATCACCGCGGAAAGGGCGCTCTGGAGAAACACCTGCGCGACGAGAAGAGCGCCTGCGGCCGCCGCGAGCGCAAGCAGGAGGCTCTCGGTGAGCAACTGCCGGATGATGCGCCGGCGTGAGGCGCCAAGTGACAAGCGGATGCCGATCTCCCGCTGGCGCGCGACGCCGCGCGCGAGGAGCAGGTTGGCGACGTTCGCGCACCCGATCGCCAGTACCAGTCCGAATGCGAAGAACAGCGGGACGAAGGACAGTTGCAACGTGACGTCATCGGTGGGCAGCGTGCCCTGCCGCGGCGTCAGCCGGACCGGCACGCGATTACCGGAGACCTTGTTGAACTCGGTTCGCCCCGACACCCAGAGCGCAAGAGCAGCCGTGGCGGCTGTCCGCGACACGCCGGGCCTCAGCCGCCCGACGATTTCGACGGCGTTCTCATCGCGTCGTACAGCGTCATCACCGGGCTCTTCGACGAGCGCAAGTGCTGCCCAATAATCGGGCGGATTGATACGGAGCCCTCGAAAGCCGTCAGGCATGACGCCGACGATCTCATTCGGGGCGCCGTCTATCACCACACGGCGGCCGATGACGGCCGGATCGCCGCGGAACAGCTTGCGCCATCCCACGTCACTCAACACGATCCCCGGCTGCCCGCCACCCCGCTCGTCGTCTCCAGGTCGAAACGAACGTCCGAGCGCTGCCTCGACTCCTAGGACCTGGAAGAAGTTAGCGGTGACCAGGTTGGATCGCGCGAGACGGCTCTCGAGACGTGTGACGGCGTCCTGCATCGCAGAGGCATCCGTGAAGACGCTCGTCTCCCGGCGCATCGCCTCGTAGTCGCGCCGTGTGAACACGACATCCGGTCGATTGTCGGGTCCCGTCCACGGTCCCACCGCGACGGCAAACAGCTCGTTGGGGCTCTGCACGGCATCGACGCGGAGCAGGAAAAAGTTGTAGACCGAGAATACCGCCGCCACCAGGCCGAGCCCGAGCGTCACCGTCGCCACAATTGTGAGGGCGGCAAGCGGAGCACGACGAAGTGTGCGCAATGCGTAGAGGAGGTCGCGCGTCAGGTCATCGACGAAGCCGGTTCCGCGAACGTCGCGGCACTGGTCGGCAGCAAGCGGCAACGATCCGAAACGCGCCCGCGCCAGCGTATGGGCATCGGCTGGGCTCAGGCCGGCGGCGATGTGCTTCTGGGTCTCGCGTGCGATGTGAAACGAGAGCTCATCGTCGAGCTCGCGTTCGACGCGGCGCCGGACCACCAGCGCGCGAATCCGCAGGAACAGGTCGCGGAGGTTCATCGTTTCGCGCCCGCGTCGGAAACGGGGTTTGGCGCCATGGTGTCGAATGACGACACTAAGCTTTGTTGGTGTCGACTGTCAACACCAGGCTCACCGCGTTGAGTCGGTCCCTCCTGAGTCCATTCGTCCGGACCAAGGCCTTTCGCTACATCGATTTCAAAAACGCGCTAGCCGTCCCGCAGTACTTCGGTCGGATCGATCCGTGACGCACGGTGGGCCGGGAGCCAACCGGCGATCGCGCCGACCGCCGTCAGCGTGACCGCCGCACCCAGCAGTGTGACCGTGTCGCGCGGGTGGAGGTCGTAGAGGAGGCTCGCGATGAACTGCGATGACCAGAGGCTGACCGCCGTGCCGATGAGGACGCCGAGTGCAACGAGCGCGAATACGCGCACGAGCACGAGCCGTAAGATGCCCGCGGGCTCGGCCCCGAGCGCCATCCGAATGCCGATTTCGGCGCGTCGTCTCGTGACGGCGTACGAGGTCACGCCATAAAGACCGAGAGCGGCGAGCAGCAGGGCGAGTGCGCCGAAGAATCCCGCCAGCAGCGCAACCAGGCGCTCCTGCGTGAGCCATGCATCGATCCGATCCTGCATCGGTCGGAAGGTAAACGTGAGATTACGGTCGACCGCCGTCAGTGCCGCCGCCACACGAGGGGCGAGCAGGGCCGGGGACCCCGCGGACGCACGAACGGCGATGTTGACGGTGGCCGTCACTTGCTGAGGCCCTCGAGCATCGCGTTGCGCAAGCGGTATGTAGACAGTCGGTCGCACTCCATCACGGACTGAGACGTACACCGCGTCATTCACGACTCCGACGATTGTCTTTGGTGGAGTCTCGACAAAAGTAACCGCTTCTCCTATCGGGTTCCGGTTGGGTAAGAACTTGCGCGCATATGCCTCGTTGACCAGCGCGACCGGAAGCGCCCCCGGAATATCCCTCTCGTCGATATCGCGCCCGGCGAGGACGGTCGTGCCGTACGTGGCGAGCCATCCCGGCGTGATCTGATTGAGCATCGTCATCCGTGAATTCCAGAAAGGCACCGGACCCGGTTCGGGTTGCGGGGGCGGCGCGCCCGGCAGGTCGATGAAGCCAAGGAGGCTGTTACCGCCGAGCGGCATGCCCATCGACGCACCTGCATGGGCGACGCCGGGAACGGCGGCGACAGCCGCGACGAGCTGGTGATAGAGAGGAACGCGATTACCCGGATCGGTCGACGCACGTGTGACGTCTACATTGACTGTGAGTACACGATCGCCATCGAATCCAAGTGTCAGCGTCACGAGCCGCTCGAACGTCCCCACCAAGAGCCCCGCCGCCACGATGAGCACCATCGACAGCGCCACCTGGGCGACGACGAGGCCGCTGGCGAGACGTGATCGCGCGTCACCCAAGGCACCGCGACTCTGTTCCTTGAGCGCGTCGATCGGCGCGACGCTCGTTGCCCTGAATGCCGGCGCGGTCCCGAACAGCACGGCGGTCGCAGCCGCGATCGCTGCGGTGAATGCAAGCACGCGCCAGTCAAGCGAGAGATCCAGAGCCACGCGCGTGACTGACGTCGACAACTGCGCCACCAGCATCGGGCTCGCCCACTTCGCGAACACGAGTCCGACCGCTGCGCCGCTGCCGGCGAGAACGAGAGCCTCAACAAGCAGAAGCCGCACCAGACGCCAGCGTGTCGCTCCCAGGGCCAGCCGCAGGCTCAATTCGCGCCGGCGCGCCGTGGCCCGTGCGAGGAGCAGATTTGCGATGTTGCCGCAGGCAATCAGGAGGACCAGCCCGACGATGACCAGCGTCACCAGCAGCGGCTGTTCGTATCGTTGACGCAGTCGCGATGTGCCCAGGGATGCGGGAACGAGCGTGAATGGGTCCTTGAGGAACACTTGATCGGCGAGTCGGCGAAGCGCGGGGTCATTGGCCTCCGGCGGAAGCGTTGCAGGCACGAGGGCCTCGCGGATCTGTGGCTGCACCGAGCGCAGAAGGCTGGTCGCCGTCTCCGCCGACTGTCCGGGCTTCAACCGGAGCATGATCGAGAGCCACACAGATGCCGCGTCGATGGCCGAGTCCTTGCCGCGAATCAACTGCTCCGCGGTGATTGGCAGTGCGATGTCGAATGACCGTCCGACCTCCGCACCGAAGAACTCGGGCGGTGTCACGCCGATGATGGTGAACGGGACGCGCTCGATGACAAGCGACGTTCCGATGACTTTGGCGTCGCCACCGAAACGGCGCTGCCACATCCCATAACTGATGACAGCCACGGGACCATCCGGTCCGCCACCACGCACATCGTCGGCGGACGTGAACGTGCGGCCGAGAAGCGCTGGCACGCCAAGCGTCGTGAAGAAATCGCCGCTGACATACGCGCCATCGACAGCCTCCACCTCTCCGCCGTTCGTCGAGAGATTCAGGCGATTCTCTGCACTGCCCCCCGACCACGCGACCGCGCCATCGAACAGCTGCGTTGAGCGCGTCCGCATCTCGTCCCAGAGCGCGTAGTCCCATGCCACTGTATTGCCGCGATTCTTCGTCGCGTCAGTCGAGAGGATCGCGAGACGTTCTGGTTCCGCGACCGGCAGCGTGCGGAGGAGCACGCTGTTGACGAGAGAAAAGATCGCGGTGTTCGCGCCGATGCCCAGGGCCAGTGAAAGAATCGCGACGCCCGTTACGATCGGAGAGGTGCGCAGCACGCGAACGGCGACTCGCACGTCCTGGACACCGTCGACAAGCCACGGGAATAGCTTGACGTCGCGGCTCTGTTCACGCAGCCGCAGACGATTGCCAAACGCGCGCCGGGCCTGGGCTTCCGCCTCCTTCGGAGACAGGCCTGCGGCGACGAGCTCGTCGATCCGGCATTCGAGATGGAAGGCGGCCTCCTCGTCCAGCGCGCCATCCACACTCGATGGCCGGAACGCATTCGTCAGGCGCGACAGCCAGGACATAGGGTGCCTCTATGCGTGCTTGAGCACGTGATTGACCGCCGTGGTGATCGATCGCCACCGCTCGCGCTCGACCTCGAGCTGTCGCCGTCCGGCCGCGGTGATCTCGTATGCGCGGGCACGGCGGTTGTGCTCCGTCGTGATCGTTTGCGCCTTGATCCAGCCCGCCTCCTCCATGCGGTGCAGCGCCGGATATAACGACCCCTCCTCCACACGGAGGACGTCCGACAGCTCATGGATGCGCGAGGTAATGGCGTAGCCGTGCAGCGGCCCCCGTCGCGCGAGGACATTCAGGACGAGGAGTGGCAAGGAACCTTGAAGCGTATCGGGGCGTGTCGTCATACCTTACTCAGCAAGCTCAGTATCATACTCAGCGAGCTTAGTATGAAGAACTATACCGACCAGGCGAATGACGTGTCAATGTGCGATGGTACGTAGGGAGGGCTAAAAGGACGCAAATCGATCGCTTCCCCGCACACGATCAGGTCACGCGCAATGCGGCCAGAGGGTCCACCGTCATTGCGCGTCGTGCCGGAAAATAGCAGGCCGCCAAGGCAACGACTGTTAGCAGCAGAGAGACGGCCGTAAACGTCAACGGGTCGCTGGCGGTCACACCAAACAGCAGCGCCGAGCCCGCGCGTCCGAGCCACCACGCTCCCGCCAGCCCGAGGGCGAGACCGGTCAGGCATATCGTCAGCCCCTCGCCGATGATCATCCGGAAGATATCGCTGCTCTGAGCCCCGACTGCCATGCGCAGGCCGATTTCCTGCGTGCGCGTCGCGATGCAGTACTGGATCAGCCCGTAGATCCCGACAGCAGCCATCAGCAGCGCCACGATGGAGAAGCCGGTCAGCAGCGAGGTCTGAAAGCGACGCTGCGCGAGGTAGGTTCCGAGCTGCTGTTCCAACGGCGCCACTCCATAGACCGGCGCATTCTTCTCCACGCGACGCACAGCAGCGCGAATGTCTGCCGCCATCGTCAGCGGGTCGTCGACCGAAGTCCGTATGAAGAGGTCCACGCTGCGCGGAGGATTCTGCGCGAGCGACACGAACATCTGCGGGAACGGTTCGCGCTCCAGCCCCTGCCGCCGCATGTCGGCCACCACTCCCACGACTGTGAACCAGGGGCGGTCGGAATCCTGCGGGCCCAACTTGAACCTTCTGCCAACTGGATCCTGCCCCGGCCACGAGCGCCGAGCCATTGCATCGTTGATGATCGCGACCGGTGTACCATCCGGCCCATCCCCGATCGAAAAGAAGCGGCCGCGGAGTAGTGGCGTGCCGATGGCTTTGAAGAAATCCGGGCTGACCTCGCCTCCAGCGAACCGCAGGCGCTCGGACACCGTTCCCTCGTCGAGTTCGACGGTGACGATCTGTTCTCGGCTGTTGCCGATGAACAGATCGCCGATGATGCCGGCGTTCTCCACACGCGGAATCGCCCGGATCTGTTCGAGCACGCGGTCGTAGAGGCCGGCCCGTTGCGCGGGGATGTCAAAGCTCGCCGGGGCGGTGAGTTCGACCACAACAACCCGCTCGGGCTTGAATCCGGGATCAACGCGGTTGACGTACCACCAGCTTCGGACGAGCAGGCCGGCGCCAACGAGCAACACGATCGCGAGCGCGAACTCCGCGACCACCAGGGCGCGGCGGATGCGACCGGCGGCCACTCCCCCCGTGACACTTCTGCCGCCCTCTTCGCCGGCGGGGCGCAAGTTGCGGCGCAACGTCGCAAGTGCGGGCGCCAGTCCCACAAGAATCCCCGCGAGTGCAGAGATGGCCAGGATCCAGCCGAGGACGCGGAGATCGAGGCCTGTTTCGTTCAGACGCGGTATGGTGGGCGGGCCAAAAGCGCGGATCAGGCGAATGCCGACGAAGGCGAGCAGCGTACCAATCAGTCCCGAGACGGCGGCGAGCAGGACGCTTTCGGTCAGTAGCTGTCGCACGATCCGTCCAGCACTTGCTCCAAGTGCAGCGCGAACGGCGATCTCGCGCGCACGGGCGACACTGCGCGCCAACGAGAGACTCGTGACGTTGGCAGCGGCGATGAGGAACACGCAGAAGACGGCGCCAGCGAGTATCCACAACGCCAATCGCGATTGCGGTGCAACCATATAGAGGGTCAACGGGACGACGGTGACGCCGCGGTTCCTCTCGTTTGCAGGCAATTGATCGTTGAGGCGGCGAGCGACTGTGCTCATCTCCTCCTGGGCCTGGTCGAAGGTTGCGGCCGGTCGAAGTCGCCCAACGACGAACCACGTGTCCGGACCGCGCGCGTCCTGGCGGCTCGCGTGCGCTACCCACACATCTGCAGCGAGCATCGCGATTTCGAAATCAGCCGGGAGGATGCCAACGATCTGGTGAGGAACGCCATTGAGCATCAGCGTCGCGCCGAGGGCATCGTGCGAGCCTCCGAACCGAGACTGCCAGAAGCGATGACTGATCAAAACCAGCCTTTGCTGCTGCTCCGCTTCGTCGGCCGAAAAGCTGCGCCCCAGCGCGGGCTGGATACCAAGGAGTGGAAGCAGGTTGGGGGAGATGCTCGCGCCGACGATCTGTTCCGCCCCGTCATCTGCGGCCAGGGTCATGGACACGGAGTCGAAGGTCGCCATGTCCGCGAAGCTCTGACTTTGACTCCGCCACTGCTCGACGCTCCAGAGCGCTGATCTGCCCTCGCGAAGATTCTGCGTCGGATCTTCCGTCCACAACATGGCCAACTGCTCCGAAGCCCGATACGGGAGGGGACGCAGCAGCACGGCGTTCAGCACGCTGAACATCGCGGTGTTGGCGCCAATCGCCAGTGCCAGTGTGGCTGCGGCCGCCGCCGTGAACGCCGGACTCTTGCGGAGCGTGCGAAGTCCATGGCGCGAGTCACGCCACACATCCTCCAGCCACATGAATGACCGGACCTGGCGATAGACTTCCTTGGCCTGCGTCACACCACCGAAGCTACGCCTGGCGGCCCGGCGCGCCTCCTCCAGGGAAAGGCCCCGCCGGACGTACTCCTCCGTCGCCTCCGCCAGATGGCCGCTGATCTCGTCGTCGATGGCGCGATCTCTCTGCCGAGAACGACCGATGGCCCACAGCCGGCTCAGAAAGATCCGGAGGCGTGTCATGACGGGTTCTCCGAGATCTTCAGGAAGCGTTCAACGATGCTCGCGGCGCGCTGCCATTGCGCTTCTTCCTTCTGGAGCTGTGTACGCCCCGCGCGTGTGAGTGAGTAGATCCGCACGCGGCGACCACTCTCGGAAGTGCCCCACTTGGACGAAATCCAGGCCGCCTGCTCCAGCTTGAGCAGCGCCGGATAGAGGGTGCCCTGGTTCAGCGCGAGCTGGTCCCCGCTGATCTGTTCGATTCGGCGGGCGATCAGATACCCGTGCAGCGGTCCCATGGCCTCCAACGTCTTGATGATCATCAAGCCGAGGGTGCCGTACAGCACGTCGCTGCGGTCTGGCGTCATGTGTTGGCAGCCTACACCTCGAAGCTGTTGGCAGTCAACTGGTCTGAGGCTTTATCCTCAGCGTGACGGTGTCGCGTAAACGCTGCCCGCTTTCCACGCCGGGCGTCGACCATCGTTTGCCAGGGCGGTGACGAGCCTGCCGAAGAAGTCGTTGAACGTCGCCGCAGCGGAGGGATCCCACGGCTGGTCGAGATCGTCGAGCGGCGTGTGGTATCGACGCGCGTACCATTCCTTGTAGACGGCTTCGTCATCAGTCCCTTTTTCCGGCGCGAGCACAAAGCCGGTCGCCGGAACGCCGATCTGCATGAAGTTCCAGTTGTCGGCGCGCCGCATGAGATTTCGCCATGGCTCCGGATCGGCCTGGATGCGGAGCCCCATTCCACCGGCGACGTCGCGAATGGTGTCGCCAAGCGTCGATTCGTCAACGGCAATCGCTGTCAGCTGCTTCAGCGGAAACAGCGGCCGCACCTGATCGAGGTTGATGTTGGCGATCACGCGGTCGCGTGCGATCGGCACGTGGTCGGTGAAATACCGGGACCCGAGCAATCCCTTCTCTTCGCCTGTGAAAATGGCGAGCGAAAGCGATCGGCGGAACGTTGTTCGTGCCTCCTGCGTTCGCTGCGCGAAGTCGATCAGCAATGCCACGTATGCCGCATCGTCGAACGCGCCGTTGTAGATGCGATCGGGTTTCGCCTCTGGCGATGTCTGCCACGGCTCGCCGAATCCATACCCGTCGAGATGCGCGGAGAGGACGAGATGTTCCTGTGCGAGAACCGGATCCGAGCCGGGGATCGTCGCGATGATGTTCGGCGATTCGAGATCGGATTCCTCGACCCGCATGGTGGCGCGAAACGAGGAGGGGAGAGGGAAATTGGGCAGCGGCTTTCCCTCGTCCCACAGCGCCTTCAGCTCCCGGTAGCTGTGGCCCGATCCCTCGAAGAGCCACTCGGCCGATTCAGGATTCCACGCGATGACGAGCCCGTTGTACGCAGCCGGTGCCTCCCCGCGAATCGTCATCGTGACGGAGTACTGAACTGGCCAGCGACGTGGCTCGAGCGTGTCGACGTTGTCGATGGCGAGCAGCCCGATTGCGCCCGGCGGTGGACGCGTGAACATCGCATCGCGAGTGCGCGGCGCGTTCGGCGGCGGCGCGAGCTGCACGATGATCTTCCCGGTCACGTCGACCTCACGCTCCCACCCTGCCGCGCCGACGAACACCATCGGCGCATTCACGGTCGATGGCAACGACGGGCTGGCGGCGACGCGGATGTGGCGATGCCAGGCGAGGGTGCGTGTCGCCGCGCCGCGAACGAGCTGCGCACTCGAGGCGTCGGCGCGGAAGCGTACGACGTGCAGCGGGACGGTCTGGTAGTAGCTGCCGGCGTTCCCCGGTTTGAGGCCCGCCCGCTTGAGCGCGTTCACCACATAGCGCGCGGCGCGCTCGTAGCCGCGGCTCCCGGTGTCCCGTCCCTCCATCGCGTCATCCGCAAGCGCGCGGACATGACTCCACCAGCGGGCGGTTTCGAGTGTCGGGCTCGTGGCTTGCAGACTGCAGACACAGACCGTCGCGACGAGCGCGATTGCGATCGAGCGCATCGACGGCTCGAGAGACATCGACATGAATCAACCCCGCGATTCGATCCGGTATCTCATCGGTGGGATTCTAAGTCACTCGCCGATCGCGGATCACGCGGCACGGATTGCCCGCGGCGAACACGGCTTCGGGCACGTCTCGCGTCACAACGCTTCCGGCTCCAATCACGGCCCGCGAACCGATGCTGACGCCAGCGAGAATCATCGCGTCGCCGCCCACCCGCACATCAGACCCCATGTCGATCGGTTCGCCATACTCTTTCCTCCTGCGCTGCTCTGCGTTGAACAGGTGGAGCGGCGTGTAGATTTGCACTGCGGGTCCGAAGAGAGTGAAGTCGCCGATCCGGACGCGACAGACGTCGAGCACGATGCAATTGAAATTGAAGAACACTCGTTCGTGACCGTGCGGCCCACCGTTGAGCATGGCAGTAGGCGACTGGCCCCAAGGTGTGTCAGGATCGAAAGTGCCAGCACGACTGCCACACCGAGGCGGTGTTTCGTGCCTTATCGTCTGAAGAAACTCCTGGTCGTTGGTTCAATCGCATTCATTCCATCGCAGGCGTTCGCGCAAACGTCCGGTTCCACATCTACCCAATCCACTCTTTCGCCTCGCGCTGGCGACGCTGGCACCAGCCTGGCCACGCCGGCGGGGCATGAAGTGAATTTCGGTGTCGGCGGCTACACGTACGTCGAGCCAGGCGATACGAGCATTTCGATCCATGGGCCCAAATTCGGAGGCGGATATACGGGCATCATGTCACTCAATCCGCGCCAGCACTGGTTTCTCCAGGCCGATGGGCAGGGTCGCTTCGGCAACACGACCTACGATGGCTGGTGTTCGCCTTTTCTGATCACGCCCGACCGCACGTCGCCAAATGGCTATGCGCTGGATATCGGCGATGCGTCGCCGTGCAGCGAGGGAGGCGACAAGGACTGGTACGTGGAAGGCCGAGCGCTGGTCGGCAAAGATTTGATTGGCCGCACATGGGGATGGTCACCCGATATCGGCCTGGGGATCCGTCATTTGTCGAATGGCATCACCGGCGTCGCTGGATACCGTACGGACGACTATCTCTACCTGCCGATTGGCATTACGGGACGCACCATCGTCGCCTCGCACAACGCGCTGAGCTTCAACCTGGAATACGACCACCTGCTGCATGGCTGGCAGAAAACACGCGACTCGCAATTGGGCGGCGGGGATGTACCGGCGACACCGACTTCACCCGCGTTCACGATCCAGGGGTTCTCCGATATTTCGTTCGATCAGGCGTTAGGATGGGCGCTGCGTGCACGTGCGAAATACCAGATGACCAGGCAGTGGTCGGTGGAGCCTGAGTACATCCACTGGAGCGTCAGCGACTCGCCGGTGAACTACGAGACGGCGACGTTTACCGTCAACAGCATCACTGCCCGGCAGCAGCTCGGGGCGTATGAGCCGGTGAACAGGACTGACGAGTTCTTCGTCAAGCTTGGGTATCGTTTCTGAACGGCCACGGCGAACCATTACACACGCGTAGCCGTCGGCGGCGACTGCAGCCGGCAGGTGGACAGGCAGCAAAGACCGTCGTCATCTCCAATGTTGTGTGATCCGGTCGGCACGGTATGGATACGACGGCTGAAGAAATCGCGGCAGTCTTCGCACGAATCCAGGACGGCTGTGCTCGGCGCGATGCCGCAGCAGTGGCCGCTCTTTACGCCGAAGACTGCGTCGTGGAGACCCCAATCGTGGGACGACAAGTCGGTCGGTCGGCAGTTGAGCACGCATACCGCTT
>Ga0105249_10003501_pt1 | contig 13580 bp, 30 predicted proteins | sample KBSS44metaG_FD_81522 | JGI IMG/M metagenome (GOLD analysis project Ga0105249, IMG submission 81522) | Switchgrass rhizosphere microbial communities from Kellogg Biological Station, Michigan, USA - KBS S4-4 metaG | ecosystem: Host-associated > Plants > Roots > Rhizosphere > Soil | place... | reverse complement strand
CACAGGGGGATTGACCGCACGGGGTATCCGGTACCGGTGTCCAGGTGGACCCGTCCGGGCTGGTTTCAAGTCGTACGGTTGCGCTCGAGAATCCGGAAGTAGTGAAAGTAACCCGCCATGAAACACAAGCGCGGGTGGCGTTCGGCTGGCTCGCCTGGGCGCCGGTCCCGGTGAAGTGAAAGATAAAATTGCAATCGTAAGGGGTGCTTTGGGCCTGGGATGGAACGCTGAAGAAAAAGAATACTAAGACGGTGAGGGCATGGCGTAAAATCGTCATGCCCTAATACTAACTTGCTTGGCGTTTAAACGTCCGGGTCGTCGTCGTCGTCCGGGTCGTCGTCGTCAAAGCCTTCCTCGTCGTCTTCCTCTTCTGCGATGTAAAAGTCTGAGAATTTATAGTCTGTCTCGACGTTGCAGGCTTCGCAGAGGATTATAGCTCCGTCTTCCGTTTTAAGTTCGTCGGGCTCGGCCTCGAGTCCTAGCACGGCTCCGCACTCCGGACAATCCACGCTGTACTGTTCGTTCATAGTTTCCCCTCTCTCCATAATCGGGCAATCTGGCAAATTGCGCTATTTGGGTGCCGGTGGTTTATTTCCGGCTCTGCGCGCAGTGCTACCACGGACGGCGCCGGCCGGAGCGGTTTTGGAATCGTGGACAGAATGGCGGCCTCTACCCGGGGTTCCCGGTGGGCGCACGGTCCGTACTTCTCGCAGATCGAGCAAGCGCGGGCCGCATAGAGAGTCTGTATACGCGCGGCGTGGGCGGGTCCTTGGTTCATTTCGCGTAATGCTCCTTCCAAACTTCCGCGCATCCCGGGCATGATGGCTCAACGTTCGCGCGGTTCACTAAAAACGTGTTCCGGGGGACGATCTGACCACATGCGGCCGGGGGATTCCTGGAACCGTCCGATTTGTGGATAATGTGCGTCCTATCCTCCGCGGTATACCAGCCTGCTTTCCCGTCTCCAAGGTCGGCGTATTCGTCCGGCTTCAATAGGCGCGGTACCGGAGAATCCGGGGGTGTTCCCCATACCTGCCAAGCTTGCAGGCGGCGGACGAATGAGTTCTCTACACCCTGGCGGGCGGAGTCGGAACCGCTGGATTTTCCCAAACGTTCAAAGACGTTTCGCTTGGGGGTACTGAGTTCCCGGGCGTACCAGAATCCTGCCTTGGCGAAAACCTCGACGGGTTGCGGACCGGGAATCTTGCACCCTAACGGATTGAGTGGGCCGGTGGGCTGCTCGAAAATGGCGCGAAATGTTATAGGGATAGTCTTCATGAATTTATGCTCTGTCTGCTCTGCCTTCTTCTTCGGCGGCCGGGCGGCTTCGTTCGCTCGGTACTCCTGGCGGGTACGCTCGCGTAGTGCCTGGCGCCGGGCGAAGTCCCGCATGTTTTCCTTGATAAACGCCTTTATGGTCCGGGTGGGAATCCTGGGCTCGGGCTGCTCCGGCTGGCGCCGGGCTTTGATTAAATCAAGTTGCTTCATTGTCCGGTGGTGTTGTATTCCTGGTTTGCGTTCACTACGACCCGCTCTTGCTCTGCGAGACGTTCCGCTATCTTCCGGGCGTCTCCCGCAACAGACCGTAAGTGGTAAATCATCAGGTTCCGTACCTCGGCGTACGGCGCTTCTGGGCCGGCCGGTTTGATCTCCTCGGCCATGCGTGTACATTCCTGCGCGAATTTGGCGAAGTCGTTAGCGGTTCTCATTTGGGGGGCTCCTTAAATAACTTGCGGGCGAGTTCTCCCGCGGCCGGCCACGTTTCAACGGTCATAGTCCCGGGGGCCTCGGCCGGCTCGATTACCAATTCGGGCTCCAGCTTTAGCAGGTCCCACCATGCGGACTGCACGTAAAATGATCCAAGCGGAAAATTACTCGTCCCGCCATAGAACGCTAGATGCACGTAGCTTGCTGGAAGCTTCGGCGGCCGGGGGAGTTCGACAAGTCTAATCTGCATTGCGGCTGCTCCATACGCGCATTCTGCGCATTCTCGACGCGTCCACGATCCGCTGAACCACCTGGGGGTAGAACACCCTGTAATTGTCGGCCTCCAATTCCCCGCTCTCGATGCCTTCAACAAAATACCGAAGCAGGACATACCCGGGGCGCCGGCCAAGCAAAGCAGTGCCAAATACTCGCCACAAAAGCGGAATAAACCGGCGCCAGTGGTCCAGTAAGCCTAGCAGATAGTTCATAGTCCAAAACCTCGGCGCGGCCGGTCGTTGCATCGCTCGTAGAAGTCCCGGACCGCTGCGGCCTTTAGGGCTGCGGACTTGGCCTGGTGGTTCACGAGATAGCGCAGTGAAACACTTCCGCCAATGTATCCCCAAATAAGGGCGCATAGGTCCCGGTTCGGAAGGGCGTTCACCTTACAAACTAGACGGAATCCGGCACACATGAGCAAAAACCAGAAAATATTCTGGATCACGGCGCGGTAGGGGATCACTTTTCGCGCTCCTTCCTGGCATCGGCTATCCGCTTGAGTTCCAATTCTGCTTTCTTCCATCGAAGTGAGGCGGCGTCGGCCAAACGAAACGCCTTAACGGATTGCTCGTTTCTCTTGGTTGAATATTGGCAGTGACAGTTAATCAGGAGTCCGGCCGCGGCGCCAAGGGCTTTATTGAGATCTACCGCGGCTAATATCGCCTCTTCGATGGCGGCGCGGGCGGGGTTCGCGGGGCCTGTCACTTTTCACGCTCCCATAGTCCAATACGGCCGGCCTTGTACTCGGCAATCATGACGGTACAGACCATTGCTTGTTGGGCTTGGTCTGACCATTGCAGATTATTTGCCCGGAGTTCGGCGGCAACCCAGGCGGAAACTTCGCGGAAAGCAACGTTTCCAGGGATCACTTCCAACAGACTGCGGGGGCGCCGGCTCGGAGCGGGGCCGCGGGTTCCGGTTCCTAACTCAAATAGACCGGGCTGCGCTTCCTTTGTGGCCTTCCTAATCGGTGTAGGGGCTCGTATGGGCTCGGCGGCCGGCGCGGGGGATACTGGCGCCTCTTCCCGGGCCGCGGCCTCCCTGGCGGCCTCCGCTGCGCTACGGATCGACCATTCCGGACGATCTCCCGGGCGGCCGGAGTACGTCTGGGTGATTTCGATCTCTTCGCCGGCCGCGGGTCCGTACATGTTCAACGCGAGCACGGCCGGCCGCGGGAGTACTAGGGTTTGGCCTGCTGTGGTCTGGTAGGTCCCGCGGTTTAGGTCCTGGTCGTAAACTCCCTCGGGGTCTTTCAGGGCCACTAATACCGGCCGGTTTGGTGCGATGTGAAGTTCGTTATTAGGCATGTCTGTAATTCTCCAACGTCATTCTTGCTCGGCGGTCTAACTCGGTCATCGTCCGGGGGCGCCGGCCGGAACCTTCCGTTACGCCATCTCCTCGAATGGCGTTCGCCTGCTGCGTCTCGCGGGTGCGTGCTGCGGTACCTTTCGTTAACGGCTCGCCTGTGGCACGTGAAGCAAGAGTCTTTCCCGCAATCGCATTTCCGGGGCGGCGCCATCCTTCAGCCTTTCATCTCCACGATTTCAACGCGGATGTTGATAAACCCGTACGCTTTCATGTGGGCTTCAATTTCCGCCAACATGGCAACCCGGAGCGGTTCCGGCATCGGTGCGGCGTGGGGGTACTCGCCGGCCGCGGTTAAGCGCAATTCGTTCATGATTTGGGCTCCTTTGGTTCTCGCGGGCCTTCGCACGATCTCCAGATTTCGGTTTGGTGGTCGTTTCCGCCTTCTTCTTCCGGTGGGACATAATCCGGACTGTGAACCTCGGCCGGCTTCTCCCATCGTTCGCGCCACGCTACAAGGGCTGAATCAGCTTCGGTAACAATGTCCAGGCTTGCGCATAGGGGCCGGTGCGGGTCGCGGGCGGCCGCAATTCCCGCGATTACGCAAGTTTCCCAAAACTTCCGGGCCTCGTAGTCTCCATGTACTCGGCGCCGGGTCCGACGTTTCAGAAATCGCGGCCGATCTTCTCGCCGCATCCGTACGCAATCGTCACAACTGCATGACTCCGGATGCGGCTTAGTCGCCCAATCGATGCGGCCGGCGCCGGGTTCGTATGGGGCCTTTGACCGTTGGCATCCCGGTAAATGGCTTTCTCCTGCGGCTACTCCGCAGTAATGACACATGTCTATCATGCTGCCTTCTTTCCTTCGTAACGGTCTTTTCATGCCTGGGCCTGCTTTCCCATCTGCTCGGTCAATCTCTGGAGTAGACCTACAATCTTTTCCAACGTTTCCGAATCCTCTAAAAACATCTGGTCCGTTACGGATTGGTTCCCCATCACGGCTAGCAATGCTGCTAGCAATTCGGGCGCGGCTTCATGGAGCGGGCATAGAACCACGGTCACCATAACAGAATCGTTTTCGATAGTTGCCCTGGATACACAAGCGCAATTTTTCGGCCGGCTCATCTTCCGAAACTCCATTCCGCCCCGTACTTGTGGGTTTCCGTGCGGCATACGATGCGATCATCTGAAGTGATCGCGCATCTCGTGATTTCCATAAGGTCCACCAAACGCGGCGCGTCAAAGCGGCTGGTACTGAGGGCAAGCACCAAAAGCAGGACCGACAGTTTAAGGGCTCGCCTCATGCGTGGGCCATCCTTACGGCGCCTTGCATCCTCATAGCGTCGGCCTCGATGGCCTCGAGGTAGTCCGTTTTTGAAACACAAGCGGCCGGCTTGGCGGTAAGGTGCTGGTTTGCGTAAACGATTAACTCCTCTCCGGCCGATTCGATGGCGGCGGACCGGTTCGGGGCCTCCCAGAGTCCAACGGCCATTACTCCGCACATGGGCTGATTAGCGGAGTTCGAACCATGCCGGTAAACGACGTACGTAACTCGGCGGCTCATATGCGGCGCCTCGCGATAATCCGCACAAACAACGGGCCGTCTTTCGAGGTTCCCTTTTTATTCCTGGCGGCCTGCTCGGCAACTAGGCGGAGGGCGTTCAAGTCAATTGAGGTTTCGTAAAAGATTTCCTCTTGTCCATCGGGGACTGAGGTGAAGCCGCGGCCATCCTGGCAGGGGATACGCTTACGGACTTCCCGCGTTGCGCGGGTCTTGGGGTAAATTACTTGATTCATAGTCCGTGCTCCCTGGCGAAAGCTTCGGCGCGGTCGTTCGCTACTTCCTGGCCGTAATCGAGAATATCCGCGGCGTACTGCTGGAGCATCTTTAACCCGATTTTCTGCCTCTCGATGTGTTGCAGACAAGCGGGGCAGGTCGGCGCCTCGGCTGAAGTGCTGGCAAATTTGGTCCGCCGGCCGCAACGGGTCTTTATGGTCTTCTGGGGGAATGCCTTGAAAATCGGAAGATTCGATAAAGCTCCGTCTTCCCACGGGCAGCAAACGCGAGACGTTTTCATCTGTTGGGCCTCCTGATTTGTTCACGGGCAATCTGAATACATTTGGTGAATTGCTCGGCCGGCAACAATTCTGCGCACTCGAGTAAAACCATGTGGTAGAAGTGGCCTACGGCGCCGGCCTTGATTTCCTCTCGCACTTCCCGGGCCGCGGCTATCTCGTGGCGGACTTCATCGGCCGCGGTTTCTAGCGCGTCAAGGTTGAGGACCAATAGCGGTGAATGGTAGGGCTCTGCGCTAGGACTCATAGGTACCCTCTGGCTCTGGATCGTCTGCGTCCAACGTGCCGGGCGCCGGCCGGAGTACCTGTACGCATTTCACGATGGCGCCGGCCGTCTGCGGGGTTTCCAGAAATAGGGCTTCCCATTGCTGGATCTGTTCGGGCGTCATCATAAACCGTGCTCCTTGGCGAAAGCTTCGGCGCGGGTATTTGCTTCGTCATACCCGTACTTGATGGCGTCGGCAGCGTACTGCTCGAGCATCTTTAGTGCGATCTTCTGGCGCTCAATATCAGCGAGACAGCGCGGGCAGGTTGGGCGGTCGGCGGATGTCGCCTTGAATGGGGCTCGCCGGCCGCAACGGGTTTTGATGGTCTTCTGTTCGGGGATCAGTCCGGCAAACATGCCAGTAATGGCGCCGTCTTCCCATGGGCAACAAACGTACTCCGGTTCGAATCGTCCGCGGCTAGTTCGTGGCATTGGGGGCGTTAGCTCCTGGTCCCGTCCGGCCAAAGTAAAACAAAGTCCGGCTCGAGCATATGGCGGACGTAAACCGAAAGGGCCGTCCGTATTCTCGCTTCCTTGGCCTTACGGGTTCCGGAGCGATGGACCAAAGCTAGCGCGGTGGCTGTCCAGGGCATCGCGGCGTATATGATGGCGTTTTCCATTTGCTTACCTTGCCTCCTGAATTCGAGCATGAACGTATAGCATGAAGTCAAAATCATGCCGTTTTATGATTCGGACTCGCTGCCACGATTGGCGCAGGGCGTCCGCTTGGGAAACGGCGCCGGCCTTGTCGGAAACACGGCCGCAGAGTAAATACTCTTGGCCTTTGATCCATCGTGTTCCCTTTGTTCCGGTTCTCACGATTCAAATATTCGCATACGTTCCGGCAAGTAGTCAATACGTGCTGGCAAGTATTTTTAAAATCGTGTACCATAACCTTGGAGAACAATGGAACACACCCAACTTTCAAGACTTGGCGGACTCGCTCGCGCAAAAAAGCTGACTAAACAGGAACGATCCGAAGCGGCGCGGGCCGCGGTAAATGTTCGATGGGAAAAACGGCGCCTGGCTGTTGCTGCGGCGTCGAAACGGAAACGGAAAAAAGCGTGATACTCAAGCCTTCCGAAGCGGAATCCCGGGCGCTAACGCTCCTGAACCTCGAGGACATCGGGGCCTACTACGCTACGGTGGTCTGCGATGCCGGCCGGGACTTGCTGCGGCTGGTGTCTTTGGTCCGGTCTTCTTCTTCTCAGTGAAAGGGTTTTTCAGGCGGGCGGGTGCCTTTCTTTGGTACCTGCTCCGCTGCCCCACGTAGTTTAAAAACAACCCTCCCGCCTTCTCTCTTTTTCTCTTCTCTCTAACACACTAATGATAGGCGCCTCGCGAATGGACGCAGGTGTCCAGAATTCGGGACACAGGTGTCCAACCACCTGTGGTTAAGTGGTGCTTGCTAGTCCGGAATAATCCCCGTAATAGTACTATTGTTAGATTGCGTGGTGGGGTGTTATGATTTTTCCGTTATGAAGAAAAAAGGAACCGGACGTTTTCGGGGACCGTACGGCGCGCATAGCCTCGGCGGCAAAGCTGCCGCCGCTAACATGACTCCAGAACAAAGAACGGCACGGGCCGCTAAGGCTGTGGCTGCTCGCCTGAAGAAAGCGGCCTAAAAGCAAAACATGGGTTGCAGAGGGCTAATTCTCTGCAACCCATAAATTTTGGTGGGTGTTTCCGTCTTAAAACAAAGTGAACTGTAAACGCCTCTTGACAAGCGTCTATCAATCTGCACCCGCGGGGGTGCTCGTTTGATATTAACAGGTACGTACCTGCGCTGCAAGGGGCTGAATTCTTAGGAGGATTTAGCCTGTGGGTGCGCTTAGAAACACGCTGCCGGAGAAACCGGAGCGGAAATTACCAGCAACAGAAAAACTTGATAAATACGGCCGGAATCCTAACAGCCTGGCCGAAAGGTTGCGCAATCGGACGGATTACGCAACGGGTGAGGGATGGGCTCCGTTTCCTCATGCGGTCTGGGCCGATCTGCCGCGGCTTTCGTCCGGTGCCATCTGCTACGCCTTCATCGGGGTTTGCAATATGCTTTCCTTGGGCCGGCCGCGAAAGGCGGGGCAACCCTGGCAGGAATGGACCGAACCGATAAGCAAGTCGGATCTGGCGGAGCTTTGCTATTGCGACGAAAAAGGGATTCAGCGTCAAATCGCGGAACTGACAGAACGGGGCATGATCGAGGTTAAGACGGTCCGGGCCGGGGTCGCCAAGTACTCGATTCGTCTCCTGTACTCGAAATGGCAAAGCCTGGATGACTACTCGGTCTGGAAACGCCGGCAAGTCGTCGCCATCGATGACGCGGTGGAGGATGAAGCCGCGGAGGATGAAGCGGCGCCGGCCGTCTCGAGTGAAGCGGTCCAGGTGTTCAAGGCGCCGGCCATCGTCAAGCGCGGCCGGGCCTCCAAGGTCAAAAAGCTACCAACCTCTGTAAACGCCTTTGTTTATCAGAACGATTCCGGTATTGACGCAGCATGTACCGCGGTGATACAGTCTGGGTGCCTCATAGTTTGCACGCGTCCTGTAAATGGCGATAGTGAAGCGAAAGGCGAAATAAAGGCGAATGCAACTGGACACGGGTGTCCAGAAGCTTTCGCCTCATCTTCTCCTTCGCCTGCTCCGCGCGAACCGCGGGCCGAAGAGATTTGTAAATTATTCGATCCGCTCTTACAAAAGTCGGCCTCCCGTCTTCTCTCCCCTGATTCCGCGGCTTTAAGCCTTGCGTGTAAAGAGTTGGGCTCCGTCCCACATGACTTCCTTGTGCATTTCGTGATGGGTCCCGGGGGACGTGGCGGCCGGCCGATCTCCGGGCCACGGGCAGTGGCGGCCATCCTGCGCGAATGTCGGGCGAATTACGACAAGCTACCGAAGTCGCCGGCTAGGGTTTCGGATGCGGATTACCGGGCGGATGAACTCGCGCGGGCGCGGGCCGTCCTGGCGAATCCGAAAGATGAAAGCGCGATTGATCTAGAATGGGCGCGCGATATTTTAAGGGGGCATAAATGAAAATTACGATGGAAAGTACCGATAAAATCGTAGAATTCGTTTCTGACGGAGCGGCTATCCAGTGCCGTATCTGGGAGGGTGAAACCGCGGCGGGCGTAAAAGTCCACTGCTATATCCCGCGGGTGGCTGTCGCCAACGGGCAGGACTCGAGGGTGTACCGCGACTTCGAAACGGAGTTGAAAGAGTGTCGGCCGGCCTCTCCGGAAGTCTGGGCTATTCCTCTCCGGCTGATTATCTGACATGCCCATACGTCCTGAACTGCTTCCGCTCTATAAGACTCCGGAATACATCGAAGCACGGGCGCGGCTTCGCCTGCGGGCCGGTGGGGCGTTCGATCCGGCCGGCCGGTACCTGGGCGGCGCCAAGTGTGAACAGTGCGGCGTGGTGGACCGGAAAACCGCACTACGGGCCTGTGGCTGGTGGACTCCGGCCACGTTAGAGGCAACTGTCCACATGACGGGCGGCCGGTTTACGGATCGTCCGCCTACTGCCTGCATTCAACTTCCTTGGACTCCACCCACGGGGACACGGGCCGGCCTGCATGGATTCCCGCGGGAGATTTGCCGATGGGTCGGTATCGTCCTAACCACTGCGCATCTAGACCATGATCCGGCCAATAATGCGGATGACAATTTAAAACTGCTCTGTCAGTGGTGCCATTTGAACTATGACGGGCCGCATCATAAATACTCTCGATGCGTTCGGAAGGATCGCGGCCGGCCGCTGCTCTCCGTATGAGAGTACTTCTCCTCCAGCTTGACGGCAAGCTACCAAATATCGCTTTGATGCGGATCGCGGCGCATCATCGGGGCCTGGGTGATTCCGTGGAACTCCGGCGCGTCTCTAACCCGCGGTCGATAGAGCGGGGCCTCTGGGATGACTTCGGCCGGGTCTATGCGAGTTTGATTTTCCTCTGGTCGCGTCCGCTGGCTCTGCGCCTGCTCGAGGTTTACCCCAATGCGATTATTGGCGGTACCGGGTGGGACTTGTCGCGTACGCTTGAATCTGTCGGCATCATAACCAAAGATCAGGACTACTCTGATTATCCGGCCTACCCTCACTCGATTGGATTTACGCAAAGGGGTTGCAGGCTGAAATGCTCATTCTGCGTGGTGCCGAAAATAGAGGGGGCCGTACGGGCGGAAAACTCCATTCCGGTTATCTGGCGCGGTGGCAGTCATCCGCGGAATCTGTGCCTGCTTGATAACGACTTTGGCGGGGCTCCTGGCTGGCAAGCGAATTTGCATTACATCCGCGAGAACGGTTTCCGGGTCTGCTTCAATCAGGGCCTAAACGCTCGCCTTCTTAATGAGGACTTGGCGGCCGGCATCGCCAAGCGTTCAATATTACGATGACGACTTCAAAACGCGGAGGATTTACACGGCCTGGGATAACCGCAAAGATGAATCCATCCTATTTCGCGGGCTCAACTGGTTGGTTAAGCACGGGGTTAAACCCGATCAGATTATGGTGTACATGCTCTGCGGCTATTGGCCTGGCGAGACACATGAAGATAGGGACTACCGGCGCCGGCGCCTTCGGGAATTCGGGGCGCGGCCGTACCCTATGCCGTTTGTGCGTACGCCTGAACTAGTTGGGTTTCAGCGGTGGGTGGTGCGGCGTGCGGACCTGATGATACCGTGGGCCGATTACATGGACGCCAATTACCGGCCGGAAAATGTGCGGCGTGAGTTGCCGGTGTTCCCGCTGCTGGAGATTGCATGATTTGGGAGAGAGAATTCTTTTCCTTGGCTGGCTCGGTTCTCGATTTGAAACTGGCGGGCCTGAATCCTGGGGAACCATTGACGGAGGGCGTACGGTGCTGTCCGTCAATGGTCCTGGTAGGTGAGCTTACCTACTCGCACGAAATGAAGCTTGTACTTTCGGAAGCGGGGATGCTGCCGGCGCAACGTCTCGCGCGGTGCGCTGGAGTTCTTCTCGGACGATATCAAAAACGCGCGTGTAAAGCTCGGCCTTGATCTCTGACACTCGCCGGCCGATAAGCTTCTCGATCTCTCCTTTTAATTTCCTGTAGGCGCCTCCGTGCTTGTGGTACGACTTGCGGCAATTGTCGGAACAAAAACCGCGCTGGTCTTTCTTTAATGGCTGTCTCGGTTTGTAGGATTTCCCGCAGTCGTCGCACTTGCGGCGGGGGAGATTGTCCCATTCCGGGTTATGGCCTCTCATCGCGCGGCCTCGCGTTTTGCGTCTGGTAGGGGGGTGGGTGAAAATGCTGGTAATGTCATGGCTGAAAATAGAATGAGGGCTGTCTAATGCCCTTGTCAAGCGCAAAAGACAGCCCTCAATTTAGCGGAAGTATGGCAGGATTCAAGCGGTGAGTATGAGCGGGGGTGATGGAGCGGGAGAGTTTACGCCGGCCGGGGCGTGCTCCGCGAATTCGCAGCACGCGTTACGGACGGCTCTTAGTGCCTGGTTCACGTCGGCGGCCTCCTGCGGGTCCAGACCGAAACCCGCGGTTAGGTGTTCTAGCATTGCGTCGGTGAAAGTGTTTTTGCGGACCTGCGCGAAAATCTCCGCGCGTATGCGCTCGATGCGTGGCGGTACGCTCGGGTCTTCGTGATGAAAGGCGGCGAAAACCAGAAAGGATAGCACTTCATCCATGTACGCGATTCCTTGGGCGAATTGGTCCGGGTGCTTGCTGTGCAGGTGCTTGCCCATGATCGTCTGCAAGTCCTTCGCGCGTTTCCCCGCGTCTCCGATTAGCGGGATATCGAGGGCCGGCGCCTCGGCTACAGCCTTACCGCAAAACTTGCAAGTCGTCGTGTATTTGATTGTTCCGTTTCCGTTCGTCATCCTTGCGCCTCCTGTGATTCAAGGTCTACTACTCCATCATCCGGACCGGGTGCCGGGCCTTCATCTTCGTTGGGGTCCCATGCGCAAAACGCGCGTATGTATTCCTCGAATCGCGGGGCCTCGCCTTGCACGTAGTTCCAAGCTTCGGGGAATTGGCGGTACCGCTGTAAGATGTTCTCCGCGCCAAGCTGCCGCATAAAGACGTAATCGTCTCCGTTCATGTCAAACATGCTCTGGGCGAAGTCCTGGCCTTCTCCTCCGCGGAGGAAATGCGAAATGAGGGGCCGGGTAATCGTGGCGCCGATTCGTTGGATACGCTGCTCCGGGCCTTCTACGGGCGGTATGGTTCCGTTAGCCTGTTGAGGGTTCAGGACGGTCGGGTACTGCGGTTGCTGGCCTGGCGCCGGCCGCGGTGCTGCGAGATTGCTAATCATCGACGCTACACCCTGCGCAAGCGTGGCGCCGGCCGGGCCGGTCGCCAAGTCGCGGAATACATCTAGCATGGTGGTACGGGCGGCGCGGCCGGCAACCTCTCCGCCTCCGTTGCCGTTGAAGATTCCGAAAACCTTCTTGATGGGCTCGAGCTTATCGTTGGCGGCCATCTCTAGCAATTGATCCATGAAGGATTTCCCGTTTCCATGGTGCTTGGCCTCGAGTAATTGCAACTGTAGTTTGTGCTCTCGCTCGCGGGCGGCCTCCTGCGCCTGCCAATTCCTTTGACGTTCGGCCTCCGCTGCCGCGGCATTCAGTTTCATCTGCTCTTGCAGGATAGCCATCATCGGGTTATCCGCTCGCATGTTGAGGATTTTCTCGGCCGCTGCCCATGGATCGACGGGCGCCGCCGCGGCCTGCGCTGCGGGGATCTGCTCGGCCGGCCGTAGTCTGTCCTCCATGCGGTCCTGAATGGTCATGAGAGTTTCAAGCGCGGCCAGTGGATCGGCGGCGGGCGCCGGCTGTTGTTGCTGCCCGTTCTGCTGGTATGCCGGGCCTCCCGGGGCGTTGGCCGGCCTCGCCCATGCCCACGATTTGTTACGGGGATCATCGAGCCATTCATTCCCGGGGATGTTGGGCGGAAATTTCGGGTCCAGGATGTCCAGTTCAACGCGGTCGATTTCTACCTCGTTCTGCCCGGGCTTTTTGTAATTGAGGTACAACCGGTACCGGCCGCTGCCGTGGTCGCGTTTCAATATGTCTTCCGTGATGGGCGTGTCATATTGAGTGATGTATTTGTGGTCACTGCTCACCAATCGATTGATAAGCGGCGCCAGTCGATACACTTTGACCTTCGCGCGGTCACCTTCCCATTCTTTCGGGGTGATGGTCGCGAGTCGTTCAAAGAATGTGAGGTTTTTGGGGGTCTTCTTCGGCTTCTCTGGCGGTGGCGGGGCCTCGGGGCCGGCCTGCTCGTCAAAGGGGGTTACGGGTTCGCCTTCGGGCTCCATTGCCGCGGTGACGGCTTCATTTTCGGGAGTCTCGGGCGGTTCGACGTTGGGAAATTGCCTTACTTTGTGCTGTTTGCTGGTGGATTTTGCCATTATTTGCGCGCCTTTTCCCGGAATTCTTTAGCATATCTGGTACCTGTCCGGGGCCGTTCTGGTATCGGCTTTAGTATAGTGGACTTCCCTAAATGGTGCCATCTGTGGGGTTTGACTCGGGTTTATTGGCATGATATTGTCAATCGTGCAACCTTCTACGGGTGAAACTTCCGGGGCGCCTTTGATGGGCTCGCCGGAATTCTGGCAACAACCCTTTAGAATTCCCGCCTCTTCCGATCCGGATACAGCTACAGCCCAAACAATTGCGGTTATGAATGAGCACATTAGAAATAGTGCTCTGGACGCGGGTGTCCAGCGGGCCGCGCGTCAATCCCTGGATCAATTCGGCGGGATGGGTGAAGGGCTCGGCCTGGCGTCAATTGGCTCTTGTGCGTTCTGGTGGTGCAAGCATTATTTAAAGTTCCTGCATCACGAGTTCATTATTCGTCAACGCCTGGGTGAAGCGGGCCACCTGCAAGGGCTCATCTCTCCGGATGTGATCGTCAACCAGATTGAGAACGGCGAACGGCCGGAGGGGGACTGTGCAATCTATACGGACTGTCTCGCGGCCTTCCT
>Ga0105249_10003499_pt1 | contig 13589 bp, 15 predicted proteins | sample KBSS44metaG_FD_81522 | JGI IMG/M metagenome (GOLD analysis project Ga0105249, IMG submission 81522) | Switchgrass rhizosphere microbial communities from Kellogg Biological Station, Michigan, USA - KBS S4-4 metaG | ecosystem: Host-associated > Plants > Roots > Rhizosphere > Soil | place... | reverse complement strand
TCCGTGCGAGCAGGACCACGCTCGCGTCCACGGATCTGCGGCCGGATCGTGGCAACGGCAGCGTCCCGGGCTCTCGGACGGTGAGCGACGCGCCGAGGATCGGACGGACGCCTTCGCGCTCGCAGGCTTCGACGAACCGGGCGGCGCCGTAGAGCCCGTCGCGGTCGGCGAGCGCGACCGCCGGCATCTGCAGCTCGGCGGCCCGGCGCACGAGCGCCTCGGGCGAGAACGCGCCCTCCTTCAGCGAGAAGAACGAGCGGACGTCGAGGTGGACGAAGCCGCCGGGCATCTCACCGCTCCGGTGGCTCGTCCGGAACCGCTACCCGCGCTCCCAGACCTCCGGGTCGTGCGCGAAATGCACGCGTTCCGGCTCGAGCTCCCTCAGGCGTTGTACCGAGTTCGGGTACGCCGGGTCGCGCGCGGTCGAGGCGCCCGAAGCGCTCGGCTCGGTCGCGCCCTCCCATTCGAGCCGCGATTGCACCGCCTGCCCGGCGAGGACGATCCTCCCTTCGGGTGCGTCCACTACGAGCGACTGATGACCGGCCGTGTGACCCGGTGTGGGGATCACCCGCAGCCCCGGCGCCACCTCCGCCACGCCCTCGATCACCTCGTAGGTCAGGCCGGGCGCGTCGATCCACTCGGGAACCGTGTAGTCCGGCTCGTGCACCATCGCCCATTCGGCGCGCTGAACGAAGATCGGGATGCCGGGGAGCCGGACGTTCTGCCCGCTGTGGTCGAAGTGGAGATGGCAGTTGGCGGCGCCGGTCACGTCCGCGAGCGAGATCCCGTGCTCGCCCAGGGCGTCCTCGATCGCCGTCACGCGCGGCGAGAACGTCGTCTCGATCTCCTCGTTGCCGAACCCCGCACCGTTGTCGAACAGGAAGACGCCGTCGCGATGCACCACCGCATGCGCGTAGGACGGCCACCACTCCCGGCCGAGCAGCTCCTGCTCGTCGGGCGGCAGACGCAGCTCGGACACCAGGAACGGGACGACGCGGGCGTCGGTCATGTCCTCGATTCAATCCCACAGCCGCTCCATGTGCCAACGGTCGCGGTGGCGGTCGTGGTACAGATCCCAGACGGCGCCGCCGCGCGCCTCCACCCGCCAGTACTCGCGGTCTCGTCCGTCGGCCCACCACCGGCCCTCGATCCGCCACCGCCCGATCACGTCGGCGACCTCGTACCGGCGGCCGCGCCAGACGAACGCGGAGGGCATCCCGGCGTCGCGCTCGACCCGAACCTCGACCTCCTCGTCGTACCGCTTGGCCACGACGTCTCCTCGACCACCCCCGGTTCTCTCAGGGAATCGAACGTATGTTCGAGAGGGGGAAGGTGAATCTACGCCTGCTCACCGACACGAGTCAAGCCGAGGATCCATGGATGATCCCCCCGGACGCGAAGGGTGTTCGCGCTGGTCAGGGTGGTGTTTCGTGGCGGTCGTACCACTCCCGGTGCAGGACGCACCGGTCGGCGGCGTCGAAGTCGCAGACCAGGACCCCGTCCACCTCCACCGTCGAGCCGGCGTCGTCCCGGAAGGAGACCCGCCAGTGCGCCACGCCCCGGTCCCCCGCCACCGCGATGGGCTCGACGTCGGTCCGGAGATCGGTGGGCACCCCTCCCTCCACCCACGCCCGCACGATCGCCTCGCGCCCGTGCGTCTCCTCTCGGAAGGGACCGAAGGAGTACACGGCGTCCTCGGCGAACAGCGCCGACACCTCGACGGGGTCGTTCGAGGCCCATGCGTCGAAGTAGCGCTGGAGCCAGTCTCGGAACGCGTCGAGATCCATCGCTCGCATCGTAGGCTTCTGCCTCGATGGCCGAGACAGGAGCCCTCGTCGTCTGCGTCCCGAACTTCAGCGAGGGCCGACGGCACGACGTGATCGACGCGATCTGCGACGCCCTCGCCGGCGGCGGCGCGCGGCTCGTGTACCGGCAGGCCGACACCGAGCACAACCGTCTCGACACGACCGTCGTCGGCTCGCCGGACGCGGTGCGCGGGAGCGCGCTCGCGGGCGCGGCCAAGGCCGTCGAGCTGATCGACATGACCAAGCACACCGGCGGCCATCCACGTATGGGCGCGGCGGACGTGATCCCGTTCGTGCCCCTGTCGGGGATCTCGATGGACGAGGTCGTGGGGCTCGCCCGGGCGTTCGCGGCCGAGCTCTCCGGCGCGCTCGGCATCCCGGTCTACCTGTACGACCGAGCCGCGACCTCGCCCGATCGCGCGAGCTTGGCCGACGTGCGCAAGGGCGAGTTCGAGGGGCTGCGCGAGGCGGTGGCGCGGGGCGAGCGGTTGCCGGACTTCGGCCCGCACGAGATCGGCAGGGCCGGCGCGACCGCCGTCGGAGCGCGGAAGCCGCTCGTCGCGTTCAACGTCTACCTGACCGGGACCGAGGACGCGGCGAAGGAGATCGCGAGATCGATCCGCGAATCGAGCGGCGGCCTGCCGGCGGTCCGGGCGATCGGGTTCGCCGTCCCCGAACGCGGTGCCGTCACGGTCTCGATGAACCTGGTCGACGTGGATGTGACGTCGCCGCGGGTGGCGTTCGACACGGTCCGGGACCTCGCGGCCGAACGCGGCATGGAGGTGCGCTCGAGCGAGATCGTGGGGCTGGTTCCGCGCGCGGCGCTCGGCGAGGACGACATCGGGTATCTGCGACTGGAGGGGTTTGATGCGGACGAACAGATCCTGGAGCGGCTCGTGAGCACCGACGGAGGGCGCCGATGAGCGGGCGGATCGCGGAGCAGCGGGTCGAGTCGTACCTGCGGGCCCTCGCGTCCGGCGACCCCACGCCCGGCGGCGGCGCGGTCGCCGCCCTCTCGGGCGCCACGGGTGCCGCGCTGATCTCGATGGTGTGCAACCTGACGATCGGCAAGCAGGGCTACGAGGACGCCCAGAAGCGGATGGGCTGGATGCTCGAGGAGGCCGAGGCCGCCCGGACCGAGTTCCTCGACCTCGCGGATCGGGACGCGACCGCGTTCGACGGCGTGATGGCTGCGTTCAAGATGGCGAAGGAGACCGACGCGGAGAAGGCGGCCCGCTCGAAGGCGATCCAGGCGGGCTACGAGTCGGCCGCAACGGTCCCACTCGAGATCGCCAAGCGCGCGTCCGAGCTGATGGAGCTCGCGCGCGAGACCACCGACATCGGAAACGCGCAGGCCGCGTCCGACGGCGCGTGCGCCGGGCAGGCGCTGGCGTCGGCCGTGTGGTGCGCGACCTACAACGTCGAGATCAACGCGGCGGCGCTGAAGGATCCAACGAAGGCGCAGACGCTCCGCGACGAGGTCTCGGCGCTCCGGGCGAGCACGGCCGCCCTCCTGGACGCGACCAACGCGGCGTTCGGCTCGCGCATCGGCTGACGGTGCGCAGCTTCGAGCCTGGGGAGTCCGCGGCACTCCGCGAGATCTGGGAAGACCGGATCTGGAGCGCCCGGCCGGTGACCGTCGTCGAGGACGCGGAGGAGCAGATCACCCTGTTCATCCCCGCGGGTGCGCGCTGGATGGCCCCCTTCAGGAACGGGGAACGGCTGAAGATCCAGGAGGCCGAGTACGAGCTCGTCGAGCAGCCGTACAAGGCGAACGCGCTCTCGTTCGCGTGGCCGGGGAACCCGGCGGCCGTCCTGCTGTTCTACGGGCCGGACTGGTCGCCCTCGCACTGGTACGTGAACCTCGAGGACCCGCTCCGCCGCTCCCCCGTCGGGTTCGACACGCTGGATCACAAGCTCGACGTGATCGTGGAGCTCGACGGGTCGTGGCGCTGGAAGGACGAGGACCAGTTCGTCGAGGTCATCGAACGGGGTCTCCTCGACCCGCGGGAGGAGGGACGCCTGCGCGCGGAGGCCGAGGACGCCGTCCGCCGGATCGCCGAACGCGAGCCGCCGTTCGACCGTGACTGGTTCGGCTGGCGACCGGACCCCGCGTGGCCTCCGCCAACGCTGCCCGACGGGTGGGACCGCGTGTGACCGATCCGGGTTGCCGGGCGACGGCCGTTCGGCGAGGCTAGGCGTCGTGGATCTCTCGGGCGCCGCCGTTCGCTTCCCCGGGCTCCGACGGGAGCAGGACGGACGGACGGTGGTGTTCGCCGACGCGCCCGGTGGATCTCAGGTCCCCGACGTCGTGATCGAGGCGATGGCCGACTACCTGCGGCGAAGCAACGCGAACGCCCACGGCGCGTTCGCGACGAGCCAGGACACCGACCACGTGATCGAGGAGGCGCACCGTGCGGCCGCGGACCTGTTGAACGCCGACGCCGACGAGGTGGTGTTCGGCCCGAACGCGACCACGTTGCTCTTCGCGATCTCCCGCTCGATCGCCAGGTCGCTCGGGCCGGGCGACGAGGTCGTCGTGACACGCCTGGATCACGACGCGAACGTCCGCCCGTGGGTCGTGGCTGCCGAGGACGCCGGCGCGACGGTCCGATGGGTCGACGTCCGGGAGGAGGACGTGACGATCGATCCGGCGTCACTCGAGGCCGCGCTGTCCGAGCGCACCAAGGTGGTCGCGTTCACGCTGGCGTCGAACGCGGTCGGGACCGTCACGCCCGCCGCCGAGCTCGTCCGCCTCGTCCGCGACCGGACGAGCCGTGCGATCGTGGCCTGCGACGGCGTGCACGCCGCGCAGCACCGCGCCGTCGACGTGCGCGAGATCGGCGCCGACCTCGTCGTGTGCTCGCCCTACAAGATCTTCGGCCCACACCTCGGGATCCTGTTCGGGCGTCGAGACGTGCTCTCCTCGCTGCGCCCCTACAAGGTCCGGCCGGCCGAGGACACGCTCCCCTTCGCGTTCGAGACCGGGACGCAGAACCACGAGGGCTTCGCGGGCTGGGTCGCCGCGGTCGGGTATCTGGCCGGACTCGGCGAGGGCGGAGGCCGGAGGGCGGCCGTCCGCGCAGCGTTCGAACGCGCGATCGTGCCCTGGGAGGCCGAGCTGTCCCGCCGGTTCCTGGATGGGATCACCGGGATCCCATCCCTGCGCCTGTACGGGATCGCCGAGCCGGGGCGCGCGGGCGAGCGCACGCCCACGTTCGCCATCCGCGTGGGAGAGCAGCCTCCCGCCGAGACCGCGAAGACGCTCGCCGAGCGCGGGGTCTTCGTGTGGGACGGCAACTACTACGCTCTCGAGATCATGGAGCGGCTCGGGCTGGAGGACTCGGGCGGTGCGGTCCGGATCGGGTTCTGCCACTACAACACGCTCGATGAGGTGGACCGGGTGCTCGAGGAGCTCGCGACCCTCGCGTAGCCGAGACACCCCAGTCGCACGAGCCGCGTTGCTAGGATGACGCGCTCGGCCCACTTCCCACCGAACACGGAGCGAGGCACCGGCATGCGGATCTTGATCCTCGGCGGCGACGGCTACCTGGGGTGGCCGACCTCGATGCAGTTCGCCCGCAAGGGTCACGAGGTGCACGCCATCGACGACTACCTCCGCCGCCGCGCGCACGTGGAGGCGGGGACGGACTCGCTCACGCCGATCGGCTCCTCGCTGCCGGCCCGTGCCGAAGCCTTCCGGGAGGTCACGGGTCTGGAGATCGGCGTCACCGAGGGCGACCTGACCGAGTGGAGCGTGGTCGAGCGTGTGTTCCGCGAGTTCGAGCCCGAGGCGATCGTCCACTACGGCGAGATGCCGAGCGCCCCGTACTCGATGATCGACCGCGAGCACGCGCTCTTCACCCAGACCAACAACGTCGTGAACACCCTGAACGTCCTGTACGCGATGGCCGAGATCACCCCCGACGCGCACCTGGTCAAGCTCGGGACGATGGGCGAGTACGGCACGCCGAACATCGACATCGAGGAGGGCTATCTCGAGGTCGAGCACAACGGGCGTTCGGACACGCTCCCGTTCCCCAAGCTCCCGGGGTCGATGTATCACCTGTCCAAGGTGCACGACTCGCACAACATCCATTTCGCGTCCCGGATCTGGGGGCTCCGGGCCACCGACCTGAACCAGGGGGTCGTCTACGGGATCGAGACCGACGAGACCAGGCTCGACGAGCGCCTGCTGACGCGGTTCGACTACGACGAGGTGTTCGGCACGGCGCTGAACCGCTTCTGCCTCCAGGCCGTGATCGGGCAGCCGCTCACTCCGTACGGCAAGGGCGGACAGACGCGCGGCTACCTGAACATCGTCGACACCCTCCAGTGCGTGGAGCTTGCGGTCCTGCACCCCGCCGAAGCGGGCGAGTTCCGCGTGTTCAACCAGTTCACCGAGCAGTTCTCGGTGGTCGAGCTCGCGGAGCTCGTCCGGCATGCGGGGTTGGAGGCGGGGCTGGACGTGCGGATCGAACACGTCGACAACCCGCGCGTCGAGCTCGAGGAGCACTACTACAACGCGAAGCACACCAAGCTGCTGGAACTCGGACTGCAGCCGCATCTGCTCTCGGAGACGCTGATCGGGTCGATGTTCGACGTGATCTCGCGCTACAAGGATCGCGTGATCGCGGACCACATCCTGCCCGCCACCATGTGGCGGGGCGTACGCGAACGCTCGTCGGGCTGAGCCGCCCGGCCGGTTCCATCGCGTAGAGTCCAGAGCCATGTTGGCCCTGCGCATCGTTGGCGGGATCTTCGCGGCAGCGTTCTTCGCGGTCGCGTTGATCCGCTACCGACGGCGTCAGATCAGCCGGCTGAACCTGATCATCTCGTCGCTGATCTCGGCCGCCCTGCTGCTGCTCGCGATCGCGCCGGGGCTGTTCAACCCGCTGTTCCAGGTCTTCAACTTCGAGCCGGGCAACGGGCAGCGCCTGACGGCAGTGCTGTTGTTCTCGGTCGGAATCCTGTTCGTGCTGGTGATCCGGATGCAGTCCGCGGTGGACACGAGCGAACGCGGGATCCGGCAGCTCGTCGAGTCGTTCGGGCAGGCGGCATTCGACTGGGACGTGGTGGCCGACCTCCCCGCCGGGAAGCGGATCGTGGTCCTTTCGCCCGCCCACAACGAGGCTCAGAACGTCGGGGCGGTCATCGAGGCGATGCCCCACGAGGTCGAGGGGTACCACGTCGTCCCGATCGTGATCGACGACCGCTCCGACGACGGCACCGCGGAGGCGGCCCGGGGAGCCGGCGCGCTGGCGGCGAGCCTGCCGATCCGTCGAGGCGGAGGGCTCGCGCTCCGTGTCGGCTACGACATCGCCCTCAAGCTCGGGGCCGACATCGTCGTCACGATGGACGCGGACGGCCAGCATCAGCCCGAGGAGCTCCCCACGGTCGTCGGCCCGATCATCGACGGCCGCGCCGACCACGTGAACGGATCCAGGATGCTCGGCGACTTCGAGCGCGAGAGCCTGATCCGTCACCTGGGCGTCCATTTCTTCTCGCGCGTCGTGACGATCCTGACGGGGCAGCGGGTGACCGACATCTCGAGCGGCTACCGCGCAACCCGCGCCGACACGCTGCAGGCGCTCATCCTGGAGCAGGACCAGTTCTGGACCTCCGAGGTCACGATCGAGGCGCTCCGTCAGCGCGCGCGGGTCGTCGAGGTTCCCGTCACGTTCCTCACCCGCCGGGGCGGGGTCTCGAAGAAGCCGAAATCGTTCCGCTACGCCTGGAACTTCTCGAAGGCCATCGTCAAGACCTGGCTGCGCTAGCGGCCGCGACCTCGCCGGCCAGGCGCGCGTTGGACTCGAGCAGCGCCAGGTTCGCCTCCAGGCTCTCGCCGTCGGTGCGCTCGGACAGGCACGAGAGCAGGAACGGGGTGACCGCCTTGCCTCGGACGCCCTCGCGTTCGGCGATCCGCTCGCACGCCCTGACCGCGTCCTCCACCACCCCGGCGTCCATCGCGAACCCTTCGGGGACCGGGTTGCACAGCAGCACCGCGGCCGCGGCGTCGAGCTCGCCGAGCGCCCGCGCGATGCTGGCGGCCTCCGCCGGCTCGTCCACCCGGTCGTCGAGGTCAACCGGCGCCTCGCGCGCCAGGAAGAACGGCAGGCGCCAGCAGCCGTAGCCCACCACCCCGACGCCGAGCTCCTCGAGCCGCTCCGCGGTCGCGACGGGGTCGACGATCGATTTCGGGCCGGAGCACACGAGCATGACCGGGGTTCGCGCGAGCTCGATCAGGTCCGCGGATACGTCCCGACTCCCTGGCCCGCTCCCCGGATGCACGCCGCCGATGCCGCCGGTGGCCCCGACCACGATCCCCGCCCGGTGCGCCGCCCAGATCGTGCTCGAGACCGTGGTGGCGCCCGGGTCACCCGAGGCGACCACTACGGGCAGATCGCGCCGGGCGACCTTGGTGGCACCCCCGGGCTCGGCGAACACTCGCAGCTGGTCCGCCGAGAGCCCCACGACCACGTCGCCCTCGATCACACCGACCCATGCCGGGACGGCCCCGGCGGAACGGATGGCGGCGCTCATCCGCTCGACGCACTCGAGGTTGCGGGGCGGCGGGAGCCCGTGAGAGACGACGCTCGTCTCGAGCGCGACCACCCCGTCCCCGGCGGCGAGCGCTGCCGCGACCTCGTTCGAAGGTCGGACGGCGCTCAGCGCCGCCGCCTCCCCGAGGTCTCCTCGTTCTCCTCGAAGGACCGTGGGCGTTCGGGCCAGGTCTCGTAGCTCGCGGCGACGCGAGCGCCCGCTCGGCACGCCGAGCCCAGGGCATCGCCGGGCGAACGTCCGGCGACGAGCGATGCCAGGAGCACGCCGTTGAACGCATCCCCGGCACCGGTCGGATCCTTCTCGACCACGGGGTCGGTCGCGTTGCGGATCACGAGCCCCTCCCACGACATCAGCGCGCCCTCCTCCCCCTGCTTGACGCACACGACGTGGAAGCGACGCGACAGCTCGTCGACCGCGGCGGCGCCGCGCCGATCCGTGAGCTCCTCAGCCTCGCGCTCGTTCGCGAGCAGCATCGTGGCCGGTGCGCACGCCCGGAGGAACCGCTCCGCCCCGAACGAGCGGATCATCGGCCACGATGCCGCGTCGACCGCGACGAACCGCGCGCGGGCGCGCTCGAGGGCGGCCACGCCGGCCGCCGAGGTCGGCTCGAACAGCAGCGAGTACCCGGACACGAGGACGGCGCCCGCCTCGAGGCGCTCGGGCAGGTCCTCGGGCGAGAGCCGCCCGCCGGCGCCGCGATCCGCCACCATCGAGCGCTCGCGCGGTTCGTGGACCACGAGCATCGTCCCGGTCTCGGCGGTGCGGTCGATCGCCAGAGCGGGCTCGACACCTCGGGCGATCAGCTCGTCGCGAAGGAGCGCGCCGGCCACGTCCGAACCGATCCGGCCGTGGACGCGGGACGTTGCGCCGGCCTCCACGGCCCACACCGCGGCGTTGGCGGCGCTTCCGCCAGGTCGAACGAGGACCCGCCCGTGCACGTCGCCGCCCTCCTCTAGTCCGTCGGAGTCGACCCGCACGTCGATCATCACGTCGCCCACGGTCACCACGTCCATCGCGCTGCAGCCTACCGGGTACGGTTTCGGTGATGAGTGCCCGGATGCTCCAGCGCGGCGAGCATGTCTCCATCCGACACCTGGACGCGGCCGACGAGGCGGCGTTCCTTCGCGCGGTGCGTTCGAGCCGCAAGCTGCATCGGCCCTGGTCGTATCTCCCCGAGACCGGCGAGGACTTCCGAGACATGCTCGTCCGGCCGCTAGGCGAGTCGTACCTGATCTGCCGCAACGAGGACGCCGCGCTGGCGGGGTGCGCGAGCCTCGGGCACATCGTGTTCGGCAACCTGCGGAGCGCGTATCTCGGGTACTCGGCCTTCGTCCCACACCAACGTCAGGGGCTCATGCGGGAGGGGCTCGAGCTCGTGCTGCGCCACGCGTTCGGGACGCTCGGCCTGCACCGCGTCGAGGTCAACGTCCAGCCCGCCAACGTCCGCTCGATCGCGCTGGCCGAGCGTCTCGGGTTCCGTCGCGAGGGGTACTCGCCGCGCTACCTGAAGATCGGCGGCCGGTGGCGCGACCACGTCCGGTTCGCGATGACCGCCGACGAGTTCTCGCCGGCGACGAACCGGCGCCGCCCGTAGTCTTGGGATCAGCCGGCCTCCGCGATCCCGGCAGCCGCCGCCCGCGCCCACCGTCCGAACGCATCCCAGAACGGGTCGAGCCCGGGGTGTTCGAGCTGCCGGTCGCCCTCGCCGGTGACCAGGACAACGCCCTCCTCCGCTTGCGTCACGCCGCCCACGATCGCGCCGTCGATCCCCGCGGCCCCCAGCGCATCGACGAAGGCGTCCGCGCGATCCGCGACGACGGTCGCGATGAGGGTGCCCTCGCTGATCGAGGTGTACGGGTCGATCCCGACGTGCTCGCAGACGGCGCGCACCTCCTCGCGCACCGGGATCTCGTCGAGCTCGATCCGCATGCCGACCTCCGACGCCGAGGCCACCTCCATCAGTCCGCCCAGCACCCCGCCCTCGGTCGCGTCGTGCATCGAGGTCACCCCTTCGTCCCGGAGCCCGAACCCCCGGGCCACGGTCGCCTCGGGCACCACGGTCATCCGCTCGAACAGCGCGTCTGCGCGCTCGACCACGTCGACGCCGACGCCCTCGGCCAGGCGTTCGGGGAACGTCGCCGCGAACAGCGCGGTGGCCTCGATCGCGGCCCCCTTCGTGACGATCACTCGGTCGCCGGGCCGGGCCATCGTCGGCGTGACGAACCGATCCTCGGGCCCGGCGGCGATGCAGACCGCGCCCCCGACCATGGGCCAGGTGCAGCCGTCGTACCGCGCCGTGTGCCCCGTGACGACGGCCAACCCGATGTCCTCGCATCCACGATGGAACGCATCCCAGAGCGAGGTGAGCTCCTCGTCGGTGACCTCGGGCGGCAGGTTCAGGTCGACGGCCATCCACCGGAGCGGCAGGCCGCTGGTGACGGCGTCGGACGCGAGGATGTGCACGGCGAACCACGCCGCCCGCTCCCACCCGTAGGCGGGCACGATGAAGACCGGGTCGGCCGTGAGCGCCATCGCGACGCCGTCCGCCACCCGGACGACGCCGACGTCCACGCCGTGGCGGGGACCGATCAGCACGTCGTCGTCCTTCGCGCCGAGCCGTCGCAGGATCACCTGCTCGAACAGCTCCGCCGTCGCCTTCCCTGTACGCTGCTCGCTCATCCTCTCCCTTCCTCCCAACGGTCCACGGCGTCCACCAGGGCCGCCGTAGCGCGGACGGGATCCGGCGCCGCGCCGACCGCCGACACCACGCAGATCCCCGCCGCTCCCGCGTCGAGCACGTCGGCGGCGTTCGCGGCACGAACGCCCCCGATCCCCACCACCGGCAGCGCCGTCTCGCGGGCGATCGAGCGCAGAGCGTCCAGGCCCCCGGGCTCCGCCTCTGGCTTGGTCGCGGTCGCCCAGACGGTGATGCCGAGGTAGTCGGCACCCGCGACCTCGGCCGCGCGCGCCTCATCGATCGTCGAGACGCTGACCCCGAGGACCGCGGGCGGGTCGAGGATCTCCCGCGCCGATCCCGGGTCGTCGGCCTGCCCGACGTGGGCACCGGCGCCAACCCTCGCCGCCACCGCCACGCGGTCGTTCACGACGAACAAGGCGCCGGTCGCGCGACACCGTTCGGCGAGCTCGCGCGCGAGTGCTTCCAGACGGACATCCGTGAGCTCGGGAGCTCGAAGCTGCACGGCGGTGGCGCCCCCGGCAAGCGCGGCCTCGGCCACCTCGCGATGGCTCCGACCGGGAACCAAGCCACTCGACGTCAACACGTAGACGCGCAGCGAACGTGCATCCAACGTCGACCGCGCCTCCCTCCGCCGGCATTACCCGGATCAGGTCGGTTCGGGTCGCCGCCGCGATCTGGCGGCCTCTCAGCCCGGTCGCCCGAGCTCCCCGGTTCTCCGCTCAGGATAGCCGAGGCCCGCAGGTCAGCGGTTCGCGGCCTGGACGCGGACGATGTGCATCTCGCGCCGGAATCGCTTCCAGTCGCTCTTGCGCGTCGAGATGAAGACGTCCGTCCCGATGATCAACAGGCCGTACCCGAGGATCGCCCACGCCGCCCATCCCGGGGCCCCGCTCGCGGGCCAGAACGCCAGCGCGAGGAACGGCCCGATCTTGCTCGCGATCGCCCCCGAGGCGTGCATCCAGGCCCGCGCCTCCGGTGCGACCGGCAGGTAGGTGGCGTAGTCGATCTTCAGTCCGGGGAACGGCGGCATCAGGTCGCGGAGGTAGTAGGCGAGGAATCGCATCCCCATCGCGCGGCCGACCAGCCAGTGTGCCGGCGCGTGGAACGTCGCGGACCAGTCGAGGGCCGCGAAGATCAAGGCCAACCCCGCGATCTGCTCCGAGTCCGTCGTCAGGGCGAACCCCACCGCCACGGCGCCGACCAGGGTGCCGACCACGAGCAGCGCGTTCCCGAACCACACCGGCACGCGGAGCCGCGTTCGTGCCTCGAACGCCTTCCGGTCGATCCGGCCCGCCTGTTCGGCCCAGTGGTGGGCAAGGACCGGGTCCGCCTTCACCCTGGCGAGCAGGCGCCAGAACCCGAGAGCTCGGAGGTCGGTCTGGCCGGCGTCGACAGCGGCCTCGATGCGCGCGAACTCGGCCGGGTACCCGTCCGGGTCGCTCACGTCCGCCCCCTGGCCCGCTCCTCGACGGGTTCCACGGATGAGGCGCGTCCTCGCGCTAGGATGTTCGCTCGGACGCGCCCCCGGGCCCAGGTAGTCCGCCCGCAACGACCGAGCAGCGACGGGAGGCGACCATCTCGAAGAGCACCATCCCCGAGCGGACCGCTCGCGCGGATCTCGCGTTCGCGTTGAACACGCTCGACGGTCGCTACCACGTCGTCGATCGTATCGCCGCGGGTGGCATGGGCGAGGTCTACCGCGCCCGCGACGCGGTGCTCGAACGCTCGGTGGCGATCAAGGTCCTGCACCGGAACCTCGCCGGCGACGCGGGCTTCATCGAACGCTTCCGCAGGGAGGCACGCGCCGCCGCCAACCTCAACCACCAGAACATCGTGGCCGTCCACGACTGGGGAAGCGTCGACGGGATCTACTACATGGTGATGGAGTACGTCGCCGGGCTCTCGGTCCGCGAGATCCTGCACGCCGAGGGCATCCTCGCGCCGGCGCAGGCGGCCGACGTCCTCGAGCAGACGCTCGCGGCCCTCCAGCACGCGCACCGCCAGGGCATCGTGCATCGGGACGTGAAGCCGGAGAACCTGATGGTGACGCGCGACGGCGTCGTCAAGGTCGCGGACTTCGGGCTCGCTCGAGCGTTCGCCGACGCGCAGATCACCGAGGCCGGCAACGTGATCGGGACCGTGCAGTACCTGGCGCCCGAGCAGCTCCAGGGCGAGCCCGCCGACCCCCGCACCGACCTGTACGCGCTGGGGGTCGTCGCGTTCGAGTTGCTGACGGGCCGGCTCCCCTTCACCGGCGAGACCCCGATGGCGATCGCGTACCAGCACATCCACGAGCCGATGCCGAGACCATCGTCGGCGAACCGGGCGGTGCCGGCGTCGCTCGACGGCTGGGTGGCCTCGGTGACCGAGAAGCAGCGCGAGCTTCGTCCCGAGTCGGCGTCCGAAGCGCGGCGCGATCTGGAGATCGAGGCGCGTTCGCTGCCCGCGGCGCCGCCGCTCGCGTCGCTCGTGCCGGAGGTCGCCGTGATCCCCTACTCCGACGTCGCGGCGCCCGGCGCGGC
>Ga0105249_10003497_pt1 | contig 13589 bp, 12 predicted proteins | sample KBSS44metaG_FD_81522 | JGI IMG/M metagenome (GOLD analysis project Ga0105249, IMG submission 81522) | Switchgrass rhizosphere microbial communities from Kellogg Biological Station, Michigan, USA - KBS S4-4 metaG | ecosystem: Host-associated > Plants > Roots > Rhizosphere > Soil | place... | reverse complement strand
TAGGTAACATCAAACGCCGCGGCCGCCGAGAGGCATTGTCCGGGAGTACACCCGCAAAAGCGGCACTTTAGCCATGCATCAGACGCCCAAATAGGCACCGCCATTGGCGTGGATCGCCTGCCCGTTGATGTAACGCGCGCCGGGCCCGCACAGGAATCGCACGGTTGCAGCGACATCTTCGGGCCGCCCCCGATTGCCGGAGATCGTCTGGTGGGTCAGATGGTGCGCCGGTTCCGGCTTGCCCTTGGGCCGGGGCGTGCCGATCAGGCCGGGAACCACGCAGTTCACGGTAATGCCGTCATCGGCGAGGTCATGGGCCAGTGCCCGGGTAAAGCCGATGATGCCGGCCTTGGCCGTCACCACGTGCGCGCGATCCTTCGCGCCCGTATGCGCGCTGAGGCCGCCAATATTGACGATCGTCCCCGCGCCCGACTTGCGCAGCCCCGGCAGACAGGCTTTTGCGCAGTGAAACGCGCCGTCGAGCGTAACGTCGAGAATTTCGCGCCACGCCGCATAGCTCATCTCGGCGAACGGCTTCTCGCGCCGCAGCGCCGCATTGTTGACGAGGATATCGAGACGGCCGAATTGCTTGACGGTGACATCCGCCATTGCCAGCACCGCCACGGCGTCGGCGACGTCCCCGATATGAACCAGCGCCTTGCCGCCCGCAGTTTCAATCTCACGCGCGACCGCGTCCGCCTCAGGGCGATTGCTGCGCGCATTTACCACAACGGAGGCCCCGCCTTCCGCCAGAGCCAGCGCGATCGCGCGGCCGATATTGCGGCCGGCGCCGGTGACGATGGCGACCTTGCCGGCGAGTTCCTTTGTCATGAGCCGTTACCCGCGCAATGAAGAGAGATCGATGCGGCCATTATATAAGTCCGCCATCAGTTTCAACGCCGTATCGCTTTGCGCGGCGCTCCAGCCGCCATGCTTGGCATTGAGCAAAAACTTATCAGTTACATCCGGCCGCGTCAGTGGCTCCTGCGCGCCACCGCGCAGATAAGGCTGTCGTTCCTCGACCACGCTGCCATCCCGGAGCGTGGCGCGGATGTGGCCGGTGTAATTGTTTGGGTAGGGATTGTCGGGGTCGATCACGAATTTCACCTTGGCGGCAAGCGCCAGCACGCTTGCATCGCTGATAGCACTTTCCGTGAAGGCACTGAGCCCGACACCGCCATGCACAAAGCCTGTCGCCAGCAGATAAGGCACCGCGAACTTGGCGGCATAGCCGTTGCGCGGGCGCTGCTTGTCGGCCGACGGCTCCCACAGCCGGTGCACCGTCCCCTCCGCCACCTCGCAGGCGATATCGGTGACATCCTCAGGTTTGATACCCCGCGCAGCCAGCCGGCGCGCGCAGTCGATATAGGGTTGGGCCATCGTTCCGCAGGGATAGGGCTTGAACGCCAGCGTGTCCGTCACCCAGCGCGCGCCGAAATCGCCTGTCAGCGCGTCGTAATCGCCCCTCGTGGTGTGCGCGAAGCCATGGAACAGCCCGTGCACGCCCTCGAACACCGTCCGCGGACCAGAAAACCCTCCCCGCGCCAGCAGCGCCGCGCGAATGCCTGATTGCGCCGCCCATCCGGCATGCAGCCGTTTGGTCCAGGCGCCCTCCGCGAGATATTCGATGATGCCGCCGGCCATGCTGCCGGCGACGCCGAGCGCATCAACGATTTGTCTCGCGTTGAGGCCCAGCGCTGCACCGACGCCGGCGGCCGCACCCATCGCGCCGAACACTGCGGTCGGATGGAAACCAGCCTTGTGAACGGCCTTCGGCACGACCAGGCTCAACCGGCACAGCACTTCGGCGCCCACTGCAATCCCGATCAGCGCCATGCGACCGTCCGGATTGTGCCGCTCGCAGGCGGCAAGCACCGCCGGCACGATTACCGCCCCGGCGTGGACCGGGCCACCTTCGAACGTGTCGTCGAAATCTTCGCCATGCGCGGCGGTGCCGTTGACGAAAGCGGCGCCTGCCGCCGTCAGCGTGCGTCCATGGCCGATCGCCGTGCAGGGACCGTCATCGTCGCAACCAGCCAGCGCGCTTCTGATGTAGTCCTCATTGCGCGCCGTCACGCATAATCCGACCACGTCGATCAGCAGATCCTCGCATTTGCGCGCGGTCGCGGCCGGCAATGCGCCGGCCTTCAGCGCGACAATTTTCCCGGCAAGCGTCTCAGCGACCGATGCCGTGGGCAGTTCTGGGGCCATTACCGTCAAACGCGGAAAATCTTGGTGTAGCGCGCTTTGATGGAATCGCTCTCTTTCTCGACCGCGGCAGCATCGTCCTTCATGGTCTTGATGTCCTTGAGCGGCTTGCGGCCGGCCTTCTCGACAGTTTGCGAATGCACCGAGCGAAGGCCACCGACATCGATGATGAGCTGCTGGGCCTCCCGGCTGAGGCTGAAGGACTGGAACAGCCTCGCGGCTTTCGGATGAGGCGCATCCTTGAAGACCCCGTTCGGTCCGATAATCAGCGGTGATCCTTCGCTGGCGTAAACCGGCTCGACCGGGCGGCTAGCTTCCTTCATCTGGAAAATGTTGTACTCGTTGCCGTCGGCCATGACAGCGCGCTCGCCAAGATCGAGTTTCTTCGGCGGATCGGCGGATGACTGCACCTGCATAATGTTCTGTTTGGCAAGCTGTTCGAAGAAGGTCCAGCCCAGGTCGCGCTGCATCTGATAGGTCGCGGTCATGATGGTGCCGCTGTAGCCGGGATGCGCCTTGACGATCTTGCCCTTCCATTTGGGATCGAGCAGGTCGGCAAAGCTCTTCGGCGCATCCTCCGCCTTCACCAGATTGGTATTGTAGGCGATGATGCTGAGCCAGACACGAAAGCTCGCGAACTGCCCGTCAGTATCCCTGTGCTCGTCGGGATAGAATTTTGCAACATCCTCCGTCACGTAAGGCGCCAGGATGCCATCGCGCTTCCAGACGATGAAATGCGCGGCGTCGGACGAATTCACCACATCGACGGCATGGATGTTGCTGGAATATTCCTGTCCGATGCGCTGGAACACCCGTTCTGCCCCGGTGCGCTCGACGCGGACCGCTATCCCCGGATATTTCGCCTCGAACGCCTTGGCCAGCTTCTCGGCGACCGGCAAATCGGTCGAGGTGTAGTAGATGATCTGCCCTTCTTTCTTCGCCGCTTCGATCAGCGCCGGCGTGACTGGTTCCGGCGGAGGCGCAGCGGCCATCACGCGGGTGGAGAATGCTGCGCCTGCGAGAACGGCGCCGGTGCCAGCCAGCACGTCGCGGCGCGAAATCCCTCGATGTTTCATGTTTTCGTTCCCCGCGCTTGTTGGCGAAGTTAGGTACACCCGAACTTGCGCATTATTCCTATGGATTGGCCGCTGTCCATCGCCGACAGTTCATTCTCGTTGCCAGCCAGACATGGGACACGAACTTATGGCCGGGCGCCGAACCATCTGCGCCACGCGATGCTCCTGACAGGAATCACCCGTCGCAGGTCAATGGGCCGAAATATGAACTTCTCGCTTAGCGTCAAATTGAGAAGCAAATGGGGGGTTACCGAGAATTAGGATTGCCTGGCTCTCTTACGACCCGCCGATCGGGACCGCAGCTTGATCTCTTCCGTCGGCATCGGCGCATACGGATTATCGTCGCAGCTGCATGGCTGCTGAACAGGCATTCCGCTGCTATTTGACATCCCCATCGCCGAACCGGGAACGGCTTGATCCCGGACTGGCGCTCCAAGGACACGACATGCGTCCTCAAGATCAGCGCGCCATCGGGGGTGAAGTTCTCCCCGACGTTGGCGCATGCCTCACGACGTCAATGACTGATAGCCGAACGGCCGGAGTATCGGACCACACACGTGCCATTCGTCTCCGCTGTCGTGGGCATCGTGTTGGAGATGGGCGCAGTACCATAAAACAACGTCCGTTCCGTCGATGTCCTCTCCGTTGACGTGCGTCAAGAGTTGATCATCGGAAGGAGTCTCCAGGCGGCCCTTCCTGTCTTCCGGCCCGTGATAAGCGGTTACGCACACGTCGAGCCTCGAAAAAAAGTCGCTGGCTCCGTCGAACGGCCCACGCTCGATCAGGTACCCAGTGCCGGTTCCCTTTCTGATCACCGCCCAAACATTGGGGCCAATGTGAATGGTGGCAATCTCATTGACCCTCGGTATCCAACCGGGGCCATAACCCCAATCGGTGGCAGTGTTTGCCTTTTGCAGTGCCAGGTTGGACGATGCTCCAACAATGTCGAAGTCAAACCGGTGGTAGACATGGTGCTGGTGCGTGGCGGGGTGCTGCAGTCCCGCGCTGTGAAGCTGCGGCAGGATGATCCCGTCACTCCGGAAAATCCATCGGTTGACAATTCGGTAACGGCCGATCTCGTGATAACTCTCGACTACCAGGAAACGATACGCCGGATTCGTGCCTTCGTAGATTTTGAAGTTCCTCATGTTCCCGGCGCTCAGTTGGTCCTTGTAAGGACCGTCGCCCGAGTTGTAATGAACTCTGATCATCGGCAAGCTTGCCTTATGCAAGACCTTCTTTCCGCGGTAGAACACATCTCGAAACGCGATGCCTTCGCTATCGACGTCGGCGACCTCCCATAAAAATGTCCACACCGGCGCCTCTGGAGGCCAACTGATCCTGCCCGCGCTCATGACAAACTCCTACTAAGGGTAGATGCTTATCTCTAAGGATAGATGCCGGTCTCAATGACTTGGTGACTCGTCAGGTCTACAATCGCCCAAGCAGTCGGCAAGCGTCTGTCTTTGGGACCAAACCGCACGTCAACAATCCTGTGCTGGTATCGGCGGGCTTTTGAAATTGACGTCTTCGACGATGAGCCCCATCCCGGTCTCGACGTCGATTCCCCCGCGGGGAAGGCGGCCATCTTGCCTGACCAGATCGCGCGCACGACTCATCTCGGCGGTCACCACTGCCGGCTGATACCGCTCCGATTTCACGTCCAGCACCGCTTGCGCTTTCAGATCGACCAAAACCTCAAGCACCATATCGTCGGTGTAATTGTACATCATCACCAGGGGATATTCGGTTCGCCGATCGAGCGACTTCATCCCGACGCCCATCAACTCGTAGCGCTTTCCTTTAAGTTCGCCGACGACGCGTTCAGACGCGAGAGCCAAATTGGCCGCCTGTTGGCTACCTTCCACTGTCAGCGTCGGCTGAACCTGCTCCGAGACAAAGACCTTTGTTTCCACCGGCGTGACAAATTCGCGCCAACTCCGCGCGTCCGAAAATGGAGGATCAATCACAGGCCCAAAATTCAGGATTTCGACGGTCGGAAGCAGTTCGGGCAACGGGAGCACGACATCGTCCTTCATCGATCCCTCCCAAAAAAACTACCTTAACATGTAAGAGTGTCTCAGTCATCCATAAAATTGTGCTGAGTACAAATGTGATCGTCGGCTTCTCAGAAGAGATGATCGAGTCCGTCGAAATTGGCAGGCCAAGCAAAAGCCCGTCCCGAATCTGTTAGAAGCCATCCGCCGGCTTGTCGAGCTGGGGCTGAAGGCGAAGGGGAAACAATGAAGCCACTCATCCTCGCGTTGGTTTGCGGCGGCGCATTGTTTTCAACAGCTGCGCTTGCGCAAGGCTGCCGCGGATTACCGCAGGGAGCCAGGTTGGCCTGCATTCAGAGCAATCCTGTCCTTGCTGCCCGGCTCGCCCGGTGTAGGGAGCAAGGCGTCCAAATGGGCCTCGGAATCGGCAAGCACGGCGATCTAAGGCAATTCGTTATCGCGTGTATGCAGCGAGGACGTAGCTAGACCTCCTACTAATCCCGCCTCGAGCGATAGCCAAGGAAATGGGTCTCGGTCTGGAAACAGTTCGACGCGCAAGCAATGCAACTTCCCACATGGGACCGTTCCCAGAGACTGTCCAACCAGTTACCGCGCTTTCGGCAGCAATCAGCGCCGATCGATTGCCGGCCTATTTCGGTCCGGGTTTCTACGCCCACGGGTGGCTTTCGCGCAATGCGATGCCCGGGTATCCCTTTGGGCGGAGGATTCGCCCAATGGACACTTCTTTCTGGGATTTTGTGACGCGATTTATCTTGCCTCCAGTGCTGGGGGGCGCCGGTGGCTTTCTGACCATTTTTGCGAACTGGGGAATCGATAAGAGGAAGCATCGCCTTCAACGCCGTCGCGAATTGATCACCGGGTGGCGTCTCGAATTGATTCCAATGGTGGCCTCGTCGCAGGACTCGCCCGAGATTTGGGCCGGACCAAAGCAAGCAAAGGTGCTGTCTTCTCCGTTTTATGCAAGCCTCAGGCCTCACCTTTCCCAGGGGGCGGTCAAGAAAATAGAAGATCCCACAATGGGACTTGTTTTAAGCAGGGGCGGCGCATCACCAAGCAAATGCTACTGGGCCTATCGATTTCCCCTCAAGATTTTCGTTGATGAGATTGCGCGGATCGAACGTGAGTGGAAATTGGTCTAATTCGTCTCAAAGCCAAGCCCGATCAATGCACCATCGGCGCCCTCGCCGGGCTGTAGCTTATGTGTGACGCGCTCGCCGTTCGTGCCCCGAATTGGCTTGCCATCAGCGTCTATCATCGTGATCAAGCCATCATCCAGAATGTAACGGCCAATCGTAACCCGGCCGGCGGGCTCCGAGGGGCTGGGATTGGACAGGATGGCGGATACTGTTTTGACCTCAGGCATTGGCACACTCCGTGGTTCGAATGTTCGACCTTGCGATTGAAATTGACCGCGATGCTGTGCGGGATCGGAGAACCGTTCGGCTCGGAGAAGTACAGCGCCACCGCGTCTCCTTACATCAGGAGATGGCATCCCTCTTTTCTTCATGTCCTCCTTGGCTTCCAGGAGAAGCTTGCCATCCGACATAAACTTTTAGCCGACCGATCAGAGATCGAAGTGCAGGCTATCTATGTCAGGAATCGCGAAGCGGCCCTGCAGGGCTGTCTTCAGGTTGAGCCACATTTCGGCGCGCCGATTGGCCGGGCCACCGGCAGGTTTGCCGTTCTCGTCGAGCGCGGGCGGCTCGACAGGCTTGCCACCAAAGTTCACGCGGTTGATTATCTCGCCGTGCCCTGCTCTTCAAGGCGATCGGGAACAGCAACACCTAAACCGCCAACATCAATATTTACTTTAACCGGCTTATCGTCGCGGATAATCTTAGCAACCAGACCCGCCACTTCCATCGTATCAAGGCCATGACGCTTTTCTATCTTCGTAATGCAATGCCCCTGCCGCCAAGCAATGGCCGTACTGTCTGCGCCCTTTCCTGCAGGGTCAACGCCAATGATTAGCGGTCCGTAAGGCTCAATGTCCTTGACTTTGCGAGCCCGCATCACAAAGTCGGCCGTAGGCGCACGCTTTCGAGCCCGTGCAGGACGGCAGGATCTACATCGAGAGGCTCAACGGTCCGTTCCTGTTCGGCGACAAGGGTACGCCGGAGGAATACGCGGCGGGCCTCGGTCGCACGGTTGAACTCGGCTGGCTTGACTGCATGACAGCGGGACGTTCGTGAAGCTTACGCAGAACGGCGCGGACCTGTTCGCCTTGGGACCTGCGCCCTTCCCAAGCGGGTGCGAAACTTCTTCGCTTAGCCGCTCATCGGCTTACGCTTGAGCATTTCTTGCTCAACCTGATCTGCAAGGACGGTTAGGTGAGCGGCAGCCGGTCGAACAATTCCCGCCTGGCTGTGTCAGTCGCAAGGTCGCTAATCAACCTGCATTCCGCTGCGTCTTTGCGGAGCCTTTCTAAATGGTTCCGATAGTCCTGCATGGCGGCCCCCCATATCGTTGTGGAGTTTACCACAAAGGTTGCCATCGCAAGATGTCAGTTTGCCGGATTTCGGCGCCGCGAGCTTCGACCGCAGCAATTAGTCTTCCAGCTTTTAAATTCGGTCACTCTCGCTTGTAAATTCGGTCACTCTCGCTTGCGCTCGCCGACCCCAGCCTCGGCCTGAAGCCAAAACTCCAAGTCGCGATCCGAAGCTCCGCCGTTTTGCTCCCAAATTTCGCGAGCGCGGGCGCTGATCGCGTGCTTGGTCTGTCTGGTATCCAGTCGCTGTCGCAGTCTCACCCTTAGCTCGTCGGCCAAGGCTCTAAGCCGTTCATACGTTGAAGGCTCGCTGATCCGCGCGGCAATTCGCTAAGCTTGTTCGATCTTGAGCTCCAGTTCCCGGGGATCTTCATCTGATCGATCGACCGTCTCCATTTAATTAAGACGGTTCAGGCCAAAACTGGTTCATTTCGCAGTGGATAAAATATGCAGTGTGAGCAGAAGATCACTCTCCGGGAAATGCGAACAGGCAACGGCCGGACCCGGCTGATCGTCTATTGCGCCGACTGCGGCTGTGCGTCATCGTAGATACCGATCGCTGGGGCGATGACATTCAAGCCCAAGTTCACCTGTCAGGTTTGCGACCGTCGCGGCGTAGATGTCAGGCTGCGGTTTGAACCAGCACGCATATGGGCACGGGATAGGCCATCCATTTCTCGGCTGGCTGGATGCGCTTCTCCGAGGCTCGCCCCTGGGGATAACCCTGCGGATAGCCTGTGGATAACTGCCCAAATTACGACCAAATTGGCGCGCTAAGCTGCTGTAGTTATGAACCTTTTATTCCATCCGTGGCATAAGGTGTTCAATGAAACGATTTCAGTTGTTTTTTCTGGCGGCTTCCATCGCTGGCGCTTCTTCAGGCGGGTTCTTTCTTTTAACAATGCCCGCGCAAGCGAAACAATGCAGCTCCGAACGGCCGGCAAACGCGCGGTCGCATTGGTCCTATCGGCTCATCGACGGCCGAAAATGCTGGTACGAGGGTAAGCCCTTGCTGGCGAAATCGTCATTGCACTGGCCTCTGGCGCGAGCGCGACCAGCAACAGATGATCGAGAGGGTGTTCTTCCAGAGAATTATTACAATCTTCTCGATGCTCAGGCTTCCATTCCGGACCCTTCCGAAGGTTTCGAAGCGCGTTGGCGTTCGCGTTTTCTGGAAGCAATCGAAAAGTATTAGCGGGCGCCGCTAAACGCAGGCTGTCAAACCAAAGAAACTCGCCGGGTTGAGCCGGGGAGCTTCCTACGCGGTTACTTTCGCGCGAATGAGCACCAAGGCATCGCACGAAAAAGCCGCCGCTGGGTTGAGATCAGCGACGGCCTTTTACACATTACTCCCGCGGGGATGTCTCACCGCGATAGATCCGACCCTAATCCCGGGAAGTTAGGAATGATTTGCCAGCAACCGCCACTGCTCGAACGTGATTCGAAATTCGCCTGTAAGGCTTGCGGCCGTCGCGGCGCCGACGTCAGCGCGCTATGTGAGCTGGCCAGGATGGGAACGGACGGCGGCTAGGCGAGATTGAGCGCTTGTTCCGGCTAAAATTGATTAAGCGAACATAGCGAGCGGTCGGCATCGTACCCGCCCGTTCCCACCTCAACTTGCGAAATCAAATGAACCACCATCAACGCCAATTTAGCGGTAGCTGGACGGCAATTTCTGATTGGTTGCCGCGCTCCTCCAGTTGTGAGACGGTCTTCGTTGCGCAACCACTCCTAGGTAAAAAATGCCAAACAGTGAGCGCGAGCCCAAAAGTTTAGGCAAAGATTTAGATTGCATAAGATGTGGCTCAAAGATGCATTTTTCCTGCATCGAGCCTCATAAGCCCGGTTTCGTCCATCACGTTTACGAATGCAAAAATTGCCGAAGCACGCAGAGCTTTGTGACCGCTATCTGAGCGCTTTTTTGTCGACTGAGGAAAGATGGATACTTTTACGATCCACGCATCGAAGGATGGCGATTGGGTTGAAACACAGTTCACCAGTCCAACCCTGACCGTGGCTAAGGCGAACAGCCTTACGAGGTCAGGGTGGGATGTGCACATCACCGACTCGGACGGCAGGCGGTACGGCGCGACAAGGTTCAACGAGATTCTATCGTTCGATCGAAAAGCACCGATCAGATTCTAATATCGGAACAGATCAACCGGCAACGATCCTATCGGCAAACTCGTCCAACGAGTATGTGATACCCCTGTCGGTGATACAGACCTCACCCAACTTGGCTTTGCTCCACGCCATCGCCTGCCGTAAAGCCTCCCATTCGGTGGCGAACATCTCGGAGAAAAAGATGTCGTCGAGTTGGGTTGTCACCTTGAAACGCATCTTTCGGAATGCCTACCGTTGTTAACCAACGAATTCATCGCCGCGTGCGGGCTCCAAGCTAAGCGGATTTCAGGATCTTTTTCTCTCCCGGCCTTATGAAAAAGACGCCGAGCTTGTCACCGTTCACCCAGGCAAGTTCACAGCGGCGAAATGCCAACCCATTTGACGACAATAGCAGAAAAAATTCCTTCAACGGCAGACCGTCGATGGAACTCTCGACGCTGAGTTTTGCCCCGGTATCCGAGACATCCTCAATCTTGCAGGGCCGACGCCAAGTGCCGTCGATAGCCATCATGTGAGCATCATACCCTCGCTCGAACACAACCCGCCGTGATTTGCGCAGCTCCATGTGGATTAATCTCAAACAAACGGCTTCAGTGCCGAGGCTGATTCCACCAAAGCCGCTCTGCAAACTCCAGATGACGACTTCGAGGAATATGACAACCGTAATCTATATTCGTGCAGTACGACCTAACCGGTCTATCGGTTTCTGGCAAAACCTATCTAATTTCCTCGGCCTGTTTGGCTGGCCGCGATCCCCGCTAGTCACTGGCTTGAATGCAGCGGAGCGCTTCGTGCTGCAGTGGCGCGGCAGGCCTCGATCGGGCGATTTCACTTGGCTGGCTGAAGCTACACGAAAGCGGCGCCGACGTGAACTAATGCCTCGCCGAACCTAGTTTGAAAATAGCAATGGCGTGTTTTGGACTTTCCTCGCCTGCCTAAGGGTTTGCCTGATCTTCCTGTCGAGAAGATCGATCTGCCTTGTCAGGCTTGCCCGCCTGTGCTTGGGGTGCGGGTCGCTCGACCTTTTGAAGGTCGCCATGATCTCCCTCATCATGGTTTTCCGTCTGGCCTTCAGGGCCTCAACCTCATCTGCCATCCTCTCCTCTCCAAACATCCAAAAATTCCGGGACGCTAACGCTCCGAACGAACGCTCCTCCACTGGCGTGGAGCGTTCATCGGCGAGTCGATCAGGCGTGAACGATTGTATTTCAATGGGTTGACTCCAACTTGCTCGCATCGTTCAGACCATCGTTCAGCCTGAACGAACGGCCTGTTTATCGACCCTTTATCGTTCAGACGATCGTTCCGGCTTTTGTATGTAAAAAGGCTCAATCATCGTCGTCCTGCCATCCAATCTCCCACTTGCCCTTTGCTGTGATCCGGTACTTGTTGCCGCGGCGCTCCAGCAGCTTTTCCGCAACCTGCCGGCCGCACATCGCGTACACCTTCGATTTTTGCGGCTGGTCGGTCGCGCCAACGAACCCGCACTTGATGGCAAGGTTTGCAATTGAGCTGTTCCGGTTTTCGGCGATCGTGCGCATCAGCATGTTCTCCTCGCTCTCCCGCTTGCCCTCCTCCATTTGCAGCTTGAGTTCGGAGACCGGCTTAGCGACGACAGATGGCATCAGGCACCCCTCGGCGTCGATCACCCCGGCGCTGTCGGCCACCTCGAGCTCAAACGTCATTGGCTCAAACCACCCCCCCCCCGGAACTTGCCCAGCCAGTGCAGGGTCGTCTGCCGCTCGGCGGTCGCCCAAAGCGTCAGGTTGCCGTCCACTTCGTTCAGGAAGGCGCTGCCACCCATCGGCAGCAGGTTGTCGCGGGGGGGGGCGTTGTTGATGGGATGACAGTTGACTAATACGGCCGGCTTGCCGGGCAGGAAGGTCACCCTGCTGAGAGTTGGGTTGCTTTCGTCGCCGGGGAAGTAGGCAGCTCCTGTGTCCACGACGACCAGGACAAGATCGTTGATCGCTTCCGCTTCAGCCTTGATCTCCGGCATCTTGGCGGCAATGTCGATCACCCCGGCCACGAACTGCATCTTGAGGTCTTCGGCCTTGAAGCCATAGGCATCGGCCAGCACAAGGAACCGCGCCCTGACGTCGTCCGGGTTCTCGCCGGCAAGCAACAGCACCGTGCCAGCCTTGACCTCCTTGCCATGCATGGGCAGGCCGCGGGCTATCGAGTACATAGCAACTGCCGTTTTGCCGGCCCCAGTGCGCCGTGAGGCTGTACAAATACCCGCGCTGCAGAACGCCATCGACCAGATAGGCCGGCGGCGTGAAGCCCGCCACAAACTGCTCCGCACTGAGCAGCAGTCGAGGCGGCTCGCGGTGTTGGGATCGACCTTGAGTTCCTCTGGAGGCAACTCATCGGACTTCGCGCCAGCCCGGCTCCATCGGCGTCGCATCAAGACCGTCGAGCGCCGACTGCATTCGGCTGCGGTAGGCGAGCATCGCAGCGCGCCAGGACTTGTCGTCGCGGTTGTCGACATAGGGACCGACGACCTGCGCCAGCGCCATCATGCTGTGGCCGACCGACTTCAGCAATTGATACACGATCGGCACCTGCGGCGCGTCCATCGGCGCCATTCCCGGCCGGCAAAGGATCATCCGCCCACCAGCACCAGAGAACAGGGCAAGGATCACCGGATGCTTGCTCAGGATGTTCTTCTGGAAAACTTTTGCTGCATCGCCGTAGAGCTCGAACATGCCTGTATTGAGCGCCAGCATGTCCTTGGTCGCTATCTCCGAGGGGATGGCGGCGGTTTTGCCCGATATCGGCGCCATGTGCGGGAAGAGTCTGCGCATTGGTGACGGCACTGCTGAAGAGCATGATCGCTGCGACAGCCAGGGTGGGGGATATCCTCATGTCACGATCCTTGTGCCGTTGCCCGGGAGTTGCACAGGCCAAACGTCGACAGGTATCTGGTTCTCGGGACTAGCAGTGAGCGCGCAGATAGCTAGACTTGGCGGGAGGCCGGCAAACAGGCCGAGATCGCAAAATAGAGGTTTTTTGGGAGGTTGACATGATGCGCCTGAAGCCAGCGTTAGCGCTGGCAGCATCTCTGTTTGCGGCGCCAGCCCTTCTGGCCACGGCAGGTTTGGCACAGGACTATCCGTCGCGGCCGGTGAAGGTGATTGTTCCATTCGGCGCCGGCGGGCCTGCCGACGTCACCGCCCGCCAGATCGGCAACATCCTGCAGGAAACCTTCGGCCAGCCTTTCGTGATCGAAAACCGTACCGGGGCCGGCGGCGTCATCGGCACGCAGGAAGCCGCCAAGTCGCCGCCCGACGGTTACACGCTGCTGATGATGTCGAACACCCAGACCGCGAATGAATCACTGGTTCCGCAGCGCAAATACGAACTGATGCGCGATCTCGCGCCAATCGCACCGGTCAACTATTCCGACCTCGTCATCGTGGTTCATCCCTCGGTGCAGGCAAAGACGCTGCAGGAATTCATCGCACTCGCCAAATCGCAGCCCGGGAAGTTGAACTACGCCTCTTCCGGCCAGGGCACGCCGTATCACATGGCCGGAGAACTGTTCAAAGCCATGGCCGGCATCCATCTGGTACACGTGCCCTATCGCAATAGCGGCGAGGCGCGCAGCGGCGTGATCGGCGGCCAGGTGCAGATGATGATCGACGCAGTTCCGGCGATGGCCCCCAACGTCGC
>Ga0105249_10003496_pt1 | contig 13589 bp, 13 predicted proteins | sample KBSS44metaG_FD_81522 | JGI IMG/M metagenome (GOLD analysis project Ga0105249, IMG submission 81522) | Switchgrass rhizosphere microbial communities from Kellogg Biological Station, Michigan, USA - KBS S4-4 metaG | ecosystem: Host-associated > Plants > Roots > Rhizosphere > Soil | place... | reverse complement strand
GCGTCCGCGATCCGCATCAGGTCCTCGACCGCGACCGGATACAGCGAGAACGCGACCGCGGCCTTTCCGGCGTCCACCGCCGCCTGGAGCGCTTCGGTGCCGCGCGCGCCTCCGACGAAGTCGATCCGGGGATCGGTCCGAACGTCGCCGATTCCGAGGATGGGCTCCAGGACCTGCTCCTGGAGCAGGGTGACGTCGAGCGCGTCGTCCGCGGGAGACGGCCTGGGAAGACGGATCCCGTACCAGCGGCCGTCCAGGTAGAGGCTCACCTCGCCCCTTCGGGCGGGCGCGGGCGGCGCGTCCGGAGTGATCGGGACCTTCCGGCCGAGCTCTTCGAGGAACTGCGCGGGTGACCGTCCACCCAGGTCCCGGACCGTGCGGTTGTACGGGAGGATCCGGACCTGTCCGGCCGGAAACGCCACGCCGAGAAAGAAGTCTCGCGGTGCTCCCGCCCTGGCGGGTGAGCGCGAGCGGAGCTCTTCGCGGGCGCGGGCCGCGCTCGCGGCCCGGTGGTGGCCGTCCGCGATGTAGAGGAGCGGGACCTTTCCGAACTCCTCGACGAGGCGCCGCGCGGTCTCGGGCTCCAGCCGCCACAGGGTGTGCGCGACGCCGTCTTCCGCGGTGAAGTCGTCGATCGGCTCCCGGCGGCCGGCGTCGGCGACGAGGCGGTCGACCTCCGGGCGGTCGCGGTAGGTCAGGAAGACCGGACCGGTCTGTGCCGACAGCGTCACCATGTGGCGTGTGCGGTCGTCCTCCTTGTCCCGCCGCGTGCGCTCGTGCTTCCTCACGACGTCGGAGTCGTACTCGTCGAGGGAGAACGTGGCGGCGATGCCGGTCTGTTCATGTTCGTTCATCTTGAGGCGGTAGAGGTAGACCGAGGGCTCGGGATCCCGGATGAGCGGGGCCTCCCGGGAGAGCCGCCCGAAATTCTCGGCCGCCCGGCGGTAGACCGCGTCGGAATAGGGGTCGGTTCCGTCCGGAAGGTCGATCTCGGCGCGCGACACGTGCAGAAAGCTCCACGGCTTGCCGGCGGCGAGGGCGCGCGCTTCGGCGGTCGAGACCACGTCGTACGGAACGGCAGCGACGTCGCGCGCCCGTTCACCGACGGGTCGAAGGGCCGGAAAGGGACGGAGAGTGGTCACGACGGATCGCTTCGAATGCCGGGGGATTGTATTGCGCGCCGTCCAATCTTCACGGCTATGATTCGACTCCGCCGAGAACCGACGAACCAGAAGGAGCAAGGACCAATGGATCGACGTCAGCTGTCCCTGGGAATCACGACCGCCGCGCTCGTCGCGGCCGCTTTTTTCGCGGTGGCCTGCAAGAAGGAGGAAGCCCCGGCGCCGGCCCCCGCCACGGAGTCGGCGGCCTCTTCGGCGGCGCCCGCGGAGGCGGCCGCCGCTCCGGCCGCGGCTCCAGCCTCCGCAGATCTCGTCAACGGCGGCCGGTATCTCGTGACGGTCATGGGATGCAACGACTGCCACACGCCGTTCAAGATGGGGAAGAACGGACCCGAGCCCGACATGACGCGGATGCTCTCGGGACACCCCGAGGGAATCAAGCTCGCTCCGCCGCCGAAGCTCGAAGGCGGCTGGCTGATGGCGGGGTCCGCGACCAACACCGCGTGGGCGGGGCCCTGGGGCGTGAGCTACACCGCGAACCTCACTCCCGACCAGAACACCGGCATCGGCATCTGGACCGAGGACATGTTCATCAAGTCGATGCGCCAGGGCAAGCACATGGGCACGTCGCGGACGATCCTCCCCCCGATGCCGTGGCCCTGGTACGGGAAGATGCGCGACGAGGAGCTGAAGGCGATCTTCGCTTACCTGAAGTCGATTCCTCCGATCCGCAACCACGTGCCGGATCCGTTGCCGCCGTCGGGTGGACCGCCTCCGGCCGCGCAGTAGTCCGATCCGCGAGGAGGACCCATGGGCAAGATCGTCGAGTGCCACAAGGTGAACCCCACGAGCGACTGCGATCACGTGGTCCAGGGGCGCGACGAAAACGAACTGATGCGCAACGCGGAAGAGCACGCCCGTGAACACGGCCTCGAGCCCACGCCGGAGCTGATGGCGCAGGTACGGACCCACATGGAGGACGAGATCGAGGGCGCCTGATCCTCCGCCTCGGAGCACGTCCGTCGGAGTCGATCGACCTGGCCTCCGGTTTGAAATAGCGAAGCCCGTGCAGCCCACCGACGAAAAGGTCCAGGCCGAGCAGCTCAAGCAGCACGGGGACGTCAAGGAGGCGCTCGAGAAGGCGAAGCCGCCGCCCGACGCCCACCGGCTCCCCACGAAGAAGAGCCACCGCGTCTGGGTCGGCACGTGGGCCGTGCTGTTCCTCGTTTTCCTCAGCCTCTGGTTTCTCCTGTCCGCGGGAATCATTTCGATGCCGAGCCAGCGGGTCGCGGACATCCTCCGGCGCGGCAGCCTCGGCCTGGCCGCCGTTTTCTTCGTCCTGGTCGTGGAGAGACTGGCGGAGAGCTACTTCGTTCCGCGCCTCGACAATACCGTCGCCCGCTACAACCTCCGGCGGATCCTGCACCTGCTGACGGGGCTGGCGGTCGCGCTGATTCTCGTCACGGCGATCTTCGTCAACTGGTACACGGCGGTCGTCTCGTTCGGACTGATCTCGCTCATCCTCGGTTTCGCGCTGCAGACGCCAATCACGAGCTTCATCGGCTGGATCTACATCCTCGTCCGCAAGCCGTACCGCGTGGGCGACCGCATCATGATCGGCAATGCGAAGGGGGACGTCATCGACGTCTCCTACCTCGACACGACGCTGTGGGAGTTCGGCGGCCAGTATCTTTCGACGGACCATCCGAGTGGCCGCATCATCAAGTTCCCGAACGCCCAGGTGCTGACGAACCCCGTCTACAACTACTCCTGGCCGCTCTTTCCCTACATCTGGAACGAGATCCGTTTTCAGATCGCCTACGACAGCGACCTGGAGTTCGTCGGGAAAACGATGAGCGAGGTCGCGGCCGACGAGCTGGGCGAGACGATGATGGAGCGGGTCAAGGTCTACCGGGAGCTCCTCGCGGAAACGCCGGTAGACGAGCTCGAGGTCCAGGAGCGGCCGGTGATCCTCTTCCGCGTCAGCGACAACACGTGGCTCGAGGCGATCGTCCGCTACATCGTGGACCCGAAGAAGGCGGGCCGGACGAAAACCGCGCTGATCCAGAAGCTGCTCAAACGCCTGAACGCCGAACCCGACCGGGTCCGCTTCCCGAAGGGCGACGCCCGTTGAGCTCCGCGATCCCGGCGACGGCGGGCCGTGCGCGGCGCGAGGCCCGGTTCCGCTTCGCGCCGTGGGGGGCTCTCGGAATCGTTCTCTTCGCGCTCGGTCTCTGGGCGCTCGCGGCGGACCTCGAGGCGTGGAACACGGTCTGGTACCTCCCGGCGTGGTACGGGTACCTCCTCGTCGTCGACGCCGTCATCTACGCGCGCCGCGGGTCGTCGTTCCTGTCGGACCGCCGCGGTGAGCTCGCCGCGATGATGCTCTGGTCGCTCCCGTTCTGGCTCGTCTTCGAGGCGTACAACCTCCGCCTCCACAACTGGTACTACGTGTTCGGCCTGCGGACGCTGTGGGGCTCGGGCCTCATGAGCACGCTCGCGTTCGCGACGGTTCTCCCGGCGTGCTTCTTCCACGCCGAAGCGCTCGAAGCCTTCGGCGCGTTTCGAAACTCGCGCTGCCGGCCGCTCCCTGTGACGCGGCGGACGCTCGTGTTCCTGGCGGCGGCCGGCGCCTTCTGCGCGATCGCGCCGCTCCTCTCTCCGCGGACCTTCTTCTGGGCGGTGTGGGGCGCGGCTTTCGGAATCCCGGAGGTTCTCAACTACCGCGCGGGCGCGCCGTCCCTGCTCGCGGACCGGGAGGCGGGGACGCCCGGGCGGCTCTACCGCCTCCTCGCCGGGGGGTTGTGGGCCGGGGCGGTGTGGGAGCTCCTCAACTTCTGGGCGCGCACGAAGTGGATCTACACCGTCCCCGGGTTCGAGGACTGGAAGCTTTTCGAGATGCCGCTCGCGGGCTTCGGCGGCTTTCCGCCGCTCGCCCTGTCCGCGTTCGCGTTCTTCGCGCTCGTCACGCGTCTCGAGCGGCGGCGCCGCATCGCGGCCATCACGATCGCCGTCGTGTTCACGCTCGCGGCGTCGATCGCGATCCTCGACCGCAACGTTCAGTCGGTGCGCCCGGTGCTGTCGGAGCTGTCGGGCCTCGATGCGTCCGCAGCCCGGAAGCTGCGCGTTGCCGGAGTGCCGACGCCCGAGCTCCTCGACCGGGCCGTCCGGCGCGACGGTCCGGAAGCGGTCGCGGCGCGGTCGGGCGTCCCCGTCGAGCGGGTCGAGCGCGCGGCGCGCGAAGCGGCGCTCGCCCTCCACAAGGGAATGGGTGCGCCCGCCGCACGCCTCCTCGAGGCCGCGGGCGTCGAGAGGGTCTCGGACCTCGCCGCGCGCGACCCGGCCGAGCTGACCGCGCGCCTCGACCGGCTGGCGGCGGCGCGCCGGGAGAGGGCCCCGCGTCCGGAGTACGTGCGGGTGTGGGTGCGCGCCGCGCGGCTGGACGGAAGGCCGCGGAGATAGGGGCATGAAGCTGCGCACGGTTCTCCTTCTCGGAGCGATAGCCGTCTCGATCGCGTGCGCCGGCGCGCCGCCGAGACAGGGCGTAGCGTCGCCGCCGGCTCCGGTCCCCTCCGCGGGAGTCCGTTTCACGATCCTCCAGATCAACGACGTCTACAAGATCGAGGGCCTGCTGGGAGGGCGGCTGGGCGGCCTGGCCCGCGTGCGGACGCTGCGGAAGCGGCTGGAGGCGGAGGGCCGCCCGGTCCTCGTCCTGCACGCCGGAGACCTCCTCTTCCCGTCGGTCATGAGCAAGTACCTTCGCGCGGCTCCGATGATCCGCGTTCTCAACCTCCTGGACGGAAACCCCGTCGCATTCGACCCGGATCTCTTCGTCGTCTTCGGGAACCACGAGTTCGACGATCGCGACCCCGGCGTCCTGCTGGGCCGCCTGGCGCAGTCCGACTTCTCCTGGGTCTCGTCCAACGTCCGGTACCGGACGGTGAAGGCCGCGCGGGGCGAGGCGCTGTCCGCCCGGCTCGCCAACGTGCACGACGTCGTGGTCCGCGACGTGGCGGGTTTCCCCGTCGGGATCTTCGGGCTGACGACCGACGCCCAGCCCCGGGACTACGTGGCGTACGACTACGGTCTTCCGGAGCGCCACGCCGCCGTCGAGAGAGCGCTCGAGCGTCTGAAAAGCGGCGGCGCCCGGGTCTTCCTGGGCCTCACCCACCAGGATCTCGAGGACGATGAACGGCTGGCCCGCGAGTTCCCGGCGGTCGCGATCGTGATCGGCGGGCACGAGCACTTCTTCCTGCAGCGGAAGATCGGAAGCACCTGGATCACGAAGGCCGACGCCGACGCCCGGACCGCCGTCGTCCACGACGTCCGCGTGGCCCCGGACGGCTCGGTCGCCGACGACTTTCGCAAGGTTTCGCTCGACGCCGACGTCGAAAAGGATCCGGAGGTGGAGAGGGAGGTCCAGTCGTCGCTCCAGGAGCTCGCCGCCGCGGTCAAGACGCAGACGGGGCGCGACCTCCAGGAGGAGGTGGGCGAGACCGAGAATCTCCTCGAGGGGGTCGAGCCGGCCGTGCGGGGCCGCGAGACGGCGCTCGGCAACTTCCTGACCGACGTGATCCGCGAGCGCATGAAGACCGACGTGGGATTCGTGAACGGCGGCGCGATCCGGATCAACGACGACATCCCGCCGGGCAAGGTCCGTAACTACGACCTCGAGGGGATCTTCTATTTCGACAACGCGATCGTTTCGTTCGAGATCACCGGCGCCCAGCTGCTCGAGCTCCTGCGCACGTCGGTTTCGAAGGTGCACGCGGGTCACGGGCGCTTCCTGCAGGTCTCGGGAATCCGCTTCCGCTATCGGGCCGGCGGCACGCCGGAGGCGCCCGTCTATACGATCGATCCCGCCGACGTCCATGTCTCCCGGCGCGGCGCCGGTTTCGAGCCGCTCGACCTCTCGCGAAAGTACTCCGCGGCGTCTCTCGACTACCTGTGGGAGAACGGGTATCGCGACGGCTACGAGCTCTTCTCGAAGGGGAAGGGCGCCGGAGGCACCAGCCCGAAGCGACTCGACTCCGGGCCCGTGCCGTGGAGGGCCACGACCGAGGAGGCGATTCGCGCGCTGCCCGGGCGCCGGATCACGTCCCGGGTGGAGGGACGGATCGTGCGCATCCCCTAGAGCCTGCTCGGAATCGGAGCGCGGCAAGGCGCTTGCACTCCGTTCCGCCCATGCAGCAGAAAACTTCGACTCTTCCGGGAAACAGCCTCGAGCGTTTCTCGCAAAGGGTCTCGCAGTGGGCGGGCAGCTCTCCGGCGTTCGGGCTCGCGCTCGCGTTCGTTCTCGCGTGGGCGGTCACGGGACCCCTCTTCCACTTCTCTCAGGGTTGGCAGATGGTCATCAACACGGGGACGACCATCGCGACGTTTCTCATGGTGTTCCTCATCCAGCGCGCCCAGAACAAGGAATCGCGCGCAGTGCAGTTGAAGTTGAACGAGATCGTCGCGGCGATATCGGGCGCGAGCAATCGCCTGGTCGGAGCCGAAGAGCTCTCGGAGGACCAGCTCCGGGAGCTTCACGAGAAGTACCAGCGGCTCCAGGAGAAAGTGAAGAAGCCGGGCGGCCCGAACCTGCAGGACGCGGTCTCGGTCGAGGATACGACCGGGGCGATGGCGGTCAGCGCTTCGGGGGGCGCGAGGGCCGGAGGTCGATCCGCGAGGCGATCGCACGGTCCGGAAAACGGATGAGGTCGGAAACGGCCTCGGCGACGTCCTCGGAAGTCAGCATCCAGGAGTGGTCCCGGTTGCCGTGCGAGTGGCCGAACTCGGTCGCCACCGAGCCCGGCAGGATCGCGGCGACCCGGATTCCCTGGTGACGCAGGTCCAGCATCGACGACTCCGAGAACCCGAGCAGACCGAATTTCGACGCGTTGTAAGCCGAGCCTCCCGCGAACGCGTTGACCGCCGCGAGCGAGCCGATGTTGACGATGAACCCGCCGCCGCTCCTCTTCAGGACCGGGACCGCGAAGTGCGTCGCGTAGTACGGCCCGAAGAGGTTCGTCTCGACCACCGCCCGGAAGCGCTCGGGCTCGAGTGTCTCGACCGACTCGAACTCTCCGATCCCGGCGTTGTTGACGAGGACGTCGAGGCGTCCGAAAGTCTGCCCGACGAACTCGATCAGCGCCTTCTGATCGGACTCGCTGCGCGCGTCCGCCTGCATCCCGGCGAACTTCCCGGATGGAACGTCCGCCTGGAGTCGCGCGATCGCCGAGGCGACGCCGTCCGCGTTGCGGGCGGAGATCGCAACCGAAAACCCGTCGGCGCCCAGCCGGCGCGCCACCGCAAAGCCGATTCCACGGCTGCCGCCCGTGACGAGCGCGACCCGTTTCTCTTCCGTCATGCGAACATCCTAATCGACCCGCTCTGCTAACGTCGCCCGATGAAGAGAAGGGGGAGGCTCGCGATGATGATCGCCCTGACGGTCGGCCTGACGGTCGCGGTGATCCTGCTGGCTCTCAACTTCACGTCGGGCGAGAAGAAGATCAAGCACGAGATCCCGTCCCTCTACGGCGTGGCGGACCCCCAGTTCCTCCGGGCGATGGGCTCGCTTCTCGGACCGGCCATCGTGAACGGCAACCGAATCGTGACGCTGCTGAACGGGGACGAGATCTTCCCCTCCATGCTCGAGGCGATCCGTTCCGCGAAGAAGACGATCACGTTCGAGACTTACATCTACTGGTCGGGAAAAGTCGGGGATGACTTCGCGAAGGCTCTCGCGGAGCGCGCCCGGGCCGGGGTGAAGGTACACGTCCTCCTCGACTGGGTCGGCAGCGGAAAGGCGAAGAAGGAGTACATAGACGAAATGAAGGCGGCGGGTGTGGAGGTGGACAAGTACCACCCCCTGCGCTGGTACAACTTCTCGCGCGTCAACAATCGCACGCACCGCAAGCTCCTCGTCGTGGACGGAAGAATCGGGTTCACCGGCGGCGTGGGGATCGCCGACAAGTGGTCGGGGCATGCGCAGGACCCGGAGCACTGGCGCGACTCGCACTTCCGCCTGGAGGGACCCGCCGTCGCCCAGATGCAGGCGGCCTTCATGGACAACTGGACGAAGACGCAGTCCAAGGTCCTCCACGGCGAGGAATACTTCCCGAAGCTCGACTCGGCCGGGCCTTCCCAGGCCCAGGTCTTCAAGAGCTCCCCGCGCGAGGGGAGCGAGAGCGTCCGGCTGATGTACCTCCTCTCGATCGCTTCCGCGCGGAAACGGCTTCTCATTGCCAACTCCTACTTCGTTCCGGACGACCTTTCGGTGAAGACGATCGCGGATGCCCGCAAGCGAGGAGTGGACGTCGAGGTGATCGTGCCCGGCACCAAGATCGACTCCGAGCTCTCGCGCAAGGCCTCGCGGTCTCGGTGGGGAGATCTTCTCGAGGCGGGGGTCGAGATCTACGAGTACCAGCCGACCATGTACCACTGCAAGGTCATGGTGATCGACGATCTCTGGGTATCGGTGGGATCGACCAACTTCGACAACCGCTCCTTCCGGCTGAACGACGAGGCGAACCTGAACGTCTACGACGCGGACTTCGCCCGGCGGCAGGTGAAAGACTTCGAAGAGGACCGCAAGAGGGCGCACCGCGTGACGCTCGCCGAGTGGCAACATCGCCCGCTCTCGGAGAAGATCCTGGAGCATGCGGCGGGACTCCTTCGCTCCCAGCTCTAGCGTGCGCGGGGGCGTGGGAGCGCGATCGTGATCCCGGCCGAAGACTTCTCGAACGTCGAGCCCGGCGCCCCGCGCGAGGGGCGCGGCCGGATCTTTCGGCGCTTCCTCCGGTTCGGGCTGCTCGCATGGGGCGGTCCCGTCGCGCAGATCGCGATGATCCGGCGCGAGCTCGTCGAAGAGGAGCGCTGGGTGTCGCCCGAACGGTTCAACCGCACCCTCGCGGTGTACCAGGTTCTGCCGGGACCCGAGGCGCACGAGCTCTGCGTCTACTTCGGACTGCTGGCCGGCGGGCGCGTCGGAGGTCTTCTCGCCGGGCTCGGATTCATGCTCCCCGGTCTCTTCCTGATGCTCGCGCTCTCCGCGTTCTACGTCTCCGTCGGCCTGTCGTCGCCCCTGGTCGCAGCTCTTTTCGCGGGCGCCCAGGCGGGGGTCGTCGCGGTCGTCGTGCGCGCGGTCCATCGAATCGGGTCGGGCGCCCTGCGCGACGTGTGGCTCATCGTTCTCGCCGTCGTCGCGGCCGGCGCCGAGCTCGCCGGAGCTCACTTCGCGCTCAGCCTTGCGTTCTGCGGAGTCGTTTACGTCCTGGTCCGCCGCCGCCGGTTCGTGGCGGCTGTCGTGGTCGGCGCCGTGATCGCGGCGGCCGCGGCGTTCCCGGTCGTCCGCGGAAGAACGGCTCCGGCCGAGACCGTTACCCCGCGCGCGGCCGTCGCGCACGCGACGCCGACCGTGCCGGCGATCTTCGGTTCCGGACTCGAGGCCGGGCTCCTGACGTTCGGGGGCGCGTACACCGCGATTCCGTTCGTGCGGAAGGACGCGGTCGAGAGGGGCGGCTGGCTGACCGACCGCCAGTTCTTAGACGGCCTCGCGCTCGGCGGGATCCTCCCCGCCCCGCTCATCATCTTCGGGACGTTCGTGGGATATGTCGCCGGCGGACTCCCGGGCGGACTCGCGATGACGTTCGGGATCTTCCTTCCCGCGTTCGCGATCACGCTCGTCGGCCACGAGACGCTGGAACGCGTGGTCGAGAATCGATCGCTGCACGATTTCCTCGACGGCGTCACCGCCGGCGTCGTCGGGCTCATCGCGGCGACGTCGGTCCACCTCTTCCGGGCCGGGATCGGCACCGTGCCGCAGTTCGTCCTCTTCGCCGCCGCGCTGGCGGTCCTGTATCTCTGGCCCGCCAGGGCGGCCGTCGCGGTCGTCGTGCTCCTGGCCGCCCTCACCGGCCTTCTCCTGTGAGCCTCGCGCTCCGGACGCTCTCGATCGGCGACGAGCAGGCGCTCTCGGAGTTCCTCGCGCCGCTCGAAGCGGGCTCGATGTTCCTTCTCGCCAATGCCCACGCGGCCGGACTCGTCGATCGGGGAGAGCCGCTGCAGGGAACCTACGTGGCTGCGGTCGCGGACGGGCGGTGGATCGGCGTGGCCGCGCACTTCTGGAACGGAATCCTCGTGCTCCAGGTCCCGGACGCCGGAGCGCTCGAGCCGGTGGCCCGCGCCGCGGTTCTGCGCTCGGGCCGGGAACTCTCCGGGCTCGCCGGACCGCGGGACCAGGTGGATGGCGTCCTCCGGGCGCTCGTGCCCGAGGCGCGACTGGCCCTCAAAGACAGCCACGAGAAGCTCTACGGCCTGGAGCTCGATTCGCTCCGCATACCCGGGGCGCTCGCGTCCGGCCGCGTGACCTGCCGCCGCCCGCGCGATTCGGAGCTCGACCTCGTCTCGGCGTGGCGGGCGGAGTTCTCCGTCGAGTCGCTCAACCTGGAGGACGGCGAGGACCTGCGGGCAGCGTCGCGCGCGGACGTCCTCCGGCAGCACGCCGACGGCGTCGTCTGGATCGCGCTCGACGGAGACCGCCCCGTCAGCCACTCCGCGTTCAACGCGCGGCTGCCCGGCGCCGTGCAGATCGGGGGCGTCTGGACGCCGCCGGAGCTGCGGGGGAGGGGTTACGCGCAGTGCGTCGTCGCCGGGTCGCTCCAGGATGCGCGGCGGGAGGGGGCGAAGCGCGCCGTCCTCTTCACGCCCGAGGAAAACGCGCCGGCCCGCGCGGCGTACGAGGCGATCGGGTTCCGGGTGATCGGAGACTACGGCCTGGTGATCCTCCCGCCCTGAGGAACCGCCGAGCCGGGCTACTCCCCCTGGCCGAGGGAGTACCCGCGCTCCCCGTCGAACGTGTACAGGTTCTCGGTCTTGATGAAGTCGACGCCGGCTCCGGCGGCCCGCGCGAGCAGCGCGGCGAGATCCGCAGTCGTCGTGGTCCCCGAGTCGGGTGCGAGGAACCGGCACTGCCAGTGCTCGGTCTGCATCGTTTCCGGAAATCCGTCGGGCCAGACCTTGATTCCGCGGTTGCTGATCGTCGTCAGCCCGAGGCCGGCGGCCGCGAGCTGTCCGACACGGCGCGCGAGCTCCGTGGCGTCTCCATCCCAGTTGACGAACACGTCCACGCCGACGAGCTGACGCGTTGCGGGTTTCCGGCGCGACGCGGCGCGCGGCGCCGCCGCCGCCGGGGCTGCTCCGTAGGTCACGGACTTCAGCGTCGCGGGCTTCTTTCCGACCCTCTCGGACACCGCCGCGGCGAATTCGCGGGTCCCGACTTTCTTCGAGCTCGTTCCTTCGGTGTACACGTCATAGGTGTGGACGCCGTCCTCGATCGTCTTCAGCCAAGCATTGTGGACGAGCTCCGCGACGTCGGATTGACCGATGTGCACGAGCATCATCACCGAGGCGAGAAGCAGTCCGGAGGGGTTGGCGAGGTTCTGGCCCGCGCGGCGCGGAGCGGATCCGTGAATGGCCTCGAACATGGCGCATCCCTGCCCGATGTTCGCGGACCCCGCGAGCCCGACCGATCCGGCGATCTGCGCGGCCACGTCCGAGAGGATGTCGCCATAGAGGTTCGGCATGATGATGACGTCGAATGCTTCCGGCGTGTCGGCGAGCTTGGCCGCGCCGATGTCCACGATCCAGTGCTCCTTCTCCAGGTCCGGGTACTCCGCTCCGATCTCGTCGAAGACCTTGTGGAAGAGGCCGTCCGTGAACTTCATGATGTTGTCCTTGGTGAAGCACGTGACCTTGCGGCGGCGGTTGCGGCGGGCGTACTCGAAACCGTAGCGGACGATCTTTTCGCAGCCCGGGCGGCTGATCAGCTTCAGGCACTGGACGACGCCGTCGGTCTGCCGGTGCTCGATTCCGGCGTAGAGGTCCTCCTCGTTCTCGCGCACGATCACGACGTCCATCCCGGGGTGAAGCGTCTGCACGAACGGGTGGTAGGCGACGCACGGGCGGACGTTGGCGTAGAGCCCGAGCGTCTTGCGGGTCGTCACGTTCAAGCTCTTGAATCCGCCCCCCTGCGGCGTCGTGATCGGCGCCTTCAGGAAAACCCGCGTCCGGCGGAGAGACTCCCAGGCCGAGGGCTCGATCCCGGAGCTCATCCCCCGCTGGTAGACCTTTTCCCCGATCTCGATCTTCTCGACGTCCAGCCGGGCGCCTGCCGCCTTCAGGACCGTGAGCGTCGCTTCCATGATCTCCGGTCCGATTCCATCGCCGAAAGCGACCGTGATGGGTGTGTTCTGGGTCATGCGCACCTCCGAAAGGGCGTGCATTATCCTCGACTTTGGTCGCGTGGTCCGGCCGCGGGCGCCGCGCTATAATTTTGGGTGGCATCGACACCATGTCATCCATCCGTCTCGATGAGACCACCGATATCGCTGTACCCAGTGACGGGCGCGACGGACTGGCGCTCCGCTTCGACCCCACTCGCCGCATCAACCTCCGGTTCCGGCTCCACTTCGAGTCTCCCGACGACGTGGAAGCGCTCCGGTACGCGCGCCGGGTGATGATCCGGGAGGAGCGGACGCGCGGCCTGGAGTGGGAGGAACCGTCGATCGAGGATGCCGTCTTTTCCGTGAACGACGTTTCCTGGCCGGCGCTCGCGTCGCAGGCGGCGTGGTGCCGGCAGAAGATCGCGGAGATGGTCGAGCGCGCGCTGCGCTCGCGGGACGACGTTCTCATCGCGGGGCGGCAGCCGACCGCCTAGGAGATCCGGCCGGGGACCGTTACCTCCAGTAACACTTTTCTTCGGGCGAGCCCATCCGGAAGAAACGGGGCTCTGGCCGAAATGGCTGGGCCCGCGGGGATTGGCCGGCCCGCATTCCCGCGGCATACCGTTCGCTACCTTTCCCCCTGTTGTCGGAAATCGGACTGGTCGAGGTGTCGGGAGCGACCCAGGACCCCCGCCTGGCCGCGGAAGCTCCGTTCGACGTCGAGCGGGAAACGGTTACTTTGCGCTTCCTCTTTTCGACCGAGGATCCCGTCAGCGTGGACGCGCTCAAGAAGGCGCGCCGGGCTCTGATCCGGGAGGAGGCGACGCGCGGACGCGACCTCGACGAGCCGTCGCTCGAGGAAGCGGTCTTCTCGCGGAGCGAGATCCTCTGGGAAGTGACTCCCGACCAGCGTCCCTGGTGTCTTCAGAAGCTCGAGGAATTGTGCCGGCGCGCGAATCTTCTGCTTTCGGAGGTGGAGCACCATTGACCGGTACCGAGCGCACGCTCCGCAAGGTCCTGATGCTCTCGGTCCTCGCCGCGATCGGCTGGTGGATCCACGAGAAGAAGCCGACCGTCCAGGGCGTCGTGGACGACCTCACCCGGCCCCTCCTCGGCTCCCGGAACGAGGTCCGTGAGCCCGAGCAGAAGCGCATCGCCGGCGAGGCGAGCCAGGTGCTGACGATCGAAGAGGACAAGCCGATCGGCGCCGTCCGCCAGGGGATGTCGGAGACCGAGGTCCGTCGGCTACTCGGCGATCCCG
>Ga0105249_10003495_pt1 | contig 13590 bp, 11 predicted proteins | sample KBSS44metaG_FD_81522 | JGI IMG/M metagenome (GOLD analysis project Ga0105249, IMG submission 81522) | Switchgrass rhizosphere microbial communities from Kellogg Biological Station, Michigan, USA - KBS S4-4 metaG | ecosystem: Host-associated > Plants > Roots > Rhizosphere > Soil | place... | reverse complement strand
GGGCGGCGGGCTGACCGCGGCCCATCCGTGGCTCCCGTTCGGTACGGTGGTGACCGTCACGAACCTCGCGAACGGCAAGACCGTTCAGGTGGTGATCAACGATCGGGGACCCTTCGGCGGACGGATCATCGACCTCTCCGACGAGGCGTTCGCCCGGATCGCCCCGCTCTCCCAAGGCGTCTGTCAGGTCCGGCTCAGCTGGTGAGCGCGGGGTCGGCCTCGGCCGCTCCCAACTGAAGGACCTCGCGGCGCGTCACGGGATCCGGCCGACCAAGATCCGGGGCCAGCACTTCCTCGCCGACCCGAACCTCGCCCGCGCGATCGTGGCCGATGCCGGCGTTCGGGAGGGCGACCGGGTCGTCGAGGTGGGCGCCGGTCTCGGGTCGCTGACGGTCGCGCTCGCCGATGCCGGGGCCCGGGTCCTCGCGATCGAGGTGGACCGTGGGTTGTCGGAGGCGCTCCGGGAGGTCGTCGGGTCCTACCCGAACGTCCGCATCGATGTGGCCGACGCGATGCATGCGGACTGGCCGACGGCGCTCGGCGCCGACCGGTGGTCGATGGTCTCGAACCTCCCCTACAACGTCTCGGTCCCGCTCGTCCTTGACCTCCTGCGGACCGCGCCGATCGACCGGTACGTCGTGATGGTGCAGCGCGAGGTGGGGGAACGGCTGGTCGCGCGTCCCGGCGAGGAGGCGTACGGGGCGGTGAGCGTTCGGGTCGCGTACCGGGCCGACGCCCGGGTGCTCCGCCGCGTGCCGGCGGACGTGTTCTGGCCGCGTCCGAAGGTCGACTCCGTGCTCGTGCGGCTGGACCCTGGGCCGCCGGCCGTGGACGTGGATCCGGCGGCGCTGTTCGCGGTCGTCGACGAGGGGTTCGCCGAGCGGCGCAAGACGATGGCGAACGCGCTCCGACGGCTCGGCCGCGACGGCGGGGAGGCCGCCGAGATCCTGCGAGCGGTCGACCCGGACCCGAGCGTCCGCGCGGAGCGGCTCGGGCTGGACGCGTTCGCCGCGATCGCGCGGGCGATGCTCGAACAGGGGTGGAGGCCGTGACCCGGGGGGCGATCCGGCGCGAGGCGCGGGCGAAGATCAACGTGTTCCTTCGGGTGCTCTCGACGCGAGAGGACGGGTATCACGAGATCGAGAGCCTGGTCGTCCCGATCTCGCTCGCCGACCTCGTGGTGGTCCGCCCGGCCGAAGAGCTCCGGGTCGAGATCGCCGGCGAGCCGGCGTTCTCGACCGGCGGGCTCAACCTCGCGCTCGTCGCCGCGCTCGCGCTCGCCGACGCGTGTCCCTATGCCGCCGGCGCCCTGGTGGAGATCGAGAAGCGGATCCCGGTCGCGGGGGGTCTCGGCGGCGGGAGCGCCGACGCGGCCGCCACGTTGCTCGCGCTCAACGAGCTGTGGGCGTGCGAGGTCGACGCCGCCACGCTGGAGGAGATCGGCGAGCGGATCGGTTCGGACGTCCCCGCGATGCTCTCCGGAGAGGCGGTCCTGATGGGCGGGCGCGGTGAACGCCTCGCGCCGGCCGAGGTCCCGTCGTTCCACTGGGTGCTGGTCCGGTTCGGGTTCGGCGTCCGGTCGCCCGACGCCTATCGCTGGTGGGACGAGGACGGGGCGGGGACCGGCCCCGACCCCGATCGCCTGCTCGCCGCCGCGACCGCGGGGGACGCCGAGGAGCTGGGGCCCCTCCTGTTCAACGACCTCGAGCGGCCCGTCGCCGCCCGGCACCCCGAGATCGGCGAGGCGGCGCGGCGCCTGATCGAGTCGGGTGCGCTCGGCGCGGTCATGAGCGGGAGCGGCTCCTCCGTGATCGGGCTGGCACGGGACGAGGCGCACGCCCGGGCGCTGGCGGCGGGGTTCGAGGGGGCGGAGCCGGTCGTGGGCCCGCCGGTGGACGCGGCATAATCGGGAGTCGGTCCGGGGTCGTCTAACGGCAAGACGCGGGCCTTTGGAGCCTTCGATGGAGGTTCGATTCCTCCCCCCGGAACGCCACCTCGAGGCGGCGCCCCTCGGCCGTCGGTTCGGACAACCGGCTCCCATCCCCTAGGATGCGGCGGCGGACAGAGGAGGGGTTTCCTATGGCCACGGTCGAGACCGCCCCGGCAGGGTTCGTGCGGCAGGACGGCAAGGAGAAGGTCACCGGCACCGGCCGGTACACGGCCGACCTCGGTCTCACCGGGATGGCCTACGTGAAGTTCCGCTACGCCGATCACACCCACGCGAAGATCCTGAGGATCGACGCGTCGAAGGCGAAGGCGCTGCCCGGCGTGGTCGCGGTCCTCACGCAGGAGGATCTGCCCGACGTCCGCTACGGCGGTTTCGTCCAGGATCGCTACCTCTTCGCGAAGGACACCGTTCGGTTCGAGGGCGAGATCGTCGCCGGGGTCGCCGCGCTCACCGAGGAGATCGCCGCAGAGGCAGCGCGGTTGATCGAGATCGAGTACGACCCGCTGCCGGTCGTGACGGACTTCGTCGCGGCGATGGAGCCCGGCGCGACGTTGATACACCCGGACCTCGCGTCGTACGGCATGGACGAGAACATCGTCGCCGAGGGGAACACGATGGCCTACCACACCATCGTGAAGGGCGACGCCGACGCGGCCATGGCCCGCCCCGATGTCCTGGTCGTGAAGAGCCGCTACCTCTCCGACGCCTCGCAGGGCGTGCCGATCGAGCCGCGCGCCGTCGTCGCCCACTGGCAGGGCGACAAGGTGACGATCTGGTCCTCGACGCAAGTGCCGTACGCGGCGCGCGCCGGCGTCGCGCAGACGCTCCAGGTCCCCGAGGCGAACGTTCGCGTCGTCGTGCCGCTGCTGGGTGGCGGCTTCGGCGCGAAATGCGATCTGCACTTCGAGGGTCAGGTCGCCGCGCTGGCCCGCGCGGCCCATCGGCCGGTCCGCCTCGTCCTGTCCCGCGAGGAGGAATTCACGATCATCGCTCAGCGTCGTGAGGGGATCGCGATGGAGTTCGAGACCGCCGTGACGCGAGACGGACACCTCGTCGCACGCCGGGCGAAGCTCGTGCTCGACAAGGGGGCGTACTGCGGCGAGGGCGGGTTCCTCGGGCAGATGGCGGCGATGCACGCGTGCGGCCCGTACCAGATCGACCACATCTCGATCGAGGCACATCTGAACTACACGAACAACCAGCCCTCCGGATCGGTCCGCGCACCCACCGCGCCGCAGGTGTGCTGGGGACTCGAGCAGCACATGGACGAGGTCGCGGCCGCGATCGGCATGGACCCCGTCGACCTCCGTCGTCGGACGCTGATCGAGGAGGGCGCCGAGGGCCCGACCCGTCAGGTCTTCGAGAAGGTCGGTGTGCGCGACACGCTCGAGCGGGCGGTGGAGTTGATCGGCTACGGCCGCGACCTGCCCGACGACGAGGCGATCGGTGTCGCCGTCGGCTGGTGGCCCTGCATGCCCGCGCCGTCCGGCGCGTACGTGCAGATGAACGGCGACGGCAGCGCGACGATCGTGACCGGCGCGCAGGAGAACGGCAGCGGCGCCGTGATGGCGATGCCGGTGTTCGTCGGTCAGGAGCTCGGCATCGATCCGAACGATGTCTCGATCCTGTACCAGGACACCGACGTCGCACCGTGGGACATGGGGTCGTGCGGGTCGCAGACGACCTTCAACAACGGCCGCGCGATCCTCGCGGCCGCGAAGGAGGTTCGGGAGCAACTGCTCGACGCGGCCGCCGAGCAGCTCGAGGTGGACCGCGACGACGTCGAGCTCGCCGACGGCGTCGCGCGGGTGAAGGGCTCGCCCGACCGGTCCGTCGCGATGGCGGACCTCGTCGGCGAGATCGGCACCGTGCACGGGAAGGGGGCGGGCGAGGTGCCCGACGTCCCGACCGGGGACACGGGTGGCTGCGTCGGACGCCTCGGGAACGAGACGTTCCTCGCGCCCCAGCTGATCACCCAGGCCGCGCACGTGAAGGTCGACCGCGCGACGGGCGTCGTCCGCGTCCTGAAGGTCGCGGCCGCCCACGACTCGGGGCGGATCCTGAACCGAGCCGGCGCCGACGGGCAGGTGCTGGGTGGCGTGGTGATGGGGGTCGGTCTCGCGCTGTCGGAGGGCACGATGCTCGACGACCAGGGGCGGCAACGGAACCCGCACCTGCTCGACTACAAGTTGCTCACGTGCTCCGACGCACCCGAGATCGAGGTCGACTGGATCGAGTACGACTCGGTCGGGCCGCGAGGGACGAAGGGCGTCGGCGAGCCGCCTCAGGTGCCGACCGCCGGCGCGATCGCGAACGCGATCTCGAAGGTGATCGGTCGACACGTGCCGCGTCTGCCGATGACGCCGGAGCGCGTCTGGGAGGCCGCTCGGGGATGACACGGTCGTTCACCTCCGCGACCACGATCGACGACGCCCTGTCGGCGCTTGCCGGAGGGGCGCGACCGGTCGCGGGAGGGACGGACCTGGTTGTGGGGGCCCGCCAGGGGAAGGCGCCGCTGCCCGATGCGATCGTCGCGATCGACCGGATCCTCGGGCTCCGCGCGATCGACGCGCCCGACGGCGGGCTGAGGCTCGGTGCCCTCGTGACCCACGGCGACATCGTGGCGAGCGAGGACATCCGCACGCGATTCACGGCACTCGCCGACGCCTCGGCGATCGTCGGATCGCACGCGACGCGGGCGCAGGGCACCATCGGCGGCAACGTGATGAACGCCTCTCCCGCGATGGACACGGGCGGTCCGCTCCTGTGCCTCGGCGCGACCGCGAACCTCCGGTCGGCGTCCGGCGAGCGGTCGATCGAGCTCGACGAGCTGTGGACGGGCCCAGGTTCGACGTCGGCGCGCGCCGACGAGCTCCTCGTCGCGCTCGACGTGCCGTCGCCGGCCGCCGGCACCGGGTCGTGTTACGTCCGACTCGAGTACCGCCGCCAGATGGAGATCGCGGTCGTCGGCGCGACCGCCGTGGTCACGGTGGAGGGCGACCGGATCGTCGGGGCACGCGTCGCGATCACGGCGCTCACGCCGACGATCCGACGGGCTCCGGAGGCGGAGTCGGCGCTCGTCGGCACCGATGGTGCCGAGGACGCGGTGGAGGCCGCCGCGGCCGCGACCGCGGCTGCCTCCACGCCGATCAGCGACGTTCGTGGATCGGCCGAGTACCGGCGAGCGATGGCGGCGGTGATCGCGAGCCGCGCGATCATCTCCGCGATCACGCGGGCGCGTGGCGGCAGCGTCCCGATCCCCGCGAGTCCCGCGCTGCACGGAGTGACCTGAGGAGCCGACGATGAAGGTGGCGGCGACCCTCCGCGTGAACGGCACCGACTATCCGGTCGAGCTGGATCCGCACGTCAGCCTCCTGAAGGCGGTGCGCGAGGAGCTCGGCCTCACAGGGTCGAAGGAAGGCTGCGACGACTCCGAGTGTGGCGCCTGCATGATGCTGCTGGACGGCGAACCGGTGAACGCGTGCTCCTACCTCGCGTTGCAGGCGGAGGGCCGTGACGTCACCACCGTCGAGGGGCTCGCCGGGGACGAGGAGGTCGGACCGCTCCAGCGGGCGTTCCTGCAGCAGGCGGGCGTGCAGTGCGGGTTCTGTACCCCCGGGATGCTCGTGTCCGCGACCACGCTGCTGCGTCACAAACCTGATCCCACCGAGGACGAGATCCGGATCGCTTTGTCCGGCAACCTCTGTAGGTGCACGGGCTACCGGGGGATCGTCCGGGCCGTTCGGCAGGTCGCTTCTGGGGACGTGCCGCCGCTCGCGAGGGCGCCCGTCCATGAGGACGCGACGCCACCGCATCACGCGGGCTGACGCCTCCCTCGACCTTCGTCCCCCCGGAACGAGCGTTCGCCGAGGAGCGGAGATCCGATCCAGTATCCGAAGGCTGAGCGGCCATCTTGCCAGGCCGACCACGGCGCCTGTACAAAGGGAGTCCGCCACTGAGAGGACCCCGTGCCCCCGACGAACTCGCTCGTTGCGGTCGTGCTCTGCGCAGGCAAGGGCAAGCGCCTGAAGTCGGCCGTGCCCAAGGTGTTACACCCGATCTGCGGGCGGCCAGCTCTGTGGTGGGTGCTGCAGGACGTCCGCGCCGCGCGCCCGTCGAAGATCGTGATCGTGGTGCATCACGGCGCCGAGGAGATCCGCGAGGCCGTCCCGTCCTGGGGCATCGTTCCCGAGCCCGTGTTCGTGGAGCAGGGCGAGGCGCTCGGGACCGGCCACGCGGTCCTCGCGGCCGAGAAGGCGGCCGGGCGGGCATCCGAGGTGCTGATCGCGAATGGCGACTTCGACCCGGTCGCCCCCGAGGACGTCCGCACGTTGATCCGGCTCCACCGGCGGACGAAGGCTGCCGCCACGATGATCACGACCGAGGTCGAGCGTCCCGGCCGATACTCGCGCATCGTGCGTGATGGCGACCGCCTCGTCTCGATCGTCGAGGGGAGCGACGCGCCCGCCTCGATGCGGTCGATCCGCGAGGTCGGCACCAACTGGATCGTCTTCCGGCGCGACGACCTGTTCCGAGCGCTCCCGCTCGTGGGACGCGAGAACGTGCAGGGCGAGTACTACCTGAACGACGTCTTCCCGATCCTGATCGAGAAGGGTGAACGCGTCTCGGTCGTTCGCGTCGACACCGGCGGAGCGATGGGCATCAACTCGCGCGCGGACCTCGCGAGGACCACGCGCATCGTCCGCGAGCGGATCAACGCGCGCCACCTCGCGAACGGCGTGACCCTGGATGACCCGGAGACCACCTACATCGACGTGGACGTCCGGATCGGCCGCGACACGGTGATCCACCCGATGACGTTCCTGTCCGGCGAGACCCGGATCGCGACGGGGTGCGAGATCGGGCCGGCGACACGCGTCGTCGACACGTCGGTGGGAGAGGGCGCGGTCGTCGAGTTCTCGGTCGTGCGCTCCTCGAGGATCGGGGCTCGAGCGCAGGTGGGCCCCTACGCGCACGTGCGTCCCGGGACCAGGCTGGGGCCGGGCGCGAAGATCGGCGCGTTCGTCGAGATCAAGGCGTCCGAGATCGCCGAGGCCGCGAAGGTGCCGCACCTGACGTACGTCGGGGACGCGAAGATCGGCCGGCGGGCCAACATTGGGGCCGGGACGGTGTTCGTCAACTACGACGGGTACGAGAAGCATCGGACGCGGGTCGGGGACGATGCACGGGTGGGTTCGGATACGATGCTCGTGGCGCCGGTGAAGCTCGGCAAGGGGGCGGTGACGGGCGCTGGATCGGTGATCACGACGGACGTCCCCGCGGGTGCGCTCGCCGTGGAGCGTTCGGAGCAACGGGTGGTCAAGGGCTACCGCAAGCGACGGGACGCCGAGGCGGAGACCGGCAAAAAGCGAGTGACCAGGGTTCAGAGAACGGGCGACACCGAAGCGCGGGCGAAAGGCAAGGGGGCGCACTGAGGTGGAGATCGTCACCAAGAAGCGGATGATGCTCTTCTCGGGCACCACCCATCCGGCGTTGTCCGAGGAGATCGCCGAGCATCTCGGGATCCCGATCGCGCCCTGCGTGATCCGTCGGTTCGGCTCGGGCGAGATCTACGTCCGCCCCGAGGAATCGGTACGCGGCGCAGACGTGTTCGTGATCCAGACGCACGCCGACCCCGTCAACGAATCGATCATGGAGCAGCTGATCCTGCTCGACGCGATGAAGCGGGCCTCGGCAAAACGCATCACCGCGGTGGTGCCGTACTACGGCTATGCGCGGCAGGATAAGAAGGTGCTCGCACGCGAGCCGATCAGCGCGAAGCTCGTCGCCGACCTGCTGAGCGCCGCCGGGTCGGACCGGGTCGTCTCGGTCGACCTGCACGCGGGGCAGATCCAGGGTTACTTCGACCACCCCTTCGACCACCTGACGGCCCTGCCGGTCCTCTCGGGCTACCTGCAGAACGAGCTCGGACTGCACGGGGACGATCTGGTGATCGTCTCGCCCGACGCGGGACGGATCAAGACCGCCGAGCGTCTGCGCGAGTACCTGCACGCCGACCTCGCGTTCCTTTACAAGCGCCGATCGCGCAAGGAGGCGCACAAGATCGAGGAGATGGCGGTCGTCGGTGAGGTCAAGGGCCGCCCGTGCATCCTCGTGGACGACATGATCGACACGGCGAGCACCGTCGCCAAGGGGGCCACCGCGCTCGCGCAGCAGGGCGCCGGCCCGATCTACGCCGCGGCCACTCACCCGGTGCTCTCGGGCAAGGCCGTGCAGAACCTCGAGGAGGCGCCGATCACCGAGGTCGTCGTGACGAACACGATGCCGATCCCGGAGGAGAAGCGGTTCGGGAAGCTGAAGGTGCTCTCGATCGCGCCGCTGATCGCCGACGCGCTCCGAGCCGTGTTCGAGGAGAGCAGCGTCTCCGAGATCTTCCACGGCGAGAACCAGTAGCGGTTACGGCGAGTACTGCTCCTCGATCTCGGTCACAGAGCCGTTCGCGACGGTGATCCACCACTGGCTCTGCCCGCGGTAGATCAGGTCCCCGTCCGTCACGTCTCCTTGCTCCTCGATCGCCTGCCCGAAGAGCGCGAGCTCGCCGTTGAAGAACGTCTCGCAACAGTGGTTCCAGTCGAGCAGGCGCAGCCTCACGCCGGGCGCAAGCGGCAGGGTTCGGAGCATCGGGTTGTCGTTGACGACGAAGTGGTCGTTCGGCACCGGACCGGTGTCACCTGTGGCTTCTTGGTACGCCCGATCGGCCTCCTTGCCCGAAAGGAAGTACGCGAGGTCGAACTCGATCGTGCGCGCGTCGGCGTCGACGGAGCGCACATACCCGAAGTGCCGGCCGTCCTCCAAGGAGGCCCCCGGGAACGGCGCGGGTTCCGCGACGTCGACGGTTCCGCGAGCGACGACCTCACCCGACGCGTCGTAGCCGAGGAGCTCGAGAGGACCCGGCGGGGCGACGAGTGCGAACGCGTTCGAGTCCTGGTCGAGTTCGTCGGGTATGTCGAGGACCTCCCCCGACACGACGGAGCCGTCGGCAGCCGTTGCCTCGACCCGAACTACGTCGATGGGGATCGCTCCGAACGCGACGAGCTGTCGGTTCGATCCTTGGCCCAGGACCGTCGACGCCGGTTGCAGCTCGCTCGTCACCGGCGACGCGAGGCTGGTGCCGCCTCCGAACGTCTCGGCTTCCAGTGAGAGGCTCAGACCTCCTTCCGTTCGCTGGGCGAACAGCGTCCACGGCTCGCCGCCGGCGATCCCTTCGCCCAGCACTGCTGCCGTGACCCCGCGACCCGACGCCGCGAAGGACATCGACGCGAAGGCCGCGAGCACGTCGTCGCGTTCGTCTGTCGTCGCGGCCGGAGCCAACCCGATGCGAGCCTCGAATGTCCGGCCTGCCGCCGTCCACCCCGCGCGGAGGAAGTCCCAGTTCGGGTAGCAGGTCGACTCGGACGCGTCCACGGTCATCGTCCGGGGTTGGACCGGCCACGGTTCGGATGAAGGCCCGTTGAGCGCCAACGGCTCCTCCTGGACCGTCATGAGGAAGGTCGCTGCGTCACCAGCCCGGCCCGGGCAACCGAACGTCTCTCCGGGATCGGTCGGCGCCAGGGCGAGCATGATGCGCGGGAGCGGGACCTCTGCCATCGATGCGGATCCGTTGAGCCCCGCCTTGTCCGGGTCGATCAGGCTCCATGCCTGCGGGTAGGTGATCGTGATCCCGTTGAGCGTGCCGGTCGTCGCCGGCCCCACGCCGGCCGGCCGGTTGCTCCGTGCCGGGAGCAGCATCGACGTGCCCACCACGACCCCTGCGACGATCGCGAGCGCCGAGAGCGCAATGAGGCCCCCGAACACCGCCTGCCGGCGACGGACGGACCGCCGGAGCCCTTCAGGCGCCGAGATCGCCGTCGGGACGCTTCGCGCGTCCTCGTCGAGCACCTCTCGCAGGTCGCGTTCGAGATCGTTCACGTGTCCTCACTCCTCGGGATTCGTTCGCGAAGCGTCTCCATCGCTCGGGCGACCATCGACCGAACGGCGGCGGCGGAGCATCCGAGCGCCTCGCCCGCCTGCTGTTCGGACAGGTCGGCGTAGTAGCGGAGCACCACGGCGGCCCGCTGACGCGCCGGCAGGGCCGAGAGCGCCGCTCGGAGCTCGTCGCGCCGGCCGTGGTTCGGCTCGTCGACCGACGCCGTACCCCGAGCCCGGGCTCGCAGGTACGCCGCCTCGACCGTACGGCGCCGGAAGTGCGACGTGCAGGCGTTCACGACCGCGCGGCGCAGGTACGCCTCGAACGCCTCGGGCTGCCGGAGGTGCCGGAAGCGGCCCACCGAGCGCAGGAAGGCGTCCTGCGCGATGTCCTGGGCCAGGTCGGCGTCGCCCGTGATCAGGGCGGCGACCCGAACGGCGCCCGGCATGTGCCGCACGTAGAGATCCTCGAGGTCGTTCCGATCCGCCACGATGGGGCGGACGATACCGGTGTCCTGGCTCATCACTCCCCAGACGCGTGAGCCCCCGGTCTCATAGCGGCAGCCTGTTGGTACCATGCCCGGCCGAGACCCCAAACGCCTCGAAGGACCCGACCATGGCCGAAGTCAAGCTCGTCGCCGAACCCAGGGAAGGCACCGGCAAGGGCGTCGCTCGCAAGCTGCGGGCCGCCGGCCGCGTGCCCGGGGTGCTGTACGGGCACGGGATGGACTCGACCGCCGTGTCGGTGGACGCGAGGGACCTGTTCCACATCCTGCACACCGGCGCCGGGACGAACGTCCTCGTCGACCTGGTCGTCGACGGGACCGAGCACCTGATCATCCCGCGCGACGTGCAGCGCGATCACATCCACGGGCGCTTCATCCACGTCGACTTCCTCGCCGTTCGCCGTGACGAGAAGCTCCATCTGTCGATCCCGGTCCGCATCGTCGGCGAGTCCGTCGGCGTGAAGGCGGGCGGGGTGGTCGAGCACCACCTGTGGGAGCTCGAGGTCGAGTCCCTCCCCGGCGACGTGCCCGAGGCGATCGACGCCGACATCACCACCCTCGAGATCGGGATGTCGCTGCGCGTGAGTGACCTCGTCGCACCCAAGGGCGCGACGATCCTGACCAACCCCGAGGAGTCGGTCGTCGCGGTGCAGCAGCCGCAGATGGCCGTCGAGATCGAGGAGGAGGAGGCGCTCGCCGCAGCTGAGGCGCTCGAGGCCGCCGAGGGCGAGGGCGCCGAAGGCGAGGCCGCGGAAGGCGAAGGCGGCGGCGAAGGGGCCGAAGGCTCCGACGAGCGGTCCGAGGGCTAGACGCCCTCGCCGCCATGACCTGGCTCGTCGCGGGGCTCGGCAACCCCGGCGAGCCCTACGCGAAGACCCGTCACAACCTCGGCTACCGGGTCGTGGACGAGCTTGCCGCCCGCGAGGGCGAACGGTTCCGCAAGGCTCGGTTCGTCGGCGCCGACGTCGCCGAGATCCGTGTGGGGGGCGAACGCGTCCTGCTCGCGAAGTCCCGCGCGTTCATGAACGAGAGCGGTCCGGCCATCGGCTCGCTCGCGCGCAAGGGCGACGTCGGACCCGAGCACGTGATCGCGGTGCACGACGAGATCGATCTGCCCTTCGGGGCGCTCCGAGTGAAGTCCGGCGGCTCGACGGCCGGCCACAACGGCCTGCGCTCGCTGCAGCAGGCGCTCCGAACGCCCGACTTCTTCCGTGTGCGCCTCGGGGTCGGCCGTCCGACTGGTCGCACGCAGGCGGCGGACTGGGTGCTCGACACCTTCGCCAAGCGCGAGGAGCCCGAGGTGGCGATCCTGGTCGACGACGCGGCCGACGCGGTCCGCTCCCTGATCGCCGACGGCCTGCTCTCGACGCAGGACCGATACAATCGCTCCGCCCCGCGCGAACCGTAGCGGGGGTCGAAGACGATCGCGTGGCAAGGCCTCGTTCGCCGAACGAGGCCTGTTCGTGCTGTCCGGTGACGATGCCAAGGACGACGGAGGAGGTCAGGTGAGCCTGGAGCAGGCGCTCGACGCGCTGATCGGTTCTGAGGCGTTCGAACGCCTCCTGCTCGATCGCGCCCGCCCGGTCGTCGCCCGCGCGGAGGCGGGCGAGGACGCGCTGGTGGCGGCGCTGGCCCGGGCGCTCGGCGCGCCGGTGCTGCTCGTCGCGCCCGGGCCGCGGGAGGCGGAACGGCTCGCCCGCGGGGCGCGAGCGTGGCTCGGGGACGACGGGGCGGCGCTCCTGCCATCGTGGGAGGCGCTCCCGTACGAGGGGATCAGCCCCTCGCCGGAGGTCTCGGCGCGCCGTGCCGACGCCGTGCGCCGGCTGCGGGCGGCCAAGGGCGCGTTCGTCCTGGTCGCCCCCGCGCTCGCCGCGATGCAGGGCCTCGTCCCCACCCTCGGCGAGGTGCCGCCGGTCGAGCTGGTCAAGGGGATCGAGCTCCCGCCGGACGATCTCGCCGAGCGACTCGTCGCGCTCGGGTACGCGCGCACGGACGTGGTCGAGCACCGCGGCGAGTTCGCCGTCCGCGGCGGGGTGCTGGACGTGTTCCCCGGGACCTCGCGCCGCCCGATGCGTCTCGAGTACTGGGGCGACGAGATCGAGTCGCTCCGCGAGTTCGTCCCGTCGTCCCAGCTGTCGACCGGGCCCGTCGTCCGCGTCGAGGTGTCGCCCGTGCGCGAGCTCGTCCCCGACGACACGCTGGCCGAACGCGCGCGAACACAAGCGCCCCGCTACCTCGACCGGTTCCGCGACGGGCTCGAGCGGATCGCGGAGGGCCTGCACGCCGAGGGGCTCGAGTCACTCGCCCCCCTGCTGTTCGACCGGATGCCGGTCCCCGCCGAGCTGCTCCCGGAAGGCTCGTGGGTCGTGGTCTCCGAGGCCCGCCGCACCTTCGACCGGGCGCGCCGCGCGTTCGAGGACGCCGAGGCGCTCGCCGAGGCCTCGAACTGGCCGGGGCCGCGCGCGGTCCACGATCTGGGGGAGGCGCTCGAGGGCCCGGTCCGGCTGGAGCTCACCGGGTTCACCGAGGGCATCGACACGGGTCTGCAGGGGTGGGGCTCGGCGCAGGGCAACCCCGCCGAGCTCGCGCGGCGAGCCGCGGAGCTCGCCGAGCGCGGGTACCGCGTGCTGCTCACGGCGCGCGGCCACGGTTCGCTGGAACGCGTCCGCGAGTTCGTCGCGCTGCCGCGGGCCGAGCCGGTCGAGGCCGAGCTGCAGGCCGGCTTCGTCTTCCCGGCCGGGAGGCTCGCCGTCGCGACCGAGGAGGACCTGTTCGGTTCGCGCCGTCACACGCGCGACGCCCCGCGGTTCGCGACGCGCCGTGGCGACGCGATCGCCGAGGAGCTGGAGGTCGGCGACTTCGCCGTGCACCGCGTGCACGGCGTCGCCCGCTACGTGGGCGTGCAGCGGCGGGAGATCGGCGGCTCCGAACGCGACTACATGGTGCTCGAGTACGCCTCGGGCGACCGGCTCTCGGTCCCGACCGACCAGGTGGGGATGGTGGCGAAGTACCTCGGCGGCGAGACGCCCCGCCTGTCGCGACTGGGGACGAGCGACTGGGCGCGGACGACCGGGCGCGTGAAGCGCGCCGTCAAGGACATGGCCGGCGAGCTCGTGCGCCTGTACTCGGTCCGGCTCTCGATCGAACGCCCTCCGTACGGCCCCGACACGCCGTGGCAGATGGAGCTCGAGGACGCGTTCCCGCACGAGG
>Ga0105249_10003494_pt1 | contig 13591 bp, 10 predicted proteins | sample KBSS44metaG_FD_81522 | JGI IMG/M metagenome (GOLD analysis project Ga0105249, IMG submission 81522) | Switchgrass rhizosphere microbial communities from Kellogg Biological Station, Michigan, USA - KBS S4-4 metaG | ecosystem: Host-associated > Plants > Roots > Rhizosphere > Soil | place... | reverse complement strand
TGGGTGGATCAAGAAGAGTACTCTCACTCTTTGTATCTCCTAGGCGAAGTCGGTGAAGCTGATGCTCTCGGTCAACTAGATACCCCCGAAGCTCAGGTTAAACTAGGTTCGCTTCGAGAAAATTTCGATTCCTCGGTGATTGAAATGCTGCATACCGATAAGCAGTTCCGCGAAAAACTAGAAAACAACCGCGAACGAAAGCACATTATTTACGATGGTCACGTGTTGGCTCATGATGGCGTGACGACCATGATCAGCCTTTGTAGTAACGGCGCCCGCAGTGCTGAGCAGGATGCCCTGAAAGATGTACGCATGGTTCCGGTGGCACAGCGTTGTGGTGCAGACGAGCGGAACGCCATTGCCGTCGACAAACTGCCGATTGGACATATGCGAGCTGGCATCAGTAACTATCTCAAAGAGGCTATGGAACGCTACGGGACTAAGTTTTATGACGACTTAGGCAACCGTAAAGAGCTGGGTTTTTTTCAGTGGTATTATCGTGTCGACGAACACACCCTGATCGCCGGGAGCTATTCGGTAGATAACTGTGACGTCGATACTATGCGCAAATTATGGAGTCAGTCCGGCGGTCACATTCCCGAAGATTTAGAAACGCCAACCTGGCTCGATTGTGCAATCGAGACGAAGTGTAGCGAAGCGCAAGCGCGGGAGATGATTCTGCAAATGCGTGCTCGCTATTATGAGATGCGCGGCATCACCATCAGGCGTTTCTCTGTTGACGAGTTTGTGTCCATTAATAAAGAGACGGCTGATCAAATGTTCGCCCTCTACAGGGATCTGGCACGCGCCTATTACATGCGGAAAAAAAGTACCCTGATGCACGCCTTGGTGACCGGCCTACTCCAGAGTCCGCAAGGATTAAATGACCAGGTTAAAGATCAATTAGCTCATATACATTGCAGTGACGCGCTCGACAAACCCAGTGCAGCGCTTTTAGAGCAGTTGATTCGCTATGCAACCGCCGAGCGTTTGCGTGAAGCACTGCACTTGATTGGTACGCAAGAGCGACCGGTAGTCCAGACATTAATGGCGGCGCCAGATCTGTCAGTACTGGAGCAACTGGCCCGTAATTCTGTCAACAACATCTTGGCCGGCGCGCGCGCTGGCCGTACCTATGGTGGTTGTACGCGTTCAATTAACCTATCCGACAATCCCGATTACGATAGCTCGGTCGACCAGGATAAGAATGTTCAGGAAGCCTACGGTGGCCGCGGTACCGAAACGAGCGAAGCAAACAACACCGAGATTTGTGACTACAAACACACTGGCTGTTACTGCTGCCCGTACGATAACCAACTCAACACTCTAGAGAAACCGCTCGAGGTTGTAGCCCGTAAGCGACCCGGTCTTGTGAAGTGTCTGCGCCCCGGCTGTGGCGCTTTTATGATCCTGAATAAGGAAGGCAATCCAGTAGAAGGTGGCATTTATAAAGGCAACATCTATGCCGCCGCTCAAGAACGACAGAAACGCGACGAGCGAGCACGACAGCGCGAAGCATCAATTCGAGCCTTGGCTGCAGGCTTAATGCATCCTCACATTACCGTAGGAATACGCGAAAATACTAAAGATCATGCGACAGATACGGATATCCAGCAGGAGGAAGCTGGCGTTTAGTCTAAAACTTGACAAGCATAAGCATGCTTGATACACTCATTTTTATCTTCGCGGGAAGCCGCCAGAGAGATAAACAAGTGTGAAAATAAAAAGGTGCGAGAGTATTGTTGCGTGTGTGCGACCTCTCCGGGAGTCAGTATGTCTGTCAAAATAAAAATTGTTTCGTCGCGGCCGTTGCGCGTTCCGGTGGTTATTCGGCGCCCAGCCTGGCGTGAGTTTTTGAATTACTAGTGCTTGGCTTTTTGGGCAATTTCGGCGTCGATGAGCTTGGTGAAGTCGTCAAGGCTGTAGCCGGGAGTTATTTTCTTGCCATCAAGTATGAAAGTCGGCGTTGATTTGACGAGTTTGAGTTGATTGAAGGCGTTTACGTCCGCATTGATGACATCGTTCACTTTGTTGCTGCTGGCGTCCTTTTTGAACTGATCGAGGTTAAGGCCCAGATTGGTGGCGTATTGCTCAAAGTATGACTGGGCATTGTTGCTATCACTCCAAACCGATTGGTTTTGATAGAGGGTGTTGTACATTTCCCAGAATTTGCCCTGGAGGCTGGCGGCCTCAGCGGTTCGGGCAGCGGCGTAGGCATTGTGGTGGACTTCGATAAGCGGCAGGTTTCGGAATTGGAAGGTGATTTTGTCGCCGTAGTGTTCGATCGCTTGCTTGACAAAGGGGTAATACTGACCGCAGAAGATACATTGGTAGTCGCCGTACTCAACAAGCGTGACGCCCGTAGCGCCGGCCCCTTCAATGTGATTCGTCGGCTGCGCACCATTACTGCTTGGCGCTGCCGCTTTGTCGCCCTTAAAGATTAGAATGCCACCGAAAATAACTACGATAATGGCGATGACCGCCCAAAATGTTTTGCTCATGTTCATAGTATACACCTTGAAGGTAGGGTTGCCACCCGGCACATGGGTTGAAAGGCAGTCCCCGCATAGTGCAGCCGGGAGTCGGTCCGAAAAGACCGTAAGGGCTTCTTCGGCCGACTCACCGCGCGTAAACGCTGCCTTTCAAGCCATGTGCCGGGTGGCAACGTACGCATTTTGTGTTACCATGAGCATAAGCCTTAAAACAGATACATGGTCATGAAACAAAAGAAAGGTGCCTCCGCCAAACGCGCTGCTCCGGCAGCGGCCGCTCGAAAAGTAGCCGCCCGGCGCCGTCCGCTGCACAAGCGTATGCTGCTCCATCCTTTTACGGTTATGGTGCTGCTGTGTGCTGGTGTGCTAATTGCTGGCTCGACCTTTCATAGCTCGGCGGCTAGCTATGATGTGACCGCCTCGGTACCCGCTGTGCCACCAGCGACTGCCGCCGTCATAACCGATCCAGTTAGCCAACAACATGTTAGCGATCACCCAATCGTGGTGCATGGCACCTGTCCGCCGGCATCGTACGTCAAGCTGTATCGTGATGGTTCATTCAGTGGAACGGGTTTGTGTACGGCCAATACCTTTCAAGTTCAAACCGATTTGTATCCTGGCGCTAATAGTTTGCATGCCAAAGTGTACAATCTGACGGATGCCGAAGGGCCGACCTCTGTGCCGATCACGGTGTATTACGACCAGACGACCCTCGCACCAGCGGCGCCTGCCGCTGTGCCGACCCAGCTGCAAATTTCCAATGTCGAGGCTGGCCAGTACGCGCAAGGTAAGATCCAGCAGACCAGCGTCAATCCCACGATTACCGGGTTGGCTCCGCCTTATGCCGATGTGGTAGTGACCTTTCACTCCGACGTTGTGACGTGCCTGACCAAAGCCGACGCCGACGGCTGGTGGAGCTGCACCTTGCAGCAGCAACTCCCCGTCGGAATTCACCATGTTGATGTAACTGCTACAATGTTAGATGGTACGCAACTATTTTTCCCGAGTTTTGAAATTAAAGTGGCCGCCAGCTTACCGAACATCACTAAAAAGCGCAGCGCGCCGTTCTTGATTCAATCTGAGTATACCTACCAAGCGCATAAACCGGGCCAAACCTTCACCTTTAATATCGGCGTCGGTGGCGGCCAACCGCCTTTTGCGGTCCAGGTCGACTGGGGTGATAGCCAAAAAACGACGCTGCAGCGCACTGATTGGGCGGCTTTCACCATAACGCATACCTATGAAAGTGCCGCCGATTATCCCATTATCATTACTATGACCGATAATAATGGTACGGCAACGACTCTGCAGCTTTTGGCTGTGGTACGACAGTCACTGACGCCGGTAGCGGCAGTCAATAAGGGCTCTCGTTTCGATAACATGCTCACTGGTCTCAAAAATTATCTGTGGATTATCTGGCCTGTGTACATTGCCGTCGTATTAATGGCATGCAGCTATTGGATCGGTGAGCAAGAGGCCTATCGCCGCTTATTTGGGCGCCGCTCAGCGCATTCCGGGGGCAAGAGTAAGCGGTAGTGGTAAGATAGATTCATGGCTTCGACAATCGTTGGTATACTCCTCTTGGCAATCGGTTTGATAGCTTTAGCACTGCAGCGTTTTTACAGTTCGGTACCCGCTAAGGAATTAAAGCGATTAGCTGCTCGCGGCGATCATTTGGCCGCCGCTCTGTATCGTCCAGTCGCCTACGGCACGAGCATGCGTCTGCTGCTGTGGCTGTTGTTTGCTGTGGGTTTGACGGGCGGCTTCTTGCTGATTGCTCTAGGCCTTATTGCGCCCTTGGCATTCGTAGTGATTGGCTTGACGATGAGCGGCGTGGTGTTTTTGCAATCACTCCGATTGACTGTACGGAGCGCCCGCCTGGCGGTCCAAACGGCCCCAGTGTTAACCTGGATGCTGCTGCACGTCCACGTGCCGTTCGATCTCATGGCGAAAAGCGTTAATCGAATACGGCGACACGCGGCACACAGCGGTTTGTACGAAAAAGAAGACATCGTGGCCTTGCTACAGCAACAAAAAGAACAAGTCGACAACCGGATTGCAGCGCACGATCTTGATCTCTTGACGCGAGCCGTCCAGTTTGATGACCAGCAGGCCGCCGACATAGTGGTGCCGATGTCGCGCGTCAAGCTGGTGAGCATCGACGATCATATTGGCCCGGTGCTGCTTGGCGAGCTGCACGACAGCGGCCAAAACAGTTTTTTGGTATATGAGGACACGCCTGATCACGTCGTCGGCACGTTATTTTTGCGCGACGCCATTCAGGCCAAAGAGGGAGGCCACGTTCGTGATCTGATGCATCCGCGCCTCTGTTTTGTGCACGAGGATTTTAGTCTTCGCCAAGTACTTCAGGCCTTTACCCAGACCGGGCAGTTCATGGTTGTGGTGATCAACGCCTTTGAGGAGCCGCTCGGCGTCATTACCCTCAGCCATCTGTTGACGCAACTGGTGGGCGAACGCCAAACCGACGACTTTGATCACTACGAAGACCGTCAGGCTGTTGCAGCGTATCAACCGCACATCCTCGAACCAGCCCTGGAGCTCATTCCAACCGACGTCGACGAAGACGAAGTACCTTCCCCTGACTCAACAGTGATGGTAGAATAACTTCGATGATAACGGTCAAGTGCAATATGAACCTCCGGGTCGGCAGCCGCGCCTAAGGCGAGTGCGGTTGTACATTGGACGACCCGCACAGCCGTTTGATCTAACACCAGGAGATACCATGCGCATTTTAAGTAGAGAACTCAAAGCCCACAGTGGCGAGCAAATTATGATCCAGGGCTGGTTGCACAAAAAACGGCTGCTCGGTGGCCTGACTTTCCTGAACATCCGTGACCGCAGCGGCCTGACGCAGGTTGTTGTCAAAGATAAAGACGAAGTCGAAAAACTGCGCGGCTTGCAAATCGGCACCGTGCTGGAAGTGCAGGGCACCGTTATCGAGGAACCACGCGCCCCGGGTGGCGCCGAGTTGCACGACGCGACGCTCACGGTCATGGTGCCTGTTGCCGACGAACCACCGGTCGAAATCGATAAGCCGCTCAGTCACAAACCCGATAACCTAGATACGCTGTTCGACAATCGCGTCATTGGCCTCCGCAACTTGCAGGAGACTAAGATTTTTAAAATTCGTAGTGAGTTAACACGCTACATCCGCGAATTCCTGTATAAGCATGATTTTGTGGAGATTAACACGCCCAAACTGGTGGCCGGGGCGGCCGAAGGTGGCGCTGAAGTATTCAAGCTGGATTATTTTGGCCAAGAAGCAACACTGGCCCAGAGTCCCCAGCTGTACAAGCAAATCATGGTCGGCGTGTTTGAACGAGTGTTTGAGATTGCGCCGGCCTTCCGCGCTGAATTGTCGGCTACCACGCGGCACGTTTCCGAAGTCACGATGCTCGATATCGAAATGGGTTTTATTAAGGACCACGACGACGTACTCAAGATGCTCCAGGATTTGGTCTACGACGTCCTGACGCGGGTGTATGGCGAGCAGGGCGAGGCCCTCAAGAGCCTGAACGCGCCGGAGCTCAAGATTACGCCCGAATTCCCGCGCTACACTATGGCCGAAATTCACGCCTTATTCACCAAAGAGACCGGCAAAGACACTAGCAAAGAAGTCGACCTGACGCCCGAAGAAGAAAAATGGATTTGTGAATACAGCAAACAGCACCACGGCTGCGAAGCCGTCTTCGCCACCGGTCTGCCCAAATCCAAAATGAAGTTTTACCACATGGCCAATGACGACGACACTGCTCGTTCGGCCGATCTGCTATTCCGTGGTGTTGAGGTTTCAACCGTGCCGCAGCGCGAGCATCGCCACGAAAATTTGGTCCAGCAAATGAAAGCCGCCGGTGTTGATCCAACACATCCCGGCTTCAGTCATTACCTGTTGGCGTTCAAGCACGGCTTGCCGCCCCACGGCGGCTGCGGTTTTGGCATTGACCGCTTGACCGAAAAAATCATTGGTCTGAGCAACGTCAAAGAGGCGATTTTGTTCCCGCGCGACATTAACCGTCTTGCACCGTAATTATGCGGATTTTGCTCTTTGGTGACAGTATCACCTATGGCGTGTTTGACAGCCAGGGCGGCTGGGCGCAGCGCATCGTCAACGACCAGCTCATGGCGCAGTTGGCTCATTTGGACGACGACATTCCTTTTGCCTACAATCTTGGCTTTTCCGGCGACACCACCGCGCATCTAGCTGGCCGATTACCTGCCGAGACTGAGGCTCGTTTTGGCATGTGGTCGCACGACACTGCCATGGCATTCGTAATCGCCATTGGTGTCAACGATACGCAGGTGATTGATGGCAAACCGTTTTCCAGCCCCCGGCAGTACGCCAAAGATTTGACGTTGCTGCTTGAGGCGGCGAAACAGTATAGCACGAAGGTGCTATTTGTAGGGCTGCTGCCGTGCCAGGACAAACCGTGGGCCGCTCAAACATATAATGTAGACCGTATCTGGGAATTTGAACAAGCGCTGCGCAGTTTCGTGGCGACACATAATCTGCCTTTTGTGCCGCTGTTTGAACAATTCCAGGAACGTTTAGCAGCGGGCGAAACGCTGTTGATCGAGGATGGCCTACATCCTAACGATGCCGGCCACCTGCTCATCTACGATCATGTCCGGCTGGCCCTCGACAGCATGCTGCGCAAGTCATAACGCGGGGGCATTGTCTAACGATTGCCAAATATACCAGCAGGCGATGGATTCGTAAGGATGCCAGTGTTTGGCGGCTGCCAGCTCGGTGATTTCAGTGGCCGTTGGCTGGTGATCTAGGTTGTACAGCTTGCGGATGCCGTTTTTGATGCCCAGATCGCCAACCGGCAGGACATCTGGCCGGCCCATGCAAAACATCAGGAACATATGTATTGTCCACTCGCCAATGCCTTTGACGGGGATTAATTCTTGGATGATTTGCTCGTTGCTGAGCCCGTCAAGATGATCAAAGCGGATGCTGCCATCAACAACGTGTTGCGCGAGATCACGGACGTAGAGCGCTTTGGCTCGACTCAGCCCGGCGGTGCGCAGCTCGTCGATATTTTTGGCGAGGATCATATCTGCTGGCGGCAACTCTTCGCTGCCAAACAAGGCACAAAAACGTTTCTGGATGGTGGCCGCAGCCTTAACACTGAGCTGCTGGCTGATAATGCTGTCTACCAGCTCCTGGTAGTAGTTGCGGTGCGGCTGGATAGTGCACAGTCCGGCCCGGACAATAACCGGCGCGAGTAGGGCATCGTGGGCGGCGAGATGAGCGGCGGCTTTCTGGGCTACGGACATATTGTGCATACGAGTACTGTACACCATGCTGCTTTTGCAATTGACGCTGGCAAAATGGTTGCGGTTTTTGCTAGACTGAAGAAAACTGGGGGTACTATGAAGAAACACGATAAGCTTTCTACCGAAATTCACGAAGCGCCACAGGCGACCGAAACGCCGGACGCGCCTGTCCAAACCGGCGCCCCGCGCGCCAGTGCCATAGCTCGTTTGTGGCAGTGGATGCTCGGCCACAAGAAAATCAGTATGCCGGCTGCCGTGCTGGTGGTATTGCTCATTTTGGGAGCGATTCCTTTTACACGTTATGCCCTTGCCGGCTTGGTTTGGAAACAGGACTTTTCGGTGCTGGTCGTGGATTCGGAGACCAACATGCCGGTCGCTCGCGCGCAGATTACGCTGCATGGTAGCAGCGCGTTTACCGATGCAAAAGGCGCAGCCAAACTGCACGTGGCGGTCGGTACCACTACGCTGGTTACCGACAAACGATACTACAAAACCACATCGCAAGCCGTATTGGTGCCGATCATGCGTTCCGGTACGCCACTGACCGTCAAATTGCAAGCCACGGGGCGACAAGTGCCGGTCACGGTTATCAACAAGATTACCAAAAAGCCGGTCAAAGGGGCGATATTCCGTGCCGATGGAGCCGAAACGCAAACCGATGAAAAGGGCCAGGCCGTGCTGGTGGTGCCAGCCAGCAAAACCGAGGTTGCCGCCGAGATCTCCGATACCGGTTTTAACAAGACTTCTGTGAACGTCAAAGTGACGGTGCAGGCCGATCCAGCCAATACGTTTGCGATTACGCCAAGCGGCAAAGTGTACTTTATGTCGAATCAGACCGGCAAAGTTGACGTGGTGAAGTCCGACCTGGACGGCGGCAACCGGCAGGTCGTGATGGCCGGCACCGGCAACGAAGGTAATGAAACTGCCCTTGTGGCCTCGCAAGACTGGAAATATTTGGCGTTCCTTTCGAAGCGTGACGGCGGAGCCAATGCTAAGCTCTTCCTGATCGACACTACGGCCGGCGACCAAGTCACCACCATGGACGAAGGTACAGCGACCTTTACTCCTATTGGCTGGGACGGCCACCATTTTATCTACACTGTCTACCGCACTAATATTCCTGATTGGCAGTCCAAGCAATCAGCCTTAAAGAGCTATGACGCCGAAGCCAAAAAAATCACCGCCTTGGACGAACCAGTCGCCCAAGGCACCTCTGCTAACGACTATCTGAAGGAGACGATCGGTAGTGTCTATATTTTTGCGAATGGCCAGATTGTGTATACCAAAACCTGGTATGCGACTACCTTTAACGAAAGCCAGCTATGGACAAAACAGGCTACCCTCAGCACTATCAACGCCGATGGCAGCAATCACAAAGTAGTGCGCGGCTTTAGTATTTTGAATGGCACCTACACGTCATATCTGGGTCTCAACACCCGTCCGTATGAACCGAATAGTTTGTACCTACAGTCTTCCAATGGCCAGAGCAATAGCTACTACGAATTTGAAAACAATGCGCTGAACGAGAATAAGACCTTAACCGACGACACTTTCTACACCCTGCCGTACCACAACTACCTGGTGGCACCCTCTAATAACCAGACTTTCTGGAGCGAAAGCCGCGACGGCAAGAGCACTCTCTTCATCGGCGACCAAGATGGTAAGCATGCCAAGCAGATTATGGCTGGCAGCGCCCTGAGTCCGTACGGTTGGTTTACTGATGACTATTTACTGGTCAGCAAGGACGGCAGTGAGATGCATATAATCCCGGTCGGCGGTGTGACAGCTGACGACCAGGCCCTCAAGGTCAGCGATTACTACAAAGTTGTGTTCTTGGGTTATGGCAAAGGGTACTAGTGGACTCCTGGTCTGCTATGCTTGAGGCATGAGCGACGAACTGAAACCTGAATCGTCTTCTGAAGAAGTTACGCCAGATTCAACGAACGATCCATTGCCATCTGGCGCTGAGCAGCAAGCGCCACCGGCCGCCCCAGTCAACGACACCGAGACCGATCAGGCTGTTGATGACATTGTCCAAACCGAAGCTGATGCACTACTGACCCAGCAGGACGATGCGGTTGCCGCTGCCGAGGGCCTGGTGCAGCAGCCGCGGCGCAATTTCTTTATGCGCTGGTGGCGGAGCAAAAAGGCGCGATGGGCCACCGTGCTGCTTATTCTGGCGGCCATTGGCGTGCTTGCCGGATTGCCGACGACGCGCTATTGGATACTCAACACAGCAGGCGTGCGAGTAACTGCTTCACTGACGGTTGCCGATAGTTTGACCGGCCAACCACTCAAGAATGTCCAGGTGAGGATTGGCGATTCGACCGCCAAAACCGATGCCCTCGGTAAGGCGCGGGTTGTGCAGCTGAAACTCGGGCCGCAGCACATTGCACTGCAGCGCTCCGGATTTGCACCGTTTGCCGATGATATCACCCTGGGCTGGGGGAGTAACCCGCTGGGCAACCATCCGCTCAAGGCAGTCGGCATGCAATACAAATTGACCATTCGCGACGCCCTCACCAATGTGCCGATCCAGGGTGCCGAGGCAAGTAACGGTGAGGCTGTTGCACTATCAGATAAAGATGGCAACGCGGTGCTGACGTTGACCGGTTCCACTTCTGACGATGTTACTTTGGTGGTGAGCAAAGACGGTTTTCGTAGCGCCAAAATTGTCGTGGCAGCGCAGACATCCACTACCACCGACGTACGTCTCCTAACAGCGCGCAGGGCAGTGTTCGTGACACATGACAGCGGCAAGTACGACGTCTACAGCAGTGACGTTGATGGCCAAAATCGAAAACTGGTGTTAGCGGGGACGGGTGCCGAGAACGCCAACCTGGCGTTAGTAGTGAGCCCGAGTGGCGATCACGCCGCATTGCTGTCGACGCGTGACAACCACCGCGATGCCGGGGGCTTTTTGCTGACAACGTTAACACTCATCGACCTGCAGGACAACAGCACGGTCACGTTGGCACATGCTGAGCAGCTCCAACTCGTAGATTGGATCGGGACGCGGCTAATCTTCGAGCAAGTGGGCGCTGATTCTAGCTCGGCGGCCAACCGTTACGCGGTGATAGGCTATGACTATGCCAACACTAGCCGTGTCCAACTGGCTGCTGCCAAGCATCTCAACACTGTTTTGAGTGCACACGGTGCAATTTACTACGCGGTAGCAGCCGACAGCAGCGATGCTACCGTACAGGGCGGTTTATACCGGATCAATCCCGATGCGAGCAACAAACAGACAGTGCTCGATAAAGAGGCCTGGACCACGTATCGAGTCAACTATGGCACGCTCGATGTGCAAACGGCAGACGGCTGGTACGGCGTCAATTTGAGCAACAGCAGCTCGGCCACTGTTGCGGCACCAGCGGCTTACGTCAGCCGGTCCTACGCCGACAACACCGACGGGAGCCGGAGCCTGTGGGTTGACACCGCTAACGGTGCGTTGGTGGTGTACGGTGCCAAAGACGCCAAAGATACCATTGCCCACACGCAGGGTGGCATGGCCTATCCGGTACGCTGGCTGACGAGTGACATTGCCCTGTATCGAGTAGTCACCGGCAGCGAGACGGCAGACTACGTCATCAGTACGCTCGGCAACGGCCAGCCGGTGAAGGTGGCTGACGTAGTTAATACATTTGGCTTCACGCAAGGTCAGTAGCCATGACGCAGGTCGGAGACCGCCAGATTGCACAATTACAGGCAGTGGTCTGGGAGTTTTATCATCAGCATGGCCGACACGATTTGCCTTGGCGCCAACCGAACGCCTCGGGCCACTTTGATCCCTATCACATCCTCGTATCGGAGATTATGCTGCAACAGACGCAGGTGTCCCGCGTCATTCCCAAATATGAGTCTTTTTTGCCCGAGTTTCCGTCATTTGCGGCGCTGGCGGCCGCGCCACTAGCGCAAGTACTCAAGGCCTGGAGCGGGCTGGGTTACAACCGCCGGGCGAAGTTCTTGTGGCAAACGGCGCTGATTATTGTCGAACAGTACGATGGCCAGCTACCAGCCACGCGCGAGCAGTTGGTTGCCTTGCCCGGCATTGGGCCGAATACTGCCGGGGCCGTTTTGGCCTACGCCTTTGGCCGGCCGACGGTGTTTATCGAAACCAATATTCGGACAGTGTTCATTCATCATTTTTTTGCAGAGCAGCAGGCGATCCATGATCGGGATATCGAAGATCTGGTAGCGCGCAGCGTGCCCGATAACGCGCGACAGTGGTATTGGGCGCTCATGGATTACGGCTCGTATCTAAAACAGACGGTGGGGAATCTGAGCGCGCTAAGCAAGCATTACGCCAAGCAATCAACATTCGTTGGCTCGCGGCGGGCGCTGCGCGGACAGGTCTTGCGAGTGCTCAGCAAAAGAGCCAGCACTGGCGCAGCGCTTGCGAAACTCATTACGGATGATCGGCTTGAAGCAGTGCTGGCCGACCTGCTGTCCGAGCAGCTCATTTCCCGCTACGGCGCCTATTACCAGCTATACGGGGCGTGATATACTGCTATAAAGACTTATGCAACCGCAAAATCCGCCCGTAAAACCAGTCATGGACATTGCTTCGCCACCTAAACCTGCTATGGCCGCTTCAGCACCTTTTAATCCGACGGTAGCCTCGCGCCCGATGCACGTGCAGCTTGAACCCGGTCGTGACGATCCTCGTCCAGTTGTGCCTGTAGCGGTGCCAGCTGTTTCACCGAATCCTCCTGCAGGCATTGCCCGTCCCGCCGCAGCACACAAGAGTATACCCAAAAATTCATTGGTCGAGACCCACCATGCGCCCGTTGCCCTGATTACAGTCACCGTGCTCGTTATGCTCGCATTGTCGGCACTAGCAATTATTGTATTTTCAACGTCATAATATGAGCATGACATTCGACGAATACCAAAAACAAGCTTTGAGCACCGCCGTGGATAGTTACGACAATCCGACGCTGCAGCATTCAATTTGGGCCATGGGTATTGCAGGCGAGGCCGGCGAAGTCCTGGAAAAATGGAAGAAAATCGTCGCCTACAAAAAGGGCAACGTTTCTGAAGACGACCTGAACGAGCTTGCCAAGGAACTCGGCGACGTGGTGTGGTATATTGCGGTGCTAGCGCATAGCTTAGGACTGTCGCTTGACGATATCATGAGCCGTAATGTCCAAAAATTGCAGAGTCGCAAGGCGCGAGGCGTCATTGCCGGCCAAGGTGACAACCGTTAAGTAAGGGTAAGCACTTAAGCTAGAGCTCATTTCAGGATATAATGAGGTCGCAACCTTTATTTTTGGTGTCCTGATTATGGAACGTACTGCATACGACTCAGAAGACAGTAAAAAAGATGGCAAGGCGGCTACGCCTCGTGCTCCTATGCACGTGCCATTAGGCTTGACCTCACGCGAAGGTGGTTTACTGAGTGGTCCAACTCCGGAGCGACCAAAAAAAGACGATCCGCTGGCCCCGCTCCGCGAAACCGTTATGGCGCACGTAAGCAATTTTGAACACGGAAGCCGCACAGCAACTGAGGCCAGGACCGAAGACGAAGATGAGGACGACGACACGGTTCCAGCGCCTCCTCGCCCCCGACCGACCACAGCCACCGAAGATCCGGTTTTTGTTGATCTTGCAGCAGACGCCTTTGTGCCGCCGCCCGAATTTTTGACTACCGAACACCACGCAACTACGGCCGAAGAGGAAGCAGAGCCAGCGTCGTCCCTGCCGACGCCTCCTCGTCCACGACCGCGCATGCCGATATCTCGCTTTGCGGCACGGACCGCAGGCGGTGCGCAGCCGCCGCGCCGCCCTCCCACTGA
>Ga0105249_10003492_pt1 | contig 13603 bp, 14 predicted proteins | sample KBSS44metaG_FD_81522 | JGI IMG/M metagenome (GOLD analysis project Ga0105249, IMG submission 81522) | Switchgrass rhizosphere microbial communities from Kellogg Biological Station, Michigan, USA - KBS S4-4 metaG | ecosystem: Host-associated > Plants > Roots > Rhizosphere > Soil | place... | reverse complement strand
CCTTTGACATTACACACGATCCGATAGCTGGCCCTGATGGTGGCCTGTTAGCTCAAGCGCTGACAACTGATCGTCGGACGAAGTATGTAATTTTCAGTGGTCGTATCTACAAAGCTCGGACAGGTCAATGGGAGGCATATCATGGCCCATCGCCTCATGCGCACCACGTCCACCTCAGTGTCAAGCCCGATCTCTGCGACGATGAGCATACATGGGTGCTCGATGTCAACGTGCCTGTGGAGTCGTATCCGACGCTGGAAGTCGGCGCGCACGGGCTGGCTGTGCGAGTGTTGCAGGAGAAACTGGGCGCGCAGGTGGATGGCGCCTTCGGGCCGAAGACAGAGAGCGCAGTCAGGCAGTTTCAGCTGACTGCAGGCTTACCAACCACCGGCATCGTCGACGGCACTACCTGGCGCGCATTGCTCGGACCTTGATAGCCACCTGCTGCAGTCGCAGGTTAATCGTAGTCACTGAGCACGATGTTCGCTTCCTTGATCACCTTGTTCAACCATTGCATCTCGCTCTGCAATAACTCCACCTCGATCTCCCTGAGCTCATCCCGCTGACGCAGCCGAACGATCTCCACGTCCTGTTCATCAATGCGCCGGCACGCAGCTGTCAGCACCTCCTCGGCTTCCAGCGACAACCGCGGCTCCTTGCGCCACCTGATAGCAAAGAACCTTGCAAAAAACGCATAGACTGCGGCGTAATCGAACAGGGTCGATGAGGACATGGCTAGTTCCTTTCGGTGATGATGCTGTTGAGAAGTTCTACGTGTCTGGTTGGCACCGCGCAGTATGGGAGTCGGCGCCGGCGATAAAGTGGTGATGCGGGAGATTGGGGAAAGTCGTGGATGCCGAACTTGCAGGTTTCTTCTGGCAGGGCGGCGTTCAAGGGAACTGACTTATGACTGCCACCTGTGCAATTAGCAGCCCAGCGCGCGTCGCTCTCTTTAACAAACACTCCACGATCTTCATAGGAGCAGTAATCGAGCACCTGCCAGTTGCTGGGGTTGGGTTTAGTGTCGGGCGGCACCAGCACCTTGAAGCCGGTCGCAGCAAACCCGTAGCGGTCGTAGATCCACAGCAGAAACCACTTGAACACTCTTGGCATGTCGAAATCATCAAGCGGCTTCTGCTGGCGGGCTAGATACAAAACAGGTGGATCAGTGATGACCAGGGCCATCAACCACCTCCACCACCTCCACCCTTGCCCGGTCCCTGCGGATCGCCTGGTGGCTGTGGATCGTCCTGCGGGCGTATCGGCTTACCCGGCGGTGTGCTGGGCGGCTGTGGATGCTCGGGTTGCTGTGGTTTGTCATCATCATCTTCTTCATCAAAGGCCATGTGTGCTCTCCTCTGTTTGGCTAAGTTTCTCAACCACTCGATGTCGCGCTTCCAGATAGTGAAGCCGACCGCGTAGCATACTGCCTTGGCCAACATGATGGCAATGAAAATTAGTTCCTCGATGGACAGCAACCCGATGCTCTGGTAAGCCAGATGTGCCCCCACTGCGCACTCCACCATCAGCAGGGTCAGCCCCGCGAAGATGAACCTCCACGCCCGTGATTCATGTACGTGATGTATCCGCCACAGCACCGTGAGCAAATAGACACATATAGCCCACGAGACGATGAGGATGATGACGCCGACAGAATGGTTCATAGTCAATGAAACCTCTGGATGTCTTTGTAGCGGGAGGAGATCAGGCCAAGGAGAATGGAAGCGGCGGTTTGTTCCCCCTTGCTGATACTGGAATCATTAGCTATTTCGTCCAGCCAGTCAACTAGAAACATGACCTGGGCGTCAGTTAGTTGCTTGCCGTCGTAAACCAGTTCCAGCAGCCGGTCGAGTTCCGGCCTGTGCGGGCTGTGTAGCACCTTCGCCATCAATCGTTCCAGCACTTCGTGTAGCTCCTGCTGGCGGGCCTGCTCGGTCTCGATGACTACGAGTCGGCGCTCCAGTGCCAGTCTGTCTGCAAGCGTCCAGCCGAGGAGGGTCAGCCCAGCCTGTTCGTCGGCATCGGCTTTAGTGTCGATAACAAGTTGGCGACGTTTCCGATCACGGTATGTCAGCCATGACAGGTAGAGCGCGGCACCCGCCACCAGTAGCGAGATGATCGTTGGCAACCACGACAGTGCGGGGGATGATTGCATTGCATGGACTTACTTTCGAACGTAGCTGAACACCACCAGCGCGGCCAGCAGCAGGTACGTCAGCCATTGGATTACCTGTCGCTGGTCAACCTTGCCCGTGGTACTTCCTTGCTGGCTGTTGATGTAGGCCAGTACGGGCTCCAACCGCTCGCGCTGGGCTTTGTCCTGAGTCTCCAGCTTCTCGTTAATACGCAGCAGGGCCGTCTCCAGCGCTATGTTGCTCTGCTTGATCCAGTCCTCGTACTTGTCGCGGGTGACGTAATCGGCTTCCTTCTGCCGTGCCTGCTCGTGCGCGTGGTTGAGGGCTTCCAGCCGACGCTCGTACTCGGTTGCCTGCAGTCGTAGCGCGGTCTGGTCTGCATCGCGCAACCTTGCCCAGTGCACCATCGCGGTGTCCAGTGTCCAGCCACTGACCTCTTTCTCTGTTTCGCCGCTCAAGCACTATGTCTCCTTAGAATCGGGATGCTTCAAACGCTCGCTTGATGGGGTCGGGCCTCGCCGCAGCCCGCACGTTGGCTGGGATGCTCGCCGGTGGCGCCTCCACCTCCACTGCCGACCCGATAACCCGCAAGGTCAGGTTAACCAGCGCGATGATACCCAGCACGGTCAACTTGCGCGGTGAGTCAGGCAGGTTGCTGACGGCTGTAGCGATTTGACTCAGGATGCCGGTGACTGTGTCGAAGAAGTTGCCGGCTTGGGGCAGGTCGTTCTCCTCCAGCGCCTTCTTCAACTTCTCCAGTGCGGGGATGGCCTTGTCGATTAGGGCGACCACAGCCGTGCCACCCAGCGCGCCAATGATCGGGCTGGCATCCCTGAGATAGCCAATCGCGAGCCCGCAGTAACGCACAGCCTTCTCTTTCGATACTGTGCCACAGGCTGGGGCGCTGAAGCCTGTTCCCACTGCAAAGCCAGCAGCACCTAGTGCTGTGGTCGTAATCATGTCACGTCGATTCATTGAATTCTCCGTCTGAGCCTGAGACCGTGGGCCTTAAACGAGCGCACAAGTCCGGTTGAAATAGCTAGGTAAATAAGTAGTGAGCGATCATTCTTTCGCTGGTTACACGACTTACAGGCAGCGGTTAAGTTGAACCAGTCGGACGTGCCCTTGTCGGCCACCGGAACAATATGATCGATAGCTTCTGTTAAACCTCCACAGTAAGAGCAAGGATCGTTTAACAGGATCGTGGTATACGTAATTGCTTCCCTGTCTCGTCTAAGGCCGCCACGACGGTGACCTAGTAATCGCTTTGACTGTTTGCCCTTAAGCGTATGGTTCCACTTGCGACAGATTTCATTGTGGCGAGCCCGATTTTTAGCTTGGTATACAGCGGCTTTTGCTAAGTGCGTCTCTCGGTCTTCGTAGTATCGAGCTAACTGTTGCTGCCGATGACAAATTCGACAGCGCCAATTACGCCGCCCGTCACTACAAAGTTGCGAGCGTAGGTTCTCGGGGATTCTAGGATGACCATTAACACAGAAAGCATCTGGCCCTAAGCGCTCTTTCTTACCGCCACAGTGCTTCCTGCCCTTGAGGTAGCTTTGCTTACAAGCCAAACTGTTCTTTAGCTTTGACGCTTCAGTGTGGTGCGTTCCTTTTTCCATTAGCCAGTTAGTGTCCGCAGTGTCCAAAAATCAGTTGACAGGTCACTGTCAGCAAAGTAGTCGTAGGGCAGGTAGCAGAAGCCACCATCACCCCAGTCACCCCACGAGTTGGCACACTTGAACAGTTGCGAGCCTTCGTCGTACCCTACCGCGTACATCATGTGGCCACCTTCAAACCGGTCAGTACGTCTGGGCATCGGCACTACGCCATCGCCACCCACGTCCATGAAACTGCTGAACACTGAGATGCCAAACCCCCACGGGTAGCCGCTTTGCAGCGAGTGCTTGAGGTAGTAGAGGTCATCTTGCTGGGGGTTGGCTCCACGCAGCATCCGTACATAGCGCAGGGTCTTGTGCCCGCCTGCAGCCTTCACGTCGTCCACATCCGGCCTGTCGTTGATATGCGCTGGATTGAACGGCCACTCGGCTTCGCTACAGATGCCGACGACAGTGAGCGCCGTCATCGCATCCCGAATCATGGCCCCCTCGTCAAACTTGTGCCAGTCGCTATGACGCACAAAGCGGGCGAAGTAGTAGGCGAACATCCGGCTGGGTTGCATCTCGTCCAGCCCCAGCTTACGGCGCAGGTAGTGGACCATTGACGAACAGGCATGACCGACGCAGGAGTTGGTGCCATCCTGGTCGATGATCGGCGGCTGAAACGGCGTCGCGCTCAGGTCGATCCACGGGGCCAGCGCTGTCTGCTTGGCCTCGTACTTGTGATCTTTGAAGCTGGGCGTGTCGGGTATCCACCCCATCCTGCGCTCAGCCATTGGTAGCCTCGGCTTCATTCTTCTTGTCACTGGCCGCTGCCGCTGCGCGCACCTGCGGGCTGGATGCGCCGCCTTGCAAACGCTCAGAGAACGCTGTCAGCGTGGCCCCCAGCGCCAGCACGAACGCTGCTATCTTGGGCGGCATGAATTGAAACATCCCACCAATCTGCATGGCGACGATGAGCATTGAGACGTAGGAGATGCCGCTGAGCAGGCGTCCCAGTGTTCCGTATAGTACTGATCCATCCATCCGAGTGTCCTCCTTCAAGGTCTGGCATAGTTCATGCCGTTGTTGGTGCGCTGGACCGGATAGCAGCCCTGCGCGCGTCGAGCCTCCATCTGCGCGTTCTGCCCGCCAACCGAGTTGGGCCACGAGGTTGGCTGACAGGCGGCTGGGCTCGGTGATGGCGACGGTAGCGGTGCAGGCGTTGGTGTCACAGTCGGCGCCACTGTTGGCGTTGGCGATGGCACCTGACCACCACACGGGTCGACCACCCCTACCGCCGCCCAGTTGTTGCCCCACTTGTACCACTGACTATCCGTGCCAAAAGCGTAGACGATGTGGTTGCAGTACAGGATTACCGAGCCTGCCCCACTGGTTGGTTGACCATTGCGCAGGATGGCTCCGCTCGCAGCCTTCGTCCACACCGCGCCGACGCTGTCGATAATCTGCGCTGCTGGTCCAACCCGCGTGTTATTGGGTGATTCGGCTACTGGGCTGGCAGTGGCAGTCGGCACTGGCGTTGGTGTCGCTGACCCACCACCCTGCGCTGCGAGGATGGCATTGTAGTCGGCCCCCTTGCCTGCGTAGGCTGGCGCCACCTGATAACTGGTCGCATCGCTGAAACACTCGGCTAACGTAGCCGGAAACACATTACCTGCCGGATACAACGTCGTCACACTGGACGGCGCGTTCACTTCACGCGCGATTACATTACCCGTGATGGTGCTGCTGGGGAAATAGAACGCAATAGAGTCGTTACCAATGCTATGCCCGCTGCCGAAGATGCCATAATCGTTGTGCCGCTGGATGTTGTTGCGATAGACAAGATTGGTCGACGGCGCGTAGTCGCTGCTGATCATGTTGCCGCCCTGCAGCGCTGTGGTGTTCTCGATGGTTAGTGCCTCGACGCCGTTAGTGATCGTAAACAACGTACCGCGAATGTTCTCAAATAGGTTGTTAGCCACCCGCATCCGTTTCAGGCGCACGTCGGTGGGTGCCGGTGGCTGATCCATGCCAAGGAAGTTGGCGCCCTGGTCGGAGTTCTTGATCACGTTGTTAGTGAACACTACATCCTCAATGCGCGCTCCTGCACCTGAATCACTGGGCCGTGGCGTAAACTGGATCGCCCAACCTGCCTGTGCATCAGTCCAGTTGTTCTCAAACACGTTGCCGTCGATCACTACATTTTTAGCGTTCTTCAACTCGAACAGGTTCTTGACCGTCCAGACACCTTTCCATGCAGGCGGCTTGTACGAGTAGTTGCGACGGAATTCGATGTCGCTGATCGTGTAGCCTGACGGTGAGCCGGTCAGTCCACCTGTGGCCCCGCCAAACATAGTGTTCTCACCGGAGCCTTCAAGATAGTTGTTGATGATCTTGTAGCGTCCGATGCCATTCCAACCACCAATGGCCTGTGTGTCGTAGCCTCTGCCGTGGCAGCCAGTGATCCAGTTGTTGGTCAGCTCGGTGTCGGCACTGTTCAGGGCCACGCAACGCTGCACTTCCTGCGTCTCGGCTCCGTGAATCCAGTTCTTATCAACCACCAGATGGTGTGCCACCTTGTCCACTGTGTCCTGTGTGTTGCCGCTCTCGCCTAGTTCAACGATGCCATAATTCTGGCCGTTCGGGTTCGGGCTGATGTCCATGCCGAGCAGCTTGTAGTAGCCCGCACTCAGCGCCGTGGCGAATGTTGCTTCAGTCCACAGGGCCGAGTGGACACGAGCCATGAGCGCCTGAGTCGCAGTCGATGGTTGGCGTTCGTAGAATCCGCGCGCTGGCATCTGGTCATAACCTGACGACTTGATGGTGATGTACGACGTGCAGCCCTTGGCTGGCAGGATGAAGTCGCCGGTGTAATCAGCCCCAGCCTGCAGCACCAACGTGTCACCACACTGAGCCGCGTTGATAGCTGCCTGCAAGTCGGCGCCAGGGGCCACGTTAGTCACATTCGCCGTCGTCAGCATCATCACTGCGCCCGTGATAGCTACCGCCGCCAGTGCCGCTAACCCAACCAGTTGTCGTCGATCTCTCATAGGCCGCATTGTCTCACGAAAGTGTTGCACAGGGATAGAATTAAGTCGACGGGGACGCGCTGGCAGATGGAGACACGGAGTGTGACGGTGAAGGTGTGATCGAAGGCGATGCTGAGGGTGACGCTGACGCACTGCTGGAGGGCGACGTAGAACCAGACGGTGACACCGATCCGGATGGCGATACCGATGGGCTAGCACTGTGACTGGGTGATGCTGAACCCGACGGGGATGCTGACCCAGACGGACTTACGCTAGGGCTCGCCGAATGGCTGGGCGACGTGCTGAAGGATGGCGAGGCGCTACCTGACGGTGATCGCGATGGACTAGCCGAACCCGACGGCGATGGCGTCGGTGAACCTGACGCCGACACCGACGGCGACATACTTGGTGAACCCGCATCCCAGTCCAGCGGTGCGTCCACCACAGCAAACTCCACGCTGGCTTTATCATCGGTCTCCCACGCGATCTCCAAGTCGTCTGAGCTAAGCACCACCCGCCGCAGGAAGCACAACCAGCGCAGATTGTCGAAGGTGGGCACGGCTGCGTCGAGATAGAGCAGGTCGCCGTCGTCGCTGACCACCAGATCCTCGATCCGCCTGCACAGGTACGTGTTGTCCCAGTAGACGAAGGCCAAGTCGACGCGGTTGGTAGCTGACGCATACAAGTTGCTATATTCGTGCCCCTTCACGAGCAACTGCGTACCCTGACGACTGAGCGGCATCAAGTCTTGCTTAAACGTCGGCATCCAGAAGGGTGAGTACTGGCCACGGCGCTCGTAGAGCCAGCCGAGGTACTTGGCGATAGCTTCACGCCCATCGAGCAGCATGTTCCACGGCTGCAGGGTCTGCGCACCCCAGCGGTACGTCTTCGTCGCCACGGTGCCCGTGCCAGCGTCGATCTCGGCCCTGTCCGCAGCCCACTCCCACTCAGGCACTTCCACGTAGTTGTGCCCCTGCCACTCGCGCAGATCCCAGAGGTCGCGGCTGCGGTAAGTCAGCGTGCTGGCGTAGGGCGTAATGCGGCGTGGCACCAGTGGTTCGTCAGTTTCGTCAAGCGCGTAGATCGTTGAGCTATCACCAACCGTATCCGTCACCTGATCCATCTGCACTTCAGGCTGCACGCGAGCGACCCGCGCCGACTTCACCCACACGTTTGTGTAGTCACGGGTCAGCGCGTCCTCCCACTCGATCCCACTATCGGCCACCGCGGTCAGGGTTGAGTACTCGTACAAGTCGTCAGTCTGGTAGAATAGGACGCGGGCGCCGACTTCGAAGTCGCGCAGCGTGGTGTCGAAGGCCGTAGATGTAACCCCAGCCGACAGCGCGGCCACTTGCACTTTGTCCGGCTCAAACTGCACCACCGCCGTGCGTCCGCCGAATGCCCGTGCTTCGTAGCGCCGCCGCAGCTGCTCGTTCATCAGCAGGTGCTGGTACTCGATGGTTCTGCGGGGTGTCAGGCGCTGACGTCCCAGCTCCGTGGCGCCATTCGTGGGCGCAAACACCGACGACCGCCAGCTCAGTCGCTCGACGATGCGCTGTTCCCAGTTGTGCCTGAACGGGTAGGCCACCGCGTCAGGTTCGGTGCTGCCGCTGATTGCCGCCGTCACTCGCACGTTGCACTCGCCATGTGCCAGCGCATCGCTCAATGCCGCTTCATACGACGCCAGTATCTCGGCGGCTGACAACGCCCGCACGTGGTACTCGACTTCATCGAACCGTGCGTTCAGGTAAAACGATCCGCCAGGGTGGATGTAGAACTGGCTGGAAGTGAACTGGGTAGCCAGCCCAGATGTCACCGTCGTCACTCCGCGCAGCACGCCATCGCGATAGATGGCCAGCGCGTCACCTGAGCGCACCACCACTATGTACGACGACTCACCAAGGTGATCAGTGACGAGGTACGTGGGGTCAACTACGGTGAACAGCGTGCCGTTGCTATCGAAGCAGAAGCCGCCGAAGCGCGTGCCCAGTACCGATGTCAACGTGATGCCGCCCGTGTCTTGCTTAGAGCACATGCCAAACGTGCCGCTGAAGGGAATGTCGTCCATCGGTCGCAACCAGCAGCCGATGGTGAAGTCCTTGGGCGAGGGCTGCATCAGCGCGTCTGAGTCACGGCTAATGTTCGACCGCCCGTTCAGCGCAAACCCGTAGATGGACGCGTTGGCCCAGCCCCAGTATTCACGTGATGCGGGGTCAGTCTCGATTGGTGACGGATGTCCCCACGCTGGCTGGAACAGGCTGTTATCAGTAAACGTCAGCTCCGCGTCCAGCCCGTTGCCGGACAGGTCGAACACAGGCTCGCCGTCTACCCCGTTGCCGACTTGGTCAAGGCGGTAGTAGAGGACGGGTGCCTGTGCTAGCTTGACTGACTCGTAGGACATTAGTAGACCGCCCAGATGCCGTTGAGATAACTGAACACATCGGCAATTTCAGTTGAGTCCAGCACGCGGTTGTAGCCAACGAGATGAGCCATCTGGCCTAACCAGAACTCGTTTACGGATTTACCAACTCGCGACAAATTAGCGGTAAACGTCTGAGCCGAGGAGTTCGTTCCATCCGCTGAGCTATTAAGATAGAAAGCAACATCGGGACTAGAGTAAGTACAAGCCACAATATACCAAGCGTCCGTCGTCTTCAGCGCCGATGACGCTCCCATATCGGCTGTAGCCGCCTTCAACAGATTCGTAAACTTGCTAGCGTTAAACCTTAGCTGCGGCCCCCCGCTTGCCGACCCAAGAATTGAACGCACTGCGCCACTATCACTCATCCTTACCACAGCAAAGAAACTAAAGGTACTCAGCGCGAGACTGGTAGTGAAGTCTAACCATTCATTTCCATCAACCCACTTGGCTGTACGCAGGCTGTTTAAGCCAGACTCCTGCACCACGGGAGTTAATGTGCCGGAGCCTGAGTTCGTTAAGTCGTTCCCATTGCCTGAGATGTCTGTCCATGTGCTGATGTCCGTGCCCGTCGTACCGGTCAGGTCTTCACCGCTGAACTCGAACTGCAAGCCTGATGTCACGGGGTTAGTCTCAAACCCGCTGGGTGAGGCTGACGAACTCGGCGACTGCGAATGGCTGGGTGACACGCTTGCTGAAGGCGAACTTGACGCAGACGGTGACTGTGATGCGCTAGGACTAGCTGACCCAGAGGGTGACACAGACGGTGACGTTGATGTGCTAGGGCTCAGCGATGCCGACGTCGACCCCGACGGACTTGGACTACCGCTCGGACTCACCGAAGGCGACGCTGATGAACTTGGCGACGTTGACGGGCTCGCAGACGGAGATGCTGAAGCCGACGGTGACTGCGACGCCGACGGCGACTGGCTAAAGCTCGCTGCCCCAATACTGGCACAGACCTTCACCCCATTCGTCGTCCCCGTCAACGAGTACGTCTGCACGCAGAACTGGTACGTGCCTGCCACCAGCGCTGGCCACGTGAACTCGGCCTTGTTGTCGCCGTCGGGACTGAGCACGATGGGGCTGAGCGTCTCCACTCCCAGTGGCTCGGTCACGTAGACACGCGCGTACTGGCCGCCCTCGTACACACCAAACTCGATGGCTCCGTGGATGGTCGACTGCAGATCGCCACCCAGCCCAGCCAGCAAAGTGAACTCCAACCCGTCGGGTGGTAGCAGTACCTCATCGAACTCCGCTGACGGTGGCGCTGTGTCCCAGATGTCGGCTGGGTTGGTGGCTGCGGTACCCTCGACGATACCAAACACACTCAGCCCCAAACTGTACTGATCCTCGGTCGCAGTCAGGCGAAAGCTGCGTGAACCATCGAACGCTACGCTTGGTGTGCGCGCGTGCACCCTGAACACCTTGCGCAGCAACGGATTCGACCACTCGAACTGGTACACGTCACCCGGCCACAAGTCGTCGGCTGCCAGGCCAGCGTTGGCGATCAGCGGCGGCAAGGGTTGGGCTGCGGCACGGCCCTCGCGTGTCACCAGTAGCTGAGCTTCAGTCGCGTCACCAACACCGGGAAACTGGATTGTCTTCGTCGCGGTGCGTCGTTGCAGCGTGCGGTTCGCGCTATCTTCATAGATCGCTGGCCGGGGCTGGTAGTTGTTGCTGGCGTCAGTGAAATTGAGGATTGTCCGGTTGAACGTGTCAGCATAATCACCAGGCGTGTACTCCTCGACGATATCGGTGTTCGACTCATCCAGCACGGGGATCGAGGGCAGTGAGTAGTCCTTGCGGATCAGCTTGATTTTCAACCCGTCAGCTGGATGCTCGTACACCTCGGCATCGATAGCGCCTTGCAGCTCGTCGATGACGTTCTTCACCTGCCCGCCCGTGTTGATCTCTCCACGGAAGTTCAAGCCTTCGTCGTAGGTGGTTGCCGACGCCTCCCGCCAACTGGGCAGGTGGATGCGTGCTGTCGGGTACTCAGCCCCGTAGTCGGCTGACGTCACCCACTCGTACAGTGAATGCACGCGGTTGTAGCCGTCGCCCACGCGGTTCTTGCCATCGCCCAGCACGTCAGGCCACGCCATAACTTCCACTGACCACTCATGGATGTTCAACTGGTTGGCGGCGAAGTAGCCTGATTCAGTCGCACCGGAGCGCCCGCGCACGACCAGCGCGGCGATACCGTGCAGTGCTGGAATGTTGCCTTCAATGGATTGAATGTACGAGTTCCGGCCTTGGGTATACGTGCCTGCGATCACGTCAGCGACACCGTAGATGCCACCCAGCCCCGGTGGCTGATCCCCACCGAACAGTTGTGGATCGTCGAGCTGGATGGAGCCGCCAGCGTTATCAACCACTGGACTCACCGCACACGGCAGGTCGTCGACGTAGACTTGGTGCACCCGATTGATCGGCCCCCAGGTGAGCGCGAACCCCTGCCCCACGTAGTAGCGGTAGCCGACGGTAATCAGGTCAAGCAGGCCAGCCAGTGCCGAGGCCCACAGGTAGTCGGTCCACTTGCTGTCACGTTCGACTGCGCGCGCACTGAAGTCGCCAAGCCAGATGCGCTGGGGCTTGGTCTTCCACTTACCGCGCACGTAGGGAATAGGCCGCGTTTCATCGCCCTTGTTCACCGACGCCTTCAGGTCTTCGAACGTGAAGCGTTTCGGCCTAGGGCGAGTTATTTCCCCTAACCATAATTGAGCGGCGATGAGTCCAGCGGCTAGTGCCATCAGCGTATTCCGTAAGCCTGATAGTCTCGATTAGGCGTCAGCTTCCATCCACCCCACGCGGCACCGGAGTCAGTCGCAGCTCCGAACACCACCGCGCACGTCTCCAGTGTCAGATCGTCACCGGCGAACACCTCGACCGAGTCACCCACTTGCAAGTCGGTGGAAGGGAACGCTCGGCTAAGCGTAAGCACCTTGTTTGAGCCAGCCGTCACCGCCAGATCGACCATCCGCATGTCGCCGTTGCCCACGCGGATCATCCCAGCTTTATAGTAGATGTCGGTCTGGGCCAACCCGCTCACCTCCACGGTGGCCTCACTGATGTCATCGCTCACATCCACCACTGTCACCGTCTCCTTGAAGTCCTCAATGTTCACCGGACAACGGCCATCGCCGAGGTGGAAGCGACACAGCGGGTTGAGCCCCTCGTTCAGCGTCTCACGGCTGGCGTGTACCTCCCAGACAGTGCGGCAGGTTAGCTCAGCGCTACGGAAACTGTCGCGCCACGCCACCCGCACGACCTGCCCGTGCCAGTGGGGTGCGACCTCAGTCACCGTTAGTCCGCTTAGCGCGCGTACCTCGTAGATCGTGAGCTCGATGCCGTAGGGCGGCGGGTGCGAGATGTACGTCAGCGCCACGTCGATGGAGTCGCGCATCCTGACCAGCGTGCGAGCCTGCGACGGGTCGCTGCTGAACGTCGGCGCCGTGTGCGAGATGGCTACGCCCTGCTCACCAGTGGGCCTAGCCACGTAGTCGACGCCGTTGTAGGTGAGCGTCTGGGCCACGTTGCAATAGGGCCACACTTGCCCGTCGGTTGACTCGAAGTGATAGAGGTAGAATTGTTCGCTCATGCGGTGACGATGAGTGCGCCAGCAGGGAACTTCACCCGCTTGCCGACAGTGATCGATCTGGCCGGCGTTACATTGCCAAACAGGTACGTCGCCGCAAACGCCCCACTGGCTGTGTCAACGATGTCGAAGGCTACGATGTCATCACCCAATGACGTAGCCACGGCAGTTTGTAGCGCAGCCACGTTGGTGGAGCGCGAGGTGAGCAACGGGTCGGTGAACAGGCCCAGTCCACGCACCAGCGGAATGCGCGCATACGAGCCGAAGCCAGCCTCGGTGCCGGAGGTGGTCTTTGTCGACGGCGTGGTGAGCAGGCGCAGATAGACGGTCGCACCCAGCGTCGGCGTCACCCCGCGCAGGTAGAAGTTCAGGATTTGCGCTGCTCCTTGAGCTGAGCTGCCACCAGCCATTATCGCACTCCAATCCGGCGACCCACTTCGTCGCGCTCTGTGCTGATCACGTTAAGGTTGCCCCGTGCACCTTCGGCTGAGCGCAGGTGCCCACTCACCAGTTGGCCACGATCAATCAGGTTGATGTTGCGCAGGTTAATGGACGGGCTCGCTAACTGCATGTCGGCGCTGGGTGCAGGGGCATTGAACCCGCGTACTGAACTGAGCGAGTTCAGCAACCCTGCTTCCACCTGACTGGCACTGACCATGCCACCTGCTTCAAACTGCGGGATGCGCCCCCACAGGCCGCGTGTCTGTGCCAAGTATTGCCGGAGTATGCGCACCTGCTGGCTCGCGTACTTCGGGTCAGTGGTGAGCACGGCTTCAGGGTGACCGCCTTCAACAATGTGAATGGCACCGCCTGGGACTGCT
>Ga0105249_10003491_pt1 | contig 13603 bp, 15 predicted proteins | sample KBSS44metaG_FD_81522 | JGI IMG/M metagenome (GOLD analysis project Ga0105249, IMG submission 81522) | Switchgrass rhizosphere microbial communities from Kellogg Biological Station, Michigan, USA - KBS S4-4 metaG | ecosystem: Host-associated > Plants > Roots > Rhizosphere > Soil | place... | reverse complement strand
TTTGAGGGGCTCTCTCCCGCGGTCACCGAGGAATTGTTTGAGGCCTTCGACAGACTGCGCGCCGAGATCGCGATGGTGATTGTCGACCATCATCTCGACCTGGACTTGGCGTTGTCCGACCGCACAGTGGTCTTGGAACGTGGTGCAGTGACTTGGCACGGCGCTTCTCAGGTCTTGCGCGACGACCTTGCACTACGCCGCAAGGTGCTTTGGCTGTGAGAAGGAATTCACAGAGTGAAAAATCCCATATTGCAGATTCTGCGAAGTCAAACTGAGTGTGCATGCTGTAATTGCCACTCAGTCAAATACTGGCGGCTTTTTCTGCAGTAATACTCACTCTCGTAAATCTGGATTGGCGAAATCCAGTCATATCCCATATGGGAGATTCTGTGAATCAAACGTATTTTCGCGCGTTAAAATCTTAAAACATCGTGTTCGTTTATCTTTTAAAGACTAACAACTCATAGTTGCTCACTATGCGAGCTCGGTCGCTCTGCTATAACTTGAGTGGATGTTTCATGTCCCTGAGAGACGAAGCGATTTGACACGACGACTAGCTAGCGCGGACACGTAACCAGGGCATGGCATGATAAATCGATTTAAGACGGCGCAATCCACCAAGCCGATGCGCCGTTGGGGAACTCCCGCTATTGTGACGCTCTCGGCGATGGCCGCGCTGACAGTGCTAATCGCTGGCGCCACGGCAAAACAGGAGCGGCCCGCGCACCCTACCGAGGCAATCGCTCCGCGCGATGCAGGCGAGCCGATCATGGCGATCGTGTCGATCAAGACACAGCAGGTCACTTTCTACGACGCCGACGGCTGGATCTTTCGCGCACCGGTATCAACCGGCACCAAGGGACGCGAAACGCCAGCCGGTGTTTTCGCCCTCCTAGAGAAGGAAAAAGAACACTACTCAACCATGTATGACGATGCCTCGATGCCGAACATGCAGCGCATCACCTGGAACGGCATCGCGCTGCACGGCGGGCCGCTGCCCGGATATGCGGCCTCGCATGGCTGCGTGCGGATGCCTTTTGGCTTTGCCGAGAAGGTGTTCGACAAGACGCGGATCGGAATGCGGATAATCATCTCGCCAAATGACGCCGAGCCGCTCGAATTCTCTCATCCGGCGCTGTTAGTGCCGAACCAAGAGACTATCGTTGCCGCGCCGTCCAAGGCCGAGGCGCTCGCCCGCGAGGCGGCCGAGGCCGTCAAGATGGCCGACGAGGCGAAGAAAGCCGCCGCGAAAGCGCCGCGCGAGATAGCGTTGCTGACGTCCTCGTTGCGCAAACTTGAGGCGCTCAAGACTCGCGCCGAATCCGAGCTCGCCAACGCCGAAAAAGTGATCGCTGCCGCCAAGACAGACGAGGCCAAGGCACAGGCCGAGGAACTCAAGCAGAATGCCGCCGCCAAAGTTGCGGACCTTGGGACGCAGCTCGATAGCGCAAAGGCCGACGCGAAACCGAAGCTCGACGCACTTGCTGCCACAAAGGACACTGCCAAAACGGCTGAGAAAAGAAAGGCCGACACCGCTAAGGCAGCAAACGAGGCAAAGCTCGCGCTTGAGCCGGTCTCGATTTACATCAGCCGCGCGACGCAGAAGCTTTACGTCCGACGCAACACGCATAAACCGGCGCCGGACGGGGGCGGCGAGGTGTTCGACAGGAGCATCGAAGTCCCGGTAACGATCCGCGATCCCGACAAACGCATCGGCACGCATGTGTACACGGCGATGGCGCGGAATGACGCTGGTCTGCGCTGGACCGTGGTCACGATCGACAACGCAGACAACGCGAAGGCGGCGCTCGACCGCATCACCATTCCGCGGGTAGCGCTTGATCGCATCGCGCCAACCGCATTGCCGCGGTCATCGATCGTTGTCTCGGACGAGCCGCTGAGCCGCGAGACCAATTATCGCACCGAGTTCGTCGCGGTACTGAGCGGCCAGCCGCAGGGCGGCTTCGTGACGCGCAAGCCCACAGCCGATATCCCTGTTGCGAACCGAGGCGACGACTTCTTCGGCTTTTTGTTCCAGCGCAATCTGACCCCCCCGACTGGAGATTCGCGCCTTCGGAGCGATCAGTACTATCGTCAAGGGCAGCAACGCTGGCGGTAAAACGCGCAGTCGCTGATCGAACCAGTCTCTGCAGACTGTCTCCTGAATTTGGGAACATTGCCGCAAACGTGCGGAGACTTTCGACAGAATGTCAGAGGAATTCCACTATTCGGTAATGCAGAGACGGATCGTTAGGTCGGGACTCCGCGCAATGGCGCGATATTTCTGAGATTTGCAAGCATAAAGGCAGAGACCACACTGCTTGGCTGGCGACCTAGTCTTGATCAAACCGGTCTCCAGCGCCGATTCCCTGCTAACAGGGAAATTTACAAGGGAATTTCATGATCCTTGGCGAAGCTGATCTTATCGAGTCTCTAGAAGTGCGCGTAGTCTGGCCTTCTCGAAGCAAATTCCCTACGCGCACGAACAGGAAAATACTTTTCTTGATTAGGGAAAAGCGGAACAGCCCAATAAGGGGCGCGGCGCAAATATCGTCAGCAGTTAATCCCCGCCGATGGCGCGGCGAAGAATTTCCGCCGCATCGGCGGGAGGCGCGTCCGACGCCCATGCCACAAATTGGTCCGGACGCACGAGCACGAAGGCTGCTTCGTAGCGCGCTCGCTCTCCGGCGCAACTGTCCGCTACGACTTTCAGCGGAATCTTGAGCGCTTTTCCCGCACGTAGGAACGCGTCAGCCCCGCTGTCGCCGAAAGTGAGCAGCGCGAAGCCGTCACCGAGTTCCTCAAACACGTTTCGTCCCGACGAAAGCGGCTGCGGAGCCAAATGATGACCCGCCCGCGCTTTGAGGCTGTGCGGTCCGATCGCGTGGCAGCGGCTTCCCGGTGGTCCCCACACGATCGATGAGCCTTCGTAATTCGGCTCGAAGGCGTTGACCTCCGAGCGGGCGCCGGATTGGCGTTCCTGCCATCGTTTCTCGAAGGCGTCGCGATCGCGCCTCGGATCGAATGCGGCGAGAAAATCCCGGTCGTCGTGAATCGCCTTTTCGATGAAGTCGCGCGCCGTGGATTCGAACACCGGCCGCCGTTCTTCGTGATAGGTGTCCAAGAGCCGCGCACCGCCCCAGCCTTGCAAGGTGGCGGCGAGTTTCCAGCCGAGATTGGTCGCATCCTCAAGGCCCGTATTGATGCCGTAGCCGCCATAGGGCGGATGGCTATGCGCGGCATCGCCGGCAATGAATATCCGCCCGCTGCGATAGCGGTCGGCAATCGCGATCCGCAGTTCCCAGAAGCCGATATGGTCGAACTCGACGTCGAATTCAGCACCTGCCGCCGCATGCAAATAGCGGCGGAAATCGAAATTGTCTTTCGTCGTACTGGGCGGCACCGGTGCGTGGAAAAACCAAGTGGTGCCGAGATCGACGCGGCCGAAGAACTTCCAATAGCCCTTGAGATCTGGATGCAAGACACTGAAAAACGATTTTCCCGGATAGCGCTCGAGCAGGTTGTGCAAACCTTGTGAACGAAAAACCAGGAGCACCATCAGCCGGTCGTGATCGGACTGCGTCTGCGAAATCCCGGCTTGCTCGCGCACGAGCGAGCGGCTGCCGTCGCAGCCGATTGCGTAGCGGCCACGCAGCGTACGCCGGCCTTCGCCGGTGCGCCCCGCGACCACTATTTCGACGCCATCGACGTGCTCGCTCACACTCTCAGCGCTCCAGCCATAGAGGGTTTGGATCGCGGGTAGTTCGGCTGCGCGTCGGCGCAGCACCGCTTCGGTGGCGTATTGCGGCAGCCGTTCGTTGTCGGTGAAATAGAATGGGCGTACAAGCTCGCGCTGCAGCCAATCGTAATGATAACCGCCGAGCAGCGTTCCATAGGCGGTCAAACCGCCGATGCCGTACTCGCGTGGGATCGTACGCGCGGCGCGGAGTTGTTTCTCCGCTCCCCAGAAATGGAAATGCTCCATCGTCCGTTGCGTGAGGTTCTGGCCCTTCGGGATCGGCTGCGGATCATGATAGCGCTCCACCACGGTGGCGCCGATACCGCGCTGGCCTAGCTCGATGGCAAGCCCCATGCCGACGGGCCCACCGCCGACGATCAGGATTTCCGCGTCTTGTCCCTTCACCCGCGCGACTCGTTTTGGTCTTTTGCGTGCATAATAGACATCAGTTAGTCTAACAGCGTCGGCAACAAACCGGCGGCCAAAACAATAGCAAAGGGGGCAAGGTGGCCGAGCCTTCAACGAATGCTGGCGTGACCGACGTTGCGGTCTTCATTGATCAACAGCCGGTCGGCGGCTTTCAGATTCGCCTCCTTCTCGCCTGCGCAGCCGTGTTATTCCTGGACGGCTTCGACACCCAGGCGATCGGCTATGTGGCGCCAGCACTGGGCCAGGATTGGGGACTTGCCCGGGGCGCGCTCGGGCCCGTGTTCAGCGCGGGCCTCTTCGGCCTAATGATCGGCGCGCTTGTTTTTGGCCCGGTTGCCGATCGCATTGGCCGCAAGCACGTCATCGTTTTCTCGACCGTTGCCTTCGGTCTCGGCACGCTAGCGGCCGCCTTCGCCTATGACGTGACGAGCTTGCTCGTCATCCGCTTTCTCACCGGCCTCGGCCTTGGCGGCGCCCTACCGAACGCGGTCGCGCTCACCTCCGAATTCAGCCCGCATCGTCGCCGTGCCACAATGGTGATGGCGATGTTCGTCGGGTTTTCGATTGGTGCTGCGCTTGGCGGCCTGATCGCGGCGGTGCTCATTCCCTATTTCGGCTGGCGTTCTGTGTTCCTGATCGGTGGTATTGCGCCCCTGTTGCTAGCACCATTCCTGGTCGCCCGTTTACCGGAATCCGTCCGCTTTCTCGCGCTCGCCGGCAACGCTGACGCGCGCGTCAGGGAGTTGCTTGCACGTATCGCGCCATCGGCGAGCTTTCCGGCCGGCACCCGCTTCGGGGTTCATGAAGCGAAGCTCGCAGGGTTGCCAGTTGCGCATCTCTTCCGCGAAGGCCGCACCGCGGCGACGTTGGTACTGTGGGTCGTCTTCTTCATGAGCTTGCTCGACCTTTATCTCCTCTCGAATTGGCTACCGACGGTTTTGAACGATCTCGGCGCGTCGGTTTCCGTCGCTGTCGCAGTTGGAGCGATGTTTCAGGTCGGCGGCGTCGTTGGTACGTTTGCGCTCGGCCAATATATCGACCGCTTTTCGTTCCGGGCGCTCGCACTCACTTATCTCTTTGCTGCCGTAGCGGTGTCGACGGTCGGCTATTCCGGCCACTCGATTCCGTTTGCGACGCTCGCGATATTCTGCGCCGGTTTCTGCATCGTCGGCGGTCAGATTGCGGCCAACGCACTCACTGCTACTTACTATCCGACCATGGTGCGCTCGACCGGTGTCGGCTGGGCGCTCGGCATCGGGCGGATCGGATCGATCGTCGGCCCCTTGATTGGAGGTTATATGCTCGCAAACCGCGTCAGTGCTGAGTTTCTATTCCTCGCAGCGGCGGTGCCGGCGTTAGTGGCGAGCATCGCCGCTTTCGTGCTCGCCCGCATCTTAGGACGCGGTCAGCGATGACGGTCGGGCGGGGGCTAAGATGGTAATCCGCTTATTATTGAACTTGGCAACAATTGCCACAGTTGCTGCATTCCTCGGGACATCTGCGAAAGCGCAACAATCGGAGAATTGGGCGCGCTGCGTAAACAAGGAAAACAAGTTTCAACCAGATTTGTCGATCGGCGCCTGCTCAGTGTTGATTCAAGCAGGCAAGGAATCGACCAGAAATCTCGCAATCGCTTTCTATAATCGGGGCATCGCGTACAAACGGAGCAAGGACCTCGGTCGTGCGATCGCAGACTATGATCAAGCAATACGGCTCGATCCGAAATACGCCCATGCTTTTTTCAACCGGGCTCAGGTGCATGCCGAAAAGGGCGACACCAAGCGGGCGCTTCAGGATTGGGGCCAATCAATCAAACTCGATCCAAATGACCCGGATAATTTTAGCCAACGTGGCTATTACCTGGCTACGCTGGGACAAAACCTGGAACAGGCTATTGCCGACTGCACGCGGTCCCTCCAGCTCAAGCCCAATGATGCCAACGCAGTTGGTGTTCGCGGATTGGCGTATTACCGGCTCGGGGAAAACGCGAAGGCCCTCGCTGACCTGAACGAATCAAAGCGACTAGACCCCACAGACGAGGATGTGTGGTACCTGATCGGCTTGGTAAAAATCAAAAACGGCGACAACGCTAGTGGAGAAGCTGACATTGCGAAGGCCAAAGAGATAAAAGCCGATGTTGCCGAAAAGTGGAACGGCTTCGGCGTAAAATAACTAGCACACTCGCTCAAAGGGCTGAACTGTCATGCGAACCGTGTTTTCAATTCTTACAATCGCAATGTTTTCCGTTGCTGTTCACGCACAACAGGTTCAGCGGATTGAGATAAGCGACCCGGGAATTTACAAAGCAGATATAACGGACACGAAGGAAGCGCGGGGTGCCATAGCTGGCCGCACAAACCTCCTATCCAACATCAAAATTGACCAATCAACGACTACTATTCCAGCTAAGTTGGGAATAAGTTTTGGCTTTAAATACAACGCAGTCGGAACATCAAATGGCACGTCGGTAAAACTCAAAATGGTTACTCATTACCCATCACCGGGTCTTCGAGAACCAAAAACAGGCAACATAATGATGCGCGACGAATCCTATACTGAGAGAAAATTGGGAGCCTCAGGTTATAGGTTTTATACTCTTGAAGAGAGTTGGGAGCTTGTGCCCGGCACCTGGACTTTCGAAGTATGGGAAGGCGACCGTAAACTAGCGACGCAAAGTTTCACTGTCATCAAGCCATAGCAAAGTACACATTGGGGAATGATGTCTGAACCGGGGGTTGTGATGCAGAAGATCGTTCGGTGCGTATATGTGAGCGGGATATTGCTGTTTCTTACGGCGACGACAGCAATCGCAGCAGAGTTTTCCGTTCGTTTCGGCGAGCTTCAAGGTGCTGATAGGACGGCGATCATGCCAACGCGCAATATCAAACTGTGTGACAAGCCGACCGGATATAGATTCGGTTATGAGATTATCCCTCAAGGTAATTCAGCTTACGAACACTATGCAATCTTTCGCTTGCCGGCGCCAATTAAGCAAGTTGGACCGAACTTACAGAAACAGGGCGTAAAGGTTGAGGAGCAAGGCCTAGAAGTAAAAACCAGGCGCGCAGTAGACACCGGACGCAGGGTGGAACCTTTCAATTTTGATCAGGGGGATCCAAGCGGCGAATGGAAAGTAGAGATCTATGTCGAGGATAAATTGATAGACACAATCGCGTTCCAGGTTGCCTCGGTGGCGAGCTGCCCTTGAAGCGATGTGCACTATCTACTCGCTAACGAAGGACTAAGCAGCAATCCGCGCGCTCGCCAAAGCAATGACCGATCGCACCGGCAACCTGCCACTAATGCCCGCGATATTTCCCGATTACCATGAAGAGCAAAGCGTCCGCCCAAACGTTGGCAATAGCAAGCAGCATAAACTGTAACGAGTAATAACCAGTTTCGCGCGCCTATTGGATGCAATGAGTTCGCGAAGCCCGCTTTGGGTCAAAAGCGGAAATCGTGACGGATGCACAGAGAAAGAGGATGCAGATCGACGTATCCTCGCCGTGCGTGGTACTAAACGAGAGCATTGTACAAAATAAATGTGGAAGCCAATGACGAGAGTGGCTTTGGTGTCGCTGACGGTTATTTGGTTGACCGGAGTGCTTTCTATCAGCACCGCTGCAGCGCAACGTTGTGGCGGAATCGAAGTTGACGTCGGCGCACGCGAGCAACGGTGCCTTAAGCCCGGCGCAGGTCAATCGTTCAAGGATTGCCCAAACTGTCCGGAGATGGTCGCCATCCCGGCCGGAATCTTCATGATGGGCGCGTCATCGGACGAAGAAGTAGTTGCGGATCGCGAAGACCAAGTACGGGTGAGAATTGCTAAGCCGTTTGCCGTTGGCCGGTTTACTGTTACGCGCGGCGAGTTCGCGGCATTCGTTGCGGCAACAGACCATAAGACCGACGGTGGCTGTTATGGCTATTCAGGAACAGAGAAAAAAAGAGAGGCGGACCGGAATTGGCGCGTTCCTGGCTTCGCACAGAACGATCGCCACCCGGTCGTCTGTGTCAGCTGGAATGATGCAAAATCCTACTCTGCGTGGATCTCCTCGGTCACGGGTAAACATTACCGCCTTCTTTCGGAGGCCGAGCGTGAATATGTCGCCCGAGCAGGATCAACCACGCCGTTCTGGTGGGGCACGACGATTTCAACCGACCAAGCTAACTACAATGGCAGCGCCATCACTTATCGCGGCGGCGCCAAGGGTGAGTACCGCAAGGCAACGGTTTCCGTCGACAGCTTTACTGCCAATCCATGGGGTCTCTACAATGTGCACGGCAATGTGTGGGAATGGACGGAGGATTGCTGGAATGAAAAGAACGCCGGTAACCCTGGCGATGGCACGGCTCGGACTACCGGAGACTGCGGACTTCGCGTCCAGCGTGGCGCTGGCTTGAATAACTGGCCTCATACCCTCCGCTCAGCCAGGCGCGAAAGGGACCCGCCCGGCAATCGTGACAGCGCTTTTGGCTTCCGTGTTGCGCGAACATTGTCACCGTTTTGAGCTCTAGTTAGTGGAATCGGATGTCCACTTTGGGCATAAGCAGACATCACCGAGTTAATTCACAATGTCTGCTTTGTGCCGTTGATATCAACTGTCCCGTTTAGCAATAGGAAACATTGCGTCGATGCCGTGCAACAGGCAGTCAGGATTGGTAACAAAAACCACTCCGAAGTCAGTTGGAATCCCAGCCCCTTGAAAGTTCCGAAGTGGCTGACAACGACAACCATTGTCGCGCGACACCGTCGAACCGGGATAACCGAGAGCTTTGGGTACCTTTTCTTTGTGAACAATCACGTGGATCTCATTAGCGCCGAGAAAACACTGTACTGAAATCTGAACTAATGGGCGAAGTTCCAGCACCCGCTGCATCGTTGGCGGTATCGCGTGATGTCCGCTTTGTGCCATAAGCGGACATTGCATTTTTCAATCGCAGTGTATCGCACCGCGCTTCCTTCTCGGGACAGGATTACCTTTTTTGCGCTGCTTCAAGATCCAACCTCTCCGGCAAAACTTGCCGGCTCTCACCGGTCTCTATTTCACTGCAAAACCAAGCGTAGTCGTAGTCCCACGGGTGGTCGGAGTTGCAGTAGGGACATTTGATCCAGAAAACCAATTGCTCCAGACCGACAAAATGAGCGCCAAGAGCCTCCACGCCTGTACCGAGAATCTTACCGGTTGCAGGACAACGGATAACCGTAACGTCCATCGTGGCCTCCTAAGCCTAACGCCGCACCAATAATCAAGACCGCAGGAAAAAGTTCCATGCCACAAAAAAGTCTACCGACCGAACCCAATCAAAGGCTCGGCCGGCAATTATTCAGGAACGCTACTTCGCCTAATTGGTTAAGTGGAAAAGAGGACCGCTCAATCCCACCAATCCCAATACCACCGGCCACCCCGACGGCGACGACGACGCCTGCGGCGTTGTGCATCGGCCGGCGTAGATGTTGTGGTCAACACGAAACTGGAAATCCCAGCGGCACTGAGGAGACTTGTTGCACCAGGAACACTGAGAACACTGCTTGTGAGGCTGCCCCAAGCATAGGTCAAGACAACGACCACCACGGCTAGACTACGAATCAACAAGGATCTTGCTTTAGATACGATATCGCTTGTCATGTTTTTCACCTTGTAAAACTGAAATCTACGCGTTTATTTCTTCTTCATCTTCGGATTTTCAATACAGGTACCCATCGCCTGGGTCACCGTCTTCTTGCAATCAGCCATTGTCTTATAGGTGCAACGCGGCGGAGCACCAGGCTCATTGTTCATCTGTCCGCAAAACGCTTCATTTTGACCTTTGTCGCCTTGCGCAAATGTTGGTGCAGTAGAGAACGCGACGGCGAGAATGCCGGCAAGAATTGCGTAACGCATGCTAATTTCCTCCTGGCTAGACACAAATTCCAACGCCGTGCTGAAACAAAAGTTCCCGGAGTTTGATTTTACTTCGGCATTTCCGCTTTGGATGAGAAGGAGACTTCGCGCTTCTCGATTGCAGCATCTATTGGGTGCCAGACCTTATGGAACCTTAATGAGGCCAGCGTGTTCTCAGCGAAGACTAAATAATCAACGGAGGATGTTATGGCTGACGACAGTGGGCCGGTTGGAATGCTGGGAATACTAATTGGTATTCTAATAGTCGTGTTAGTTGGCGGGGCATTTTTGTACGCCAACGGCAATTTCGGCAAGAATACTTCGACCGTGAAAATTGAAGTGCCGAAGATAACGACGAAATAAGGTATCGGATCGGCTTCAGTTATGTTGAAAAAGGTCGATCGCCTTCTCACCGTGATCGAAAGAGTCCCGTTCCGAAAAATATTGCTGGCCACTCTCGTGATCGGTTTGATACTTACAATTAATCGCGTCAGCTATAACGCTGAGGTGGTTGACTATCTGAGTCGTGCCCAATCAAAATCGATCCACCGATAGCTTGCTATTTTTTCGTGCACGAGACTGGCCCATGTCCGTTTTGGGTCACGATACTACATAATGGTTGTGTTACCTTCCGCCGCGTCTCCTATCAGCGGCGCGGTTGCCGCATAGCGAACCGTCCCTCGCGATTTGCCAGTAGTGGTCGCACCGGTGGTAGGCGTAACTCTTCCGGCCTCGCACGTCGTCATTGCAACTCCAGAGATTCGATAGGCTACGTTCACAACGAACTCGCACGACATCTGAGCCCCCAGGCACAGCAGCGAGTCCCGGACTCGGATGGATGACACCAGCTTCAACAGCTGCGGGCGAAAGTACCGCAAGGCTGATACCTCCGAGCGCAGCGATTACGAGAGTGAGCTTTCCTAGAATTGGGGTCATGACTGCTACCTTTTCCGAATATTCGGATTGTAAAAGTTGCTGGGAATACAGCGTGACTAAACAATTTGGATGCAGCCTATTGGTTCCCAATCGGGCGGAATATTTGACCGCGATCTTATCGTATCGAGTGGCAACACGCCGAACGCCCTGGGTGACGCTATGGTTCCAGTGCGCTATCCTCGTCATGCTGCAGGGCAATAAGGCAAAGCAGCATTTCAACGGGAGGGCGGATATCCATGTCGGCTGAAAGTCTCCTCGTCATTTTACTGATCGGTCTTATCGCCGGATGGCTTGCCGGACAAATTGTGCAAGGCACGGGCTTCGGTTTTGTCGCCGATATTGCTCTGGGAATCGTTGGTGCTTTAATCGGGACTTGGTTGTTGCCGCAGTTGGGTATCCGCCTTGGCACCGGCATCGTTGCCGCCATCATCGCCGCCACGATCGGCGCAATCGTGCTTCTGATCATTCTCAGGCTCGTCTACAGACGGGGCCGATGGTGAGATTGCGGCTTGATCCACCCCCATTGAAGAGATCCGACTTAAGGTATGTTTTTTGACATCGAGGCGGCGGATGTCCGCTTTGGGTCAAAAGCGGACATGCGCGTACGCACGCCGGCGCAAATGATCTTTTTCGACTGCGGTGTGTGCGACTTAACGACTACACTGTCGCCCCTGTCAGCTCGCCAATTCTTGAAAGTAATAATTTTAAGATCGGGGAATTATTTGCCCTGTCGAACGCAATAATTAGATCAACAGTAGGCGCTTCCCCCTTCACCGGACGCGCGGTCACTGAGTCCGGCAGATAATTCTTTGTATACGCCGGTAACAGCATTACTGCGCGTGTCGATGTGATCATTGATATTGCGTGGACAACGTTGTGCACTTCATGTTCCGGCTTCAGATCGATACCGGAGCTCTTGAAATACTCAACCACGGCACGGCGCACTGACGGGGCGGTATGGGAAGGAAAGAGGAAATGTTCTTTGAGGATTTCCTGCGGCTCGATGGCTTTATGCGAGGCAAGGCGATGGTCGCTCGGAAGAACAAAAATCAACGGGTCCGTCCGTACGAGCTCAAAGGCCAAGTCTCCCATGTCCTCTTCCGGCCGCATGAAAGCGGCATCCAGTCTTCCTCGCTTCAACGCCTTAGCGAGTGAAGGTGAGTAATCACTCGAGAGGGTAATTTCGATGCCGGGAAGTTCGTCGCGAAGGATGCGCGTTACCTCAGGCAACAAACCAATTTCGCTCCCTGATAGAAAGCCAATGGCGAATGTCGGTCGCGCTGGCTGAGCTGCGCGCACCGCAGCTTCTTTGGCCGCCTCTGCTTGATGAAGCGCCATTCGCGCATGGTTGAGAAACGCTTGGCCGGCCGCGGTCAATTCGACTCCACGCACGCTGCGACTCATTAGCGGGACGCCGACTTCTTCTTCGAGATCGCGGATTTGGCGACTGAGCGAGGGCTGTGACGTGTGGAGTTTTTGTTCAGCCGCGACGGTCAGGCTGCCAGCATCGGCGACGGCAACGAAGTAGCGGAGATGCCGCAAATCCATCAGCAGCTTCCATATCTCGCAGGCATGCCACCAAGCTTACAAAGTCTTTTTCGACGACACCAGCGCGACCTATACGGCGGGAAGAAGTGACATCTCGCGCCGGGCGCTCTCCGACGGGCTCATACCCGGCAGGCAGGTCATTACATGCACCAACCCTCATTTTCCGCGGAGACAGCAACATGTCGAAGTTTTTCCAACTTGCTATAGCGGCTCTTTCACTGACCGGAGCTTCGGCCGCGGCCGCAGACAGCCTCACCGAAGCGCAGGCGCGCACAATCATCGCGCCTTGGTACAGCCTCTTCAACGTCGCGACCCGCGGCGATGTGAAGGCCATTCAGGAGAAGGTTCTTACGCCCGATTACGAGTCCTGCTCGGGCTACCTGCCGGCCGAGTGCTGGGGCCGCGACATCTCAATCAAGGTCGTCGGCAATTTCGCCAATACCATTCCGGACATGAAGTTTGACATCAAGGAAGTGCTGGTGGCCGGCGATCGCGTCATTGTCCGCGCCGAGGTGACGGGCACGCCCGCCGGAGAACTCTTCGGCGTGCCGCATACGGGCAAGAGCTTCCGTATGATGGCCATCGACATCCAAACCATCAAGGACGGAAAAATTGCCAAGACGTTCCACATGGAAAACTGGCTGAGCGCGTTGAGGCAGCTGCGAGGCTCCTAACGAAGGAGCTTTTCCATACCTACTACAAAAAACGCAATCCTCGTTCATGGCGCTTGGGCCGAGGGATCATCTTGGTCAAAGGTAATCCCTATGCTGATCGCTTCCAATGTGGTCCAAGATCAGCATGTCCGCTTTTGGCTCTTAGCAGACATCGCCATCGAGAAACAGGAAGTCCGCTTCTGACCCAAGCGGACATTCGCTCTGTAAGCTAAATTGAATTATGCTGCCTCCATGGAATTGTCGGCAGCTTCCTACCTTCACACCATGGCCATTCTTGCGATGACCTTCATTGGCTTTTCCGCGATCGTGATGCTTTTGCGCCAAACGCTGCACGGGAAATTATCGCGACTGGATTTACTGATTGCCCAAGTGTACATGGAGTTCGGATTAATGAT
>Ga0105249_10003489_pt1 | contig 13612 bp, 8 predicted proteins | sample KBSS44metaG_FD_81522 | JGI IMG/M metagenome (GOLD analysis project Ga0105249, IMG submission 81522) | Switchgrass rhizosphere microbial communities from Kellogg Biological Station, Michigan, USA - KBS S4-4 metaG | ecosystem: Host-associated > Plants > Roots > Rhizosphere > Soil | place... | reverse complement strand
TCGGAGACGATTCCTCCCCCACAGCCGACATCCAAAATCCGCAGGTCCTTCAGACAATCGAGCATTTTCGGGTCGCGGCCGAATTGCGCACAGGCCTGGTCGCGGATGAAGCCGAGCCGTACCGGATTGAATTTATGCAGCGGCGCCATTTTGCCGCGCGGATTCCACCAGTCGTCAGCAAGTGCAGCGAAACGCGCGACTTCGTCGCGGTCGATCGTGCTGCGGGTAGCGCTTTCTGTCTTCACCATGGGCATTTTCTAGCGCCTATGGGCGTTGCGGGCCATAGCCGCCGCCTGTATCTATACGCGCGTTTTACCCGAGGACTCGCGCCCAATGGCCCGGCTGGTCATGAAGTTCGGCGGCACATCCGTCGCCGATATCGAACACATCCGTAACGTCGCCCGTCACGTGAAACGTGAGTGGGAGGCGGGGCATGACGTTGCCGTCGTCGTGTCCGCGATGTCGGGCACTACGAATCAGCTCGTTGCCTGGTGCCGCGAGGCGTCGCTCCTGCACGACGCGCGTGAATACGACACCGTGGTCGCGTCGGGCGAGCAAGTTACCTCCGGGCTGCTTGCGATCGTTCTGCAGGGCATGGGCGTGACGGCCCGCTCCTGGCAGGGCTGGCAGATTCCAATTTATTCCGACGGTTCGCACGCGGCGGCACATATCATCGGGATCAATGGCGAGGAGCTGATCAAGCGTTTCAAGGAGCGCCGCGAGGTAGCGGTGATTTCGGGATTTCAGGGCATCCACAAGGAAACCGGCCGCATCACCACCTTCGGCCGCGGCGGATCCGACACCAGCGCAGTCGCGATTGCCGCCGGAATTCATGCCGATCGCTGCGACATTTATACCGATGTCGACGGTGTCTACACGACCGACCCCAACGTTGTGGAAAGGGCGAAGCGGCTGGAAAAGGTCGCTTTCGAAGAAATGCTGGAGATGGCCTCGCTAGGCGCCAAGGTTTTGCAGGTTCGCTCAGTGGAGCTTGCCATGCAGAAGAAGGTGCGTGTCTTTGTGCGTTCGAGCTTCGAGGACCCGGAGAAGCCGAAGCTGGACCGGCGGAACGAGCCGATAGGCACGCTGATTTGCGATGAGGAGGAGATTTTGGAAAATCAAGTCGTTACCGGTATCGCCTTCTCGAAGGACGAAGCACAGATCTCGATTCGCCGCCTGGCGGACAAGCCGGGCATTGCTGCAGCGCTATTCGGGCCGCTCGCGGACGCAAACATCAATGTGGATATGATCGTTCAGAACATTTCAGCGGACGGGTTCACCGATATTACCTTTACCGTGCCCACGTCCGACTACGAGCGCGCAAAAAAGGCACTGGAAAAGGCCCAGGGCGCTATCGGTTTCAGGGCGATGGAGGGCGCGGCCGACGTCGTGAAGGTGTCTGTTATCGGGGTCGGCATGCGGACCCATGCCGGCGTTGCTGCAAGTGCGTTCAAGGCGCTCGCCGCCAGGGGCATCAATATCCGCGCCATCTCGACCTCGGAGATCAAGATTTCGGTTCTGATCGACGCCGCTTATACCGAGCTTGCGGTACGGACTTTGCATTCGCTATACGGACTCGATCAGTAGATCCGAGCGAGTAAGTCCGCGCGTATTTTCAAAACTCCAGCGGGCCTGCGCGGCGCCCGGGAAGGGATGCGGCCGATGGCCAAGCGTGGCGCGCTCGGCGGACCGCGCGTTCTTCTGAGGCGGCTTCGCGAGGTGATGGCGGAGCCGGTCAGCGCGCAGGAACGGCTCGACAAAATCGTTGTGATGATTGCCGCCAATATGGTGGCGGAGGTCTGCTCCGTTTACGTCTTGCGCGTGGACGGAAGTCTCGAGCTTTACGCCACCGAAGGTTTGAGCCGTACCGCCGTCCACTTAACGGTCCTTGGCGCTGGCGAAGGTCTTGTCGGCCTGGTCGCCAAGGAAGCGCAGGCATTGAATTTGCCGGATGCGCAGGTGCATCCGGCTTACTCCTACAAGCCGGAGACGGGCGAAGAAATCTATCACTCGTTTCTCGGTGTGCCCGTTCTCCGCGCGGGCAATACGCTTGGCGTGCTGGTGGTGCAAAACCGCGCGCACCGTACTTACAGCGAAGAGGAAATGGAGGCTCTGCAAACGACGGCGATGGTCCTCGCCGAAATGATTGCCTCCGGGGAACTGATTGCGCTCGCGAAGCCCGGCGCGGAACCTGCTGCGCGCCGGCCCATCAATCTGAAAGGCGTGTCGCTTTCGGAAGGCATCGGCCTCGGCCACGCCGTTCTGCACGAGCCGCGCGTCGTGGTGAAGAATTTCATCGCGGACGACCCACAAAAAGAAGAGATCCGGCTCAACCAGGCGATCGATACGTTGCGTGCATCCGTCGATTCGATGCTCGAAGAAGAAGGCGTTGCGCGTGCGGGTGAGCATCGCGATGTGCTTGAAGCCTATCGCATGTTCGCGCATGACCGCGGGTGGCTGCACAAGCTGCATGAAGCGGTAGGGACCGGCCTTACAGCGGAAGCGGCTGTCGAGCGTGTGCAGTCGGATACGCGAGCACGGATGATGCGCCAGACCGACCCTTTTTTGCGCGAGCGGTTACACGATCTCGACGATCTGGCCAATCGGCTTTTGCGCGAACTGATCGACCACGGGGATGTCCCGAAGCGCATGGAATTGCCCGACAATGCGATTCTCGTTGCTCGCAACATGAGTCCGGCCGCGCTCCTCGATTATGATCGCACGCGGCTACGCGGTGTTGTGTTGGAAGAGGGAGCGCCCACGAGTCATGTCGCAATTGTCGCGCGCGCCCTCGGTGTTCCCACAGTCGGCCAGATTACGAACGCGGCCGGGCACGTCGATCCTGGTGACGCGATCATCGTCGACGGCGACGCGGCCGAAATGCACGCGCGCCCAATGCCTGATCTCGAAAAGGCTTATGCAGAAAAAGTTCGGCTGCGCGCGCGCCGTCAAGCGCAATATGCCGAGCTGCGCGATCAGCCGGCGGTGACCAAGGATGGCAAGGCGATTAGCCTCTTCATCAATGCGGGCCTCTTGGTCGATCTGCCGCATATCGCCGAAACCGGCGCGGACGGGATCGGTCTCTTCCGCACGGAGCTGCAGTTCATGATCTCGGCAACGTTGCCACGCGCGAATGAGCAGTTGCGCTTTTACAAATCCGTGCTCGATGCAGCCGGCGAAAAGTCGGTCACCTTCCGTACGCTCGATATTGGCGGCGATAAGGTGCTGCCTTATATGCGCGATCTCGAAGAAGAGAATCCGGCGCTTGGTTGGCGCGCAATCCGCTTGAGTCTTGATCGCCCCGGCTTGTTGCGCAGCCAATTACGTGCGTTGTTGCAAGCCGCGCCCGGGCGTGATTTACGCATCATGTTTCCGATGATCTCAACGGTTTCCGAGTTCGATCAGGCGCGCGCGCTACTGGAAAGGGAACTCACGCATCTTCGCCGCCATCGCCACGACTTGCCGGAAACCATTCGTATCGGCGCCATGGTCGAGGTGCCGTCAATCTTGTTCGCGCTTGAAGAGATTCTGGATCGGGTCGATTTTCTCTCAGTCGGCTCGAACGATCTCGTGCAATTTCTGTTCGCGGCGGATCGGGGCAATGCTCGAGTTGCCGGACGCTTCGATCCGATTTCCGTGCCCGTGCTACGCGCCTTGAAGCGAATCGTCGAAATGGGCAATGCCCACAAGAAGCCGGTAGCACTTTGCGGCGAGCTTGCTTCGCGGCCACTGGAGGCGCTCGCCCTAATCGCGCTCGGCTTCCGAACGCTGTCGCTTTCGCCCGCAGCAATCGGCCCCGTCAAGGCCATGATCCTCGGGCTTGATGTTGCTTCAGCGGCGAAATTTATCGATCCACTACTCGCGGATACGTCCGGCAACGTCCAGGTCCGCGAGCGGCTCCGCGATTTTGCGGAAAAAGCCGGCATCCCACTTTAAGCGAGACGAACGATGCTTCCGGTTGCGCGACTCGATGCGCTCATAGCCCGCCACGCCCTGGTCGAAGCAGAGCTTTCGACCAATCTCGGCCGGGATAGTTACGTGAAGCTTTCGCGCGAGTTCGCCGAGCTGGGCCCGGTCATCGAAAGCGTGAAGGCCTTGAAAGAGGCGCAAGCGGAACTTGCCGACACGGAGGCCATGCTCGCCGATCCCAAGACCGATGCCGAAATGGCGCGCTTTGCGGCGGAAGAGAAAGCCGAGCTTTCGCGGCGCGTAGCCATGCTGGAAGACAAGGTGCGGTTCGCACTCCTTCCCAAAGACGCGATGGATGAGCGCGATGTTATACTGGAAGTTCGCGCCGGCACGGGCGGAGACGAGGCGGCGTTGTTCGCGGGCGATCTCTACCGAATGTATGAACGTTACGCTGCGCTTCAGGGCTGGAAGGTTGAAATTGTTTCCATCAGTGAGGGGGCGAAGGGCGGCTTCAAGGAGGTTATCGCCGCGGTACGTGGGAAAGGGGCCTTTGCAAAGCTGAAATTCGAGTCGGGCGTGCATCGTGTGCAGCGCGTGCCCGATACGGAAGCGTCGGGACGGATTCACACCTCGGCGGCGACAGTGGCCGTATTGCCTGAAGCCGATGAGGTCGACGTCAAGATCGACGACAAGGATCTCAAGATCGAAACCATGCGTGCGCAGGGCGCGGGCGGCCAACATGTGAATAAGACCGAATCCGCCGTGCGTATCACCCACATGCCGAGTGGAATCGTCATCTTCGTGCAGGACGAGCGATCACAGCATCGTAACAAGGCGCGCGGTATGGGACTCCTGCGAGCGCGGCTGTACGACATGGAACAACAGAAGCAGGATGCGGCACGCGCCGCCGACCGGCGCGGACAAGTGGGCTCCGGTGACCGCTCCCAGCGCATCCGCACTTACAATTTTCCACAGGCGCGCGTGACCGATCACCGGATCGGGCTCACGCTGCACAAGCTGCCGCAAATTCTCGAAGGCCAGGGGTTGGGCGAGTTGATCGATGCACTCGTGGCGGACCATCAGGCGGCGCTGCTTGCCGCTGAAGGCGTGACATGACTGCAGTGCCACTAGGGAAAACTGATACTGAAGTTGTGGTCTCCACTATTGGCGTGTTTCGCCGTTCGGCCATCGAAAGATTGCGCGCTGCCGGGATCGAAACAGCTGAACTGGATACGCGCGTTTTACTTTGTCATGTGCTCGGCATTGATGAAGCTGCACTGCTTACTGCTTCGGATGCGCCGGTGTTCCGGGAAGTGTGGGCCCAATTTGAGCGCTGTTTGAATCGCCGGATTTCCGGCGAGCCGGTTGCGCGTATCGTCGGCTACAAGGAATTCTGGAGCCGGTCGTTCAAGCTAGGCCCGGACACACTGGTGCCGCGTCCCGAATCCGAGACGATCATCGAAGCCGCGCTCGCAGCCTTCCCTGAACGCGAAGCAGCATTGCGCGTTCTCGATCTCGGTACGGGCTCGGGCGCTTTGTTGGCGGCTATTTTAATCGAAAGGCCTCACGCCACGGGGATCGGTATCGACCGCAGCGAGCGTGCGCTGACGGTCGCGAGAGACAATGTCATTTCACTCGGCCTTGGCATGCGGGTAAAGTTTATTTGCGGCGACTGGACGGACGCGATTCATCAGTCGTTTCATCTTGTCGTCGCGAATCCACCCTATATCTCCTCGGGAGAGCTTGCGAAGCTGCCGCGCGAAGTCAGCGAGCATGACCCACGTCTTGCACTCGATGGTGGAGAAGACGGGCTTGAAGCGTATCGAAAAATTATCCGCGAGTTGCCGCGGTTGCTTATGCCGAAAGGCGCCGCTGTTCTCGAGCTTGGACTTGGGCAGGAGATTGATGTTGCAAGGATCGCCCGCGATACGCATATTTACGTTGATGGGCCCGCCCGGTACGATCTGGCAGGCGTTCCACGCGCATTAATCCTTAGGCTCACAGGGCAAAAATAACGCTTGGAACCCCACGCGATCCGCCCTAGTGTCCTGCTCGGATTCGACCTGACGTGCGCCACGAGCGGTAACGCAATGTCGCACAAAGGATAGATCGCCTGGCGCTTCCGCCGGCGATACTTCGGGGTCCAACGCTTCTCTTAATGTTCGTGCCAGGTGGTTCATAGAGACCGCTCAAGATGTGCGAAAGGAATGGACAAAAAATCCGCGCTCGGCGTGGATGAGAATATCTGCGCGGAATACGCAGACACGGTTCTTGAGATATGGGCTCTTGATTTGAAAACTTCGAAGCTACGCCGGCGCAGGATTTGCGCGCGGTCCACGAATTCTACCGGCCCTTGCCGGGTGTTCACGTTGTTCAACGGAGAGACTTGAGGCAATGAGAAACGGACATCACCAGCAGCAGAAGCGGATGCGCGGCCGTAATCGTAATAACCGCAGCCATAATCCTCTGACTCGCGTGTATGAATCGAACGGACCCGATGTGAAGGTCCGCGGCACCGCGCATCATATCGCGGAGAAATATATTCAGCTCGCCCGCGATTCGCAGTCTTCCGGCGACCCCATCTCTTCTGAAGGCTACTTGCAGCATGCCGAACATTATTTCCGCCTGATTGCGGCGGCGCAGGCCCAGTTTGCGCAGCAAAATCCGAATCAACCGCAGCAGACCTATCAGCGCCCGGACATGGAAGGGGGCGAGGATTTTGAGGAGGGCGGTGGCGACGACGGTACGCAGGCCGATCCGAACGCTCAGCCTTATGCCGGCGGCACACCGGTTCAGCGTCCGCAACATCAACCGCAGCCGCAGCATCAGCCGCAACCCAATTTCCAAGGCCAGCCACATCAAAGAAACGACCAGCAAAATTCCGGTGGTTTACCGGCGTTCATCACCGGGGGCGGCGGCGCGCCTGCGCAAGGCAACCAAAATGAAAACGATCAGGGCGATCGCGGAAACAGGAACGATCGCTTCGGGCGCAATCGCAATCGACGTTTCCGTCATGGCGGCGGTAACCACGGCGGCGGAAATTACGAGAACCGCGGCGGATACCAAGGCGATGCTCAGCCTCAGCAGAACCAGGGCGGGCAGAACGCAGCTCCGGCCGCAAGTTCAAGTCAGCCAAGTCAGCCGAGTCCGAATGATGGTGGATCGCAGCCACCAGAAGGCAGTGGGCCGACGGAGTAATCGTCAGTCCAGGGTTTTGATTGCGTCGCCCTCGGTGATTCTTCCTGCGGTCCTGACCTCGGCATAAACACCGAGATCGGCATGGTCGCGAGAGCGATACAAGATTTCCGGAATATCGAGATCGCGTAAGGCGGTTTCCGGATTTACTTCTGTCGCAGCGCAGCGCTCGGTGCGCTTGATGACCTGCAATTGTGTCGAGCCGATTTGGACTTCCTTTCCGATAAGGTCGAACTCAGACCAGGCGGGAAAGCCATCGAAATAAAGGTTCGCCCGAAACCGCAATGGGTGCACTGGCTGGCCTAGCCGATCTTCCAGATTGGCGAGCGTCGTGAGATTGATCAGTGAAACAACCTTTCTAGCCAGGTCCGAGAAGCTGTGGCCCGGCGCCTTCAACAAACGGATCGGACCGCGTTTTTCCGCCCCCATGAAATTCTCGAAAAAGCGTTCGATTTTGCTGCGGCCCGTTTCCGTGGCGAGGCTTTCTTCCGCCAGGATTTCTTCGTCACGCTTGATTGTGAGTTTTTGCGTGTCATCGTCATAGCGCGTTGAAAGCGATGCCAGGCGGGCGTTTCGCATCAGGCAGAGGAATTTGATTTTAGGTTGCCATTTTGGTGCTGCCGGATCGAAATCCGACGGTCCATTTTCGAGCGCGTAGGCGCGATCCATCGGGAATGTGGTGCCCACGCCCAACTCAACGGTGGAAAGCTCCTCACCCGACAGCCCTTTAATTGGATACCGATAAAGGGAACGGACACGGGAACCCGTTGGCGACATGGTTACCTCACGCCATGCCGTTGTCGGCGAAGGCTAAGTTACTGTCCAGGGCCTGCTAAATTTCAGCGCTAGCCCTTCCGTCTTTTGAGGCCAATACTTACCTAGAATCTGAATTCTACCGGCTCAGTGCTGTAACAAGATGCCCCCGTCGGGCCTTCGGGACGGTTGGGGCAGGCTGTGGAGAAGGCGATGGATTTCGAGAAATATACTGAGCGTGCACGCGGGTTCGTGCAATCGGCGCAATCGCTTGCCTTGCGTGAAGGTCACCAGCAATTTGCAACCGAACATCTTTTGAAAGTATTGCTCGATGACCCGGAAGGGCTCGCGGCAGGTTTGATCGATCGTTCCGGCGGCCGCTCGCGCGATGTGCTGAAAGAGACCGAGGCGCTTCTTCAGAAACGGCCGAAGGTTGAGGGGGGCGGGGCAGGTCAGCTTTATCTCGACCCTTCACTTGCGCGGGTCTTTGACACTGCGGAAAAGGCCGCAGAAAAAGCCGGCGATAGTTTTGTAACCGTCGAACGTCTGTTGTTAGCGCTTGCGGTTGAGAAAAGTAGCGACGCCGGAAAAATTCTAAGTCGCGGAGGTGTGACGCCTCAGAAACTGAATGGCGCGATCGAGGCGCTTCGCAAGGGCCGCACGGCGGATTCGGCATCCGCTGAAAACGCTTATGACGCCCTCAAGCGTTATACGCGCGATATCACGGAAGCCGCGCGCACCGGCAAGATCGATCCGGTAATCGGCCGCGAGGAGGAAATTCGCCGCACGATCCAGGTTCTCTCCCGCCGCACCAAGAATAATCCGGTACTGATCGGCGAGCCGGGCGTCGGCAAGACTGCGATTGTCGAAGGATTAGCCAGCCGCATCATCAATGGTGACGTGCCCGAGAGTCTGAAGGACAAGCGTCTGCTTGCGCTCGATCTCGGTGCACTTGTTGCCGGCGCAAAGTACCGCGGCGAATTCGAGGAGCGGTTGAAGGCTGTTCTGCAAGAAGTCACCGCGGCGGCCGGCGGAATCATTCTCTTTATCGACGAAATGCACACCCTAGTGGGCGCAGGCAAAGCCGACGGCGCCATGGATGCGTCGAATCTGCTGAAGCCCGCGCTTGCGCGAGGCGAGTTGCATTGCATCGGCGCTACGACGCTCGATGAATATCGAAAGCACGTCGAGAAAGACGCCGCGCTCGCGCGGCGCTTTCAACCCGTGTTTGTCGGAGAGCCGACGGTCGAGGACACGATTTCGATTCTGCGTGGGTTGAAAGAACGCTACGAAATGCATCACGGTGTGCGCATCCTTGACTCCGCGCTGGTCGCGGCCGCCACACTTTCAAACCGCTACATCGCGGACCGCTTTCTTCCCGACAAGGCGATCGACCTCGTCGATGAGGCGGCCGCGCGGCTTCGCATGCAGGTCGACTCGAAGCCGGAAGATCTGGACGAAATAGATCGCCGCATCGTGCAGCTTAAGATCGAGGAAGAAGCGCTCAAGAAGGAAACCGACCCGGGTTCGAAGGAGCGCCTGAAACGACTCGCTAAGGAACTCGTTGGGCTTGAAGAACAATCTAAGGCGCTCACGCAACGCTGGCAGGCCGAAAAATCGAAGCTTTCCAGCGCGCAGCAAATCAAGGCTGAGCTTGACGCCGCGCGCGTTGAACTCGCAAACGCGCAACGCAAGGGCGAGTACCAGCGTGCGGGTGAGCTTGCCTACGGCAAAATTCCGGAGCTTGAAAAAAAGCTCGCCGCTGTCGAAAGCAAAGCGGTTGGTGCGATGGTCGAGGAGGCGGTGACTCCCAATCACGTTGCGCAAATCGTCTCGCGTTGGACGGGCGTGCCGGTTGATCGAATGCTGGAAGGTGAAAAAGAAAAACTCCTTCGCATGGAGAAGGAGATCGGCAAGCGCGTGATCGGACAAGAGGAAGCTGTTAAAGCGGTCTCGACCGCCGTACGACGTGCGCGCGCGGGCCTGCAGGATCCAAATCGACCGATCGGTTCGTTCATGTTTTTAGGCCCAACGGGCGTCGGCAAGACAGAACTCACGAAGGCGCTTGCAGCGTTTCTATTCGATGACGACTCGGCGCTTATCCGCATCGACATGTCGGAATATATGGAGAAACATTCGGTATCGCGATTGATCGGCGCGCCGCCGGGCTACGTCGGTTATGAGGAGGGCGGTGCGCTCACGGAAGCCGTGCGCCGCCGGCCCTATCAGGTGATCCTCTTCGATGAGATCGAGAAGGCTCATCCGGATGTCTTCAATGTGCTCTTGCAAGTGCTCGACGAGGGTCGGCTCACGGATGGGCAGGGCCGCACGGTCGATTTCCGCAATACGTTGTTGGTGATGACTTCAAATATCGGCGCAGAGTATCTCGTCTCGCTCGGCGAGAACGAGGACGTGGATAAAGTGCGCGATCATGTCATGAGCCTCGTGCGTTCGAATTTCCGGCCCGAGTTTCTGAACCGTGTCGACGAAATCATCCTGTTCCACCGCCTGAAACGCGATCAGATGGGTGCGATCGTCGACATCCAAGTCGCGCGTCTGCAGAAGCTTCTCGACGAACGAAAAGTATCGCTCGAACTTTCTCCCGAGGCCCGCAACTTTCTGGCGGAAAAAGGCTACGACCCCGCTTATGGCGCGCGGCCTTTGAAACGCGTGATCCAGAAGGAGTTGCAGGATCCGCTCGCGGGCCGTCTGCTGGCCGGCGAGATCAAAGAGGGTGAGCGGATTAAGGTCGGTGTCGCGAAGGGTGAGCTTACCTTCAAGGCCGCGGGTGCGATCGGCCGCGCGGCGTAACGATTATTTTGCGGCTGATTGCGCCTGCGATGTGCGCGGCACTCCGGGCGAGCGATCGAGAATTCCGTCGATCCGTTTCCGCTCGCGGTCGAATTCGCTCAGTATCGACCCCTCAAGCTCGCGGCCGCGTGGCAATTTGATGCGCATCGGGTCCACGAAGCTGCCGTTGATCATTACCTCATAATGAAGATGCGGGCCGGTAGAAAGACCCGTCGATCCGACATAGCCAATGATCTGACCCTGACGCACCTTGACGCCTGGCTCGATGCCGCGCGCAAAGCCGGAGAGATGTGAATAGGCGCTCATGTAACCGTTCAGATGCTGAACCTCGATGCGGCGACCATATCCGCCTGAACTCCAGTCGGCTTCGACGACAACGCCGTTGCCTGCTGCGAATACAGGAGTGCCGGTATCGTCGGCCCAATCAACGCCCGTATGCATACGGGTGAATTTCAAAATTGGATGATTGCGGGCGCCAAAGCCCGAGCGGAAGATGCCTCCTGCCATCGGTTTGCGAACCAAGAATTTCTTCGCGCTCTTTCCAGCTTCGTCATAAAAATCGAGTATGTTGTCGTCGGCAGTCTGGAAGCGGTAATACCGCCGCGGTTCACCGCCGACAACGATGGAAGCGAAGAGAACGCTGTCCTGTACGTCCGTTTCATCTCCGGCGTAAAGCACATCGAAAGAGTCCCCGGCGCGCACACGGCGTTGCAGGTCTACATCGAAGGAGAAGGTCCGAATGATATTGTCGATCATCGCAGGCGGGATTTCGTTGCGTAGCGCCGTCTCGTAAATGCTTTGATAGAGACGGATACCTTTTCCTTCGTCGCTCTCTTCATCATCGGAAAATTTGGCGACACCCATGTCGCGCGGTTCTTCGACCGCGACGTACTTACCCATGTCGGAAAGTGCGACGGTGGCCTCGTGACCTCCATCGCCGAAAATGCTCACGCGTAGCGGCCGCGCTTGCCCATTTTCCCGGGGTTCGAGCAATACGCGTACGCGTTGACCTTCCTTCAAGCCGTTGTCGCGTCCGCGCGTTCCGAACGCGTAGAGAAACGCGCGCAAGTCGTCCGGGGTGGCGCCGATATCACGCAAGATGGTGGTGAGATTTTCGCCCTTCTTCACGACCAGTGTGCGCTCTGTCCAGGTATTTCCGCCCGTGATGTCCGCGGCGGTTTTGCCGATCGTGTTCATATTCTCGGCGACGGTCGGCATATTCTCGAGCGGGAAACGTCCGCCGCCTTCAACGGCGTAGGCGAGGCGATTAGTGAAGGGACTGCCGCTGGTAGTGCGGGAGAGTGTCGAGAGGCCCTTGGCCGCTACGCCGGAATCGTCGACCGCTTCTCGCAGCTTCATTAGGATGTCGTCATTCCGAACGGAGCCAGCGATGCGCACATTCGGTGAAAGCTGAGCCAGATCACGCATCACGATAGTGAGATCGCCGCTCGGTTCGGCTTGCGGCCCTTCGTCTCCGCTGCGTTCACTGTCGGCTTCGGCCATGAGCTTTACAGGATTGAACGGAGGTACGCTCGAGGCGAAGGTGGATGGGCTAAGCGCCAAATTAGTCGCGACCCGCACGAATGGTCGCACGCGCACAATCTCGCGCTCGCCGGCACGGGTCGTTGTGGAAACGCGGATAATTTGGCGCGCCGATTGGTGTTCGCTCAGCAGGGAAATGCGATCAGTCTTGCGAGTCAGATTGGAGGCGCGATCGCTCGCGGCTTTCAGCGCGATCCGCGCCATTTCAGGGACAACCGCAAATCGATATTCGCCATCGAGCGCCGCGTAGACCGCGCCACCCATCAAGCTCGCACCCGAAAGAGCAGTCAGAACCGTAGCGGCAAGCCATCGAATGGAAATTCGGCGGGGATCGACCGGCTCCTCGACATGATGGTCGAGGCCCAGCGGCGGTTCGTTGCCGAGGTCAACCATGTCGGGATGGGCATGTGCCGTTTGATGCCAGCTGTCCAAGCAGTTTCCCCTAACTCGACTTGGGCGGCCGTCACCGGCCGGAGATGGATGCGAATGCCCGTATCCGCATGGTAGGGCATCTTAAGTCGGCAGGCTCTCAAGAGTCCGGCCAGACCACGATAGGGCGCCTTTTCATCGTGGCGGCATGATGACGGAAAAGACTGATTTGACTGCTTAAAACATCCTTTCCGTTCATGGTTGACAACGAAATGACGCGAAGCCTATATAACCGCTACCACGGTGCGCCGCCGCCTCGGCGCGATGGCGCACCTGCGAAGCTCATCTATTCGTACCGTGGGGTCTTTTCTGGTCTTGGCCGGAAAAGAAATGCTTCGAAGCTTTCCGTTTTTTTTCGGAAGGCGACGCGAGCGGTCAGCCGCGAGCGTTTGCTGTTTGAAACTGTGAATCGGAAGAAAGAGAAACGTGGGCGGCGGAGTCCTTGCGGACTTTCCTCCTCGTGGGCGCAAGCTTGCGTGGTTGAAGGTCAATAAGACTCGGCGGTCCTACGTTTCGATATCAAGCCCGCTTGATCGCGCAAGCGATCAACGTGCTTGGGACTCGTCAATGTAGAGACCGAGCCGGATAAAATCTCAAACTTGAGAGTTTGATCCTGGCTCAGAGCGAACGCTGGCGGCAGGCCTAACACATGCAAGTCGAGCGCCGTAGCAATACGGAGCGGCAGACGGGTGAGTAACGCGTGGGAACGTACCCTTCGGTTCGGAATAACTCAGGGAAACTTGAGCTAATACCGAATACGTCCGTAAGGAGAAAGATTTATCGCCGAAGGATCGGCCCGCGTAAGATTAGCTAGTTGGTGAGGTAACGGCTCACCAAGGCTATGATCTTTAGCTGGTCTGAGAGGACGATCAGCCACACTGGGACTGAGACACGGCCCAGACTCCTACGGGAGGCAGCAGTGGGGAATATTGGACAATGGGCGCAAGCCTGATCCAGCCATGCCGCGTGAGTG
>Ga0105249_10003488_pt1 | contig 13622 bp, 20 predicted proteins | sample KBSS44metaG_FD_81522 | JGI IMG/M metagenome (GOLD analysis project Ga0105249, IMG submission 81522) | Switchgrass rhizosphere microbial communities from Kellogg Biological Station, Michigan, USA - KBS S4-4 metaG | ecosystem: Host-associated > Plants > Roots > Rhizosphere > Soil | place... | reverse complement strand
GGTTCACCTCGGCGTTCGCTATCCGGGTTTCTCCCCCCCCTGGCTCGATACCCCCCAAACAGGGGGTTTGGTCTTGACTCCAGGGTAAACCCTACGCTCGTCCACCTGTGCTGCCGTGACGCGCGCATGGCACGTCTTGTGCAGCGCACGCAGGTTCGACAGCTCGTTGGTGCCGCCGGCCCAGAGAGGGATGCGGTGATCCACCTCGGCGGTAGGCAGGGTGAGCGGTAGAGGCGCGCCACCGGCCTGGCACCACTCGCACTGGCAAACCCATTGATCGCGCACCAGGACGCGCTTACGGAGCGTTTGAAGGGCCTTGCCGCGGCTGCGCTGGGCTACCTGGTCCTCGGCTCGGTGCTCGAGCAGCGGTACAGGGGCGGACTGGAGGTAGGCGACCTTGAACTTGAGCATGGGTAGCGGTCGCATGGTTTTACTTCCCAGGCTTGAGCAAGCAGGTTTCCATCTGGTCGAGCGCACGCTGCACGGCCTTCTGGCGTTCGGTCTGAGGCTTCACCTTGGCAGGCACGACCTTGAGGGGAGGCTGCTGGACCTCTTCCGCTGGTAGGGTGGGCACCAGGCGAAGGTGGGATCGCGCACCGCCAGCGCGTGGCAGGGAGGCAATCCGGGTCAGGTAGTGGGTCAACATGCAGACACCTTTGACACGTTTGGTAGTCCCATAAATGGCCGTCCTATAAATGGTCCTGTTTCGAGACTGGACTAGGTGCGGATGGAAAATCCCAAAATCCCATAATTCCTTCTCTCTCCCCGGAGGGGAGAGAATTATGGGAATTGGGATTTCCGTACCGTCCCATAAATCAGTCCCATAATTCGAGACAGTCCCATAATTCACCAGCAGGGTCTTTCCAACAGAAGACAAATACCGCTTTGAAGGGAAGACCAAAGACACCCCAGACCATCTGAGACTCTAGGCGATCAAGCCACGATCGCCAAAGAGAGATCACAAGCAATCCGCCCAAGGACTCGTCAAAGTCCCTGGGCGGCGTTCATCTCACATCATGGAAAATCACGGGTTGTCATGGGCCTGGGCAGTGGCCGGGCTCTCGGGCAGCAGACGCGGTTTCCGCTTCAAGACTTCAGGCAGCTCCTTGATGGCTTCTTCGGCCGCATTGGAAATTTTCAGCAAGGTTGCTTCCTGGCCGTCTGTGCGAACAAGGTGCTTCGCAACACTGACAATCTGACCCTTGATGCGCTTGTCGCCACGCTTTGACCATATATCCAGTGCGGTACGCTCTCCCTCTGCGCCCATAGGATTGACTTCACGTGACTGATCGAAGGTAATCACGTCAATACGTCCACCATTCACATTTTTGGGAACTGACAGAATATATTGATCGTAGAACGTGTCGAGCAGCAGTTCATTAAAAGCATTGAATCCCTGCCTGTACGTGGCCGCAAGCTCGTCGGCGTTCTCAAATTTCTTGCGAATATTGGCACTAGGATCGTGAAGATCGTAAGCCATAGCCTCCCATATATTATCAAGGCCGTTCTTGCGATGCTCATCCGTAAACTCAAACGTCCCGCCGCTATGCTTCAAAGCACGCCCAAAGAGTAATGCTTGCTGTTCCCGCAAAACGTGCTTTGTGCCACGTCCCCATGAGCTTACTAACTTGGCGATGGCTTGATCCATTTTGCCCATGCTGTCTTCGTGAGAGATCATTCTTAAACTCCTCAATTGTGATGCGTTAGCATCATGGTAACCGGAGTGATATCCGTCGTTTTCACGACATCGGGACGCCCGGCGATGTCCACGATTTCCTGCAACCTGGTAATAAAGGCTATCAATTCCTTGATAGCACCATGACGTAAATTCGTATCGCCATGGATAATGTTGTCGCGCAGGACATCAGTACGGTGATCCATTTTTTTCAGGTCCCGTATATAGTCCGACACGAAATTGTTGAAGTTGCCGCTGTTATAAGCCTTGTTGAATTGCCAAACGGCAGCCGCTTCTCTTATCTCACGTAGACGCTTGGCCGCGGCGCCACTTTCCTGATCCCACCAGGCCGGCAGTGCTTGCCGCATGGTTTTCTGCGACCATTCTTCCTTCGCCACTACGTCAGCCGCGGCCTGATGTTTGTTCGCTGGAATATTCAACCGTTTCACAAGTATGGCGAAATCAGCCATGACACTTGGCGAGCTGAAACTGCGCAATATCTTCTCGTCTACGCCCTCAGTCTTTGCCAGCCGTGCAGCCGTAGTCCGGCGTTCTGCTTCAAGTTCACGTGCTTCACGTGCCTCTTTTTCTCGCGCCTTGGCTTCCCGTTCAGCAGCAAGTGCGGCTTGTTGAGCTTTGCGCGCGCGCTCATTGGCGGCTTGCTTTTCTGCTGCGGCTTTGCGCCTGGTTTCTTCGTCTTTCTTGGCTGCGTCGTGTTTTGCTCTAGCTGCTGCTTCGGCTTCCAATTTCGCCTTGCGCGCCTCTTCTACTTTGCGAACACGATCCTCTTCTGCGGCCTTATGTTCAGCGGCTTTTTTTTTGTTAGCTTCTTCGGCTTCTTGAGCTTTTCTCTCGGCAGAGGCCTTGCGAGCTTCACCAAAAATTGAACCGAGCACGGTCGCGACAACGTTAGGGTCCCGCACCGCAATAGGTGGTAGGTAGGTTAGAACTACATCTCTGCCGATACCCTCACCTGACAAGACTGCTGTGCGAATCTGTGGCCAATTCATTTTGAGCCCGTTTCGAGCGGGGGCGGGCGCCCACCTCCGCTCGATTCCGAGTACCTTCTCAAAGGCTTCTGGCGTCTCGCACTCGCGAATGTAGTGCTCCAGCAGGTGAGCGCCGACGCCGATGTCCTCGAACACGACGTCGGGGGTGATCGTCGCCTGCGTGGTGTTCTCGTCCACCATAGCCAGATACATGCCCCAATCGCTGATCTCGCGCACCGGGAGATCGACGACCGTAATGCCGTGCTTTACCACCGCGGCCATTCGGTGGTGGCCGTAGGCGAGCTCGTAATAGCCGGGTTGCTTGGGCGACTTGCGCACAACGAGGTTATCCCAGAAGCCATTACGCTCAATGGACTCGAGGATGTTCGTCACCTGTTCAGGGCGAATAGGATTTCGCTTCAGATCCCGGTGCGGATTCGGAAGGATGCGATCTACGTCTATTTTCATGATGTGGTCCATACGATGCCTAACGCATCAAAAGGGTTTGGCACTGAGGCCGCAGTGCCTACGGTTTACTTGATCCTGACGCCTCCAGCATCCGCACGATGCCGGCCGACTCGGCCACCTTGCCGGCCTCGATCAGGTTCTCGATCGAGCGGTAGATCGTCGACTTCGCGGGCTTGCCGTCGAAGTGCCGTACCAGCTCGCCGCGGCTGATGCCCTTCGGCATCGTGCTCAGTACACCGAGCACCAGCCCGTCGGCCACGTTCGGCCGTCCCTTGCCCGCCTTGCTGGCCTGTACCTGCGAGCGGCGCACTGGCGCCGGCTTGTCGGTCGTCTCGACCACGCAGGACGTTATCGGGTTGTCGAAGTTGTCGCGCACCCCGACCTCGACGGAGCGCAGGTCGAAGGTGATCTTCTCGCGCCGCCCGGCAATGTCGCGCTGCTTGACGATCTCGGCCGAGTGGCAGGTGTCGTCATTGTTCGAATCCAGCACCTCGACAGCGGTATCCGTTCGGGCGTTCAGCCCGGACCATCCCCGCATGCCGCGCGCTTCATCTTTGCCGACGTGATGGATCAGCGCGAAGTGGACCGGCCTGGCGGTAACGACCCGGTCGATATTGCCCAGGACGACGCTCATGTCGGTGCCGTGGTTCTCATTGGCACCGGGCGTCATGGCGGCCAGCGTGTCGCCCACCACCATGCGCACGGGCTCGCCGGTCGCGCGTTCGATCGCATCGATGGTGCTCACGATGCCGCGCGCGTCGATATCGCTGGCGAAAAGGTTGACGGGCTCCGCGACGATCGCCAGCAGTTGCACCGACTGCCCGTAGTGGTGCTGGTAGGCCTGCAGGCGGAACTTCACCGAGCGCGGCCCTTCGCTCGCGAGATACAGCACCGCGCCTTGCCGGACCCGGTAGCGGCCGAGCCAATCGACACCGCGGGCGATCGCGCAGGCCAGGTCGAGCATCAAGAACGTTTTTCCCGAATTCGCGGCGCCGTACACGACCGAGATGCCGCTGGCCGTCAACACGTGCTCGACCAGCATGTCGTGCAGCTCGTACGGAGCGCCGTTGATCTCCGATCCAAGCACGAACTCGAAGGGTGAATCCTTGGATGGATCAGGTTCGCGAATAGGGACTACCCGTTGTTGTTGTTCGTGCAGTTCCTGCGGACTCCTGCCGTTGCGGCTGTACTGCTGGACCGCCGGCTTCACCAGACTGAGCAGCGCACCGCTCGGCGGGCGGGCATCTTCCCAGCCGCGTGGATTGCGCACCGCCGCCACGCTCATCGGCGTGCCTTCGAGCCACTTCGCAAGCAACGTGTCGTCGGCGATGGCATTGGAGAGTGCACGAAAGCACGCTCCGATCGTGGAGAACGGATCAGCCACCGCCACGCCGATCACTGCATGCTTTCCGGGATGTCCTCTTCGTTGTGGCGGCGGATGCGTTTCCTGCGCGTGCTGGGCACGGGCTCGACCGGTGCGGTGCCGTAACCCGAGGGTGTCCGCGCGTAGTGGCCCGGCACGTTGCGCATCAGGCCGGCGGCGATGGATGCGATCGCGATGCGCTCGATCATTGCCTCGAGCAGAACTTCATTCCGCAGGTCGTTGAAGAACTGCTTCGGACTCACCCCGAGGGTCTTGGCCATCTCCTTGCGCAGCACCGCCGCATACACCCTGTCCACCATCAGCGGATGCAGTATCGGCGGCCACTCACGATAGATATCGGGACTGATCCCCAGCCACCGTGCCGCGGCGTCTTCACCACCCAGCCTCAAGCTTGCATAGTCCTTGTCCACTTTTGTCCTCCTTGAATTTCTCTTCGAGAGGACGCGGATTTCAACCCTACGATTTCGACTTCGCAAGCACGCGAATTTACCTTCAGTTTCTTTTGTAGCAGAGTTATCCCCATCGTGGTGCGTTTTTGTCTCACGGTGTCTCTACGTGTCTCACTTCATGCAGACCACCTCGAAGGCCTTTACACCTCTGCCTAACTTTTGAGCAATCGAATGTATTCGATGCCCGTAGGGGATTGCACAACACCGGGCGGAAAAACACAAAAATCGCCACCCTGCACGCAAACGTGTCTCACAACACCCAAGGAGCATCCATGAAATCGCAGAACTTTCCATTCGCGCCGCATGCCATCGAGGGATACCGGCTGCGCGAGCGCCGCGTGCGCATGTTGCGCCGGCTCGGCTTGACGGTCAGCAGCGCCGTCAGCCTGCTCTGCTTCGGCCTGGGCTATGCCGTGGCGAGGTGGTTCTGATGGACTCCGACGAAGTAGCGGTCGCGGTCGAGGAAGTCGGCCACGGTCTGAAGCCCGGCAGTCGCGAATGGCTCGAGGCGCGCCGCTCGGGTGTCGGCGGTTCCGAAGTGGCGGCGATCGTGGATCTCTCGCCCTGGCGCTCGGCCTTCGAGGTCTTCCTCGACAAGCGTGGCGAGCTGGCCGAACCGCAGCCCGACAGCGAGCCGATGCGCTGGGGCCGCATCCTCGAGCCGGTGCTGCGCGAGCAGTACGAGCTTCAGACCGGCCGCACCGTCAAGCAAGTTCCGATGCTGCGCTGCGTTGCCCATCCGCACATGCTCGCCAACCTCGACGGCATCGAGCCCAACTACAAGCGGGTGATCGAGTTCAAGACCGCTCGCAGCGGCAACGGCTGGGGCGAGGATGGTAGCGACCAGGTGCCGCTGGCCTACATGCTGCAGGTGCAGCATTACATGTTTGTCACCGGCTTCGAGATGGCCGACATCGCGGTGCTGATCGGCGGCTGCGATTTTCGCGTCATGCACATCGACGCCGACCGCGACCTGCAGGACATGCTGGTGCAGGCCGAGCACGACTTCTGGCAGCGCGTGCAGAACAACGATCCACCACCTGTCCGCGACATCAACGATGCACGCCTGCGCTGGGGCCACCTGGCGGCCCGCGGGACGGTGCTGGCCGATGCAGCCGACCTGTCCGCCGTCGAACAGTTGCACGAGACGCAAGAGTTGCTGAAAGACCTGAAGGCCAGCGAGAGCGAGCAGAAGGCCTTGCTGATGCAGCGCCTAGGCGAGGCCGGCGACATGCTGGTGGACCCCGCCACCGGCAACGCGCTCGTGACATGGAAGCTCGGCAATGGGCCGCGCGGCTTCGCGATGGACGACTTCCAGATGGAGCATCCCAACCTTTATCAGAAGTACATACGGCCGGGCAAGCCGGTTCGTCGATTCCTTCTTAAATAGATTCCTTCTCGAATAACAAAGGAGATTCACATCATGTCCACTCCGCAATCGTCGGATGCCGTACCCATGCGTTCGCCGAGCCTCGTCGTACGGTTCGGCCAGCGTTTCGGCATCGAGCCCGCCAAGATGCTCGACACCCTGCGCGCGACGGCGTTCAAAACAGAACGTCCTGCCAGTAACGAGCAGATGCTCGCCCTGCTGGTGGTGGCCGAGCAGTACAACTTGAATCCCTTCACGAAAGAGCTGTTCGCCTTCGTCGACAAACACTCAGGCGGCATCGTGCCGGTGGTATCCGTGGACGGCTGGGCGCGGATCGTCAACGAGCATCCCCAATACGACGGCAGCGAATTCGACTTCAAGCCGAACGACGAGGGTGGCGAAATGCGCTGCACCATGTACCGCAAGGACCGCAGCCACCCAACGGTGCTGACCGAATACATGTCGGAGTGCCGCCGTCAAAGCATCCCCTGGCAGGTCACGCCGCGACGTATGTTGCGCCACCGTGCATTCATCCAGGCCGCGCGGATCACCTTCGGCTTTGCCGGCATCTACGGCGAGGACGAGGCGCGCGACATCATCCAGATGGGACCGGTGCAGTACGCCGACCCACCACCACCGCCGCCGGAGGAGATCGACCCGGAAACCGGCGAGATCAAGCCGCGCACGGCGGTGCAGAAGGCCCGCGAGACGCTTCGCGCCAAGGTGAAGGGCAAGGCTGCCACCCCACCCGAGCAAACGCCGCCAGCGCCCGAGGAACCGCCTTCCCAGGCCTCTGCCGAGCCCGACTGGCCCGCCGAACCCTCGAACGGCGAGGGCCGCCATGAAACGTGAGCCGCCGCGGGAGATCTCCGGCATCGAGCTGGATGTCGACTGGAACCGGCGCTGCGCGATCTGCTTTCGCAAGCCGACTGTCCTGGGCCGGCAGCACGATCGCGTCGTTTACTCGGGCCACCTATGTGGCGTCTGCCTGTGGGGGGACCGCACCGAGCACGAGCCGGACGAGTCTGACGCCCGCCCGGAGGAATGATGGTTAAGCGCAAGCCGCCAGCCGAGCAGCCATCGAACCGGGCTGCGGAGAATGATGCCCGCAACATGCTGCTCGCTGGCGGCATTGCGCCCGTGCCCGACAAGTCGGCGCTGCAGCAGATCATCGACGGCATCGCGCGCATCGACGCGGCGGTACTGACGATCGAAGAGTTTTGTGAATTCATGCGCATCAGTCGGGCTACCTACTATCGGATGCTGCATGCTGGCGCCGGCCCGCGGCTCACCCTGATCTTCGGCGCCGTGCGCATTCGCAAGGATGACGCACTGAGCTGGCTGGACGACCAGCCGCAGGTCGAGCCCGAGCCAGTGACGGCCGATCAACCGCGGCCGCGCCACCTGCGCGCTCCAAAGCCGGCGAAGAAGAAAGCGCCACCGAAGAAGGCGAACGTGCCGCGCTTGTTCGAGCCCGCGCCGCCGAAGCCGGGCCGCAAGGTGAAGGAGCCGACGTAATGGACAACGAAAAGTTCGAACGCAATGCAATGGCGCAAATCATTGCGACGGTTCATGGCTTCTTGGTCAAGGAATTACCCGACGATGACGAAATGATTTCCAGTGACGATGGCGAATTGAAAACCGTACGTTGTCTCGTCCGGGCTTTCGGCATTGCGGAGATCGAAAGCGACAACATAGAACATGCGTCCAACTCCCGTCATCTCTTGCTTGATTTCGGCGAAATAGTTGCGACCGCGTACTGTCATGCCTTGGCGGGCGATGATCCCCCTCCGCATCACAGCGCTGGTGGTGCTCAATATCTCATGTTCGCTCGTGCTTATGCGGCGGTCGACAGTCTTGCTCGCGTCCTCCTGAATCATTCCGAAATCGCAGAACATTGGATGTGTGTGACAAGAGCGGTGGAAGCGATCGAAGCACAATCGGACGGCGATCGTCGCGAGTGATGGACATCCTCGCAATCGACCCCGGCCCGATCCACTCGGGGTTGGTACGCCTGGACCCGCAAGGCAACGTGCTGCAGGCCTGCGTGCTGCGTAATGACCTGGTGCTCGGCGTGCTCGCGGCCGAGGAGCCGGCCAGTGCGACGCGCCTGGCGATCGAATGGATCTCTTCCTTCGGCATGCCGGTCGGCTCGGAAATCTTCGAGACGTGCCGCTGGGTCGGCCGCTTCCAGCAGACCTGGCACGCCCCCGACAATGTGCTGCTGATCCCGCGCGCCGAGATCAAGCTGGCGTTGTGCCACTCCTCTCGCGCCAAGGACGTCAACGTGCGCCAGGCCCTGATCGACCTTTACCAGCCGACCGGCGGCGGCAATTGCCCACAGGTAGGCACCGCCAGGAAACCCGGCCCGCTGCACAAAGTTCATTCGCATAGTTGGTCAGCGCTGGCCGTCGGTGTTGTCGCGAGCGCTCGGCTTGCGCGCGACGGGCACCAGGCGCCGGCCGCCTTCATGGGACCGACTGCCCTCGAGCGCCTTACATGACAAGGAAACCAGATGATGTCGCTAGCCACCCGCAACGATTACGGCACCCTGTACAGCCTGCGTGTCCACAAGCTCAAGGGCATCACGGTGCTGGCCCTGATCGACCTCGACAAGGGCCTGAGCATCACCAGCAACGCCGCGAACATCGTCCACGGGCTGCGCCGCGACGGCTATCTCGAGGAGCCGCGCACGCGCATCGTGTACTGCGACACCACCGGGCGCTGGGACGAACTGATGATTTCCTTCGAGCGCGAGTTCTGCAATTTCAAGCACATTGGTGCCAGTTCGTGCGACGAGGCGATCACCCGCATCGTGCAGGAAGCCTGAAGCATGAAGACGATCGCGCAATGGTGGGAGTTGTACGAGCAGTCCTGCCTTGTGCACTGGAGGCCGAGCCTGGCCGAGCGCAACGATATGCGCTGCGTGTTCTACAGCGGGTTCTACGCCGGGCTGGAAGGCGTGTTGCAGTGCAGTCGCGAATGCCTCGACGACCCAGAGCTCGGCGCCGCGATGGTCGAGAGCCTGCGCCAAGAGTGCAGGCGCTACCTGCAGACCGTAAGCGACGGCAAGGAATGATATGAAGATCAATCCCATCACCGAGTCCGACGGCCTCCAGGACATCTGGTACGCCCAGGCACGCGAGCAACGCCTCGACACGCTGGAGCAGTTTATCGGTTCGATGCTCGAGCCCTACGAGCACGACGACAGCACGCTCTGCCACGCAATGGCCGCGGCGATGCTGGCGGCGATGTGGGCGGTGCTGCGGCACCCGAAAGGCCAGAACATCGGCCAGGTCCGCGAGCAACTCCTTTGCCTCGTGCTCGAGCATGCCTTCTGCCTGAGCGGCCGGGTGCAGATCGAGGAGGATGAGTGAATGGCATCAACCCACACGGACACCCGCAAAAAGCGCTGGGCGAGCCTTCTGTGGGCCTTGCTGCTGGGTCTGGCTGGACTAGGCTTGTTGCTCGCCTTCGGGAGGGTAAATGAATGAGCTGGCTCTTTTCGCGGGCGCTGGTGGAGGAGTACTCGCGGGCCACCAGCTCGGCTGGCGATGTGTCTGCGCCGTTGAGCGTGATGCCTACTGCGCACAGGTTCTGGTTCAGAGACAGAACGATGGAGCCCTCCCAGCTTTCCCGGTTTGGTCTGAAGTGCAATCTTTTGACGGAAGACCGTGGCGAGGCCTTGTTGACGTGGTATCGGGAGGATTTCCTTGCCAGGACATCAGCCTCGCCGGAAAGGGAGCCGGCATCGACGGAGAGCGAAGCGGACTGTGGAACCACATGGCGCGCATCGTGGGCGAAGTACGACCCGAATACGTGTTCGTGGAGAACAGCGCAGCACTCCTTGTTAGGGGACTCGGAAGAGTGCTCGGTGACCTGGCCGCGCTCGGGTACGACGCAAGGTGGACGGTGTTGGGAGCTGGCGATGTCGGTGCCCCCCATAGAAGGGACAGGCTCTGGATCGTGGCCCACGCCGACATCCACCCTGGGGACCAACGGTGGGCGAGTGACGCCGAGAAAGACCCGCGAGGGTGGGAATCTCATCGAAGCGATAAGTGCGCGGATGTTTCCTACGCCGACGGCGGGCGATGCGAAGAGTTCAGGCTCGAGAAACACAGAGGCGTCGAATGCGCATGCGGGAATCAGCCTGACGGATTACGTGCGATCGGATGGAGGCACGGGACGGATGGTGCCGACGCCGGCGGCGCGCGACTGGCGCCACCCCAATGCGAAGACGTATCAGGAACGCGGCGGCGGGACGAAGGGCGAGCAGTTGCCGAATTTCGTGGGTGGCAGTCTGAACCCGACGTGGGTCGAGTGGCTGATGGGGTGGCCCATCGGGTGGACCGCCTTAGAGCCCTTGGCAATGGCCAGGTGCCCCTGTGCGCGGCAACCGCCTGGCGAATGCTGAAAGGCGCTGGTCTGATCCGCTAAGATTTACCCCAGCCGGTCAGCCTGGTTGTCCATCGACCAGTCGTCCAATGCCCGGTCAGAGAGCCCTGCACCTGCCGATGTAGGGCTCTCGCTTTTCAGGCCTTGTACTGGAATGCGCCGATATCGTTGCCCATGGGATTGCCGACGATGTCCTTCGTGTAGCCCAAGTCGGTGGATGTAGCCTTGCCGCGCAAGATCGAGCCTGAAGTCAGACTGAAGTCAAACCCGGCCTCATTCTGAAAGCCGAGATTGCCCACGACCTTGCCGGGCTCGTCCGGCGCACTCTTGCAGGAGTCGTCCCAGCCGTTATAGGAGTGCGTGGTGTCCGCGACCACGTAGCAGTCACAAGAGACGAAGGCATTGTTTTTCAAGAGCAGGTTGACCATCTGCGCGTTGGGATAGATCGGATACCACAGGCTCGTGGTGAAACTGATGGTGTTGTTAAACACTCGCCAGTTCTGGATATCGATGTTCCACTCACTCGGCCCGCCGGCATTGATGGCCCACCCCGCACTGCCACCCGATCCGCTGTCCTTGTTATCGAATTGGTTGAACGCCACGACGAAGTTGGTCGCCCCCGGCGCGCCTGTGTCTCCGGTATAGATGTGCTGGCCGTTGTGGCGGAAGAGGTTGTAGCGGAAGGTGCAGCCATCACCGAAGAACCACTGCACGCCGTCGCCATGCGAATCTCCCCGGTTATCGCAGTCGTGGACGAAGCAGTACTCCACCAGCAGGCGGTGGCCCTTTCCCTGCACCCCATCGATGCAGTAGTCGGCTGCGCTCTCATCACCCAGCTCGCAGTAGCGCACCGTCAGATCATCGACCTGCCCGCCAGCGAAGACTGCCGCCTTGTCGCCTGCGTAGCCTTTCACGCAATGGAATCCATGGCCTGCGGTAAGGGACGTGCGAACTTGTCCATCGAGCGTGATGAACGATTTCTTTCCGCTCCATTCCACATTGAAGCCGCCACGCAGAATCGCTTGCCCAGCACCGCCATCCACGGCGTAGGCGTCTTGCCAACCGGTCGCGGTACCGTGGCTGGCCTTGGTCGCGGCCTTGTACGAGATGGGACTGCCGGACGAACCGCTGGCCGATTGGGGCGCGCTGGAGTCGTAAGCACCACCAGCTATGAAAACGGTCATGCCTGCTGACAGGCCGGTGATCTGTGACCACTGATTCCATGCCGTGCTCCAGCTCTTGCCATCCCCACCCGATCCACCGGCACGCAGATAGCGGAACTTGGTGCTGTCCTCACCCGGCGAAGGCGCTGGTGAAGGTGAGGGAGGAGGTGGCGTTGGCGATGGCGACGGCGAGGGTGGCGGCGGCGTAGGCGATGGCGAGGGAGACGGCGCAGGCGCACCAGGAGGCCCTGCGACACCTTGCGGTCCAGGAGGCCCCGGTGGGCCAGGAGGCCCCGGTGGACCGGCTGGCCCTGGTGGTCCTGCCGGACCAACACTGCCTTCATTCCCTTTGCCCATGGTCGACGGCAGGATACCCATGTTGCTCTCCTCAGGCTGGTTTGGAAGTTGCGACCGGCGGCAGGTAGACCACCCCGGCGATGGTGCCAGGACCGAACCACACGACATAGGGAGTGTGATCTTCCGGCGTACCTTCAGGCGCAGGCGGCGCACTGGAGCCTTCCGGCAGCGGGATCAATACGCCACCACCCTCGGGCAGATTCGGCGGCGACGGAGGGGGCACCTGCGCCCACGGCGGCGAGTAGCCAGGATCTACAGGACCACCGCCTTGCCCGCCTGGGGGCACCTGCGCCCACGGCGGCGAGTAGCCGGGATCGGGTGGAGTCGGCGGTACACCAGGCTGCGGCGGCCGCGGAAAGTTGGGGAACCCAGGGATGCCCGGCCAGCCGGCGACGGGAGGCCCTTCCCACGGCGGCCGCGGCCAGATCGGATGCGACGGGTACGGCGGGAAATAGATGGGATGGCTGGGCTGGCCGGGAGGTTGCCCGCCACCACCACCGCCACCACCACCGCCACCGCCACCGCCGGGGAATCCTGGCCAGTAGATCGGCGGTGTCGGGCGCGGGTCGGTCGGACCCCAGATGCCCAAGGGGGGCTGCGGCGGTTGCGTATCACCGCCGACCGGCGTAATCAAAGCAAGAAACGGAGCCATTCGATTTCCTTTCTACGGATAAATCCCAGACTGGTGCCTGGGGGACTCAAAACTGGAAAGCACCAATATCCGGTGTGCTGGGCACCGTGTTGCCAAGGATGTCCATCGTCAATCCGACGTTGGTGCCGACACCGCGCAAGGGCGAGCTGCTGGTCAGGCGGTAGTCGCCAGCCGGCGCATTGACGAAGCCCAGGTCCGCCAGGACGCGCCCGGTTTCAGTCGGGATGTTGGTGCAGGCACCTGGCGAGCCGTTGTGATAGCCGTTGAAGCTGTGAACAGTCGGTGCGAACTCGTTGCACTGCACGTTGTAGAAGGCGTTGTTGCGTACGTTGATGTTCCCGCGCTGACTGTTCGGATAGAGCGCAAACAGGTTCGCTGCAGTGATATGCCCGATGGTGTTGTTCCAGAACTTGAAATTGGAAATGAAAGCCTGCCCCGGATCGCTACCGCCCGCATTCAACGCCCAGCCTGCGGAGCGCCCCGAGCCCGCGTCGAGATCGTCGAAGACGTTGTAGTAGATCGAGACATTGGAGACGGTGCTTGGATCTTCGGTAGTCCAGCCAAAGGTGATGTGCTGGCCGCAATGGCGGAAGAAGGAATAGCGGACGATGATGTTGTCGCCGCTGAACCACTGGATACCATCTCCGTGGGTGCCGACCGCATCGTCGTTATCGTTGTTCTGGAAGAAGCAGTACTCGACCAGCAGGTTATTGCCGTTGCC
>Ga0105249_10003485_pt1 | contig 13633 bp, 6 predicted proteins | sample KBSS44metaG_FD_81522 | JGI IMG/M metagenome (GOLD analysis project Ga0105249, IMG submission 81522) | Switchgrass rhizosphere microbial communities from Kellogg Biological Station, Michigan, USA - KBS S4-4 metaG | ecosystem: Host-associated > Plants > Roots > Rhizosphere > Soil | place... | reverse complement strand
TCGTTTTCATTGATCAATAAATTATTTTCATTCCCACTCTTTCCTAAAGTATAAACAGACGGATGCTCCACGAAGAGCAGATGGTTGTGAGTTTGCAGTTCGGAGTCGGGAGTTTGGAGTTCAGAGTCATTGACTATTGACTCCTGACTGCAGACTAATGACTTTCTTCTAACGTTTTCCTGCAACAGCTTCTCCTGGTAATCCCATGCTGTCTTATATTCCATTTGTCCAAGATCCTGAAATATGACTTGTTCCTTCTGCATGTTTAATTTTTATAAATACCAACTTCATTCAGCCCTTCATTGTTTTTTACACCACGATACATCCCCTCACAGTTAAAAACCATTGCCGTACTTCCTTTTGCATCTACCCCAATCATTCCGCCTTCACCATTTATAGCAACCAGTTTTTTCATCGTTACTTCTTCCATAGCTTCCTGCAATGAAAAACCTTTATACTCCATCAGGCAACTCACATCATAAGCCGTTACAGCCTGCATAAAGGGTTCGCCATGACCCGTGCAACTTATAGCACAGGTTTTATTGTTTGCATACGTTCCACTTCCAATGACAGGAGTATCTCCCACTCTTCCAAATTTTTTGTTGGTCATGCCCCCGGTACTGGTAGCTGCGGCCAGGTTACCAAATGCATCACAAGCAACAGCACCGACGGTTCCGAACTTTTTTTCAACTGTTATATCATGATCCAATGCTGTTATACCTGATTTTTTTGCCTTCATTAGTTGATCATATCGAAATTGACTAAAAAAATATTCATCAGGCTCTGTTTGGATGCTGTGCAATTTGGCAAATTCTTCTGCACCCGGACCCAATAAAAAAATATGCTCACTGTTTTTAATAATGCAATCAGCCAGTAAAACAGGGTTCCGGATGTTTTTCACACCTGCTACTGCACCGGCCTGTAAAGTCTTCCCGTCCATTAAAGCAGCATCCATTTCATGTGTGCCTTTATGTGTAAATACCGAACCTCGACCGGCATTAAAAAGAATACAATCTTCTAATGAAACAGTTGCTGCCTTTACAGCATCCATAGCTGAGCCACTCTTTTCGAGAACTGCATAACCTGCATTGAGGGCGGCCTGCAACGCTTCTCTATAAATTAATTCCTTTTCATTTGTCATATTCTTTTTCAAAATCGTGCCCGCACCGCCATGTATTACCAAACTGAATTTTGCCATATCTTTCCCCTATCCCTAAAGGGAATAGAGCCCAAAATTAATCTTTTCAAACCACCTCATTGTATCTCCATGATAAAGAAAAAGCTAAGCCGCTCCGATTATTTTATAATTGCTGCCAATCTTATCCCCGTATACGGCGTATTATTTGAAGGCTGGAGCGCATACCGTCCCGTTAAAATAAAATTATAGACCATGTTGAAACCGTAGCTTACAATAAAACCGGCAAACTGAACAAACAAATGGCTGATCTAAAAAATGAGTCTCCTAAAGAGATTACATAAAATATTATGACAGGAGCAGCTCACATTCCTGCATTAGTTTTTGCCTGTCAACAGCAATAGTTCCCACTTCTTCACATACAAGCCCCCCTGCAATATTTGCTACTTCTGCCATCAGGTGAATGTTCTTTGTTGCAGCATACACCAATGCCGCAGTAGCAATCACCGTATCGCCGGCGCCTGATACATCGGCGATATTGCGTAAGTGTGAAGGAATGATCTTATGAAAACCATTTTGCTGAAAGAAAACACCTTTATCCGATAAGGTGATAAATGAAATATGATGCTGAAGAGTCTTATTCAATTCATCATGCACTTGCCGCAGGGATTCTTCATTTGAGCTGTCAGTTATGATATTCAAAGCCTCTTTAACTTCTTTCAGGTTAGGTTTAAAAATGGTGACATTCTTATAATTGAAAAAGTTTTTACGCTTTGGATCAACCGCAGTAAGCACACCGGCCTCGCTGCATAACCTGATTATTTTTTCGATCAGGCTCTCAGTAAGAACTCCCTTATTATAATCCTCAAAAATGATAATATTGGGATCTGTCTGGGCAATGAATGATTGCACCTTATTCAACAATGCATTTTCTTCTTCGGGGCTCAAATCCTTTGTTACTTCGTTATCCAGCCTCATCATTTGCTGATTGCGGCTGATGATACGGGTTTTATTTGTGGTGATGCGTCCATTGCTTTTTACCAGGCAGGACGTGTCGATCATATTTTCCTGAAACAATTCTTCAAGCAGCATTCCCTCCGTATCATTACCAATGACAGATAGCACATAGACTTGCGCTCCAAGTGATTTACAGTTTAATGCCACATTGCCGGCACCACCAATTCGATATTCTTTTTTATGCAGGGAAACAACAGGCACAGGAGCTTCAGGCGAAATACGTTCTACTTTACCCCACATATAAGTGTCCAGCATTACATCACCAATCACTCCAACCTTGAGAGAAGAAAAAGATGCGAACAGTTTTTTTATGTCAGTTGTCATAACTGCAAATCTCGGAAATTATTTTTTCCTTGCAGATATGGCAACATAATATAATGGAATACCTGCCAGGGCTATTGCTAAGCCCCATAAAGAATATTTTGGCGAGGTCCATACCAGGCCAATACAAAAAGCAATAGCTAATATAATATATATCACAGGTAAAATCGGATAGCCGAATGCTTTATAAGATCTTTCAACATTAGGTTGCTTTTTACGTAATACAAATATACCGATGATCGTAAGCACATAAAATATGACTACTACAAAAGATACCATTGTCAGCAGGTCTCCATATCTGCCGCTTAAACATAAGATACAGGCAACAATGGATTGTAACCAAAGTGCATATTCAGGAACGGCGTTTTTGTTCAGCTCACCGGTCTTTCTAAAAAAGAGCCCGTCCTTGGCCATCGTATAATACACTCTTGCGCCTGCTAATATCAGCCCGTTATTACAACCAAACGTTGAGATCATGATCATAGCAGCAATCACATAGGTTCCGGCCTCACCTAAAAACTGTTGGGATGCAACTATTGCAATTCTATCGTTCTCAGCAAAGCTGTTGTGGTCATAAGCAATGTTTTGCAAAGGCAGAACATGCAAATACATCAAATTAGCAGAAACATAGATGATCGTTACGATCAATGTTCCCAAAAATAAAGCGAGGCCAATATTACGTTTAGGGTTCTTTATTTCTCCGGCAATGAACGTAACATTATTCCAGGCGTCACTGCTGAATATTGAACCCACCATCGCCACTGCCATGGCACCGATCAATGTACCGACCGAAATTTCCTTCCAGCTCGTTGCATGCAGGATGCCCTTAGCATCTCTTTCTCCCAGGTCCTGCACGGCATTAAAACCCGTTTGCCAGTTCTCGCTCCAAAAGCTGTGTTTGGTCAAAAGAAAACCCAATACGATCAGTCCAAAAAGTGAAAGAAGCTTTGTTGAAGTAAATGTTGTTTGAATGATCTTACCACCCTGTATCCCTTTTGTATTGGTATAAGTAAGAAAAAGAATCATTGCTATTGCCAGAACCTGTGCTGCAGATATCTTCATAAAGCCCAGGTCAGCGATAATGTTGTTTTCTCCAACTGCAGGAATAAAATAAGCTGTAAATTTTGCAAAGGCAACTCCAACTGCTGCGATCGTTGCGGTTTGAATAACGGCAAACAAACTCCATCCATATAAAAATCCTGCAAGAGGATTAAATGCTTCTTTCAAAAAAACATACTGTCCACCAGCTTTGGGATACATGCCACTTAATTCACCATAGCTTACAGCGGCAGTAATGGTCATAAAACCTGTGATCACCCATACAGCAATTAGCCACCCCGCACTTCCTACATTCCGGGTTATGTCAGCGCTAACAATGAAAATACCTGAACCTATCATAGAACCCGCTACGATCATCGTAGCATCCACCAATCCCAAAGATTGCTTAAAAGAGGTTTGCTGTTCGGCCATATTAAATGTTTAGCTTTCAAGATAAGTATTTCATTCGATTTAATGTAACCACAAATAGAAAGTCTCCCGTTACCGGGAGACGTATGTTTATTCAGAATATAAAATGAGTATTACTGCTTTTTATTTTTATGCTGAGCATTCAATCCCTTGATCACTTCCCTTGTTATATCATAAACAGTGTCGACATAATAAAACATGCGATCTTCTAAAGACATAATGTAAGCATATTTTTTATCCTTGTTATACTCCTTCAAATAATCTTTGATCTTATTACGCAGGTTTCGTTCAGATTGATCAACTTTTTTTACATATTCCTGCTCAAGCGATTGTTTCCGGTCATTGATCTTTTTCTGTGATTCCATCAGGTCCAGTTGATGTGCTTCGCTGAGTTGCTGAAGACCCGCCGTCTGATCTTGCTGTGAATAAGACTGGAGCTTCTTATTATAATCATCACTAAGCTTTTCCATCAGGAGAGAATTATCCTGCTCCTGTTTTCTTATTTCGTCCAAAATCTCTTTTGCATAAGCATAATTCTCCTGGACAGAGTCCATGTTGATATAGGCGATCTTTGTTGAGTTTTGTGAACTGGTCGTATCAACGACAGATGATTTAATTTCTCCTGTCTTCTTACTTTTTCCAAGATATAAAAAGAGTAAAGCCGCCACCAGGACAGTTAACACGATATTCCATATCAGCATTCCATTTTTCATCCGATCTTTTTTGCAAATTAAATATGAACCTTTCGGCAAATATAATTAATCAGGTACTTTAGGAAACAGTTAACAGCCAATTTGCAATTAGCAATACGCAATGGGCAAAAGGCAAAAAAAAGGAGCAAGATTAACTTACTCCTGGTAAAATGAATTGATTATTGCATGTTGCCAATTATCGATTGCCTATTGATTATTCTTCTTCATCAAAGTTCATCGCTTCCCTCGTTGTCTGTAATAGTTCGTACTCCTCTTTGCTTCCTACGATGATGCTTTCAAATTCACGTAAACCTGTTCCAGCCGGTATCGGGTGACCCGTGATCACGTTCTCTTTTAGACCAAGCATTTCATCTGTCTTGCCTTCAATTGCCGCTGAAGAAAGCACCTTGGTTGTCTCCTGAAATGATGCAGCCGATATCCAGCTTTGCACACCCAATGAAGCTTTAGTGATACCTAACAACGATGGTGATGATGTTGCTGGCTTAGCGTCACGGAATTCAATCGGTTTTTTGTCATTACGACGCAACACAGAATTCTCTTCTCTTACTTCACGCAATGTAACGATCTGCCCGGGTCTCATCTTAATTGAATCACCGGCATCGGTTACAACTTTCTTATCATAGATGAAATCATTCTCATTAATGAATTCGAATTTATCAACCAGGTCTTCTTCGAGGAACTTCGTGTCGCCCGGATCCACAATATTCACTTTACGCATCATTTGGCGAACGATCACCTCAATATGCTTGTCATTGATCTTCACACCCTGCAGACGATAAACTTCCTGTATCTCGTTCACAACATACTCCTGCACCGCGAATGGGCCTTTGATGGCTAGAATATCTCCGGGGGCAATTTGACCGTCACTCAAGGGCGTACCTGCTTTCACAAAGTCACCATCCTGCGCAAGGATCTGTCGCGTTAATGGAACAAGATATTTTTTCTGAACACCATCTTTTGCTTCAATAATAATCTCGCGGTTACCACGTTTAACTGCACCCATTGTAACCACACCATCGATCTCGGAAACGATAGCCGGGTTACTGGGGTTTCTTGCTTCAAACAATTCAGTAACTCTCGGAAGACCACCGGTAATATCTCTCAGTTTACCCAATACTCTTGGAATTTTCACCAATACTTTACCTGCTTTCACTTCTTCAGCTTCTTCAGGAATGATATGACTTCCAGTTGGAAGATTATATATTTTCTTGTCTTTACCTTCTACAACAATTGAAGGGATCTTTGTTTTATCACGGGTTTCAATTACCACTTTCTCGCGGTGACCCGTTTGCTCATCGGCTTCTTCACGATAAGTTACACCTTCAATAACGTTATCAAATTTTATCACACCATCCTGCTCAGCCATGATAACATTATTAAATGGATCCCATGTACAAAGAATATCTCCCTTGTTCACTTTCTGGCCATCTTTTACGTTCAAAGTAGCGCCATAAGGAATATTGTTTGTTATCAGTAACCGATCATTCTTAGTATCAATGATTCTCACTTCACCGGTACGACCGATTACAACTTGTACCTTAGTACCTTCATTATTTTCTGTTGTAACCGTACGTAAACCATCAAACTGAATCGTTCCATCAAATTTTGCCACCAATGTTGATTCAACAGCAGCAGAACCTGCCACACCACCTACGTGGAATGTACGCAAAGTAAGCTGTGTACCTGGTTCACCAATTGACTGCGCAGCAATGATTCCAACTGCATCTCCGTCTTGTGCAAGATATCCTGTCGCCAGGTTCTTACCATAACATTTTACACAGCAACCACGTTTGCTTTCGCAAGTCAATACCGAGCGGATCTCTACAAACTCGATCCCCGCATCTTCTATTTTCTTTGCCAGGTCAGCAGTTATTTGCTCACCTCCTTCAATGATCAGTTCATCATTCAAAGGATGATAGACATTATGCAAAGACGTACGGCCTGCAATCCTGTCGGATAATGGCTCGATAATATCTTCGTTATCTTTTAATGCACTTGTATTGATACCACGCAGCGTTCCACAATCATCTTCGGTAATCACCACATCCTGTGACACATCGACTAAACGACGGGTTAGGTAACCGGCATCAGCTGTTTTTAATGCTGTATCGGCAAGACCTTTACGGGCACCGTGTGTAGATATGAAGTAATCCAATACGTTCAATCCACCTTTAAAGTTGGAAAGAATTGGATTTTCAATGATCTCACTTCCTGTCGAACCGGATTTTCTTGGCTTAGCCATCAATCCCCTGATACCGGCAAGCTGCTTGATCTGTTGTTTACTACCACGGGCGCCTGAATCCAACATCATATAAACAGAATTAAAGCCTTGCTTATCGCTGCTCAACTCACGAATGAGTGACTCAGTGATACGGGTATCAACACGGCTCCAGATATCAACTATCTGGTTATAGCGTTCGTTGTTAGTGATCAAACCCATATTATAGTTTTCCCACACTTCATCCACTTCACCCTTTGCATTCTCCAGCATCTCTTCTTTCACATCAGGAATGATCAGGTCATTAATATTAAATGACAATCCGCCCTGGAATGCTGTGCGGAACCCAAGCGTTTTAATATCATCCAAAAACTTTGCAGTTTTTGGAACGTTGGTGATGCGAATAATATCACCAATGATCTCACGAAGATTCTTTTTTGTCAACAAAGCATTTACAAAACCAACTTCGGCCGGTACGTGCTGATTAAATATCACGCGACCTACTGTTGTTTCGATCAGCTTGTGCACCAGTAAACCATCTTCGTTACGGATGTTCACTTTTACTTTAATATATCCATGAAGATCCACTTTGCCTTCATTATAAGCAATGATCACTTCTTCTGCGCTATAAAATATCATTCCTTCTCCACGAACCTTCAGTTCCCCTGTACTCTTTCTTCCTTTGGTAATATAATACAGACCCAACACCATGTCCTGGGAAGGAAGAGTGATAGGAGTACCATTCTGTGGATTAAGAATGTTGTGTGATGCAAGCATTAATAATTGCGCTTCTAATACTGCCGCATGGCTCAGGGGTACGTGAACGGCCATTTGGTCACCGTCAAAGTCGGCGTTGAATGCTGTACAAACTAATGGATGCAATTGGATCGCTTTACCTTCGATCAATTTTGGTTGAAAAGCCTGGATTGAAAGACGGTGAAGCGTTGGGGCACGGTTAAGCATTACCGGGTGTCCTCTCAAAATATTTTCAAGGATATCCCAAACAACTGCTTCTTTTTTATCAACTAATTTTCTTGCACTCTTTACAGTTTTCACGATCCCTCTTTCGATCAACTTGCGAATAATAAATGGCTTGAATAACTCAGCAGCCATATCTTTTGGCAGACCACACTCATGAAGTTTCAACTCAGGACCCACAACGATAACAGAACGACCAGAATAGTCAACACGTTTACCCAACAGGTTCTGGCGGAAACGTCCTTGTTTACCTTTTAATACATCACTCAAAGATTTCAATGCACGGCCACCTTCAGCTTTAACGGCGTTTGATTTTCTTGAGTTATCAAATAATGAGTCAATAGCCTCCTGCAGCATACGCTTCTCGTTACGAAGGATAACTTCAGGTGCTTTGATCTCCAATAATCTTTTCAAACGGTTATTACGGATAATAACACGACGATATAAATCATTCAGATCAGATGATGCAAAACGACCTCCATCCAACGGAACCAACGGACGCAGTTCAGGTGGAATAACAGGAATATATTGCATTACCATCCATTCAGGACGATTCGTAATTCGTGTATTGGCGTCACGAAAAGCTTCAACCACGCTCAACCTCTTCAATGCATCAGCTTTACGTTGTTGTGATGTTTCGGTAGCGGCAGCATTGCGCAGGTCAAATGACAATTGATCCAAATCGATACGCTGTAACATATCATGTACAGCTTCTGCACCCATCTTGGCGATGAATTTGTTTGGATCGTCATCAGGTAAATACTGGTTATCTTTTGGCAATGTTTCCAGAATGTCAAGATATTCTTCCTCAGTTAACAGGTCACCAACATTCTGGCCTTTCTCTGCACGGATACCCGTTTGTATCACTACAAACCTTTCGTAATAGATGATCGTCTCTAATTTCTTAGAGCTTACACCCAACAGGTAACCGATCTTATTTGGTAATGATTTGAAATACCAAATATGTACAACAGGCACCACCAACTTGATGTGACCCATTCTTTCGCGACGAACTTTCTTTTCCGTTACTTCCACCCCACAACGGTCACACACAATGCCCTTATAACGGATGCGCTTATATTTACCACATGCACACTCATAATCCTTTACCGGCCCGAAGATCCTTTCGCAAAACAAACCGTCACGTTCAGGTTTGTAAGTACGATAGTTAATGGTCTCAGGCTTCAATACCTCGCCATAACTTCTTTCAAGAATGGTATCCGGCGAAGCAAGTCCGATCGTTATTTGTGAAAATGCAGCTTTCGGACGATTTTCTTTTCTTATTGCCATATTACTTTATGGTTTGAGTTTTTTGTTGTTTTTGTTATCAAATGAATGATGAGTTATCAGTGATGAGTTTACCAACTCATTACTCATCATTCATCACTCATTCAAACTTAAGATCTAATCCCAATCCTCTCAACTCATGCACCAATACATTGAATGATTCCGGTACGCCTGCTCTTGGAACATTGTCACCTTTCACAATCGATTCATAAGTCTTGGCACGACCGATAATATCATCTGATTTAATGGTAAGCAATTCCTGCAGAATGTTTGATGCACCATATGCTTCCAATGCCCATACCTCCATCTCACCAAAACGCTGACCACCAAATTGAGCTTTACCACCCAGCGGTTGTTGCGTGATCAAGCTGTAAGGTCCGATTGAACGGGCATGCATCTTATCATCTACCATGTGATGCAATTTGATCATATAGATTACACCCACGGTTGCCTTCTGGTGGAAACGATCTCCTGTTTCACCATCATGCAGGTAAGTGTGACCATACATCGGTATTCCAGCTTGTTTACAATAATCAGCAATTTCATCCACCGAAGCACCATCAAAGATGGGTGTTGCGAATTTCACACCCAATCTTTCAGCAGTCCAACCCAAAACAGTTTCATATATCTGTCCAAGATTCATACGGCTTGGCACACCTAACGGGTTCAATACAATATCAACCGGTGAACCATCTTCGAGGAACGGCATATCTTCCTGGCGAACAATCTTGGCAACAATACCTTTATTACCGTGACGACCAGCCATCTTATCTCCAACTTTCAACTTACGTTTTACCGCCAGGTAAACTTTAGCAAGTTTCAACACGCCTGCCGGCAATTCATCCCCAATTGAAATATTGAATTTTTCTCTTTTATAACGACCAAGTTCTTCATTATAGCGAATGCTATAGTTATGAAGTAATGTATTGATCTGCTCGTCAGTTTTCTTATCACCAGTCCATCCAAGCGGGTTAACAGTTGTATAGTCGATCTCAGAAAGATTCTTTGGAGTGAACTTAGCTCCTTTACCAATCAGCACTTCACCAAAGTTGTTGCTTACGCTATTTGATACGTGATTCCTCAACAATGAACCTAATTTATCCTGCAGCAAATCCATAATGTTCTTTGAATTTGCTTCATGTATTCTTTCCAATTTTTCCAATGCAGCTTTCTCTCTCACTTTACTGTTCTTGTCTTTCTTTGCACGTTGGAATAATTTCTTGCCGATCACAACACCTTCCACACCATTCGGAGCTTTTAATGAAGCATCTTTTGCATCACCGGCTTTATCACCAAAGATTGCACGCAGCAATTTTTCTTCAGGTGTGGGATCACTTTCTCCTTTCGGCGTTATTTTACCAATTAATATGTCACCCTCTTTTACCTGTGCACCTATCCTGATAATACCATTCTCATCCAGGTCTTTTGTTGCTTCTTCAGATACGTTTGGAATATCAGGTGTCAATTCTTCTTCGCCGAGTTTTGTGTCACGAACTTCCAATTCATATTCAGAAATATGAACTGAAGTGAACATATCTTCTTTCACCACTCTTTCACTGATAACGATCGCATCTTCGAAATTGTAACCTTTCCATGGCATAAATGCCACTTTTAGATTTTTACCAAGAGCCAACTCACCATTTTGCGTTGCATATCCCTCAGTTAAAAAATCACCTTTCTTAACATGCTGTCCTTTTTTAACAGCCGGCTTAAGGTTAATACTTGTTTCCTGGTTTGTTTTGATGAATTTGGTAAGCCTGTAAACTACCAGGTCATCTTCAAAACTCACTAGTCGATCCATCTCGTCTCTATCATAACGAACATGAATTTCGTTTGCATCAACAAACTCAACCACACCATTTCCATCAGCATGTATTTGAATTCTTGCATCGCGGGCAGCCTTTGCCTCTAATCCTGTACCCACAACAGGTACGTCAGGACGAATCAATGGAACAGCCTGGCGTTGCATGTTTGAGCCCATCAATGCACGGTTAGCATCATCATGCTCAAGGAAAGGGATCAATGATGCACTCAAACCCACGATCTGGTTTGGCGCAACATCCATAAATTCCACTTCATGTTTATCCAGTATTGGGAAATCACCTGTCTGGCGGGAAGTGATCTTTTCTTCTTTGAATTCACCTTTTTCATCCAGTGGTGAGTTAGCCTGCGCAATCTTAGCAAGGTCTTCTTCTTCCGCACTCAGGAAAGAAAGCTTTTTCATATCCACTTTACCATCACTCACCTTACGATAGGGTGTTTCAATGAAACCCATTTCATTGATCTTTGCGTGTACACAAAGTGTAGAGATCAAGCCGATGTTTGGTCCTTCCGGAGTTTCAATTGTACACAGGCGGCCATAATGCGAATAGTGAACGTCACGAACCTCAAAACCTGCTCTTTCACGACTCAAACCACCGGGTCCTAGTGCTGAGATACGACGTTTGTGAGTAATCTCACTCAATGGATTTGTTTGATCCAGGAACTGAGACAATTGCGATGTACCAAAGAATGAATTGATAACTGAAGAAAGTGTTCTTGCATTGATCAGGTCAACCGGGGTGAACACCTCGTTATCTCTTACATTCATCCGCTCGCGGATGGTACGCGCCATACGAGCTAAACCAACACCGAACTGAGCATACAATTGCTCACCTACCGTACGTACACGCCGATTGCTCAGGTGATCGATATCATCGATTTCGGCTTTACCATTGGTTAAGCGAACGAGGTATTTAATGATCTCGATAATATCCTCTTTTGTTAATGTCTTTTGAACAAGTGGTGATTCAAGATTCAATTTGCGGTTGATCTTATAACGTCCTACTTCTCCAAGGTCATAACGCTTATCGCTAAAGAATAATTTGTCAATGATACCACGGGCTGTTTCATTATCCGGCGCATCTGCACCACGCAATTGGCGATAGATATACTGCACGGCCTCCAGCTCACTATTCGAAGTATCTTTATTTAAAGTGTTATAGATGATCGCAAAATCACCGCCCACATCATCACGCTGAATAAAGATGCTCTTCACATCCATTTCAGCGATCATTTCAATTGCTTCATCATCCAGGATTGAATCACGTTCTAAAACAATTTCATTTCTTTCGATTGATACAACTTCACCGGTATCTTCATCAACAAAATCTTCAACCCAGCTTCTCAATACACGGGCAGCCAATCTTCTTCCTGCATATTTGCTTAAGGTCTTCTTATCGGTTTTTACTTCATCAGCCATTCCGAATAATTCAAGAATGTCTTTATCTGTTTCATAACCGATAGAACGCAATAAAGTAGTTACCGGGAATTTTTTCTTACGGTCAATGTAAGCATACATCACATTGTTGATGTCTGTTGCAAATTCCATCCATGCACCTTTGAACGGGATCACCCTTGCAGAATAGATCTTTGTTCCATTCGGGTGGATAGACTGACCAAAGAATACACCGGGCGAACGGTGCAATTGAGAAACAACAACACGTTCAGCGCCGTTGATCACAAATGTACCGCGGGGCGTCATGTAGGGGATATTCCCCAGGAACACATCCTGAACGATGGTTTGGAAATCGACGTGCTCTTCATCGTTACAACTCAAACGCAATTTTGCTTTGAGTGGTACCGCATAGGTCAATCCCCTTTCCATACACTCTTCGATTGTGTAACGGGGCGGGTCGATAAAATAATCGAGAAATTCGAGTACGAATATGTTCCGGGTATCTGTGATAGGAAAATTATCCTTAAACACACGGAACAAACCTTCGATATTTCTTTTATCGGGGGTTGTTTCTAACTGGAAAAACTCTTTAAAAGATTGAATCTGTACTTCAAGCAGGTCAGGAGCATCTGCTAAATGTTTGATTTTACCGAAATCAATCCTGTGGTTCAATTTGGTTGAAGACATAATTGTATAACCGGTTTTTAAAAGTTCAGGGTGTACAAATCACTCACGGGCATTTATTTAGAAAAAATAAAAGCCGGTGAAAATCAACTATTTGTTCATGAATTTGTAACCCAAAGTATTTGCGCAAAAAATAAGGACTGCAAAGGTAAGGTTTAAAAGTTATTGACCAAGAAAAGTTTGGCAACAAAAATCCCGCCGAAAATACTACTAAGAGGGTATTTCTTAGTGTGTACGCTTCGGGTAACTTGAATAAAAGTTGCCACATGAAGTGGAATCAATTTGTCAGGGATTATCTGAATTTTACCCGGCGTGAGAGAATAGCCGTTCTAATTATAGTCGGATTAATGGGTCTGATACTCATCTATCCCGAAATTGCGGCAAGGGTTTCTCCAAAAAAGAAGATTATTACCGATACCAGCTGGTTTGCTACTGTCCGGCAACTGGAGCAAAAAAATCCGGATTCACTGTCGGAAGATAGAAAACCTGAAGATGATAATTATGCTTATCAATATGACCGGCCAAAAGTGAATGATTACGATAATAAAGAGCTAAAGAAAGAACTCTTTTATTTCGATCCGAACAAAATTTCACCG
>Ga0105249_10003484_pt1 | contig 13633 bp, 10 predicted proteins | sample KBSS44metaG_FD_81522 | JGI IMG/M metagenome (GOLD analysis project Ga0105249, IMG submission 81522) | Switchgrass rhizosphere microbial communities from Kellogg Biological Station, Michigan, USA - KBS S4-4 metaG | ecosystem: Host-associated > Plants > Roots > Rhizosphere > Soil | place... | reverse complement strand
TGATCATGGAGGACGTGGTCGCGCGGGGCGCTGAACCCCGGGATTCGACACGGCCGATGACCGTCGCCCAGGTGGCAAGCGGCGTGCGAGGCCTTGCACGGATGCACAGCCGATACTGGGGCGAGCGCCTGACGAGCGACCCCTTACTCGCATGGGTCGAACCCTTCGTCGCCTTCGCCGGGCTCGAATACGCCCCGTTGCACATCGCCCACGAGCGATTGGGTGAGACCGTGGCCGCCGAGATCCTTGCGCTCAGCGGAACCGAGTTGTTCGTCGACATCTGGGCCCGCTACATCGGAACGCTGACGACCTCGCCGCAGACACTGCTGCATGGTGACCCGCACATCGGCAATACCTACGTGTTGCCCGACGACGAAGTCGGGTTCCTGGACTGGCAGATGGTGCGCCGCGGCAATTGGTCGCTGGACCTCGGCTATTTCCTGCAAGGCGCGCTCACGATCGAGGATCGCCGCCAAAGCGAACGGCAGCTGCTCGAGGAATACCGGGGCGCGCTCGAATTGCCTGCCGACGAGATGCCCACCGCCGAGGAGGTGTGGCTGCGTTACCGTGCATCCGTCGCGCACGGTCTGGCGATCTGGATGGCGACGCTGTCGGGCGGCGACGCCTGGCAGCGTCCGGACATCTGCCTTGCATTCGCGCAGCGGTACTCTGCAGCGTTCATGGACTTGGACACCCGCGCCGCATTGGACGCCATCGATGCCTGACGTCACGGTCATCACCGGTGGCGCGGGCGGGATGGGGCTTGCCGCCGCGAAGATCGTCGGACGCGATCACCCCGTGGTCATCTGCGACGTCAGTCAAGATCGATTGGATGCTGCGGTCGCGGCGCTCGGGGAAGCCGACGTCGAATGCACCGCCGTCGTCTGCGACATCACCGACCAGAAGTCGGTCGCCGAACTCGTCGAGACGTCATCAGCAGTAGGACCCGTCGCTTCGGTGATCCACACCGCAGGCCTCAGCCCCAGCATGGGCTCGGCAGATCTGATCATCCGGGTCAATGCGGTCGGGACGGTGAATATCAACGAAGCGTTCCTACCGCTCGCGCATGCGGGCTTCGCCATCGTCAACGTCGCCTCGATGGCGGCCCACATGCCGCCCCAGACAGTCATTCCGACCGACAGTTTCGGGTACGCGCTTGAGAATCAGGCCGTCTTCATGGAGAAGATGATGTCCGCGTGCAATGTCGCTCCAGACGAGGCGCGACCGGGCCTGTCCTACTCCCTCAGCAAGAGTTTCGTTGTGTGGTACTGCAAGTCGCAGGCGCCGCGATTTGGTCGCCGAGGCGCCCGCGTCGTGTCCGTCTCCCCTGGTTCGATCGACACGCCGATGGGGCGGTTGGAGGAACAGAGTGGCGCGGGCGCCATGATCGACTTCGCCGCCTTGAAACGCTTCGGCAAGCCGGAGGAAATCGCCGAGCTGCTCGCGTTCTGTGCCGGCGAGAAAGCCGGTTACCTCACCGGCGCCGACATCTTGTGTGACGGTGGGGTGATCGCGGCCATTGACCTTGCAAAACAAGCTGGCGGCTGATCAGGGCTAGGTACCTCACCACCCGAGGCCTTTTGTCAAAGTCCCGGATTCGGGGCCCCCGAGTGGTTCGATAGTCATTCCACAGGGGGTGGGATATGAAGCGACTCAACGGCATGGACGCCATGCTGCTGTACAGCGAGACGCCGAACCTGCACATGCACACGCTCAAGGTCGCGGTCGTGCACGCCGCGGACTTCGACGGCGAGTTCACCTTCGACGTGTTCCGCCGGACCATCGCTCGGCGGCTGCACCTGCTCGACCCGCTGCGATATCGGCTCGTCGATATCCCGGCCCGGCTCCACCACCCGATGTGGTTGGAAGACTGCCCGGTCGACCTCGACTACCACCTACGACGGGTTCGGGTGCCCGCCCCCGGTGGCCGACGAGAACTGGATCAAGTCATCGGGGTGATCGCCAGCACTCCCCTGGACCGCAGCCGCCCGCTGTGGGAATTCCACTTCGCCGAGGGCATGGCCGACGACCGCTTCGCTCTGATCGGCAAGGTGCACCACACCCTGGCCGACGGGATCGCGTCGGCCAACCTGCTGGCACGGTTGATAGACCTGGCCGGCTCCCCACAGGACGAGCACGTCGACTACATCACCTGCGACCCGCCCACGAAACGGCAGCTGCTGTGGGAGGCGCAACTCGACCACTTTCAGAACATGGCCGCGTTGCCGCGGCTGATCTCTGACGCTGCCCGCGGGATCGCACGCGTACGCAGGCGCACCAAGGAGCGGCCGGACCACCCCGACATCGCAAGGATCTTTCAGGCGCCGCCGACCTTTCTCAACCATGTGGTTTCTCCGGTCCGGACATTCGCGACGGCCACGCTGTCGCTGGCCGAAGTCAAGGAAACCGCAAAGCATCTCGGCGTGACATTCAACGACGTCGTGCTGGCCATGGCCGCGGGCGGACTGCGGGACCTGTTGCTGCGCTACGACGGTCGCGCTGATCGACCGATCCTCGCGACGGTCCCCGTCAGCACCGACAGATCCACCGACCGGATCACCGGCAACGAGATCAGCGGCATGACCGTCTCGCTGCCGGTGCACATCGACGATCCGCTGGAGCGTGTCGAACTCACGTCGCTGGCCACCACATACGCGAAGGAAGACCACGATCTGCTCGGTCCCGAGTTGCAGGGCCGGATGATGGAGTACCTGCCTCCCCCGCTGGCGCCGGCGATGTTCCGGCTGCAAGCCAAGCGTGCCGCCCACAACCGGCTGATGAACGTCGCGGTCTCGAACGTGCCCGGGCCGCGGGAGCGGGGTCACATCGGCGGCGCACCCGTGAGCGAGATCTATTCCGTCGGAGTGCTTTCCGCGGGCAGCGCGTTCAACATGACCGTGTGGAGTTATGTCGACCAGGTCGACATCGCGGTGCTGGCCGATGACCACACGTTCAAGGATCCGCACGAGGCGACGGATGCGATGGTCCATGCCTTCGGCGAGATGCGGCGGGCGTGCGGCCTCGCGGAGCTGACCACCGTCGGGACGGCGATGGCGCCCGCAACCGCGGGAAGTTAGCCCAGCACCGGGAACCGGCGTTCGCGCGCCAACTCATCGAGTGCAACCTGCATCACGGCTCGCACGTGGAGGTCGACTTCCTTGACATCGGGATCCTCGCCGAACTGCGCGGCCACGTCGATCGGTTCGAGCACCCTGGTGACGATCTTGGACGGCAAGGGCAGATTCGGCGGGAAGATCATGGAAAGCCCGAACGGGAACCCGATGCTGATCGGCAGGATCTCCATGCGTGCCCGTGTGAGACCCAGCCGCCTGGCGATCGAATCGCCTCGGGCAAGGAACAATTGGGTTTCCTGCGCACCGATCGACACCATCGGAACGATCGGCACGCCGGTCTCGATCGCGGTTCTGACATAGCCGGTGCGTCCGGCGAAGTCGATGACGTTCTCGGTGAAGGTCGGCCGGTACGAGTCGTAGTCCCCGCCGGGGAAGACCAACACGACCGCGCCCGATCGCAGCGCCTTGGCCGCGTTCTCACGGCTGGCCTCGATTACACCGGCGCGGCGCAACCACTCGGAGAGCGGCCCGATGAACACCCCGTAGTGAGCCAGTGTGTAGACGGGCCTGTCAAAGCCGAACTTGTCATAGAACGCGGGCGCGAAGACCAGCACATCGGGGGTGAACATACCGCCGGAATGGTTCGACACCACCAGCGCTCCACCGGCGGCCGGCATGGAGTCCAGACCGCGGACCTCGGCACGGAAGTACCGCTTGATGACCGGGCCCACCCAGTTCTTGATCTGCCGGGTGAACCCGGGATCCCACTTGGCGACCTCTGGTTTGTCCGCGCCGTCGCTGTTCATGTCGTACTAGTTCCCACTTCTCGCCTCCAGCCATCAGAAACGCATCCGAGTATGATACTCTCGCAAAAAGAGAATACCATATCCGCAGGTAGGGAGTGTGATGACGGGAACCGTGCTCGTCACAGGAGGCTTCGGCCTGGTCGGATCCGCGACGGTCAGACGGCTGACGGAGCTAGGCCGCCATGTGGTCGCCACCGACCTCGACACCCCCGCCAACCGCAAAGCCGTCGCGCAGCTGCCCGGCGGCGCCGAGGCGAGATGGGCCGACCTGACGGATCGCAACCAGGCCGAGCGGCTTGTCGCCGAAGTGGCTCCAGAGGCGATCATCCACCTTGCCGCGATCATTCCGCCCCCTATCTATCGGGATCCGAAACTCGCGAGACGCATCAATGTCGATGCGACCGCCACCCTTGTGCACATCGCAGAAGCGCAACCGTCGGCCCCGCGCTGGGTCCAGGCGTCGAGCAACGCGGTCTTCGGCGCACGCAACCCGCAGCGGTTCACCGCACCGCTTCGCGCGGATGAACCGATGAAGGCGTCGGATCTCTACAGCGCACACAAGATCGAGGCCGAGCAGATCGTGCGGGCGTCGAGCCTTGAGTGGGTGGTGCTGCGACTCGGTGGTGTACTGAGCGTCGACCCGTCAGCCATGAAGTTCAACACCGACGCGCTGTACTTCGAGAGCGCCTTGCCCAGCGACAATCACATGCACAGCGTGGATGTCCGCGACGTGGCCTGGGCGTTCGCCGCGGCTACCACCGCCGACGTCGTCGGCGAGATCCTTCTGATCGCGGGCGACGACTCACACAAGATCAAGTACGGCGACGTCGGCGCTGCGCTGGCCGCCACGCGCGGGCTGACGGGCGCGCTGCCCAAGGGGCGCCCAGGTAACCCCGACAACGACGACGCCTGGTTCGTCACGGAGTGGATGGACACCACACGCGCGCAGGAAGCTCTGCAGTTCCAGCACCATTCGTGGGACAACATGCTCGCCGAGATGCGCGCGAACGCGGGATGGACTCGTTACATACTGCCGTTCTTCGCTCCGCTCATTCGAGCGATACTGACGCGCCGCGGAGCGTACTGGAAGCAGCCGGGCCAGTACGCCGACCCGTGGGACGCGATCCGCCGCAAGTTGGGTGAACCGGGCCCAGACAAGCCGTAGTGTCGCCGCGTGGAGAATTTCGACGAGCGCGCAACAGTCATCACCGGCGGTGCGAACGGCATCGGCTTCGCTACGGCAAGGGAGTTCGCGCGCCGCGGCGCCCGGGTGATGCTCGGCGACATCGACCGGTCCGCGCTGGACGACGCGGTCGCGATACTGCGCGCCGACGGCGTCGACGCATACGGCGTCGTCTGCGACGTGCGCAAGCTCGACGATGTCGAGCGCCTGGCCGATGAGGCGTTTCGTGTGTTCGGTGACGTGCACGTGGTGTTCAACAACGCGGGCATCGCCTACGCAGGCCCGATCGTGGACACCAGCCACGACGATTGGCGCTTCGTGATCGACGTCGACCTGTGGGGGCCGATTCACGGTGTCGAGGCGTTCCTGCCCCGGCTGATCGCCCAAGGGGGCGAGCGCCACATGGTGTTCACGTCGTCGTTCGCGGGGTTGATCCCCAACGTTGGACTCGGACCGTATTGCGTTGCGAAATACGGTGTGGTCGCGCTCGCCGAGACGCTGGCCAGGGAGGCGAGGCCAAACGGTATCGGGGTTTCGGTGCTGTGCCCGATGATCGTCGAGACCGACCTGTTGGCGAACACCGAGCGGGTCAGGAGCGCGGACTACGGGCCGGCCACCCCCTCACCGGCCGAGACCGTTCAGCAGTTGGCCTCGGCCCCCACCGACGATTCCGTGCTCAACGTCGAGGATGTCGCGCGCCTGACGGCCGACGCGATCCTGGCCAACCGCCTCTACGTGTTACCGCACCGCGCCGCGCGGGATTCGATCCGGCGCAGGTTCGAGCGGATCGACCGCACCTTCGAGGATCAGGCCGCCGAGGGCTGGGCGCACTGAACTAGCCGGGTCCAAGTTGGTAGTCACCGGTCTGCGGGTTGTGGTACCAACCGCTCGCCGCCTGCGTGCCGCCGTCGACGTGGATGGTCTGCCCCGTGATGTAGCTGGACATCTCGGAGGCCAGAAATACTGCAGCGCCTGCCATTTCGTCGACATGCCCGGGTCGACCCATCGGAATCATGTGATTTGCGCTCTGCGGCAGACCGTTCGGTGACACTCGCAGCAATCCTTCGGTGACGGTGAGGTCGGGCGCGAGGGCGTTGACCCGAATGTTGTGCGTGGCCAACTCAAGAGCCGCGGTCTTCGTGTAGTTGATCACGCCCGCCTTGGCGGCCGCGTATGCCGCGTAACCCGGCGCCGCGCGCACACCCTCGATCGACGTCACATTGATGACGCTCCCCGGCAGGCCGGCGGCCACGAGGCGCCGGGCCACCTGCTGCGTGCACAGCAACACATGGCGCAGGTTGCTTTTGTACAGAGCGTCCCAACCGTTCTCGGAAGTGTCGAGCAGCGGCGAGTCGAACACACCCCCGGCGTTGTTGACCAGAATCGACACTTCACCGAGCGCGCCTGCGGTGCGTTCAAGCGCGGCGTCGACTTGCTCGCTATCGCGGACATCGGTTGTGATACCCAGCGCCCCAATGCTTTCCGCAGTGACGGCACAGGTGTCGGGATCACGCTCCCAGATGGCTACCGACGCTCCGAAGGCAGCCATACCCTCCGCTATGCCGCGGCCGATGCCAGCTCCCCCACCGGTGATCACCGCGACGCGCCCGGTCAGCAGAATCTTGGACGGATCGATCGCCATGCGTCGAGGTTAACCGCTTGCGCGCCGCCCAGCGTCACGAGGTCACCCGGTCTTGGTGGTACGGATGGCAAGCCCCGCAGGAGCGTTGCCGATGATTCCCCGCTCCTCGAGATCGGCGATATCGTCCTCGCTCAGCCCCAGCCCCGACAGCACCTCATGGTTGTGCTCTCCGAGCAGCGGCGCGGCCGTCCGGTGGAAGCGACCCGGCCCGGAAGAGATCCGCATGGGAAGCGTGCTGTGCCTGGCGGTGGGGTTCACCGGATGGTCGACGAGTTCGTAGAAGCCGCGATGCACGAGTTGCGGCAAGTCGCCGACGCGGTGTGGCTGCATTACCTTGGCCACGGGCACGCCTGCCTCCCAGAGTGTTTCGATGATTTCGTCACTTGTTCGTGCGGTACACCACGTGCTCAGGTGCTCATCGATATCATCGTGGCGCCGCCGTCGTCCGGCGATGCTCGCAAGCTCGTCATCCGTTGCCCATGCGGGGCTACCCAGGGCGGCAACAAGGTTCACCCATTGCTCATCGGTGGCGACCGCGATCGCCACCCAGTCGTCGGGACGTCCGAACTCGTTGTCTTCGCTCGTGCGATACAGGTTTTGGGGTGCCGCCGTGGGGCCGCGGTTCCCTTCGCGTTGCAGCACGTTGCCGTATGCCGAGTACTCGATGACCTGCTCGGCGGCGACGTTGATCGCGGCGTCGACCATCGCAGCCTCGATCCGCACGCCTTCACCCGTGCGCCGGCGATGCGCCAACGCCAGCATCAGCGCGTTGAGCCCGTGCACACCGGCGTTCGGATCACCGACGGAATACGGTTCCACCGGATTCTGGTCGGGATGACCGGTCAACCAGGTGATCCCGGAGGCATCCTCGATCACATACGCGAATGCCGGCTTGTCCCGCCACGGACCGCCGAGCCCGAAACCGGGCATGCGCATCATGATCGCGTCGGGGCGCAACTCGTGCACTGCATCGAAGTCGAGTCCGATCTGGTCGAGCACACGGGGTGTGTAATTCTCGACGACGACGTCGCACGTCTTCACCAGATCGCGCAGCAGTCCGACACCTCGCTCGGACCGGATGTCCAGTGTCACGCTCTTTTTGTTGGTGTTCAGGCCCGAGAAGATGGGAGAGCGCTCCCACCACTGGTCCTCCGTCACTGGTACCCCTGCGATCAGCCGGGTGCCATCGGGGCGCGCCGTCGACTCCACATGGATGACCTCGGCCCCCAGCTGCGCCAGCACGTGCGTGCAAGACGGCCCGGCCCAGAAGCTGGTCATGTCCAGGACCCGCAGTCCCTCGAACGGCAATTTCGCCGAAACGTCCATTTGGGTACGAATTCTCGCCGTTTTTCGACTCGTATGTCCATTTCGGCGATGGTGGTCGGTGTGCTCGCCGAGCCGAGGCGCCGGTTGCGGTGCACGCACCAGGGACGGAGTGGTGCGGTAGGGGGCTCCGGGCTGAGTGAACCCGTCGCGCGGATTGGTGACAAAGCTGCCTCGTTCGACGAACTGGTCGAAAGAGGCGACGTTGGCGCCGTTTCCGACGGGTGCGTTCGGAATCCGGAAGGCGGTCGACAAGTCAAGGATGTCGTCGACGCGGTTCTCGCGCACCCACCGGTAGATCTGCTCCGCGTGAATGTTGGCCTGTTCGGTGATGGACAGCTCCGACTCTTCGTCGATCCACTCTTCGTAGCCAATCATGGCGCACAGGTCGAACCATTGTTGTGCGGTGCCGCATCCCAGTGCCACCAGACCGTCGGCCGCGGTAGCGACCCCGGGAATGGTGAGGCGCCGAATGTCACGGAACGGCCGGTCCAGCGCATCGTGAAACGACACCGAATAGTAAGTAAGGCAGAGGATCTCAACCTCGAGCATCGACACATCCACGAGGCCGGAGGATGCAGCCATCGTGCCGGCCGCCGCATACGCACCCGCGAGCCACTCCCCGATTCGCCCCGCGACAAACAGCGGCGCGCGGTCCGCGGCACCGCGACCGAGTCCGATCACCCCGCCTGACCACGCCTGCACGGTGAACTCGGTAGCGGGCTTGTCCGCCCACGGCCCCTCGAGACCGAAAGGGGTGATCGATGTGACGGTCAGCTGAGAATAAGCACCAGCCAGTGCCATGGGGGCGAACTCGTCGAGCGCCACAATGGCAGATCCTCGCGACCACACCACCGCGTCCGCCGTCCTGAGCAGCCCGCGTAGTAGCTCTTTATCGTCGGCGTTCGCCGGATCAACCACGACACTCTGCTTGGCACCGGCCAGGAAGCTGAACAGTGCACCGTCCGCGTCGGGCTTGATCTCGGCTCCGGATGCTGACCACTGCCGCAGTGGATCGCCCTCGGGAGCTTCGACTTTGATAACTTCGGCACCACCGTCGGCGAGCAGCTTGGTGCAGTATGCCCCGGCTATGCCAACGGACAGATCGATGACGGTGAAACCATCCAGTGGCAACAACAGTCAGTCCTTCTGCTCGCGTCTGGTCTTGCTCAACCGGAATTCCGGCGGAAACTTCGCATCGTTGTCGTTGACCGCGTCGGCGAGCCCGGCGTCGATGGCGTCGCCCAACATGAAGTCGCTACCGTCGGGTCGGGCCATCCCGCCCATCGATTCGAAGACCGCGGACAACAGGCTGCCGAGGTACTCACCCTGGAACTGCTTGACGACCTCGAAGAACATTTTCTGCTGGAACACGCTGTCAACCGGCCGGTTTCGTGCACATGCCATTGCATACTTCTCGACCTCGGCCTCGAGTTGATCCCGAGGAACGACCTTGTTCACGAAGTTGCAGTGGAACATCTCTTCGGCCGTGAACGGACGTCCGGTGAAGACCATCTCCTGAAAAGGCCGCAGCCCCATCGTCAATACCCATGTCCACATCCGGGGACCCCATCCGAAGTAACGGAACGAGGGGTGACCGAACAACGCGTCCTCGCTCGAGAGCACCAGGTCTGCGTCGGCGCACTGGTAGAAGTGCCACCCATAGCAGTAACCTTTGGCCTCGACGATGCTGATCTTCTTCAACTCCTGGAGCGCGCGGTTGCCTGCCGCGACGTTCGCATACCACTGTCCCATCGTGGCGCCATGCCGAAACGATTCCTTGGGCGGATACGTGACGGTTGGGTCGTCGACTCGTAGCTCGGCGAGCCGGTCCTCCTCCGTGCCCGCGAGGAAGTCGGGCAGATCGGCCCCGCTGCCCAGGTCGTCCCCGACTCCGCGAATCACCACCACCTTGACGTCGTCGTCGACGGTCGCCCCGCGCAACAGATCCGCGTACCGCAGCCGTGCCGCAGACGTCGGCGCGTTCAGGTACTCGGGACGGTTGAACGTGATCGTCGCGATCTTGGTCTCGGGGTCCTTGTCGTAGAGGACGATCTCCTCGGGTGCGGGACGCTCTGTCGCCGACATTTGCGGTCGGCTCAGGTCTTTGCGATCGCGGAGCCGTATGTAGGGCTCGACGTGAGCACCTCGGGGCCGCCGTCGCCAATCAGCACCGCGTCGCGACTGAACACCGCACCGACGCCGGCCTCCCACGCGTAGGCGGTCACCGCGAGCACCATTCCGGGCTCCAGCCGCTCCTCGGCGCTTGTCGTCGGTAGATCCGCCGAGACGACCGGCGGGTCGAAGCCCAGCCCGAGGCCATGCGCAACGGGCATGGCGGGCAACGATTCACCGGCCTTCTCGTACGCGGTGAGCAGGTCGCCTGCCGCGCCGCCCGGTGTGCACGCCTCGAGGAGCCGCGCCCACAGGTCAGCCGAACGGTGGAACAGCTCGTCGGCCCCGGCCACCTGACCCACCGGCCACGTACGGCCGACCTCGCCGACGTAGCCGTCGGCGAGCGCGCCCGCCGAGAACGCAACGAGGTCACCGCCCTTTACACGGCCCTCCGTCGCGTCGCGCCGCCACGAGTGTTCCTTCGGGGTGATCCACGCGCCGTCCTGCGTTGCAGGCGTGGTGACGCCGCCGGCGGCCATCGCCTCCAACATCGCTCCGGTCAGCGATTGCTCGGTGACGCCAGGCGCCAGTTCCGAGCGCGCCGCCTCGAGCGCCCGCTCGGCGACCCCGAGAGCCCCTCGCAACACCGCGATCTCTTCCGGTGTCTTGATCCGCCGCGCGGCCCGAAGCGCCGGCTCGGCGTCGACCAGTTCGGCCTTCGGGAACGCCATCGGCAGTAGCTGTGCGAATGTCGGTGTCAGCGAATCGGTTCCGACCCGCTGCGCGGTGGCCGCGCCCGGCAGTCGCTTCAGCACCTCGATGAGGGTCATCGGGTTCCACGCCAGCCCGTAGAGGTGGTCGTGCGGGATCTCGTCGGGGATGCCCTCGTCCCACGTGCTGTTGAGGTAAATCTCACCCGTCGACCGGACGACTTCGCAGATCGGACCGAACGGCCGAGTACCCGCCACCCATAGCTGCGGCGCACCCGTGACATAGCGGACGTTGGCCTGCCTGCCGAGCACGAGGATGTCGATGTCGTTGGCTTCCATCTGGGCCAACGCCCGCTCACGCCTGCTACTGCGTAAAGCCCTTGCGTCGGGCAGAATTTCGAGTGCCATCAGAGCCGTCCGTATGGGGCGTAGGGGTAGTCGGTGATGGACTGGTAGCCGTCCTCGGTGATCACCACAATCTCCTCGCTTCGATAGCCCCCAGTGCCGTCCTCCCAGACCACCGGTTCCAGCACAAGCATCATCCCGGCTGGGAAGACGAAGCCGTCGTCGAACTCCTGCCCGAGATCCGTTCCGATCATTGGCGTTTCGGCGGCATTCGTGCCGATCCCATGTCCGAGGTAGAAATGCGGAAGCCATGGCTTGGTGCCGCCGTTGGCGGCGATTGCCGCGCGGGCCAGATCACCAGAAGTCGCGCCGGCCTTCGTCACGGCGAGCACCTCGTCCAAGATCTCACGCCACTTCTCGAACTGAGCGTGCTGGCGGTCCGAAGGCTCCTCACCTACCAACCAGGTACGGCCGAAGTCAGAGCAGTACCCGTCGTAGGTGATGCTGATGTCGGTCCATAACACGTCGCCGCGGTGCAGCTCACGTTCGGTGGTCAGCAGCGGGAGGGCCAGGTCACCAGTCGTTGTCCAGGTGCCTTCGGCCTTTGACGTCGGCATGACCTGCCAGATCGACTCCAGCATGTTGGCGGTCGCACCTAGCTCAAACGCGCGCCGCACGAACGCTGCAGACAGGTCGACCTGTCGAACACCTGGAGCCAAGGACTTTTGGACGTCTGAAACCGCCTCTTCGGTGATGCGACATGCCTTGCGGATGCACGACATCTGGTCGGGCGTCTTGACCAGCTTGGCCGGGCCGACCACCAGGCCGGCGTCCGACGGCGGCCCGCCGGGGAACAGCCTCGCCTTAGCGCTGCGCAATGCTCCGGTCAGTTCGTCGACCGCGACCTTCGCGCCGGCGGGCACCAGGTCAGCAAGCACCTTGGCGAAGCGTTCGACGCCTTCGTCGAACTCCAGATACAGCGGGCCATGCATGTGGTCGGCCGGTACCTCGCACTCCGAAGCCGAGCCCTCCCGCAGCGGCATGAACAAGTGGGGGTGCTCGTCATCGGCGAGGACAATCGCGACCGGGCGCTCGACATGGGACAGGCCGGCATCGAGCAGCGGCCAGCTGATGCCGGTCGAGTAGACGACGTTCCCGTTGCCCAGCAGAACGAGCGCGTCGACGCCCTTCTGCCGCATCGTGTCACGAAGTCGAGCACCGCATTCGCGGTATATTCGCGACCGGTCCGGCAGGTCGGGGATGTCGATCAGAGACGACCCCGCCGACTGCGCGAACGTCGTCATGAGATTCCCAGGAATTGCTTGATGTTCGTGCTGACGATCTTCACCGCATCATCCGGACCGACGGCTTCGACGACCGATGCCAGTGACTTCTCCGAGTAGCCGAACGTCGATTCGTTGTGCGGGTAGTCCGAGGACCAGAACACGTTATCGACACCGATCCGGTCGATCAGCCGCAGTCCCAAGGGATCCACCATGAACGAGGCTTTCATGTGGTTGTCCCAGTAGTGTCGGACGTCGTGCTGGAGCTGGTGGTTGAACATGTGCCGGTACGACGCCAGCATGTGCTCGGCGTCCTGCAGTGCCGTTGGCACCCAGGCGATTCCGCCCTCGAACCAGCCGATCTTCAGTGTGGGGTGCCGGTCCAGGATGCCGGAGAAGACGTACTTGGCGAACTGCTCGCGGAACGAGTCGACGTTGATCATCATGCCGACGACCACGCTGTTGTTCTCGCAAGGTGTCTTGGGCGGGGTCTCGCCGATGTGGTGGGTGACCGGCAGCCCGGCCTCCTCGATCTCGTCCCACACCGCGTCCATTGCCGAGCCGCCGTAGTCGTAGATGTTGCCGTCGTCGTCCTTACCCGGGTTCAGGGGCAACAGGAAGGTCTTGAGCCCCAACGCCTTCAGCTCTTCGAGTGTGCTACGGGTGCCCTTCGGATCCCACCAGTTGATCAGCCCGACGCCGTAGAAGTGTCCGTTGGACTGCTCCTGAAGGTCCGCCATGTACTCGTTGTAGATACGGAACACCCGCTCGCGCAGCGCCTTGTCGGGGTAGTGGAACAGCGCCAGCACGGCATTCGGGAATGCCAGTTCCTTATCGATGCCGTCCTCGGCAAGCTCGCGAATGCGCGCGTCGATGTTGTTGGACGCGGCGCCGGCCAGGTCGTCGTACTGCATCAGAACCCGGCCGAAGTCACCCCCGACCCAGGACTTGCCCTTCATCCCGACCATGTACGCGCCGTCCTCGTACCAGATGCGCGGCGCCTGGCCCTTCAGGTCGTCGGGAAAGCGTTCGAAGAAGATGTCGTCGGCCACCGAGATGTGGTTGTCCGCCGAGAAGACCTCGGTTCCCGCCGGCAGTCCGACGGATACGCCGGCGGCATGGCCCTGGCGGTTCTTTGGTGGACCCCAACCT
>Ga0105249_10003479_pt1 | contig 13642 bp, 12 predicted proteins | sample KBSS44metaG_FD_81522 | JGI IMG/M metagenome (GOLD analysis project Ga0105249, IMG submission 81522) | Switchgrass rhizosphere microbial communities from Kellogg Biological Station, Michigan, USA - KBS S4-4 metaG | ecosystem: Host-associated > Plants > Roots > Rhizosphere > Soil | place... | reverse complement strand
GGCGAGGTTCATGGCGTGGCGGTAACGCAAACCCATTGCAAGCGATCTGCATCTAAGGAATCGAGTCCCTTGTCCCTGTTCTGCCGGCCCCTCAGAATGCAGCCATGACTTCGCGCCGCCACTTCGTCGTGTCGCTCCCGGCCCTGGTCGCCGCCACGGCAGGCGCCGTCAGGCATGGCGTCACCCGTGCGCCCCGGTCGAGCGATCACCCCGAGCCTCGACCCGGCATCACCGCCGCCAGGGTGCTGACCCGCGACCAGCTCGGCGAGCACAAAGACGCCGCGCCCGTGTTCGATATGGTCCGCGCGATTCCGCAGGTCGTCGACGGAATTCGCTGCCAGTGCGGGTGTGCATCGATGGAGAGCAAATACTCCCTCCTGTCCTGTTTCGAGGCGGAAGGTATGGCCGGCCACTGCGAGGTGTGTCAGAACGAGGGACGCCTCGCGTACCGCCTGCACAAGCGGGGCAAGACACTCAAGGAGATTCGCGCCGCCATCGACGCCAAGTTCGGATGACGCGCGGGCGTCGCTGGTACAGCGCGAGCGCGGCCTTCGTCGCGCTCGCGCTCGTGCTTCCGGGCTTGCAGGCTGCTGCGCAGATGGCGAGCGAGAAAGGCTCGGTCACGCAGACCGTCGACGGGACGACCATCACCCTCGAGTACTCGCGTCCCGTCGCCAGAGGGCGGAACCCGTTTCCGGACGTCGTACGCTGGGGCCGCATGTGGACGCCGGGCGCGAACTGGGCGACGACGTTCGAGGTCGACCGTCCCGTGCACCTGAACGGCCTCGACGTTCCCAAGGGGAAGTATTCGGTGTGGATGATTCCGGGCGCCGACGAGTGGACGGTGACGCTCAATCGTGAGGTGCGGCGGTTTCACACGCAGCCGCCGAGCTCGAGCGAGGAGCAGGTGCGGTTCACGGTGAAGCCGGTGACGGGCGGCGCCCACATGGAGACGCTCGCGTTCTACTTCCCCGTTGTCACGCGCGACGGCGCCACGCTCGACCTGCACTGGGGGACGACAGTGGTCCCAATGCGTATCACGGTCGAGCCGACTCGCCCGCCGACGATCGCGGACCGCGAGCGGGCGTCGTATCTGGGCCGGTTCCGCCTAACGCCCACCGGCACGGAGGGGAACGTGCCGGAGACGACCTTGACGGTGACGGATTCCGCGGGCCATCTGCGCGCGACGGCGGCGCCCGCGTTATGGGGATACGACCCGACGTTCGATCTCGTCCCGACGAACCGTGATCGCGAGTTCCGGCTCTCGTTCTATCACGGCGGGAAGCTGTTCGGCATGGAGGCCGAGGGCGTGCTCGCGTTCCGCGAGTCGGATGGGCGGATGAACGCGGTCGACTTCCTGGCGTTCGGGAGAGTCATCGCGCGGGGCGTCCGGGAGAACTAGGCCGGCCCTCGATCGGGCTTGCTTGCGGTTGATTTACCGCGGAGGGCGCCGAGGGCGCAGAGAACCACGACGCTGCGACAGCCTTCACCGGGAAGGACATCAAGGAAAGGTTCTCGCTCGGCATCACGCCCAAGCGGCTGGGATCTTTGGGAACGACCTCGGTCAGCTCCTGCGCGCGAGGCGTCCCGAGGGCGTTCATTCAATTTCACCAAGATCGTTGTGGTCCCGACCTTTCCGCAGGAGCAGCGCCTCGCGTCTTTCGCGGTGGAGGCTGTCGCAGCGCTTCGTGGTTCTCTGCGCTCTCCGCGCCCTCCGCGGTAAATCAACCCACCGCCTGCCCGACCGAGGGGCCGGGATACGAGCATATCTCTGTGCCCTCCACGCTCTCCGCGATGAATCGCCGCCACCTGACCTCGCACCGAAGCCAGTTCAGCGACTGGACGCCCGCGCCCATCCGATGCATGGTCATGGCGTCCTTTCCCACCAGACCCCATGATTCCCAACCGATTCCTCATCGCAGCCGTTTCCCTCGGCGCACTCGCGGCCAGCGTCCCCGCCCAGCAACCGAAGGCGAAGACCCAGCGCACGCCTGACGAGCGCACCGTCCTCGCCCTCGAGGAAGCGTGGGCAAAGGCCGTCGTGAATCGCGATGCCGCCACGTTCAAGCGATTGCTGGCACCCGGGTTCGTGTACACGGAAGACGCGCGCGTGATGTCGGGCGAAGAGCTGACGCGCGAGGTCACGGCAGGAAGCGACTCCGTCACCGAGGCTCGCAACGAGGAGCTTCGCACCCATTCGTTCGGGAACACGATGATCGTCACTGGATGGCTCGTGCTGCGGGGACGAGGCGGCGGCAAGCCGTTCGATCGTCGCTTCCGCTTCACCGACACATGGCTCAAGCGCAACGGGGAATGGCAGATCATCGCGGCCCAGGACTACCTCGTGCCCGCGGGCCGTCGATGATTGGGCACCTAACGTCGATCGCACACGCGGCCACTGGCGTCGTCTTCATCGCCGGCCTGAGCGCCTGCACCTCGTCCAGCGACACGTCGCCGTCGCGTGACAGCGGCGGCGTCGCGAAGGCGACCGGCGCGCCCGTTCAGGTCGCGGGGACGCGCATCGCCGCACCACGGACGACCGCCGCCGGAGAATGGCAGATGCCGGCGGGCGATTACGCCAACTCCCGCTTCAGCGACCTCGCCCAGATCACGCCCGCGAACGCGGCGAACCTCAAGGCATCGTGGACGTTCTCGACCGGCGTGCTCCGCGGCCACGAAGGGCAGCCGCTCGTCGTGAACAACACGATGTACCTCGTGACGCCGTACCCGAACGTCTCGTACGCCATCGACCTCGCCACCGCCGGGCAGCCGCTCAAGTGGAAGTTCCGGCCCGAGAACGCACAGGCGGCCACGGGGCAGGCGTGCTGCGACGTCGTGAATCGCGGCGCCGCCTACGCCGACGGCAAGATCTTCTACAATCTGCTCGACGGGCATACCGTTGCCGTCGATGCCGAGAACGGCACGCAGCTCTGGCGCACGCGCATGGCCGACCTGAATCTCGGCGAGACGATGACCATGGCGCCCATCGTCGTGAAAGGCAAAGTGCTCGTGGGATCGAGCGGCGGCGAGATGGGCGTTCGCGGCTGGCTCGCGGCGATCGACGCGAAGACGGGGAAGGAAGTCTGGCGCGGCTACAACACGGGCAGCGACCGCGACGTGAAGGTCGGCTCCCGCTTCAAGGCCTTCTATCCCCAGGACAACGGCAAGGATCTGGGCCTAACGAGCTGGCCGGGCGAGACGTGGAAGCAGGGGGGCGGGGCGGTGTGGGGGTGGCTGTCGTACGACCCCGAGCTCAACCTCGTCTACTATGGGACGAGCAACCCCGGTCCATGGAACCCCAGCGTCCGCAAGGGCGACAACAAGTGGTCGTGCGCCATCATGGCGCGCGACGCCGATACGGGCGAGCTCGTGTGGGCGTTCCAGGTCACGCCGTACGACATGTGGGACTACGACACCGTGAACGAGAACATTCTCGTCGACTTGCCGTTAGGCGGTACGACCAGAAAGGCGCTCGTGCACTTCGACCGGAATGGTTTCGCCTACACGATCGACCGCGCCACCGGCGAGGTCCTCGTCGCCAAACCGTTCGTGCAGATGAACTGGTCGACGGGCGTCGACATGAAGACGGGGCGACCGCAGGTCGTTCCGGAGAAGATGACGGCCGAAGGCAAGCTCGTGAAAGACATCTGCCCGAGCCTCGAGGGCGGCAAGAACCAGCAGCCCGCCGCGTTCTCGCCGCAGACGGGACTCTTCTACGTGCCGACGATCAACCTCTGCATGGACTTCGAGGTGCGGCCCGTGACCTACATCCCGGGAACGCCGTATATCGGCGCGAATGCGCCGGAGAAGAAAGGCCCGGGCGGACACGGCGGCGAGTTCATCGCGTGGGACGCGACGACGGGTAGAAAAGTCTGGGGCATCGAGGAACCGTTCCCCGTGTGGGGCGGCGCGCTCGCCACGGCGGGCGGGGTCGTCTTCTATGGCACGCTCGACGGCTGGTTCAAGGCGGTGGACGCGAGCTCGGGCAAGGCGCTGTGGAAGTTCAAGGTCGGCTCCGGCGTCGTCGGCAATCCCATCGCGTACCTGGGGCCGGATGGCAAGCAGTACATCGCCGTGTACTCGGGGATTGGCGGCGACATGGGCCTCCTCATCGCCGGTGATGTGGCCGCGAACCTGCCGTATGACATCAGAGAGCGTGGATCGACGCTGCCCGATCTCGCGCGGTGGACGAGCTGGGGAGGAATGTTGTTCGTGTTTTCTCTCTAAGGGATAGGGGAAAGGGGAGACGGGAAGAGGATCTGAGGGCGGAATCGAGAATCGGGATTCGGGAACGGAGCACTGCAACAACGAGGATACCGGGTATGCGGGTATCAGAGATTGCGTTCGGTGCGATTTGCGTGATGGCCGTGGTCGCGGCGGCGCCCCGCGCTCGCCAGGCTGCCTCGGCGCCTAACGCGATGACGGACTCGATCCGCTTCGTCGCGCACCCCGAGCACATCCCGTCGGGGTTCCCATCGCACGATCGGCCCCTCGCGCTCCGGAACCCGCTCGAGGGCAACGCGAACGCGCGGAAGGTCGGCGCGCAACTGTACGTGTCGTACAACTGCATCGACTGCCACGGCGCGGACGGCTCCGGGGCGATGGGACCGAGCCTGGCCGACGGTCGCTGGCACTTCGGCGGCACGTCGGGGGAGCTGTTCGAGTCGATCTACCAGGGTCGCCCGGATGGGATGCCCGCGTGGGGCGGCCGCATCGCGAACGATCAGATCTGGTCGCTGATCACCTACATCCAGTCACTCTCGCAGGGGAAAAACGTCGCGACGGAGAACTTCACCGGTCGTACGGTCGAGCGCACGGGACACTGAGAGCGGGTAGCGGGTAGCGGGTAGCGGGTAGCGCGTTCGGTGTCCTTCCGAGCGGAGGCGCGAAGCGCCGGAGGCAAGGAATCGCCGGCCCTCGTCATTCCGAGCGGAGGCCGCAGGCCGGAGGCGAGGAATCGCCATCGTCCCGAAAGTGGGGCCTCTCTGCCGGGATGATTGCGATGCTTCGCCTCCGCGCCTTGCGGCGCTGCGCTCGGAATGACAACGCCGCCCCGTCTCCCGTCTCCCGTCTCCCGTCTCCCGTCTCCCGTCTCCCGTCTCCCGTCTACCCGCTACCCGCCAGCACCTGCTCGATCGCCAGCGCGAACCGGCGCCAGCTGTCCTGTTCCGTCGCGATCTGCGCACGGCCCGCAGACGTGAGCGTGTAGAACTTCGCACGCCGCCCCTCGGGGGAAATTCCCCACTCCGACTCGACCCAACCGCGGTCCTCGAGCCGGTAGAGCGCCGGATAGAGCGAGCCCTGGTTCACCTGAAGGACGTCGCGCGACAGCTCGCGAATTCGCTTGGAGATCCCCCACCCGTGGAGTGGCGCGAGCAGAAGGCTCTTGAGGATCAGCAGGTCGAGCGTTCCCTGAAGGAGATCGGTGCGGTCGGACATCGGCAGGTGGGAACGCGGGAGACGGGAGAAGGGGCGATACCTCACACTTCGACATCAAGGTGCCGGCGCTGTTGTCGAAGGTCAAGGCATCAAGCTCGAAGGGCCCGCGCGCGCAGCGCGCGGTGGTGGAGCTGCGTGAACCGACGGTGGTCGCGGCTGAGACTCCGGGCCGACGTGCCGCCGCTCGCACCCAGTCGGTTGGGGTCCCATGTTTGTCGCCGATGCCACACCGCGGAAAAGACTCGCAGCCGCTGGCGACGGACGAGGGACGCAGCGCACGCGTGCGCGAGGTCTCGGCCGACGTCGCCCTCCGCCTCGCTTCCCTGTGCGCCGAGCTCTCGCCGGACGATTTCGCCGCGCTGGTGCGGCGGATCGCCGAGGTGACGGTCAAGTACGAGGCGTTGGCCGAGCTGCGCTCCGCGCGGGTCGGCGCGCCGCCCGAGTCACGGGGCGGGTGAGGGGTAGGCAGGCGAACCCAGCCGGTGGCTCGATAGACTGGTGCCGGAGTACTACCGGCTGACTGGCCTCCCCCCTCGGTGCGGCGCTGCAACAGGCTGCGACGTTAGGCGGGATCGTCGTCTCCGTATCACGCTCATGGCACCAATCCAAGCTCGACGCCGTACACTGGAGCACCGTTCGCGGAGGCGTCGCCTGATCACAAACCAGTCAGCACCTCCATGCTCGTCTGCCGGCTTCGTGCTACGATCAATCGGGATTGCGACGGTCGTTGCGGCGTGCGACAGCTCCGTTCGGATTGACGTCCGGCCCTACGTCACCGGGGCAGCGCTGTCGTCCATCGATAGCCGAGGGCTCTTCGAGACCGAACAGGCTGCGGCAGAACCGTTCGACCAGATCACGCCGGAGACCGCGCGCGCCCAGGCAGTTGTGGCCGCACGGATGTTCGGGCCCGGGCTGCGCTCGTACCTGGAGTCAGGGCATGGCGCGGCGATCGACCTCAACTCGTTGCGCGCGACGCGTGTGTACTACGGGACGAGCGCGTACGACCAAACAATCCCCTCCGACTTTCGCCTGGGGATGCGAAAGCTTCTCGGCCCGTATTACTTCGTCGTCCTTTCCGCTGATGACGAACCCGCGGTCAGCGTGGCGGTGTCGGCCTACAACACGAACATCCGCGTCGAGGGCGGTACGCTGCACTACCTCACGGTCGAAGCGGGCCACGATTTTCGCCTGAAAGGCATCAAGCGTGGTGAAATCGACGGCCTGCCGCTATCGCCGGAGCGAGCGGTACAGATCGCGTCGACTGCTACTGGCGTCCGTGTCGCGGGTCCGCCGCGACTTCAACTGAACACGGCACTCCACATCCCCCAGGCCGCCTGGTGGCGTATGCCCCTCGACCGGGCCGTGCCCGTACGCGACGCTCAGTCCGGCGCAGTGAGGGAGGTGACGGAGGTTGTCGTAAGTCCCGATCGCCGTGTGCTCGCGGCGATCTCGGCAGACTCGACTCGCCGATATCGAATTCTTGACCCATCGACGCGCCGCGCCTTCGATGCCCGAATTCGAGACCGGGTCCCCGTGACGTTCCTGCCCATCACGTCCAGGAACGCGAGGTAACCCATGCTACCGATTCTGCCGCTGGCACAGCGTTAGCCGTCGCCGGACTCGCGACCACGCTGTGCCGGGGTCGCCACCCGTGGCTCTCGCGGCGCTTCGATCGTCTCATCCACAGGTGCCTCCCGGCACAACGCCTCACATCCCGTACTCGACCCCGTCGCCGACACTCCAGGTGTCTCGCTCCTCCGCCCTCCCGACCCCCCGCGACGTCCCGACGTTCAGCGTTGTCGACGCGGTCACGCCCGTCGGAACCGCGCCGTGCGCGGCCTGTCGCGGGGCGATCGTGGACACCTACTACGAGACGGATCAGGGCGTGATCTGCGTCCCCTGTCAGGCGCGCATGACCGCGCCCGGCCAGCCGCGCACGAGCGAGGGGCAGTTTGGCCGGGCGTTGACGTTCGGCGTGCTGGCAGCGATCGCGACGGCAGCCGGGTATATCGCGCTCCTCGCGACGACGGGCCGCGAGCTCACCGCAACCCTGTTCCTCATCGGGCTCGTCGTGGGCAAGGCGGTCCGGACCGGGGCGCGCGGGCGCGGCGGACGACGCTTTCAGTGGCTCGCCGTGGCGCTCACCTATCTCGCCATCGCGACGACCTACGTCCCGTTCGTGGTGAAGGGGTACTCGCGTTCTTCGTCGCCGGCAGCGTCGTCCTCACCCGCGACGGATGCCGCACCGTCGCTGAACGCCGACGCGGAGTTCCTCGTGATCTCGACCGCCGCATCCGCCGAGGCGGCGCCAGCAAAGTCGCTAGGCAGCGCGGCGCTCGGCCTCGGTGCCCTGCTCCTCCTCGCCGCGGCGGCGCCGGTGCTCGAGAGCGCGACCCACGTGGTCGGCACGCTCATCATGCTCGCGGCGCTGTTTCAGGCGTGGCGCATGAACCGCCGAGTGGACCTCACGATCACGGGACCGTACCGCGTCCGAGCGCCGCGCGCCTGACGGCGTCAGTCTCGACGCAGGGCCACCATCGGATCCACCGAGCTCGCCCGACGCGCGGGCACGTATGCCGCACCCGCCGCGACCAGCCCCAACACCACGACCACCCCGCCCAGCGTCAACGGGTCGAGCCGGCTCACATCGACGAGCAACGATTGAAGCACGCCCGTCACGGCGAGCGACCCCGCCACGCCGATCGCCAGACCGATGGCCACCAGCCGTACGCCCCTGCTCAGCATCATCCCGGCCACCTGACCGCCGCGCGCGCCTAACGCCATCCGCAGCCCGATCTCGTGCGTGCGCTGCGAGACATCGTAGGCGATCACGCCGTAGATCCCGAGTCCGGCCAGCAGCAGCGCGAGCGACGCGAAGCCCGCGAGCAGCTGGGTGCTGAACCGGCGACTCGCCACCGAGGCAGCGACCACCTGCTCCATCGTCTGCACGCGCGACACCGGCGTCACGGCGCTGAGCTGCCGCACGATGTTCCGGACCGGCGCCGCGAGCGCCGTCGGATCGCCGTCGGTCTTGATGACGAGATTCATTGCCGCCGGCGTGTAGTAGGCGCTTTTCCCCGCCTGTGCATGCGGGAAGTACATCGTCGACTCGACATCCTGCTGGTAGCCTTGCGACCGCACATCCTTCACGACGCCGACCACCGTCGCCCAGGGCGACGTGTCGTTGAGCATCTTGATTGTTCCCCCGATCGGGCTCTTGCCCGGCCAGAGCTTCTTTGCCGCGGTCTCGTTCACGATCGCCACGAGCGGCGCATCGTCGCGATCACCCTCCGTGAACTCGCGGCCGCGCAGGACGGCAATGCCCATGGTGCGGAAGTAGCCGGGTGTGACCTGTTGCGGCATGGCGGATGGCGACTGGCTCACCGGCACCATCGGCGACCCGTCGACGAGAATCGACCACATGCTGCAGCAGTCCGCGATCGGGAGAGCGCCCACCGCGCCGACCGACCTGACGCCGGGGAGGGCCCCGACGCGGGTGGTGAGATCCTGATAGAACTGCGCAATCACGCGCTGCGGTCCCGCAGGGTCGTCGAGCGCCACCCGCGGCTCGGGGTACGAGACGCTCATGGTCAACACGTTCTCGGGGTTGATGCCGAGCTCCATCGACTGGAGCTTCCACAGACTTCGCACCATGAGGCCCGCGCCGGTAAGCAGCACGACCGCGAGCGCCACCTCGGAGACGACGAGCACGCCGCGCGCGCGGCCGATCCCGAACTGCGACGACGTCTTTCCTCCCTCCCGGAGCGAGCGGATGGCGTCGCCGCGCGATCCGCGCAGTGCGGGAATCAGTCCGAACAGCACGCCGGTCAGGGTCGTCACGACGAGCGCGAAGACCAGCACGCCACCATTGATCGACACTTCATCGAGCCGAGGGATGGAGGCCGGTGCCGCGGCACGGAGCAGCTGCTGTCCCCACCACGCCAACGCGACCCCGAGCGCACCCCCGGCAATCGCGTACAGGGCGCTCTCCGTCAGCACCTGTCGCGCCAACCGGCCACGCGACGCCCCTAACGCGGTCCGGATCGCCAGCTCCTTGCGCCTCGCCTCTCCGCGGGCGAGCAGCAGGTTCGCGACGTTCACGCACGCAATAAGCAGTACGAAGCCCACGGCGCCGAGTAGCGCGAGAAGATACGGGCGCGTTTTGCCGAGGAGCTGGTCGGGAAGCGGCGTCACCGTGGCGACGAGCGGTTCGTTCTGCCCGTACACCGCTGGATAGTCACGGACGAACTGCTTCGCGAGGGTGTTCAGCTCGGCGGTGGCTCCTTCCGCGGTCGCGCCCGGCGTCAGTCGCGCGATCATCTGCAGGTAATGGTTATTGCGCGTCCAGAGCGTGTCGTAGTTGAGTCGGAGCGGTGTCCACATCGCGGTCTCGGATGACGGGAAGTCGAACCGTTCGGGCATCACACCGACGACCGTCACGCTGATGTCGTTGATGCGAATCTCCTTGCCGACGAGTGACGTGTCCCCGCCATACCGTCTCGTCCAGAGTGCGTGGCTCAGCACCGCCGCGCGACGTGGCATGCCATGGCGCCGGTCCTCCTCGGGCACGAATGTGCGACCAATGGCGGCCGGCACCTTGAGAATCGAGAAAAACCCGTCCGACACCCGCGTGACCGTGACACGCTCCGGGTCTCGGTCCCCTGTGAGCGTCCCCGATGTCGTCGTGAATGCGGCAAGTCGCTCGAAGCGCTTTGCGCCGTTCCGGTAATCGACGAACTCCGGCTCTGACACCGTGGAGTACGGCGACCGATGCGTCACCTGTACAACGCGATCGGCATCAGGGTACGGGAGCGGCCGCAGCAGCACGCCATCCACGACGCTGAAGATCGCGACGTTCGCCCCGATCCCTAGCGCGAGCGTCGCCAGCACGACGGCCGAGAAGGCACGCTTGGTCATCATCCCGCGAAGGGCGTAGCGGATGTCGCCCGCGAGCGTCGCCATCATATCCTCGTTCCTCGAATCGAATGTGATGCGTGATGGTTCATCGTGCCATGAATCGAGCACGGCGCGAAGCGCCCGGGCGACGGAGCCGGCACGCTCGATCGCCGCGATGCCGATCACGTCGGCGATGGCGCGTGCCCAGGCCCGGGCGATGCCTAACGTCCCTGACGTTCGCCGCGCGGCAAGCCGCCGATCGCGAAAGAAGTCCACCATGTCGGACCCGAACCGCTGGCGGAACTCGCGCGGGTACAGCCGCAGCAGCACGCGATAGGCGCGGTCCGCCGGCGACATGTCGCGACGCCAGTCCTGGTTCCCGCTCATCGCGCCGGCTCCGGATCGATGATCCGGCTCGCCTCCGCCGCGCGCACGAGCGTGCGCAACCGCAGCGCCTCCGCCGTGAGGACACGCGTGCCGAGCGCCGTGAGCGCGTAGTAGCGGCGTCGCTCGTCATCGAGATCGGCGGCGGGCCGTCGCGCGGACTCGGTGAGGAGCTTGTCGGCGAGCAGACGGCGGATGTTCCGGTACAGCCCGCCCGCCTCGAGACGTACGGACCCGCCGGTCCGCTCGGCGATGTCGAGCATGATCCCGTACCCATGCCGTTCGCCGGTGGCGACGGTCATGAGAATCAGGAATTCGACGGGCTTGAGCGGCAGAAACGAGTCTGGCGGGGGCGGCGTTGGCGTCTTTGGCATATAGGCGTGGTGACTATATGCAATTTGACAGTAGTTGGGGGCGGATGGTTTGATTGAGGGAAACGGGAAGCGGGAGAGGGGAGATGTAAGAACCCCGGGAAGCCTCTCGATTCGAGAAGAGCCTCCCGGGGGGTCTTACTTCTCCCGTCTCCCGCTTCCCGTTTCCCTACTGAGACCGTAAGGCGACCATTGGATCCACGCGCGACGCTCGCCGCGCCGGGACGTAGCTCGCGACCAGCGTCACCAGCGCGAGCGCCGCGGCCGCCGCGATGAACACGAATGGGTCCGCTGCGCCGGCGCCGAGCAGGAAGCCCGAGACCAAACGACCGGCGACAAACGAGAGCGGAAGCCCAACCAGGAGCCCGATACCCGCGAGGGTCATCCCCTGCCGCAGCATCAGGCCGAGCACTTCCCTGCTCTGCGCGCCGAGCGCGACGCGGATGCCGATCTCGCGCGTGCGCTGAGCCACGGCGAACGCGACCACGCCGTACAGGCCCACCGCCGCCAGCAGCAGGGCTACCACACCGAACGCACCAAGCAGTCCCGCGGCAATCCGCTGCGGCAGGAGCGACGCACCGATGTTCTCGTCCAGCGTACGCGGGCGCTCGATCATCCAATCCGGCGCCACCGTCCCGACCTCGCGGCGAACCGCCGCCAGCAATCGCTTCGGGTCGCTGGTCGTCCGCACGAGCAACGTCACGCCATCGGGATTCTGCAGCTGCGGGTAGAACACGTACGGCCTCGGCGACTCGGCGATCGAGACGTACTTGCCGTCGCGCGCGAGACCGACGACGTCCATCCACGGACCCGCCGGGCCGCGGATGCTGATCCGCTTCCCGATCGGATCGGCCGTGCCCCAGAACTTCTTCGCGAATGCCTCGTTCACGATCACCACGAGCGGCGCGCCGGGGCGGTCCGCATCCGTGAAGCCACGGCCACGCACGAGCGGGACTTCCATCGTCTCGAAATATCGAGGACCCACGACGCTGTAATGGTACTCCATGTCCTCGCCTTCGCGCGGACGGTATCCGTCGACGCGGAGCCCGCGGCGGCTGTCGTCGAGCCCGAGCGGTACCGCGTTCGCCCAGCTCACCTTGTCGACGCCCGGAATGGCCGCGATGCGATCACGCACCTGCAGCGCGACCTGTTCCACATCCACCCGGTTCTCCTCACCGGGACGCGGCGCGATGTCCAGGAGCAGCATGTTGTCCACGCGGAAGCCCGGATCGATCGACGCAGCCGCGCGCAGCGTGCGCAGAAACAGCAGCGCGCCGACGAGCAACAGCAGCGACAACGATACCTGCCCGACGACGAGCGCACCCTGCAGCGAGAATCGGCGTCCGCCGAGCCGCATCGCGGGCGTGTCCGTCTTGAGAGCCGTCACGACGTCGGCCCGGCTCGCGCGCAGTGCGGGCGCGAGCCCGAACACGACGCCGGTGATGAGCGTGACCGCGAGCGTGAACCCCAGCACGCGATGGTCGGGCGCGAGGTTCAGTGCGATGGGGACCGGAATCTGGGCCGGCATGCCTAACGCCATGAGCGCGCGGCCGGCCCAGACGGCCGTGACCGTGCCGACGACGCCGCCGAGGACCGCGAGCAGCAGGCTCTCGATCAGCATCTGTCGAACGACTCGTCCGCGACTCGCGCCGAGCGACATGCGAATGCCCACCTCCTTGAGGCGGCTGGCGGCGCGCGCGAGCAGCAGTCCCGCGACGTTCGCGCAGCACACGAGTAGCACCAGGGCGACGGTGCCCATGAGGAGGGCCACGAAGCCTAACGCCGGTCCACGTACCTGCGGCGGGATCCGCGTCTCGCGCTCCGGCAGGACGGTGACGCGGCGTCCCTGCTTCGTGACGTCCGTCCATGCGTCGGGATACGCGGTGGCCAGCTGACGCGCCACGACCGCCATGCGCGCCTGCGCCTGTTCGAGCGTGACGCCAGGCTTGAGCCGCGCGTAGCCGAGCGCACTCCGATCGCCACGCGATGTGTAGGCGCTCTGTTCCATGCCGACATAGGCGCCGATCGCGGCCGGCACCCAGACATCGGACACGAGACCACGTAACGAGCCCGCGAAGCCCTCCGGAGCGACACCGATGATGGTGAACTCGCGCGCGTTCATTCGCAGCGGCTTGCCGATGATGGCGGGATCGCCGCCGTAGCGTCGCTGCCAGAGCGCATGCGAGATCACCACCACCGGCTCGCCTCCCTGCACGCGCTGCTCGGCGCCAAACCCACGGCCCAAGGCGAGCTGCGTGCCGAGCACCTGGAAATAGTTGTCGGTGACGACCTCGGCGGCGACGCGCTCGAGGTTGTCGTCGGAGCCGACGGCGGCGGGGCGCGGCGAGAACCCCATCACGCCGGCGAAGATGTCCGCGCCCTGCGTATTGAAGTCGCCGACGTCCGCAAAGGACGACGACCCGAACGACGGACCGCTGTAGTCGCTCGTGAACACGCCGACGAGTCGGTCGGGCTCCGCCACGGCAACAGGCGGGCGGAGCAGGACCGCGTTGACGAGACTGAAGATCGCGGTGTTGGCGCCGACGCCGAGG